>Ga0209612_1003219_pt1 | contig 10963 bp, 6 predicted proteins | sample BioC12SIPDNA_FD_185746 | JGI IMG/M metagenome (GOLD analysis project Ga0209612, IMG submission 185746) | Anaerobic biogas reactor microbial communites from Washington, USA - Biogas_R1_B C12 SIP DNA (SPAdes) (version 2) | ecosystem: Engineered > Bioreactor > Anaerobic > Unclassified | place...
AAACCTAAGTGGTCAAGCGATAGCGTTGATAATTTCATTTCAAGCCCCTTCATATCCCTTTTCCACTTAAAAGATCATGTCAACATAAAAATGTTTCATAAAAGAAATGCCACCTGCGGGATGTGGGATACATCTAAGCGATCCCCAGACAACCATTCTGGAATTATTAGGTAGTGAGTGCAAAAAGTATTATGTAATGGAGTGAACTGCGGAATATGGGTTCAATAATCGCTATACATTAAGTGTTTTCTCAGGTTCCTTGATTTTAGAGAGTGACTCAAATGCCGCCCTTCGAACAGATCTATTTTCGTCCTTCAGGGCTTCGATTAAAAATGGTCTTGATCTAATATCTCCCAATCCACCAAGAGATAATGCCGATTGTTTCCTTATCGCGGATGACTCATCTTTGAGAAGAGAATTGATCAGTGCATCAACCGCAGCGGCATCTCTAAATTTGCCTAGACCTTTAGCTGCAATGCACCTTGTATAATCGTCTTTATCCCAAATTAATTTGAGTAGCATATCAAATGCATTTATATCACCTTTTTCTGCTAAATCCAGTATTTGATTAATGTCGATAGATTTTGCCAAAAGAGTTATTTGAGACTTATTAGCCTCGTCTTCATGAATCGGATTACCCTCTTTCCAGGTCCATCCCAGTGGCTCAGCGCCCTGCCAAGCCTGTCTGCAGGAATTGGAAAGTGCCAGTGAGGGTTCTCGGTCTCTGTCAAGAAACTTACCCATATTGAAACACTGTCTTCTAGCTTTCCCTGTCAATAAGTTCCGCTGTTTCGCCCATATGGATAATTCGAACCAAGCTTTGGACCCCTTATCTCTGCAGAATTCGACAGCATCACCTTCATCATTAGTATTCGAATCATATCTGGGACCTTCAATTTCTTCAGCAATAAAGCAGGCAGTGATTCCGTCAGGCAGAACGTACTCTTTTTCTAACAGGGTCTTCCAACACTCTTCTTTCTTGCACCATTCCGTGACATTCAGGTTAGTGTCTCTTATGTGGGTATTCACGATCTGGCACATCGCTTCTATCGCCAACAATATTGTTTTCTCGGATTTCTGTTCGCGCCATATCTTTTCCAGATCTATCTTCGATTGCGCGAGCTCGAACAACCATGCTAATGTGTATGTTATTATGTTATGTCTGTAACCTTCAAATTCTTGCTTTCTGACAATTCTCTCGGCATCCCGCCAGAGGATCAGCAGAGCTACTGTCTGCCTGAAGAATGGTTCGGGTTCATGTTCCTGTTCTTTTAGCCACGAATTAAACTTTGCGAAACTCTTCTGGGCACCCAGCGATACGACATAAGGCTTCATCAAGTATGTATTCCAGACTTTTCCAAACAAACCCTTATCGAACCTCTGGTTCTTAGGATAGGCCGCATCGTAAGCTCTTTCTTTGGCAGTGGTCTTCGCCTCGAGCCGTCTGGTCTCCTCGTAACTCCCCCTCGCCCTCTCGTAGAACCAGTGGGAAATACGGGAGCCGCCTGTGGGATCGGGGGCCTGTACATTCTTCGACAGCTCATGCAGCCTCTGATGAGTTTTTTCATTGGCCGCCAGATCTGATAGGGATATCTTATTTTGCGTGTTTGAGTACTCGCTGATTCGCTGGACAAGAGTATTAATATCCTCTTCCTTAGTAATGCTGATCAGTTTCATCGGTACAAGAATGCCAGAAAGATCCGCTTTCTGTCTTCTCTTTGCATGATAGAGAGATGCCACTGTCTGGCCACCATTGACTATCTGGAAATCAATCGCTCCGCGAAGGTATCCCGAATGCTCGTCAGCTTTCACGAAGTCGACGCTTTGTGCTGATACAGTTATTCCATTGTTGTATGCACAGAACATGCTGGGTTCTTTGATGATGGTCTCGCGGATTCCTCTATTCACCTTCCCCCGAGCTGATAGAAACACGCGGAGATTCATCTCCAGCAATCGAGTCCCCCATTGCGAATATAACTCGGCCAGCAGGTCACCAGGAATGAATGCAAGGTATGACGTGTAGACTCCGGACCCATTGGTTTCGTAAAGGCAGGGCACCTTGCCATCCTCTCCGAAGTCGACCGTGATGGCCTCCATTTCGCCATTCTCAATGAAGTCGAGAATCCTTCTCATATCCCAGACAATTTTCTTTATGTCAATCCCATCAATGGTTTGGAACTCGGCAGGACGTCTTTCTGCAAATCCATCCGTTATCAGGATTATCGTAGTGCTGATTATCTCATTTCTGCACTCTTGAATCAATCGTGCCAGGTCATGAGCTTCGTTAGCAATCTCGATTTTTTCATGTAGGTTCGCACGACTTCGGTTGAAGAAATTCAGACATCGATTGAAAGTATCTTCAATCTCTCTTTTCGTGACTTTCGCCTTCGCTTCCTCGATTTCATCCTTCCAGAGCGCCACAATGAGATACAGTTGACCTGTGTCGGAATCGTAATAATAGCCGTCGACCTTGAGACCTCTGGCCTGATACGAACATCGAGTGCAATCCTCGATTTCTCCCGCTTCGACCAGAATCTCGCCAACATCCTCCAAGAACTGATGTTCCTTGAGCAGTTCAAATACAAGGGATTTTGAGCTGATATCAGAATGGAAACGTCTGGATCCGTCTTCAATCTTGCTCATTTGCACCCTCTCCAACGAATTCCCTGATTATCTCTCCAACAGTCTTCTCAAACGGTTTGCACGCAGAAATCGTCACAGTGTATCGTAGGTCACCAACCCCCGGGGGGACGGAGACTATGCGTGGGAATCCGCTCCGAATGTCGAAAACCTCTGTGCTCCTTATTGTGTACTGTTTTGAATATTTGTCTGCATCAAAATCCAGGTAGCCCGCTTCTATAAGGCTGGACTCGAAAATGCTACTCGCATTCCCATCGTTCTCCAATAGCTGCCTTACAGTCACAACTGAATTGGGCAAAGAAATGCCGCCAGATTCCACTTCATTCAGGGTAAGAACGATGAGTGCGAGCGATTCAAGATCCGCATCATCAAGCTGTTTCTCGCTGCTAATCGTTACCTTTCTGGGCTCCTTTAATATCGTCGTCTTCACTTCAAGAGCTGTGCCCAGATGGACAAAATCTTGATAAGCTCCTGAGCTGCCTTTCCAGGAAGACACTCCATCATGCGGTGACAATCCTGCTCTGAGCAGTGTCTCAAGAATCATGAGTTCACCGAATAGACCACGTTGTCTTTCGGCGGACAAGCCCTCTTGACCCCATCTCTCGAAGAATCTGGACCACCTGTTAAAACAGTTCTGGAGATTCTTAATCCTAGAGGTTAGATCGGATGATTCAAGGGTCCTTATGATGTCAGAACTCAAGGTCGTGAAGACTGATCGGTGCTCCGGATTCTCGACATACAGGCAAACATGCTTCGCATCCAGCTCTGGGCCTGCCAGAGAAATGATCTTGAATCCCATTCCCCGCCAGCGTGGTGGCATCAGTGCGCTAGCATCTTCGGGCAGAATCTCAATGAGAATTGCCCGAGTGCGACCTGGACTCAGAATAGCTATCCTAATTCCTGTTTCCTTTTCAAGGTCCAGTCTCCTGTACACACCCTCGTCTCCAGCATAGCGTTCTTCCAATTCATGCCAGTACGTCTTGAGGTTATGCTGCATGTTGTCCGCACCTCACGTATAGTGCTCGTCTTCCTTCTGGTAGACTGGATTTACCCAGTATTCTATGGGTTCAGCGGTTTCGCTTTCCGGGAAACTGATAGCCCAACCGACGATCTCCTGACCCCCTTTGCCGTAGGAATTCCCGGATTCATCCTTTCCGGTAGGAAGGTAGACAAGAAGTAGTCCTTTCTCCTTGGATCTAACATGCCTAATAGCGATTCCGGATGGGAGACCCTTTTCGGATACAGTTTTGTTTCGCTCTGTTATGTCATACTCTCGTGCCTTCCTTAACTCATCCTCTGATAAGTCGACAGCTTCATCTGGAGGGCTTACGAGTCTCTTTATGGATATCTTCTGGTTGGTTATCGAGAAGATTGGATTCCTTATCACACACCTGATATCATAACCTGCAACAGAGACACTATGAGTTTCATTAGATTTTCGCAACGATCCGCTGCTTCTATTTACGATTACTACATCCCATTCAACAAGTTCGTTTTTAGAGTTCTGTTTCTCGATATATCCGGCGATTCTTTTTGGATCAACGATTCTACCAAAAATGTCGTGAGCTCTGTACGTGGCCAAGAAGGTGAGTACCATATCGACGGGAACTTCCTTCCAGTGAAGCCGTGAGTTCGCTTCGTACCTTACATCCGGTTCCCGGCCAATATTTCTTATGAGTCTCTCAAGAGCTCTCAGATTCATCTGTGAATAATTTGGATCGAACACAACCGTTTCTGAAATCTTGCCACTATATGAAAGGGATATCTTCTGCTTGCTCCTTGATTTTCCCATTGATGTCACAGCAAGACGTCCAGGATGGCTGCGAATCTTCAAACCGAATTCGCTAGGTGTTAATCCCAACTCCGACATATATTCAACTTCCTCCCGGAGCTCCTGCGTGGCCAGAGCTATGTGACGATACCAAGATATGAGTTCATCGGTAGTGAAGATACGACAAAGATCTGAATAACCTCCTCTGTATCCGAACCACCTTCCCATCTGCATCAGCGTGTCATAAAGTGCAGACGCCCGCAGGTAATAACTAACAGTGAGTCCTTCGAAAGTCAATCCTCTTGAGAGCTTGTCACCACCGACGACGATTACATTTAGCCCTCTTTCTTCCCATGGCACATCTTCACCAATTTTTTTTCTGTGATTTGCGGCCTCTTCGACTTCTTTGTAGTCCAATACATCTCTGACAGTCCCGTTGATCGTTTTCACTTTCATTACTCTGGCAACAAAACCAAGACTCGTCTCAATCTGGCACCATTCATGGACTGTCGCATCACTGAATCCCATCTCCGCCATTCTGGCAGAGGTCGAAATGAAATCATTTTCCCAGATCTCTCGGAAATCCGAGAGGTCATTCTTGCTCATGATCCTGGAGACCAATCCATTTAGTTCCTCGGTGATAAGCATCGAGATTTGTGCCTGAACAGCCGTGAATCTGGTGACATGCACAAGCATTGAATTGTGCGGCACACCGTCTGATCGCAGCCTCCTTGCCGCACAAGTGAGCAAAAAACATTTCAATGCTCGCGTCAAGCTGTCAGGCAGTTTGCTGACCTTCAATTTCTTGTCATGGCCCTCAGGAATTTGATTCGATTGGTCATTGACGATCCGTACCAGTGGCAATGGTTCAATTGCTTCGATATCCTGGTCTGGATCGCTGTCAATGCCAAAAATACTCTCAGGTCCTAGGTAGTTACTCGGCTGCGGAAGGCTGATTATAAAATTTTTTGGGAAAAGATCTTCGCCGTAACGCGGATGGGGATCATCGTGGTATATGAACACATTCGCATAAGGGGTAGCAGTGTATCCAACGTATGCTTTCTTCTCAAAAATATTCAAGAACTTCCGAATCAGCTTGTTTGTTGTTGTCGGATCCCACTCTTCGATTATCTTGTCATTCTCATCCCTCTCTGGCTCTTTGGTATTAATGGAAGCAAAATCGCACTCATCATCAATCAGAAGTAGGGGAATATCCTTGATTACTTTGTTGCCCTTTGCATCAGTCTGGCCTACAACCGACTGAATCCATGTAATTAAATTACGCAAGATGCTAACATTCTTCTTGATGACAAGTATGATGGGCGCGCCATTTTTGTCTGGAAAGATCCCGCTCTGGTTAGCGACAGATTTACTGAAATCACCTTTTTGGTTACTACTCGTGAGAGTATAGACAGGATTGTGCTCTTGAAACATAGTCCTCACACCTATCTTCTTCTCACCTCCGGTCAGCTTCTGCACTTTGTCCATATCATATCCCAGAAACTCTTCATTTAACCTCATCTGAGTCTGGCTTCTAAGACTGTCATGCACGCCTGCAAGAACTATCACAAGTTTGTATCCCGCATCTGTGGCCTTCGTAATTAATGCGGTGTAGTTAGCGGTCTTTCCTGATTGAACACTCCCCATCACCATTCCTCGCCTGTCCCACGGGCCTGTACGCTCCGGGTCCTCCAATCTTGAGAATATCTGGTTCGAAAGTTGGTCAATGCTCTGTATCAATCGCTTGGGCCAGCCCTTGGCTAAAGTGAGGTAGTCGCTGTAGTGGATCCAGAAATGCCAGTCGATCCTGCGTTTGAGTCCCTCTCCGGTGGAAGGATTGAACCATTCGATGTGATCCATCGCGTCATCGAGTATGTCAGCGGTTCCGATTCTGACCGAATGAATCGATTCAAGTCGTCTGAATAGCCATTCCTCATCTAGATCCTCATTGGAGAATGCTTGTTTCATTATGCCTATGAAGATCCGAATTTCCTGTGGTGTAACGTTTATGTTCTTTAGATAGGCATGGGACATGCCGATTATCTTTTCGTGGATCTCGTCCGTGTGTCTTCCTCCTCTGCTATCTTGTCTAAAGCTGCTTGGAATGCGGGATGCGTGTTGAATGGTTCGATGAACAAGACGTATCCACTCGCCTCATCATGAGTTCTTCCCATTGCTCTTTTTTCCTTATAGATCTGAACGCACATGTCAATCAGCTCTCGGTCTGGCCGAGAAATATCTGGAGGAAGATTGACGTGACAGTCTTCTTGGTTGCACGAGTCAATGATGATCTCCCTGTGAGGGACTGTGCGTTCGATCGTACTGAACAATTTCCTGACCCACGGGTCTGGGGGAGTAAGCTCTGCGAGGATCCGCTTTATAGATTCGTTGTCGCGGTTGATCTCATAAACGATCTTGTCACCCTTTCTTCTCTTAGTCCAGACCTGCTGAGCGTTCTTTTGGCCAGGCTTTCCAGTCCTTCCACTTCTAGCTCTGTATATTTTAACTGCTTCTACTCTGGTTGCCCTGGCCACTTTCTCCAGTTCCGCCCTCAACCTGTCAGGCGGAATAGCCTCCGCCTTCTTGATATCTATTCGCCAATCCGTGTCCATGTCGTTCTTGAGATCGACCATTATACGGCCGAGTTTGTAGTGTTCCTCAGCCTTGAGGTCGAAGTTCAGGTAGCCCCCGGAGACAATCATTCGGCGATTTCTGTATATGTAGAATCCCTGTTGGGCATTCCAGCCATTAGGTCCAGCTCCTGTCGTGGTCTCTGTTGCCGTTCTTTTTGATACGTGTGGCAGAATATACGGAATGATTTTTACTGAGCCGTCCTCATACTTCTCAGTCGATAGCTCCTGAGTAAACTGATTTGATGTTAGATAAGGGTCCCAAGGTTTGAGTGGCGTCCTGCCAATGGAAATGTTCAATTTTGCCGGGCCGCTCATGTATCTGTGAAACACCATCTCAATATGATTCGCTACATCGATGAACTTATTATTGAAAACAGTCTCTGCATCCGTGATATCATCATGTTTATCGATAACTCTGTCCAGCTGCTGCCAGAGGACCACCGTTCCGTTCTCCATATTTGCAAGGTCCTCTAACATAGGTTCTGCATTTTCCGGTGGGGACAGTCTCAATTGCCATTTCTTAGTCTTTTCGATTAAGTCAAGGTCCCAGCACCTCGTCGAAGTTGTTCCATTTTTTACCTTGCTCTTTACGGTGAGAAGCCTGCACTGGGAGAATGACGCTGTCTTAAGACCGAGCCCGAATCTTCCCAGGTCCTCAGGCTCTCTTGTCTCATCGGGTCCCTTGCCGCAAAGGCGCATGGCCTCACGTAGTTCATCCTCGGTCATTCCTCTTCCATCGTCCTTCACTCTGATCCAAGGATCACCGTTCGCCCAGTCAAAGTCTATCCATATATTTTTGGCTTCGGCAGAGATGCTGTTATCTATGATGTCCGCGATGGCCATCGGTAGATTATACCCGATTGCCCTCATGGATGCTACCATCGCATACGCATTGGGTGATACCTCTTCGCAGTTTGCCATTTTCCCTCGATTGCACCATCTCTGCAGCTACGGCTTGGACCATTGCATGATCGCAAGCCAAACTGTCACAGGCGCAGATCTTGTATTCCATTATCATATATATATGGAAGCATCAATAGGAAAATCAAGGATCAACGCCGAATTTGAATATCCGGCTTATGACTTCGTGTGATACCTGGCGAGCAAAGCTCTCCACGTCCTCCTTGGTTTCTTTAAGCTTTCATAAGTAGCACTCATGAATAGCGCAAAAGACACGGACGTCCGCAAGTCTGTCAAGCAGAAATGGCTGGCCAGTGAAGCCTTATTGACAAAGTAATCTGAGGGAGTGCAATGATGATATTGATAAAGATATCGCGAACTCACTGGCGTAGATGGCTGGGGACTGACGTGGTTTCGTTCCCTCCAGAAGTGCTATCACCGCAATGCGGACATCAATCATCTTGACTATCCGCAATAGCTAATGGTTGGTCACAGCTTTATGCCCGACCTTTTGGCCGGGCTTTCCCTTGTTGTTCTTATCCCTTTTAAGATTGCAGCCACGTCGAAGTCTTGGAGGAGTATGGGCATTCTTGGATTCGTCCATATTACCATAAAATGAGCCCTATGTTATTCCAAAGTTGCTAGTAATAAGGTGCCGGGGGCGGGATTCGAGCCCGCGACTTCGAGATGACTCAGGCGCGTTCTTCGCAATTACCCTATGAGTCTCGCGCCCTAACCAGCTAGGCCACCCCGGCACGGCATAGTCCCTCGGGTGAATAGCTAATTAAGGTTTTTGCTTAATCCCCTTCAAGGGAACGGGCATCCTTTAAAAGCTCAAAGTGCAAAAGGGATGAGTATGCCCTCTGATATCTCAGCCTCGGTGAGCGAGACCCTATCCGGAAAGACGATAGTGGTGGGAGTGACGGGCAGCATCGCTGCTGTCCGGGTGATAGACCTCATTCGCGACCTCATCCGCCGCGGTGCAGAGGTTCATTGTACCATGAGCCATGCCGCCGGACAGATACTGCATCCCTATGCCCTGGAGTATGCCTCAACCCATCCGGTGATAACCGAGATCACTGGCCGGGTGGAGCATGTCTTGTTCTGCGGCGTGGGCGGAAAGGCAGACCTCTTCCTGGTCGCGCCGGCCACCGCCAACACCATTGGCAAGATGGCCAATGGCATCGATGACACTCCAGTGACCACCTTTGCCACCACGGCTCTCGGAAGTGGCAAGCCGGTGGCAGTCGTCCCTGCCATGCATGAGGCCATGTACCGTCATCCTGCAGTCATCCGGAATCTGCAAATCCTGAGGGAAATGGGCGTGGCCCTCATCGATCCGCGCATCGAGGAGGGCAAGGCCAAATTCGCCGATAACCAGCGGGTGGTGCAGGAGGTAGAAAGACTGCTGGGCCCGGCCGACCTTAAAGGGAAGAGGATCCTGATCACCAGCGGCTCGAATGCCGAATCCATCGACCCCATCAGAATTCTCACCAACCGGGCCTCGGGAAAGACCGGTGTCGCCCTCGCCCTGGAGGCCCGAAGGCGGGGGGCGGATGTAACCCTGGTCCACCGCTTCATCCAGGACCTGCCCGTCCACCAGGTCTATGCCCAGAGCGCCAGCGATATGCTGGATGCGGTCATGTCAGAGCTCAAGAAGGGCTGCGACGCCCTGATCAGCGCCGCGGCAGTGGCGGACTACACCCTCGACCCGAGCGAGGAGAAGATCAAATCCGGCCTGGAATTGAATCTGCGTCTTAAGCCCACCAGGAAGATAATCAAGACGGTGCGAGAAGCCTACCCTGATCTGAAGATAGTGGGCTTCAAGGCCGAGACCGATACCGGCGACGAGGAGCTCCTGGCCAGAGCTCGTGCATCCCTGGAGGGCGCGGGGCTGGACCTGGTGGTGGCCAATGACGTCTCCAGAGGTGGCATGGGCACGGATGATAACCGGGTGCTCATTTTGAGCCGGTCCGGCAGCCATAGCGAGGTCGAGGGAAAAAAGAGCCTGATTGCGACAAAGATCATCGACTCTCTGGCGGAGATTCTATGAATTCCCCCAATTCGAATCATTTTACAACCAGAGCCTGGGTCCCATCCCACATCACCGGCTTTTTCGCGGCCAGGCGTGAGGAAGACCCTCTGCAGTCCGGCTCTATCGGCTGCGGCCTGTGTCTTTCCCCCGGCGCCACGACCATCATAGAATCCTCTCCCGATATCGAGGATGCTGAGATCATTCTCAATGGCAGAGTGACAGATGCTCCCGTCTCCAGGTTCGTCGTCGAGCGGCTGGCCAGGAGCCCAGTCCGGGTGAAGACCGATATGAATATGCCCTTTGGTTCCGGATTCGGGGGCAGCGGGGCGGGGGCCTTGGGTTGCGCTTATGCCCTAAACCATCACTTCGACCTGGGACTCACCGCCGATCAGACGGCATCGGTCGCCCATGCGGCAGAGGTTGTCAATCGCACTGGCCTTGGGGACGTCATCGCCCAGAACACCGGCGGCCTGGTTATTCGTCTGGAGCCAGGAGCGCCGGGCATCGGCAGAATCGACCGAATACCCGTTGCACCACAACCGGTTCACTGCATGGTTCGGGGCCCGATCTCCACCCGGGAGGTGCTCTCCGACCAGAGCATCATGTCATCCATAAATGAGGCTGGCCGGGCTGCCCTGAAGGATCTATTGAGAAGGCCCACATTGGAGGAGTTCATGCGGCTCTCCCGCCGTTTCACCATGGAGACGGGTCTTGCCAGCAGCTGGGCCCTGGATATGATAGAGGCGGTGGAGGCGGAGGGCGGAAGGGCCAGCATGATCATGCTAGGAGACGCGGTCTATGCCTTTGGCGGAATTGAGGCCCTCCAGGGCTCAGGCCAGGTCTATACTACCTTCATCTCTCAGAGAGGTGCTAACCTTGACTGAAATTCCCAAATCCCATCCCAGATATGCTTCCCTGGTGGCGCGGGAGCGCGTGGCAGAAGGAGTGAAAAAAGGATATACCAGCACCCAGGGGCTGATTGCC
>Ga0209612_1003220_pt1 | contig 10962 bp, 13 predicted proteins | sample BioC12SIPDNA_FD_185746 | JGI IMG/M metagenome (GOLD analysis project Ga0209612, IMG submission 185746) | Anaerobic biogas reactor microbial communites from Washington, USA - Biogas_R1_B C12 SIP DNA (SPAdes) (version 2) | ecosystem: Engineered > Bioreactor > Anaerobic > Unclassified | place...
TCTCTACCTGACTTCTGTCAGGAAGCTCTACCAGTGGCTGGAGAGTAACAGGGCTTATCCAGATATTACAAGAGGTATCAAGGGAGCTAAGAAGCCTAAGGGCTTCAGGAAGGATACTCTCAGTCAGGAACAGCTCAGGGAGACTCTTGGCTCTATAGAGAGGCAGTCTCTGGAAGGCCAGAGAGACTATGCCATATTTAACCTGATGGCCAGAACTGGCCTCAGAGATATAGAAGTCTCCAGAGCCTTAGTAGAAGATATCAGGATGGAGCAAGGGCAGGAAGTGCTCTGGATACAGGGTAAGGGGAGAGACAGTAAGGATGATTTTGTGATTCTTACTCCAGAAGCTCTGAAGCCTATCAAGGCATACCTGAAGGCCAGAGGCAGGGTGAAGAAGGATGAGCCTATATTCTGCTCTCACTCAGACAGGAACAGGGGAGGGGCTCTGTCTACCAGAAGTATCTCCAGAATTATCAAGAATTCCATGAGAGCTGTAGGGCTGGATGACAGCCGGCTGACAGCTCATAGTCTCAGGCATACAGCTATCAGCCTCTCCATATTAGGAGGAGCAAGCCTCCAGCAGGCTCAAGCTATGGCCAGACATACTGACAGTAAGACTACCTTAGTCTACTTCCATAACTTGGAGAGAATCTCTTCAGGGGCTGAGAAGTGTATTCAATTTTAGAGGCTGTATGGCTGTAAACTCTGCATAGCAGACATAAGACAGGAAGGAGGAGGCGTGAAGGATAACCGGAAGATTTATTCACTTTTAGAAGCCTTAGGAGGGCTACATGACTGACAGAGAAGATATGCAGGAAGGCCAGCCGGCTGAGCTATGGCCGGGAAGATACTATGTAGAGGCTAACTATCCAGATGGATATATGATGCTCTTCCAGCCTGAGATGACAGAAGAGGAGGCCAGAGAGCTCTTAGAGCCTTATGGACTTAAGACTCCTTATGCCAAGAGTATAGCTGAGGAGACTTTTACAGAAGAGCAGGCTGATAAGGTGATAGCCTTCATGGAGTCTTTTAAGGGTACTAAGGCTGAGAAGAGGCCAGCTCTGAAGCCTACAGAAGCTGGACTAGGGGTGGGGGCTCTTCCAGTGGGAGGAGATGATGGCTTTTTTATGCTAGATAAAACGGATGAGTATGACTTGCCATTTAAGGTATGGGCTTACTTTAAAGAATCTCTGGAATCTACTCCAGAAGAAGATGAGGAGCTAGTCAGTCCTTTTAAGGAGTGGCTGGATGAGTATATCCAGCGGAAGGGAAGGATACATGACTGATATTCAGAATATCTACTCCATCCTTCTAGCCAGAGGCTATCAGGAGACGCTCTTCTCCAGCCTCACTGGCCAGAGGAAGAAGGAAGGCAGGGAGATAAGGGTAGACTGTCCACTATGTGGCTCTGAAGGGAACTTCAGTTACTCCTCTCAGAAGCCTCTCTGGCACTGTTGGAGCTGTGGAGAAGGTGGAGACTGGCTGGACTTCATGCAGAAGGTAAAGGGGCTGGACTTCCAGAGGGCTCTTCAGGAACTGGCCTTATCAGCTGGGGTAGAGCTATCTCCTCAGAATCAGCAGGCTTATCAGGCCTATACAAGGAAGGCCGATATCTTGGAGGAGGCTCAGGAACTCTTCAAGGAGAATCTCTTCAAGCCTGATAAAGATGGAGAAGATGGAGCAGTCATAGCTTATCTGGCTGACAGGGGATACAGTGCTCAGGAGTGGCTGGATATGGAGCTGGGGGCTTACACTGACAGAAGAGAGCTTCAGGAATATCTCAAAGGTAAAGGCTACTCAGAGAAGGAGATAAGAGAGTCAGGGCTTCTTACCAGTGGCTTTGGAGAAGATTATCAGCTGGCCTTCCTATGGAGAGATGCCTCAGGAAGAGCCATAGGCTTAGTAGGCAGGGCTCTTCTCTCAGATGAGGAACTGAAGGAGAGAGGGCTCTCTAAGTACAAGTATTCAGCCGGCCTCCGTAAAGGAGAAGGGCTGATAGGCTTCTCTTCAGCCAGAGGCTCTGAGAGGATAATCCTTCTGGAAGGTGTACTGGATGCTCTGTATCTTAACTTCAGGGGCTTCAAGGCTGTAGCTGTAGGAGGTACTGACTTATCAGCTACTCAGCTTCAAGCTCTCCAGCTGGCCGGCTGTAAGGAGCTCCTCTTGGCTATGGATATGGATGAGGCTGGCCAGAAGGCCACTGAGAAGATTATCAAGAAGATATCCAGCTCCAGTCTGAGAGCCTATGTGGTATCTCTTCCAGCAGGCTTCAAGGATGCAGATGAGCTTATCAGAGAGAAGGGCTCAGAAGCCTTCCAGCTGGCACTGGATAAGGCTGAGAGATGGCCTTCATGGATAGCCAGAAGAATCTTCTCTAAGCATGATACAGCCACTGATAGAGGCATGGATACAGCACTGGAAGAGGCTCAGGAGCTCTACACTGAGCTAGAGGATGCTATTCTGGCCAAGAGCTTCAAGGATAGTCTACTGAAGGCTTCAGGGCTGACAGAAGAAGAGCTGGCTAGCCGGCTGGAGAAGGCTTATCAGCTGGCTTCCAGCAGGAGAGCTCAGGCTCTTCTGGAGAATCATATTCTAGATATCCAGAAGATGGCTCAGGCTGGAGACTTGACAGGGGCTGAGGCTGAGATGAGTAAGGCTCTGAGGGAAGTGAAGACTACCAGAGGGCTGGAAGCTCCAGAGCCATATCTACTGGAGAGCTTTACAGAAGATATCATCTCTACTCCTGAGGCTCTCTCCACTGGCTGGAGCTCACTGAATACGCTGGCCAAGATACCGGCTGGAGCTCTCACTATCATAGCTGGGAGGCCGGGTCAGGGGAAGACTACCTTCCAGCTGAATCTCCTCTCTGACTTGCTCAAGTTGTATCCAGATAAGAACTTCTACTACTTCAGCTATGAAGAGGCAAGGAAGGCAATAGCTCTCAAGCTGATTATGATGAGAGCTGGGGTAGTTATACAGGCTGAGAGTAATTATGGAGCTTATGTCCACTATATGAAGGCCAGAAGAGGCTCTGTAGAGCCTTCTGACAGAAGAATAGAGCAAGCTTTGCAGGAATTCGATGAGTTAACTACAGCAGGGAGGCTCACAATCTCAGATGATATGTATCCAGCGGATGATTTAGCCACTGTCATAGGGCTTCTGGCCAAGAAGGGGAATACAGGGGCTGTAATTGTGGATTACATCCAGAGGATACCTACTCAGTCTCAGAGCCAGCGGTATCTGGAGCTCAAGATTGTATCCAGCCGGCTTCTGGAGCAGGCTGTCAAGCTGGACATACCTATTATCTTAGGAGCTCAGCTGAATAGGAGTCAGGATAGTACTAAGCCAAGATTAGAGAATCTGAGGGAGTCAGGCGATATAGAGCAGGATGCTAACTTAGTACTCAGTCTCTACACTCCAGCCATAGAAGGCTTGGAGACGGCTGACTCTCAGACTAAGGTAACAACTTTAGTAGACATGGAAGTCTCTATCCTGAAGAATAGGGGTGGGGCTTCTGGTAGGAAGATAACACTGTCATTTAACCGGCCAGTACTGAGGATATCAGAGAAGGCTGGAGGAAGATTTTAGGAGGAAGTATGTCAATTCAAGTAGGAGATATGAAGCTTTACGCTGTAGAAGAGCTGGCTAAGATGCTGGCTGTAGGAGAGCCTACTATCAGAAGGTATCTGAGGCAGGGCAAGCTCAAGGGTAAGAAGCTGGCTAAAAGGTGGTATGTATCAGAGGATAATCTGAAGGATTACTTCCAGCCAGAAGAAGTCTCTGAGCTCCAGCCAGAGGAGGCTAGATGAGTGAGTATGTCCGTAAAGATGGCATAGCAGACATAGAATTAGAGGAGAAGAATAAAGCCTTAACAGTCAAGGGAGAGACTGGTATCAGGCCACTGTCTGAGGCTGGAGAAGCCGGTAAGCTGGAGCTTAAGTCTCAATTCGTGGAGCTGAGAGCTAAGGGCTGGAGTTATGTCAAGATATCCAGAAGGCTGAAGGTAAGTAAGAACACTCTGACTAGCTGGGGAGCTGAGCTGGAGGGAGAGATAGCCAGCCTGAAGGCTATGGAGATGGAAGCTCTCCATGAGAAGTATTTTATGAATAAGGAGTCCAGAATTCGTCTGCTGGGGGAACAGCTGAAGGAGATAAAGGCTGAGCTGAAGAGACGTGGACTGGATGATGTATCCACTGATAAGCTTCTGGAGATGGAGCTCAAGCTCTATCAGGCTTTACAGGCTGAATATGTGGAGACTAGGCCACTGACAGAGGAAGAGATGGAGATATTAAATGGCTGAGAAGGATAAAACTGGTATGGAATTGGCTCTATTCCAGAGGGATATCTCAGGACATAATTCCTCCAGAATCGCTTTAAATAGGCTGATTTTTAAGCCAGAAGGGGAGCTATGGTAAGCCAGAATATACTCAAGGAACTGAATAAAACTCTGGTTAGATATAGGGCTGGGCTTATTGACTTGCAGAGATGCAGGCAGGAGCTCTCTCTCCTGATAGCTATGCTGAAGGCTTATGAGGATACAGTCATGGAAGAGCAGATGAGTAGGATACAGGCTGTACTAGAAGAGAGGCGGTAGAGATGCCTACTAAAGCAGATATCAAGAAGATACTCAGTAAAGGGCTGACTGGTAGAGAGGCTGGTAAGCTGGTATTCCAAGATAACTGGCTGGCTGACACTGGTAGAGGAGGCTTCCTGAAGGATAGGGATATATCTTCTATCAAGGCTGGACTGAGAAGCGATAAGGATATCAAGGAATATAACAGCTATATCAGGCTCTACAAGTATGTAGATTACACGCTTAAGGAAGTCAGAATAGCCTCTCTGGAGGCCGGAAGCCTTTTATTCTATGTATACATGCTACTCCAGACTTATGAGAAGGCTGAAGCCTTCAGGCTGGCTTACATGCATATTCCAGCCATAGCTACTCAGAAGCAGTATGAGGAGCTCTCAGCTAGACAGAGAGCGGATAAGCTGAAGAGCGTCTTCACGCTTCAGGAGGTTATCTCTGTCCTCTCTAAGGTGGAGCTGGAATATGTGCTGGATGAGGATGAGCCTGAGCCAGTCATAGACTTCCAGAAGGATGAGAGACTCATACAAGCGGTAGAGAAGATAAAGGAGCTCCTGAAGGCCGGCAAGCTCAAGCCTCTGAAGCTGGAGAAGAGGGAGGATTACTATGACTCTCATAAGCTGAAGATACCGGCTCAGCCAGTCAAGGAAGTAGTAGAGATACTGGATAAGCTCCTGACAGGAGAGCTCCAGTATGATGAGGATGATTCTCTCCTCCTGACAGCCTTCAGGGTTAGTGGACTCTATGAGCTGGAAGGGCTGAGAGACTGGATGCAGAGCTGGGTAGATGTCTATATGCCTAACTATGATGAGGAGACTTCAGTCAGGCCAGCTGAGATGATGCAGAGCCGGTATGTAGCTATCATCCAGAATCCTCAGCCAGAAGACTTGGATAAGAGGGGTTACTGGATAGAGAGAGACTATCTGGGCTCTAACCTGAAGACAGATAATAAGAGAGATAGTGAGAATATTACAGCTCTCATGCATGCAGGCAGGGAGCGGATAAAGGGCTTCTTAGGAGTGAAGTCAGTCTTGGAGGCTATCTCAAAAGTCATAGAAGTAGACTTCTTAGAGGACTTGGAGGAGTGGAGACAGGAGCTTCAGACTATAGTAGAGGTGCTTAATGCACAGATAGGCAGGCTGGATGGAGAGTGGGAGAGACTGGGGCTTCCAGAGCTGAAGCCTATCAAGACAGGCCGGATGAAGGCCACTATGTCTACCATAAGATACTTCAGAGAGCGGATGGCTCTGGCTTTAGGGGATAACTGGTGGGAAGAGCCTAGAGATAACTTCAAGCTGGAAGCGGATGAGCCTGATACGCTGGCTCAGGAATTCTCTGAAGAGCTGGAAGACGTGCTGGCCAAGAGGGAGGTAAAGGATGGCTAAGAAGATGCCAGAAGAGGAGAAGGTATCTCAGGCCAGAGTCTTCATGGAAGATGGTAAGAAGGTAGTAGAGGCCTCAGTAGTCATAAACAGGGTGGTAAGTGGCTCAGCTTATGGCTCGGCTAAATATGGAGAAGGGAAGTATGAAGGGGAACAGCCAAGAGGAGTATCTTCCACTGATACTCAGGAGGCTCAGCCTTACTTCAAGGCTGGGATGGAGGTGGAGCTCCAGAAGTTTGGCAAGCCTAATAACAGTATCCAGCTTCTTCTTGGAGAGGATGCAGATATCAGGAGTGAAGCTCTATCCTTAGGCCTAGACTTATCTGAGACTCAAGACAGGGCTCTCCATGCTATCCAGAAGCTACTAGATGACACTGACTATCAAGGCAACTTGGAAGGGGAAGAGATACGCTCTATTGACTTCAAGTGGAGAGGCTATATACCTACTCTCTCTATGACATATACAGAATATTATGAGGCTTATGGACTCAAGCCGGCTGGAGATGGTAGGTATCATGGAGCTCAGACTCAGCAGGCTTTAGAAGCTCTGAAGAGCCTCATGACTACCAGCTATCAGATGGTTTATAAGAGAAAAGTTCCTAAAGGTGGGAAGATGATTATAGAGGCTATCAGAGTAACAGCTCCTATCATCTCCTCAGTAGGGGAAGCCTTCCAAGATATTACAGAAGAAGAGCTGGAGCAAGTAACAGCCGGCCAAGAGCTACCTGATAGAAGGAATACCAGAATAATTATCACTCCTTCTCCTATCATGCTGGATAGGGTACATGAAGGCTGGTATCTCCTGAAGCCGGCCGGTCTTCATACAGAGATTCAGGCTCTTTATGATGGCAAGCGGTATCCTAGAGCCATATCTCTCTTCATAGAGTGGCTTCTGACACTGAATAAGAAGGATTTTAAGATAGGCAGGGATAAGCTGGCTGTAATTCTGAGGATGGATTCTCTGATAAGGAACAGAAGAAGAGCTGAGATAGATAACAGAATTAGAGAGGCTCTGGATGTAGCCAAGAATCTGGAGTATCTCCTGAGCTATGAGATACAGTCTACAGGCCGGATAGACATGAAGTTAAATCCTGAGAGAATCAAGCGGATAAAAAGCAGGATGGCCAGAAGCCAGAAGGCTGAGGAGGAGACTGTATGAGGAAGATAGCCATATCACTGAGCAAGGGAGGAGTAGGGAAGACTACTACAGCTGTCAATTTATCAGCTGGACTGGCCAGAGCTGGCTATAGAGTCCTCCTGATAGACACTGACACTCAAGGGCAAGCCTCCAGAGCTCTGGGAGTATCCAGTGAGGCTGGCTTAGCTGAGCTTATCTCAGGAGAAGCCTCTCCAGCTGAATCTATTCAAGAGGTAAGGGAGAGACTGTATCTTCTGGCCGGCGGTAGGAACTTAGCAGGGCTGAAGCGTACTATAGACAGGAAGGACTTCGGAGGAGAGAATACTCTGGCTGAAGGGCTGGAGATATTAGATAGCTCCTATGACTATGCCATATTAGATACAGCTCCGGGCTGGGATACTCTGACAGTTAATGTGCTCTTCTATGTGGATGAGATTCTAGCTCCAGTAAGCATGGAGATACTGACAGTCTCAGGCCTTCTCTACTTCCAGCAGTCTATACAATCTATCCAGAAGTATAGGCCTCAGCTGGAGATTAGATATGTCTTACCTACCTTCATGGATGGAAGAGTCAAGAAGTCAGAGGAGATACTGGCTCAGCTCCAGTCTGTCTTCCATGAGAAGCTCTGCTCTCCTATCAGGTACTCAGTCAGGCTCTCAGAAGCTCCGGGCTTTGGCCAGACTATTTATGAATATGCTCCAGCCTCTTCTGGAGTACAAGATTATCAGGCTTTAGTAGAGAGGATTAGTCAAGATGGCTGATAGGAAGAAGACTCCGGATATCTTAGGTAGTCTCTTGGGAGATACCATAAAGACAGAATACCATAATACTGGTATACCAGAATACCATAAAGACAGTAAGCCAGAATTACAGTCTACCAGTAAGCCAGTAAGGAAGTCTACTGGTAAGACAGTAAGCAAGCCTACCAGTAAGCCAGTAAGCCAGAAGAAGGCTGAGCCTCAAGAGCCGGCTGAGAAGATAAAGGCTACTTACTATCTGGATGCTGAGGTGGTAGAAGCTCTGGAGGAAGGCTGGATGGAACTCAGGAGGCTGGCTGATAAGAAGGATAGAGGCCAGATATCCAAGTCTCTGATAGTGGAGCTGTCTCTCAAGATGGCACTGGATGAGCTGAAGGCTCAAGGAGTGAATAGTCTTCTGGCTAAAAAGTGCAGATAATTGCAGATAAAAGTGCAGTCTCCTATCCAGTTATACAGGTTGTAACAGGATAGCCAGTTATGCTGGCATTAACAGGCAAAGTCTCAGCTATACAGTGATAAAACAGTGATGCAGGCAGGGCAGTAATACAGCGGATAACAGCGGAGGGGGGGGTTAAATCTCTGGACTTCTGAGGCTGGGAGCGTGGCGGTAATTCCGCATACATGAGGGCATAATTCAGGTAGGGGGTATATCTGGATAGCAGGCCATAATCAGACAGAATTAGACACTACTTAATGCGCAAATAGACACTACTTAATGCGCAAATAGACACTACTTAATGCGCAAGCTCTCTTTAGCAGTAATTGACAGCGGTATCATAACTATATTCTTACTAAGTGCTATCTGGTATATATCTATCCATAACTACTACATAAAATCTGAGAGCTGGAGAGCTCTCTTGCTTAAAGTATTTTAAAGAATATTAAATGTGAATCCGGCCTTCTCTGACAGAAGCCGGATAATTGTAACTTCTTACACTTCTCTTATATATTATTACTTGCATCCAGTATTATTCTATAGTACACTTATGTTATGGAGGAAGACATGACAGACATAATTCCAGTCGTATCAGGGGAGATAGTAAGTACTGACACTCCAGAAGATAGGATATCTGACTTCTTAGATAGCCTAGATGTAGCTGAGAAGTCCAGAGCCACTTATGAGAGAAGCCTGAGGCAGTTTATCTTATGGCTGTATGAATCTGGCAGGCATACCTTAGAGCTCCAGAGAGAAGATATTCTGGCTTATAAGGAGTATCTGGCCGGCTCAAAGTCTGCTTACACTGTTACTCTTTACCTGACTTCTGTCAGGAAGCTCTACCAGTGGCTGGAGAGTAAGAGGGCTTATCCAGATATTACAAGAGGTATCAAGGGAGCTAAGAAGCCTAAGGGCTTCAGGAAGGATACTCTCAGTCAGGAACAGCTCACTCAGACTCTGGCATCTATAGACGCTCAGACTCTGGAAGGCCTGAGAGATTGTGCGATATTTAACCTGATGGCTAGGACTGGCCTCAGGTGTATAGAAGTCTCCAGAGCCTTAGTAGAAGATATCCGGATGGAGCAAGGGCAGGAAGTGCTCTGGATACAAGGTAAGGGGAGAGACTGTAAGGATGAATTCGTACTCCTACTCCCTGAGGCTCTGAAGCTTATCAAGGCATATCTACAGGCCAGAGGAAGAGTCAGGAAGGAAGAGCCTTTATTCTGCTCTCACTCAGACAGGAACAGGGGGGAGGCACTGTCTACCAGAAGTATCTCCAGAATTATCAAGAATTCCATGAGGGCTGTAGGGCTGGATGATAGCCGGCTGACAGCTCATAGTCTGAGACATACAGCTATCACTCAGTGTATATCAGGAGGAGCTAGTATGGAGCAAGCTCAAGCTATGGCCAGACATACTGACAGTAAGACTACTTTGGCCTACTTCCATAACTTGGAGAGAGTCTCTTCAGGAGCTGAGAAGTTTATCCACTTTGACATGCCAGATAGTGTCTTAGAAGCTTGCATGGCTGTAAACTCTGCATAGCAGACATAAGACAGGAAGGAGGAGGCATGAAGAGTAGATATGAAGATAACAGAGAGATTTATCCACTTTTAGAAGCCTTAGGAGGGCTACATGACAGATAAAGAAGATATGCAGGAAGTCCAGCCGGCTGAGCTATGGCCGGGAAGATACTATGTAGATGCTGATTATCCAGATGGGAAGATGAGGCTCTTCCAGCCTGAGATGGAAGAAGAGGAGGTCAGAGAGCTCTTAGAGCCTTATGGCTTTACTCCAGATAACTTGAATTATCTGTATATCAAGAGTCAAGCTGAGGAGACTTTTACAGAAGAGCAGGCTGACAAGCTGATAGCCTTCATGGATTCCTTCAAGGATACTAAGGCTGAGAAGAGTCCGGCTATTAAGCCTACGGAGAACAGTATAGGGGTAGGGGCTTTTCCAGTGGGAGGGGGAGATGGCTTTTACATGCTGGATAAAGCGGATGAGTATGACTTGGATTTTAAGGTGTGGGCTTACTACGATATCAGAAGGGAAGAGCTTCTGAAGCCTACTCCTGAAGAGAAGCTGAGAGCCAGCATCTATGAGGCTATACCTGATATGAGCTTAGAAGCTCTCCAAGAGCTCAAGAATTGGCTGGATGAGCATGGCCAGTAGGAAGGAATAACAGGCATGAGAGAATCTGGATATCACTTCATATTTAGCTTAGAGAATATGGGAGCACTGAAGGAGCTTCTGGATGAGATAGGTATGCATCCGGAGCTCTACATAGATGCTCAATTCATGCCTCCTACCAGAGATAAGGAGCTGAATCCTGAGACTGGTAGATATGAGTATGAAGACTCTCCAGCTGAGCTCTACTTGGAATTAGTTACTCCAGTAGGGATAAAGGATGGAGAAGTAAGCTGGGCTGATTACAAGGCTGTATCTTATCAGGAGACTAAGGAGAATCCGGCTTCAGGGATGGCCTATCCTCCTAGATTCATAGAGGAGAAGATACAGAGAGAGGGGAGAATTAGATGACTGATATTCAGAATATCTACTCCATCCTTCTAGCCAGAGGCTATCAGGAGACGCTCTTCTCCAGCCTCACTGGCCAGAGGAAGAAGGAAGGCAGGGAGATAAGGGTAGACTGTCCACTATGT
>Ga0209612_1003224_pt1 | contig 10942 bp, 12 predicted proteins | sample BioC12SIPDNA_FD_185746 | JGI IMG/M metagenome (GOLD analysis project Ga0209612, IMG submission 185746) | Anaerobic biogas reactor microbial communites from Washington, USA - Biogas_R1_B C12 SIP DNA (SPAdes) (version 2) | ecosystem: Engineered > Bioreactor > Anaerobic > Unclassified | place...
AACAGTTTCTGTTACCCTACAGACGAGCCACCCATCGCCGCCGTATGGTGCTCCATCCATTGTATGTGGAGGCACCCCCGCCACAAAGGGTATTTCCGTGCTAATCGACGCTTCCTGTTGCACTGATATTGCACAAAATCCCAGATACCGCCCAACGAGGGCAGGTTTGCCGGGCGATTCGAATAACTGGACATATCTCAGATGCGCAGACCGCCACCGCTTGCGAGGCGACAGACTACCGAGGACTTCCCAAGGGTGAAAGACGGGATTCGAACCCGCGACCCCCAGAACCACAATCTTCTCAGACCCTTGATTCTGGCTCTCTATCGCGGTTTTTGGGCCGCTATCGCGGGTGACTTGTCTAATGCTGGCCGATTTTGTCTCATGTTGCCCGATGTCTACGCAAACTTTCAGCAAACTTTTCGGCGTGACATCGACATCGTCGGTTCCGGTCTTGAGGTTCTTCTCGGCCTCTACATCCCCGCCGCACAGGTCCGGCAAGGCCTCGATCGCGGCCCGCTCCTGCCCGTGGAGGATATGCGTATAGACGTTGGCCGTCAGATTGATATCGGTGTGCCGCATGATCTTCTGCGCGGTCTTCATCGGGACCCCGCTCATCGCCAGCAGCGTGGCGCACTGGCCCCGCAGAGAATGGAAGTCGAAGACCCGGCCGGCGTCGTCGGCGTAGGGAATGCCGGCGTCTGCCAGGTCCCGCTTCAAGGCGACCGTGGGGTGCATGGTCAACTCTTTGCGGGTCTCACCGCCGAAGGCCTTGGCCGTCGGGAGCTTGTTGGCCAGGAACGTGGCGATCTCGGCCGACAGATCGGCCGTGATGTACTGGACGTCCTGCCTCTTGCCTTTGGTCGTGACCGCCTCGACCGTGACCGTGTGCCGCTCGAAGTCGAATGAGTTCTTCGTCAACTGGCGTAGCTCGTTGCGCCGCAGACCCGTCTGGATCGCCGTCAGATACAGGAGGTATCTCTCGTAACCCGTCATGGCCTTGCGGACGGGTCCGGCCTTCGTCGCCGCCAGCAGTCTCTTGAGTTCCTCGACCGTCAGGGCCCGCCGGACGTGCCGACGGTCGATCTTCTGGTTCAACTTCTTCATCGTCGCCAGCGGGTTCTCGTTGGCGTAGCCACGACGCACAAGCCAGTTCAAGAAGGCCTTGACCGCCGTCAGATAGGCGTTCGACCGCCTGTAGCCGACGGCCTTGATCGGCTTGCCCTTGCGGACCACCGCACCGTCGCGCAGGAGCTTGAGATACCCCTCGACCGCTCCGATGGTGATGTCGTGGACGTGGTCGATGCCGAGGTCCTCGAACATCATGCGAGGCAGGCCGGCCGTCTCTTCGATGTGCTTGGCGCACAACTCGCGCGATCGCAACGAGGTCTCGAACTCATTCAGCAGATCGGCCAGGGTCCGCGTGCCCGCCGTCGATGTGCCCTTGAACAGGCCGATGTCAACGAGGCCGTCCATGATCCTCTTCGGCCGCTTCGCGATCCGCTTGGCCAGGTCGGTCGGTAGTTGCTGGCCCCGGTAGCCGATCAGCATCTCGATATCGGCCGCCAGCAGCCGGCTCTGGTTCGCATCGGTGAACGCGCTGATCGTCTGCCGGCGCCCGTGGTGGTCCTTGAACTCGATCCGCCAGGTTTTCGTCTCGATCCGCATTCGGCCGTTGTCCGTCAATGCCGCCGTGCGGGTCTTGCCTCTGGCCTTGTAACTGACGAGCCCCTTCTTGCGGTCGATGGTCGCACCGTCGGGAATCGGCTTGGTTGCGCTCGGCTTGTAGATTCGCATGGCTCACCTTCCTTTGAATGTCAGGACCGGCCGGCCCCCCGCGCGACCGGCCCCCATGCCACAACAAACACCAAAGACGAATGGAGTAGAACGTCTTCGTTCTTGGTCATGGATGGCCCGTGCGCCTGTCCGTGTACGTCGGTCTATAGGTGTTCATCGGTCGTCTCCTTTGTTTGCGCCTCGAGTTCTTTACGCAGCCGGTCTGCCGCCAGGACCGCACCGAGCACGATCAAAGAGAAGATGCCGGCAGCCGTTCCCAGGATGATCGCGGTAGCCATAGTTGATACCTCCCGTGAATAGAAGGCCGCTCCCCAGGTGCGATGAACCATGCCCGGAGGGAATGACTCCCTGAGAAGCGGCGCATATGCCTGAGTTGCTTGAGAGCATGATTCATCGCGACTATCACCATACCGGGCCCGCGTGGGGGCTGTCAACCGGATTTCGATGGAATGCGAGAAAATCCGGTTGCGCCAGATCGATTCTAAGGCACGATCTCGGCCGAACCCATAGCGAGATACCCCCGGAAACGGCTTCTGGCGGTCCGTGCAGGCACAGCGGCGGTAATGGCTCAGCCTATGGCCACCTGGTCGGGCTCGAACTGCTGCGGGGCGCTGTACTGGTGGACGAGCTGCTGGAGTTCGTCGATCTGGCCGGCCAAGGCGACGGTTTCCGGCGTCGGGCCGCCGGCGTGGAAGACGGCGAACTGAAGGGACCGCTGCAATCGCTCGATCTCCGCCTCAGCACCCTCCAACTGTCTGCCGAAGGCCATAGCCTTGTGCTGGTGGACGGCCGCGTTCGAGAGGATGCGCTTCAGCAGGCCTCGACATCGCGGGTATCGGCGCAGAGCGTCCCATGCCTCTTTGGACTCGGCCTCGACGGCACGGGCGATCCGCTGGACGTGCGGGCCAAGATCGTCGATCCGCTCCCGGATGGAAGCAACCTGCTGGACGATTCGTCGGTCGTTCATCATTAGAACCCTCGAAAGTCCCTTTGATTGCCCAATAGTCTACCTTCTATGGCCGGAAAAGACAAGGGTGTCCGATTGTCAAAGAGCGGAAACCTCCCGGCCCCGCGCGACCACGACGGCCGCGCGACGAGCCGGGAGTCGTACGATCAAAATGGCCGACGGCGGCCTGCTGAGGGGAATAGGAGAACCCAGCCGCCGCCGGCCATGCAAAATCAGCGCCGAGCCGATGTCATCGACGCCCTTTCAAGGAGAATTTCGTTTCGTATGCCCGCAACCGGCCTTCGCGGTTGCGGCTCATCGCCGTTAGCAAACGTGAGTCGCGCGTCCTCGCCAACATCTCATCGAGCCGACGTGACCGCAGACGCTCTTCCGCCGCCGCCAAGCGTTGCGTCCGCTCGTAGTCCGCGACGAAGGCGTCGTGCTCTTCTTGCTCGTAATCGTAGACATCGGCCGCACTCTGGACAGGCGCCGCCCGCTCGACATTGGCGAACGTCGCGCTTACGCTCGTCGTCGGATACCAGGGCATCGTGACCGGGCCGATGTCGTAAATAGTCTCTATCGACTCGATGATCCGGATGTCGCTTTCGCCGGGCTTCAGGACCCAGCGGTCCGTTACGCCGCTGAAGGAAAACGAGCAGCCCGAAACATCAGCACGATCGATCAACCTTGCCAGATGGTAGGACGGCCCGTCGAACGGCAGCAGATAGCCGGTGAAGAACACGCCGTGGGAAGTCTCTCGCAGTTCCAACGTGGCCGAGCTGGTCCGGGCGAAGAGGTGATCGACGTTGTGGTTGTACAGTAGTCGAATGTCACTCGTTGCCAGGGCCTGCGTGCAGGCGCCCCGCGCGATCTTCTCGCGAAAGCCGAAGTAGTCGGGACTCAGTTGGTCGTAGACGATGCCTTCGCCATGTAGCTGCGTTGCGGTCTTCGTACTGGTGACCCGGAAGTCGTCCAGGGCCGGACCGCCCCGCGAAGAGACACCGCGCACCTCGAACGCATCATCCGGGACCGACCGGGACTCGATCTCGCGACGCAAACTGCTATGTGCCCAGCCTTCCTGTAGGTCGCGCTCTCTCTGGTCCAATTCGCCCAGGACGACGGCGGCCGTTTGCTCGTCGGCCTCGCCGTTGTCAACCAAACGACGGCATGCACGACGGCCCGCCGCAATGTCAGCCATTTGCTGCTTATACCAACCCGCCAACGATCGCGCCGCCGCCGTGCGCCGGATCGGCGCCGCGTCCGCTACTTCTCGTAGTTCGTCCATGATGTCACTCACTTTCATTTTTGCGGCCCGCCTTCAACAAGGCCAGGCCAACTTTGCTTTCGCAGGTTCGTGTGGTGCTCGATGCTCGGAAAGACGCCGCCGAACAGCAGGGCTTTCTCGAATTCGGACAACTGCCATCGGCTTTCTCGCAAGTGTAGCGAAAAACCCCGTCGCCCGAGAAGGTCCGTGAACTGCGCCCAGCCTTCAAGGTGCTCGCGCAGGTTCGCGAAGGCGTCCAGGACTTCGCTGTAAAGCTCCGCCCCGAGCGGCTCCAACTCGGCCAGCCCCTCGCGAATCACGCGGTTTTGTGTTTCCGTCATGCGGGCCTCAAGAATAGGCAGGGCGCGTTCGCAGGCGTGCAGGCGCCGCACCAGGCTTTGCCGATGATCGACAGCCGTGGTCTCGATGATTTCATCGAGGCCGCCGCCGGCCAACAAAAGATCGGCGTCGGCCGCGATTTGTTGCTCACTCAGCATCGAGCGCGAACCGGCCAGGTCGCCAGGGCCGGTCTTGGACAGCTCGCCGCGAATGTGATTTCGCTCGCGTTTCATTTCCTCGACACGAGCGGCGGAAGCGTGGATCTCCCGGCCGGGGCCTTGCGGATCGTTCAAGTCGGGAATGCGTTTGAGCGTGGATTCGTCCAGGGTGTCAAGCTCTCTCAATAGCTGTTTTGTCGATGTTGTCACTTGGTCTCTCCTTCTGCCAGGCCCGTGGCCTTGCGACGAGTTCGAAGATAAAATTCCAAACTTGAGTCACCGCCGCCGTGCAGCATCTGCTCCTCGCGAGGTGACAACTTCCAGATGCCCAGCGAATCATAACCGACGCCCTCGCGGTGCATCCGGGTCAAGAGTTCGTGGTGATCGCGCAGACACAACAACGCCGCCTCAAGCCCATCGAGCACACGCCCGTAGGACGCCTTCAGCGTTGGCGTCAGTCGCGTGACTTCTTCTATTTCGAGGCGAGTGCGCAGCGTGCGAAGCCTGTGCCGCGCGGCGGGAACGGCCGCCTCCAGCGCGCGAAGCTGCCGCCGAAGAGAATGCCATGCGTTTTCTGCGATCGCCACGGTCAACGTGCTCGACGGCGTGCCGGCCAGCAGGGCCGCGACATCGTCGCGGGGATCGTGCTGAATGCTCGCCTGCCCCGAGCCGGTCGGGTCGCCGGTGCACTTTCTCAATTCGCCGACGACAAGCTTGAGATCGCTATCAAGTTTGCGAACCAGTGCCGCCGCCGCGAGGACTTGCGGATCGTCGCCGATGTCGCGGATTTCAGGTTCGGACTTCTCGCTGGCCTCATTGGCCAGACATCTCTTTCGGTGATCGAACATGTTCTTCTCCTTGAGTTGATCTCTACATGATAAACATCGTGAACGTGGTCGGCCGCCGCGCGGGCCAGGTGATGATAATGGTCCTCCGCAGATCGAGCAGGTCGGGACGTGGCCGTCCTGGTACACGCGGCGCGATCGGTGCGTCGATTCGAGTTTTGCCGCGTGTGAGCAGTCTGCCCCGCAATAGCGTCGGCCCCCGCGCCCATCCACAGAGCAGAACATCGTTCCGCAGCAACAAAGGCGTGTTTTTCCGCCGTCAACAGCGTCATGGGTGCGTTGACGGTCTTTCTGGCCAGCGTGCCGATCAACCCATAGCATTGAGTACCCCTCCGATCTGGATATCGCCTATCAGGGGCCGCTCCGTGCAACCCCCCGTCATTCGTGCCCTTTTTGCCCCCCCCCTGCAAAAGGGTCTGGAAACCCGTGAAAAACTCAGCGTGGGGGGAGGCATGGTACTCAAAGAGGACATTTCGTGTCTTTTAATCCCCCCTACCCCAGTAAGACGGTATGCATTGCCCATTAACCTTATCACTGGCGGCCTCCCGACGTAGGCCACCATGTGAACGATGCCATCCCCGTGACCGGACACTTCTTCTTCGCACCGCGACGAACTCGCCCCTCGTTGGCCAGGGCGGGACATCGGCGGGAGGCAACATATCGGTCCGCGCCCATGCGTTGGGCCAGCTCGGCACTGGTACAGCCCGGCCACCGCGTCACGGCCGCCAGGACCGCCTGCGCCTGTGATGCGAGTCGGCCAGATCGTCGCGTCTCAAAGGCACCCTCTTGGCTCGTCACCGGGTCGGTGTCACGGGCCAAGGGCGGCTGAAGGTGCGTGGGCCAGTCGAACAAGGGCAGTCCGGTCTTCATCGTGTCACGCCCTCCAACAGGCCTTCCGGCTGATCTTGATGATGATCGTTTCGATCAAGTCGGTCGAGGCGGTCCGCTTCATAGCGTTGCATTCGCCTGCGGATGTCCTCCATCAGGCCCGGCATGATGTCACCGATCTTCACGATGTTGTTGTCTTGATTCATCATCATTCGTCCGCGATAACTCCATACTCCTGGAAGCTCAGGGTCGGCCAATCGATCTCGAACGCCAGGCTCAGGCCGTGACCTCTGCCGTTCCTGGTTTTGCATAGGTGCAGCTTGTGCTTGATCGGCGTCTCGAACCGCCCGAGTGGGCCGAGAATTACCGCGTTCTCGGTCGTCTGTAGGCGCTCCAGCCAGAGAATGCTTTGGCTTAGCCGCTGATAGCTCGCCCCGCCGGCCAGGTCGTCGAGGCCGATCATTCTCGCGCCCTTCTTTGGGTGTGTCACAAGGATCAGGCTGCAATCGCGAGAGCGGACGATGCTCTTGACGGCCGTGATGAATTTCGCGTCCGCAACCCATGCTTTCTCCGATGCCGCCGCCGCCGTCACCGGATCCACCGCAACGATCCGATTGCCCTCACGGGCTCTGTCTCGCACCCAGGACGTCACCATGTCCAGCGACAGCGGCTCGACGGGTGCGTCCCACAGACGCTTCCCGAAGGCGTCCAGGAAAAGACGTTGCCGCTCGTACGCCGCGCGCACGATGTCAGGGTTCGACTTCTGAAATTCAGGATCGAGCAGATCGACGTTACGCTCCCTGATCGCCATAACGCGATGCAGGTGATAGACCCTGTCCTCTTCGAGGGCCAGACAGGCCCAGGGGATGCCGGCCTCCTGCCATGCGATCAGGCTCTTGAAGAGAAAGAAGCTCTTCGCCGCCCCCGGCGTGCCGCACAGGATGGTGACCGTCTGAGGCAGCAGCGCCCTCGACAGACGCGTGAGCTTCGGCCATGGCCATGCGACGTCTGACCATTTCCCGCTGATCGTGTCCTCGATGCGCTCCCTGAGCCCCGAACTGATCGAGAAGGTTTTCGACAGCGCACAAGCGCGATCAATCACCGCGACCACGTCCTCCCCGGTCTTGTGGCACATTGCGATCAGATCAGCGGCGTCTTCGTGGTCGATCAGATCCAGGTCGGTCGGCTCAATGAGGTGGATTTCCGGCGCAGGATCGAGCGTCTCGATGATCTGCATCACCTCCTTCATGTGCTGGCGTCCGACATCGTCGGCGTCCGGCCACAGGAAGACGCGCTTACCCGCCAGGATGCGCCAGTCGGCGTGCCGCCCCTTGCCCGCGCCACAGGGCGACGTCGTCACCGCCGCGATGCCGATGGACTTGAGGGCCTCGACACATTTCTCACCCTCGACGACGATCGCGTCCTTGGCGTCGAGGATCGCAGATCGATTGTAGAGCGGCCAGGGTTTCTTCGGCGCCCGTAGCACCCAGCCAGGTTTGTAGGGAGCGGGTGACGCCTGCCTGAAGCTTTTGCCCTCCGGCGTGCGCAACCTGAAGACGATCATATCGGGCCGGTTGGGGACGTGGGGATTGTCATAGCCGTACTCAGCTTCGATGTGCCCGGCCGTGCTGATCGCCGCGCGAACCTCGTCGAGAGTCGCGAACACCCGCTCCCGACTCTCCGATCGCGGTGATGCTGATCGCGGGTTCTCGTCGCGGAGAATGTCCTTGATGTCCCGGCCGGTAGCCCGGGCGCGAACGTCGTACAGGTCGCCACCAAACCCGCAGCTCGCGGCATTGCACTTGAATCGCCAGATGCCGTCACCATCCGCGTAGATCGAACCGCTGGGGTGTCGATCGTCGTGGAAGGGGCAGCGGACCGCCGCGCCCTTGATCGTCGCGCCCGCTGCCCTCAATTCGGCCTCCAGTGCCGCCCTATCGCGTCGTTTCGCCTCGGTCGTGGTCATAGTACCCCCTCAGCCTGTAGCATGGCGATGTCTTCCGGCGTCGCCTTCCTGGTCCCGTACTGACTGTATCCATCCAGCGGTGGCTCACCTCGGGCGACGCGCCGCTCGTTTTCGTGTGCGTGCCAGGTTTGCACCTTCCCCTTCCAGGACTTCACGGACTTGCCGCCCTTGTCGTGCCAGTCGAGGCGCGCATAATGCTCGATGAACCGCTCCGCCGGGAAGATGTTGTTGCCAAGGGACGCAGCGTACTCGCGGACCTGCTCGACCTTGGGGGCGACGAAGGGTTTCTTCTCACGAGTGCCATTGACTACTTCATTGACTAGTTCATCCTTATACACCCCCGTGACATGACCCAAATTGTCCCCCTTTTGCGGACACTGGCGTCCCCCTTCTTGGCCGAAAAGGGGGACATCGGCGTCCCCCTTCTGAACGTTGACAGTGTAGTGATTCCGCCCTCCACGACCCCGTCCATCGGGACGATCTACTGTCAGCCGGCCCTTGGCCTTCAAGTCACCGATCAGCCGCCGGACCTGCCGCTCGCTCGTGCCCAAATGCCCCGCCAGCGTCTTTCGCTTTGGCCAGGCCGATCCGTTCGCCCCCTGGTACCTTACGAGCACCGCGAGCAGCAACCGCTCCATTGGCGTCAACGTCGAGTCGGTGATCGCGAGGAACCATATCGGCGTCGTCATGGCCGCCCCTCCTCGACCGCTTCCATTTCTTCGCGGGATGGACATCCCCGGACCGCCCACTGCCGGAGATGCTCCGCGCACCATAGGACCCGGCCGCCGAGTCGGATAGGTTTCGGACAGAGTCCGGCCGAATCCCAAGACAACCAGGTCGATCGCGATACACCACAAGCTCGCGCCGCCGTGGTGGCGTCTACCAGGATCGGATCGACGATCGCGGTCGCCTTGGATGTACACGCCGAGCAGCTCACGACGCGGACCCTGCCAAAGGCTTGCGGAAATTATGACGTGCCGCCAAGGCCGCAACCTGTTTGACCGCCTCTGGCGCAAACACGCGAACAATACCAGCCCGCCCTACGGGTCTTACCCGGCCCTTCCGAATCAGGTAGTCCACCAATTCGCGATCGATACCTAACTGTTTCGCAATTGTGCCCGTGGTTTCCATACAACCATGAAAACACTGGACGCATGGACGAAAAAGAAAGCGCAGAAAAACTTCCTGACGTGCTGTAAGGTGTGCGCATGTAGGGGCTTACGTCAGAGGGTTTTTGCGATGTACGAAATGGACGAAACTATTTGTGTACAGTGTTCCGATTCTTCCATCGGTACAACGCCTGACGGACCGCTTCCCCGCTCGGGGCCTCAAACGTCTCGGCCACCTTCGCATAGGCCGCCTTGCTGTCGAGCCCATCTGCCAGGGCGTTCTCGTAGGCGGTCTTCATGCGTGATAGCGTCCTGTCGTCATGCGTGACATGCCGGCCAGCCTTGCGATCACTTTGTCTGCCGTCGTTCTGGCCTTCCCCGTCGCATTTTGTTCGAAGAATACTCAGGAACTCTGTCCACGGTAAGGGGGTCGCCTCGATCTCCCGCCAGTCGATGCCGTGCTCTCGCGTCCACTGGCGAATGTTCCGCATGAAGAACGGGCAATTGAAGTACTCTTTCAGAATCTCCAGTCCTGCGAATCCCAGTAGTTCCGACCCCCACGGGGTTCTGTGGTCCACAGGAACGATCTCATCGAGGATCGGCATTTCCAGCCGGGCTTCTTCAATAGACGTCGTCTGGACGGTATACGCCTCACGGGGTACTGGCGTCCAGGTACCATCGGGGCTGTTGGGCGCGATCCGCCTCGTCTGCTTGCTCTTCTGCGATTGCGTCTTGGCCATCATCATCTTCCTTGACTGGCCCGGCCCGGCCGGCAGAAGGAAGATGTAGAACTGCCGGCCAAGCCGGACGTGGTTTGTGCCGCCGGGAGCGACCCGGCAGCAGCATGGTAATCACAACATCGTCATCGGTCAACCCCGATCATCCTCAGGATCGCGGCGCGCAGCTCAGCCGACAGTCCGGGCCAGGCCGCAATCACCCGATCCAGGTCGGACCCGCGTAAACTTTCGCCAAACTTTTCGGCCTTGCCGACCGCCTCTGTCGGCTTTGTTTCCGTAAGTCCTTGCTTCCTATGGAGTTGTTCAACGCGCCCGGCAGGACTCGAACCTGCAACCTTCGGATTCGAAGTCCGCGACTCTATCCAATTGAGCTACGGGCGCAGCGACCGAGGTGGGGGCACTATATCGGGTCGCGGCGGCGTCGTCAACCCTTTTTGCCGACACCCGGTGGGGTGGCGAGTCCGAGCATCGGGTCGATTGCCCGGCAATGAGGAGGCATTTTTCTGAAACATTGAGGCCACAGGCACGTCTTACTTGTGGAGTCAGAACAACGATGGCATTGGCGGGGCAGTTTTGTCATGGGACCGCAGGAGTCGGCGCTGCTGAGACGGTTCTGCACCGGAGCGGATGCTGAGGCGTTCGCCGAACTGGTGCAGCGTTACGCGAGCCTGGTCTATTCGACCTGCTGGCGTGTGCTCAAGGACGAGACGGACGCGGCCGATGCGACGCAGGAGACGTTCTTCGAGTTGACCCGGCACGCCAGCCACATCAGCGGGTCGCTGGCCGGATGGCTCCACAAGGTCGCTACACAAAAGTCGATCGATCTGCTCCGCCGCTGCGCGAGCCGACGGCGTCGCGAGGAGGTCTATGCCCGCACCCAGCCGGTCGAGGCCCGCTCGTGGCAGGACCTGTCGAGCCACGTCGATCTGGCATTGGACGAACTGGATGAAGCG
>Ga0209612_1003249_pt1 | contig 10900 bp, 10 predicted proteins | sample BioC12SIPDNA_FD_185746 | JGI IMG/M metagenome (GOLD analysis project Ga0209612, IMG submission 185746) | Anaerobic biogas reactor microbial communites from Washington, USA - Biogas_R1_B C12 SIP DNA (SPAdes) (version 2) | ecosystem: Engineered > Bioreactor > Anaerobic > Unclassified | place...
CTCGCGTCTTTCGGGCGAGTTCGGTGGCAATTCGGTGGCAGATTCAAGGCATTCACTGGCGTACAATGGACGCAGACACACCGAATGCTGTGCCCCTCTGTGCCGCACAGGGATCGAGCAAACGCAGCACGAGAACGGGCTCGCTTAGCCCAGTGTCGGCGTCATGCAGGACGATCCATCAGAGACCGGCCAGTGTTGACAGCAGCACGTGGGGGGTGACGAGTGAGCCCATGGTATTGGTCAGTGAAGCGAGCCTTGGCCGTGGTAGTGGTGATCCTGGGCCTAGCCGGACTTGCGGGTTGTGATTCGGCCGAGGACGCTTCCACCAGCAAGACCTCCGGTCAAGCGAGCGTGTCGACCTCAAGCACGGTCTCGGCCTCAACAGCGGGTACCGAGCCCTCGAGAGTGGAGTCCCTGGTCGTGGATGGAGTGTGGGGAGTGCGGATAGACCGCATGGGGGGATCGGAAGATCCGGAGGAGGCGTTCGGGGTTCTGCCCGAGGCACGGTATCAGCCCATCGAGAATGGCCCCACATACCGCGTGGTCATCTCCGAGCAGGGAAGCCGGGCTTCTGTCGAGGGCACGCGAGGCACCACTCAAGTCGCGGTCAGGGGGAGGCGCACATCGACAACCGACGAACAGGCGTGGTACGAGCTCACCGACGCCTTCGCCGGCGGGCGATTCGTGGTCTGGCAGAGCACGACGGGGCTGCAGGGTGAGCTCACGGTCTACGGTTCTGGACGGCCGATCATATCCAGTGAGCGCGGCGCCTTGATCAGAGACACGTCTGTGAGCAGCTCGCCCGCCACCTCAAGTACGTCGATGCTCGATCAGGAGACGGAGACGGCACGAGCGGAGGCGACGCTTCGTGAGTTCTTCCAGGCGTGGGCAGCCAAGGATGCGACTGCGTGGAAGGCGCTGCTGAGCGAGAGCCGCCGGAAGGATATGAACATAGGCGACTGGACGTTCGCGGATCTCGACCGTGTCGAGTTTGGCGTGGTGGTCGCAGCACCTGAGGGGATCCACTCGTACATGACCTACGGACGCGGTAGTACCGGGGGCGTGAACCGTGACCATGTGCGCTGCTTCCGCGCAACGATCGCCTGGTACCACAAGCCGGGCGTCGTCGGGCCGAACGACAGCGGTCAGGAGTTGCCCTGGATGTGGTTCCTGGTGCGGGACGGCGACGGCAACTGGCGGGTCGATGACTGGGGCGTCTAGTCTGCGCTTCGCCGAACGAGGTACGTTTCCTCACCCCTCTGCGCCATCTTCACTTCCTCGTTGCCTTTGAGCGCACGCCGCAGTCCAGCTCTGAGCATGGCAGACTTCATCCCCTCGATGCTTACCTGCACGAAGGGCAGGCGGCCTGTTACCCTCATGTGTCCGGTAGCTGCTCCCCGTTCCCGCAAGGAGGTTCGATGCCTGTCAGTCTGCCGGAGGTGCCAATGCCAGAAATCCGATTCACTTCGACTACTCGCAACGATGACGCCCGTTTCAAGCACGTCGAGGACCTCCAATCCGCCCTGGAGGAGCACGCCGCCTTCCACGATGGCACGATCGTCCGGAGCTATGGCCCTCCGTCCCCCGGCGCAGCTGGCCCGCGCACGGGTGACGAGATGGGAGCAAGTCAAGAGCGCATCATGCGTCAGAACAAAGCGATCGATCGGGCCATGCGCCGGCTCGCTGTCATGGCGCCGCTAAGTTACCGACTCTTGCATGGCTACTATCGCCGGCCGGGGCCCTCGGGTACGCCAGCCGCCTGCCAGGAAGCAGGAGGCTGACTGGTCTCAGCGCTTGGCAGCCTTCTTCCTGCGCCTATCCTTCATGTCGACCACTTTGGCGGTCTTCCCACTCATCGCCGCCGCCAAATCCCCCGAGACGCGATCCGCAGCATCCTGCACCGGACCTCGAGACACGTGCGAATACCTCTCCGCGGTCGACACCTGCTTATGTCCGAGGATCTTCGAGATCATCAGGGTAGAGAGCCCAGCATCCGCACCTGCGGAGCCGACGGTGTGTCGAAGATCGTGGATCCGGACGCCCGTCAGCTTGGCCATCGTAATGACCTCGTTATGCCAGAACATGGAGAGGTTCACCAAGTGCCTGCCCTTGATGCTCCGAGATGGAATGACCCAGTTGGAATCGCGCTCGCATGACTTAAGGAGCGCGACAGCGGCACGCCCAAGAGGTACGTCTCGTGGTCCTGCTTTAGCGTCCTTCAGCCGAATCACCCCATGCTCGAGATCAACGTCGTCCCAGGCGAGCGTGAGAATCTCGTTCATCCGGCAGCCGGTGAGCAGCAGCAACCGCACGGCCCGAACCTTGTAGGGATGTTCGGCCTCCAGCGAATCGAGCACCTTCCCGAGCCGGGTCACCTGTTCACCGGTAAGGTAGGTTTCTCTCTTGTTCTCCTTGTACTTGGTCACGTGCTGGCAGGGGTTGAAGCCTTGCGGCACGCGACCCCATGCTGCCGCCGTCGTGTAGAGGTGGCGGAAGGTGGCCAACATGCGGTTGGCCTGGGCCGGATGATCCTCGTACTCGCGGTGTAGGCGGGCAACGTCTTCGCGCGTCACCGCGGACAGCTTGTGACTACCGAGCTTCGGCTCGACCATCTTGTCTAGCGCGTAGGTGTCCGCTCGCAGAGATGCCGGCTTCTTGTAGCCCTTCACATAGGCGAGGTATTCCTTGATGAACTCCTTGACGGTGTCCTCGGAGCGAGAGAGTCGCTTCTCCTCCAGGGGGTCGGCGCCGACGACGACAGACCCCAGGACCTTCTTGGCTTCAGCACGAGCCTGATCGACGGTGAGAACCCCGTACCGGCCGATCGTGAGCCGACGCCGCCGTCCGACGCGTGTCGTGTAATCGACCACGAACGCCTTGACGCCCGTCTTGGTCACTCGCACGCCGAGGCCGGAAACCTCGTCATCCCAGACGATGAAATGCTCGTCGCCCGGCTCCAAGGCCTCGACAACCCGTTTAGTCAGATGCACCTTCTTGCTCGTGACACACCCTCCGACGAAGTGAGCAGTCCCAGACACCCGGTTTTCGTGTCACGCTGGTGTCACGGTTGCGCGTGACATGGGGTCCTAACGTGTCACAAAACGGAGTATAGACGGGTGTCGGCAGGGGAGCAAGGGGAAGGTCATTTTTGGCTTTAGCATAAGGCTTTTCGCCCCCTGGGCGAGAAAGCCGACGCGGGGAATCGAACCCCGGACCTGCTCATTACGAGTGAGCCGCTCTGCCATCTGAGCTACGTCGGCACGTGATATGCGACACGGCACTGTTAAGCGCCGTGGGCGCTTTAGTTTAGAAGTTCACGGGGTGGCTGACAAGACCCACAGGGGCACAGGATCGCCCAGACCGCGACCCGGCCGGCCGTGGCTAGGCGCCGGAGCCGCTACCGCCACCCGCGCCGCCTCCACTGCTGGAACCGCCGCCCCCGCCGCCGGCCCCGGACTCGCCCCCTGATCCGCCACCGCCTGACGACCGCCGTGGCCTGCGCCGTCTTCTCGACTTGGACGTGGTCCCATCTGCGGTCTGTTCGCCGCCGCCACCCTCGGTCGGCTTGGCCTTCCGGTCGCCCTCGCCGCCAGGCGTGCGATCGCCCTTGGGCCGGCGGTCACTTCGTTGGCCTCTTGGATGAGCCGGCCTCGCCTTGGAACCGCCCTCTCCGGGAGCACCACTCTTGCCACCCTTCGACTGATCTGCACCCGCCGCGGCAGCCTCCGCGACGCCGTCACCCGGAGCCCGGCTCTTGCTTCTTCGCCGGCCGCGACCCCGCCGGCTCCGCCCTTGGCGCGACCCCTCGGCCACCACCACTTCGACGGGTTCGCCATTCTCACCGAGGACGACATCGGCCTCCACCACCGGCAAGCCGTCGTCGACCTGCGCCAGGCGCTCGATACCCATCGGGCTATCCAGCCAAGATACGGCAAGAGGCGGCTCGACCAGCGGCGCCTCGGGTATCACCAGCAATCCACCGTCTTCCCGCTCCTCGCAGGTGCTGAGCTTGACCTCGGTGTTCGAACCGTCTTCGAAGCGGACAACGATCGCGTCCTTGGTGACGTTGTAGCCACACACCACTGCTTCGCCCGCCGGTGTTGACACGGGAGTGCCTTTCGCCGGAGCCTCTTTGCGAAAACGCACGTATTGCTCCTGCTCATATTTCAGGCAGCACATGAGCCGGCCGCAGAGACCCGATATCTTCATGGGGTTGAGAGGCAGGTTCTGCTCTTTGGCCATGCGGATGGACACGGGTTCATCGTCACCGGCGAAGAGAGTGCAGCAGAGCCCACGCCCGCATGGACCCAGGCCACCCACCATCCGAGCCTCTTCGCGGGCCCCCACCTGACGGAGCTCTATGCGCATCTTGAGGGCTTTGGCCAGGTCGGCCACCAACCCCCGGAAGTCCACCCTCTCCTCGGAGAAGAAGCTGAAGGTGATCTTCTCTCCGCCGAATCCGATGTCGGCGCCCACGAGCTTCATGTCAAGCCGGTGCTGTGCGATGAGGTCCCGGCAGGTATCCATGGCCTGCCGGCGCAGCCCCTCCGCTTCGGCCTGGCTCTCCAGATCCCTACCAGTGGCCACACGGACGACCTTCTTGAGAGGAGCTGGGAGCTCAGAATCATCTATTGTGCGGGGCGGCTCGACGACCCGGCCGATCTCGGGACCGCTACTGGTCTGCACGACCACTTGGTCTCCGCGCTCTAACTCGAGTCCGGCAGGATCGAAGTGATAGATCTTCACCCCGCCGCGAAAAACGACCCCTACGATATCGGCCACTGAATCAGGGCCTCCTTAATGGATCGGAACATGTCCCCGATTGTGCATCGGGCATCAACATTATACCGGAGCCGCTCTTGGGCCTTCTGCACGGCCGCCAATGCCCGCGTGTAAGCAGGCATCCCCCCTGGGAGCACCAGCGCCCGCAGCTGGTCCAGGCGGTCCTGGTTCAGCACGGCTTCATCGGCTCCCACCGAGACCAGGCCGAGGTCGCGATACCAACCGGCGAAGATCTGAGTGGCGGTCTGGAGACCTTGGGCCTGCAGACGCCGTTGTTGCCGCTTGACTCTGGTTTCATGACGCTTCTTCAGCCAGGCCTTGGTCCGAGCGTCCCCGGCCCAGTCCAGAGCGCGCTCGAGCTCCTTGTCAAGCCCTGCCACGCGCTCCACGGCCCTCTTCTCCAGATTCGTCATGATCTCATCGAGGGCCACCTGTACATCCATGAGACCCGCCTGCGGCAGATCCCGGGCCAGATCGAGCAGGAGGTCGCGCTCCCGTCGAGCGCTCGCGGAGGTGACCAGCTCTCTGGCATACTCCAGATTGCCCCCGGCCACTCGCGCCACCATGGCGGCCTCCCCGTCGGGCAGGCCGAAGCGGCTCATGAGGTCTGCCGCCAAAGCCGGAGTCGGGACCGGTGAGAACGCCACCGCTTGACACCGGGAGGCAATGGTGAGCAGGAGCCGCTCTGGATGATCGGTAACCAGGATGAAGTGCACGTGGGCCGGAGGCTCCTCCAGCGTCTTCAAGAACGCGTTGGCCGCCTCGGCGTTGAAGGTGTCGGCCTCAAGGAAGATGTAGACCTTGGCTCGAGCCTCGACCTCATACGGTCGATACGCGGCATGCGAGACGACCTCTCGGATCTGCTCCACCCGTATGATCGTGCCTTCCGGAGCGATGATCTCCACATCCGGATGCAGACCTTCCAGCACCCGGCGACAAGTGGAGCAGGCCCCACAGCCCCTGTCGGGACATGCCAGCCCCGCGGCGAACGCCACGGCCGCCTCGCTCTTCCCCACCCCCGGTGGACCAGTGAAGAGATAGGCGTGAGAGGCCCCCTGCTCGAGCGCCTTGGTGAGAAGCGACACAGCCAACGGCTGACCAACGATCTCGGAAAACAGCATGCTCACCAGACCTCCGGGACAAACGCCCCTAGTGGCTGAACAGCTCCAACTCCTCTTCGACCACAGCCCGCACCCGCTCTTGCACTTCAGCCTCGCTGCCGCCGGCATCCACACGGCGGATGCGGTGCGGGTGCAGCGCCAGCAATTCACGGAAGCCGGCAGCCACACGCCTGTGAAACTGGTCGTCTTCGGCCTCCAACCGGTCCGGGACGGCGTCCAAACGACCGGTACGGATGGAGTCGTCCAAGTCCAAGAACAGCGTGAGGTCGGGGAAGAGACAACCTGTAGCCCAGACGTTGAGCGTGATGATGTCGTCGTGACCGAGATCCCGCCCGTAACCCTGGTAGGCAAGAGAGGAGTCGAGATAGCGGTCGCAGAGCACTATCTGCCCGTCCGCCAACGCCGGCCGGATGACCTCATCGACCAAGTGCGCCCGCGCAGCGGCATAGAGGAGCGCCTCGGCGCGCGGGGACATGCCATGATGCCGGGGGTCGAGCAACACGTCTCGGATAGCCTCGCCCACCTCTGTACCGCCGGGTTCGCGGCTCACAAGAACCACGTATCCATGCTCCCTGAGCGCAGCGGCCAGTAGCTCCATCTGTGTTGACTTTCCACACCCGTCGAGCCCCTCGAAGCTGATGAAGACGCCCTTCAGCCCACTGCCCATCCCAGCAAGGACGGAGTCATCGAGCGTGGCGTCCTCGGGCGGATCTGCCGGGTCGGTCGAGACGGTACTCACCTCGTCACTCCTGGCTCTCTCGCGCACGACTCTCGCAGGACCTCCCCCGCCTCAGTCGTCATCGGTGGCCGCCGTTCGAGCGGCCACCTCAGCGCCAACCGGCTCGGCCGCTGCCTTCGCAGTCCTGCGTGTCGTGGCCGCCTTCCTGGCCGCGGGCTTCTTGGCCGCGGAAGACTTCGTTGCACCGGTCTTTGCCGTGGACTTCTTCGCCGCGGGCTTCTTCGCCGCGGGCTTGGTACCGGCCCCGCCGCCCGCCTCCGCCTCGGCCGCGCTCTGAGCGGCCCGGGCCGCCTGCTTCTTCCGGTATTCGTCCTTGGTCGGGCAGTAGGGGTCCAAGCAGAGTATCCACGGGCGGCGACCACCCAGGATCTTGATCTTCGGACTCCCACACTGCGGACAGACCTCGTCGAGCCCGATAATGTCGCCCCTCTGAGGCAACGGATACGTCTGGTCGCACTCCGGGTAACCCTCGCAGCCGACAAAACGCTTCTTGGTGGTCTTCGACCGGATGACACGCAGCTTGTTCTTGCCACACTTCGGACAGACACCGAGTATGCGGTCGTCGGTGATGCCCTCATAGATCTTGGCCGCCACCTGCTCCCGGTTCTGGGCCAACAACCCGTACGACTGCCGCAGCAGGTCACGCGAGATCGTCACGACCTGCTCTTTGGTGAGATCGCGGACCGAGATGAGGTCCATATCTTTCTCCAGCTCCGCGGTCATCTCCGGTGAGGCTATGCGCGGTGCGAACTCCTGCATGGCCTCGGCCATCTTCATGCCCATCTCGGTAGGCTCCACCGGGTTGCCATGCACGTAGCCTCGATCGTAGAGGTTCTGGATGATGGCATGCCTCGTGGCCTTGGTCCCGAGGTTGTGCTTCTCCATGAGCTCTATCAGCGTCCCCTGACCGTACCTTGACGGGGGCTGGGTCTCTTTGGCCTCCAACTGCTTGTCGACCAACTCCACGAGGTCGTCCTTGTTGAGCAGCGGCAGTTCCAGGTCTTTCTGACGGCTGTAGGGGTAGTACTCGAACCAACCGGCATGCACCACCCGGCTGCCGCGGGACACGAACGGCTCTCTCCCCACCGCCAAGTCGACGCGGTTGGACTCCATGACCGCGTCGTCGGCCAATGTTGCCATGAAGCGCCGCGCCACCAGCTCGTAGATGCGCCAGTCGCGGTCGCTCAACTCGCCTTTGCGCGGACTCCCCGTGGGATAGATGGGCGGGTGATCGGTGGTGCGCTTGTCTCCCCGGCTGGGATGCAGAGCCTGTTGGGCGAGCAGCTGCCCGGCCTCGCGTTTGAACTCTCCCTGGGCCAGGATCTCCAGAGACTCCCGCAGATCGAGCGACGACGGGTATACGGTGTTGTCGGTGCGCGGATAGCTGATGTGACCGGCCATGTATAGGTCTTCCGCGATGCGCATGGCCATAGCCGCGCCGAATCCCAGAGAAGTCGCGGCACTGGTGAAGCTCGTGGTGTTGAACGGGGCCGGTCGAGGCACCTTGCGCGATGTCTGTTTGACGGCTGTGACACGTCCCGGCGTGACCAGCTTCTCAAACACGGCGGTTGCCCGAGCCTCGTCGGTGAAGCGCTCTTCTTTGTGAAGAGCGTTGAACCGCTGCCCACCCGAATCGAGCTCTATCTTCACCACCCAGTACGGCTCGGAGACGAAGGCTCTCCGCTCCTTCTCCCGCTCGGCCACGAGCACCAGAGTCGGGGTCTGGACACGGCCTATACTCAAGAACTGGCTTCCCAGACGACCTGTGGCCAGCGACACAAAGCGGGTCAGAGTGGCCCCCCAGATGAGATCGATATCCTGGCGGGCCTCTCCTGCCATAGCAAGTGGTTCGGACAGTTGGTCGAGTTCGGAGAAGGCGCGGTTGATATCGCCGGCGGTGAGGGCGGAAAAACGAGCCCGGCGCACACCGCGTGCCAGCTTCTGGTTCTCCTCCACAGCCAGGTTGAGCGCCTCGAGCCCGATGAGCTCGCCCTCGCGATCGTAGTCGGTGGCTATCACGAGTGACGTGGCATCCGCGGCGAGCTTCTTGACCGTGCGCACCACCGATTTGGCCGTCTCGGTCTTCACAAGGGGAGCGTCGATAAGCGCCTTCGGTTCCACTTTGCGCCACTCTGAGAATTCGGGCGGAAAGTCCACTTGCACCACATGGCCCTTAAGGCCAACACAGGCGTTCGCCTGGTCTTCGGCGTCGGTGAAGAGGTAGTAGGGCACTTTGAGATACGATTCCTCTTTGACCCCGCCCTTCGCCAGGATGCCGGCTATCTTCTTTGCAGCGTCGTTCTTCTCGGTGATTATGAGCCGCAAGTCAAGGACTCCTCGTTGAGCAGGGTTATTGGAGCTTCAGGGGCGAACGATAGCATGCCCGCGGGCTCGGGCGTATGCCGCGTGATCAGACGCCGTCGAGAGCTTCGGCGACCGCGGGGTAGATCGGGAAGATCCCGTCGAAGCCGGTGATGTGAAAGATCTTAAGCAGGAAGGGGTCGCTCACGACCAGCCTGAACTCGCCATCGGTCGCTTGAGACTGTTGGAGCGCGCCGACGAGCACAGCCAAGGCCGTGGAGTCTATGAAGTGCACCTCGGAGAGGTCCAGCACCAGGCGCTTGGCGCCGGCCACGTGCTCATCGAGCACCTCTTTGAGCCGCGGCGCAGTGTATACATCGAGATCGCCTTCCGCGTGAACGACGACCGCGCTCTCTGCCATGTCGGTGCTGATGACCAGGCCCAAACACTCCTTCCGACTCGCAGCGGCCGCCCCCGGCGGCCTGCCCCGATAGATCGCTCCCGGCTATTCCAGTATATACATCAATTAGAACACGTGTCCGGCGCGGCCGCTACTCCGGTGTGGAAGTGGTCGTAGTGGAAGTAGTAGTGGTGGTAGCTGTGAGTTGCTCGATCTGCGTCTTGACCACCTCGGCCATATCGCCGTTCGGATCGAGTTCCAGGTACTTCTGCCAGGCCATGACGGCAGCCGACTTGTTGTTCAGTTTCTGCTGTGCGATGCCCAGTCTGAGATAGACCTGAGGATTCTCAGGATCGACCGTTGTGGCCTTGTTGAGCACTTCGGCCGCGGCTTGAAGGGCCTCGGTGGAACCGATGTCGTCAATGTAGATCCTCGCCACGCGAAGGTACACGTCCTTGAGTGTGGGGTCGACGTCTATGGCGTTGCGCAGAAAGGCCGTCGCGTAGTTCGCGTACTCGACACCCTCACCCTTGCCCGCCTTGTAGAGTTCCTCATAAGCCGTCGCGATTGCCAGCATGTTGGTGGTGTTCTTCGGATCCGCATCGTAGGCGGCCAGGAGGGAGTTCAGCTTCTCCTCCGTGGTCTCCGGCTCAGTGGTAGCAGTCTCTTCGCTGCACCCGCCCCTGAAGACCTGGGAGACATCGAAACCGGCCCCCCCGTAACCCACACCCAGGAACAGGAAGCTGAGCGCGAACACTATGGCCAGGGCCAGAGCTATCCACTTGGCCCACTTCTTGATCCGTCTACGGTCGAGCAGCAAAGGTATCTCCTCACATCGACAATCGGCGACTCTCGGCGCTGATCAGCGGCTGGCGACAGCCGGTTCGCGGTCAGAACCGCGGAGCGCCCCACAGATTATGCCGCATTACCAGCGTCAAAGCCACCGGTCACGGGACGCGCTCGGTACCCTAGTCACTCATCAGCCCCAGTCTCGTCCGGACCGACCGGAACCCATCCGCGACCTCGACGGGCAGGTTCCCCCCTCCGAACACCGGGGTTCCGTCGATCATGGTCATACGGACATCTGAGGCCGAGGCCCCCGCCACCAGCGCATCTACCGGATCGCGGGTCTCTAAGCCACGCATCCGCACGGCGACGACGTCCGCCCGTTTGCCCACCTCCAGGCTACCCACCAGATGATCCCAACCCAGTGCCCGGGCGCCTTCCAGAGTGGCCATGCGTAGCACGGCAGCCGGAGTGAGCGCGGCTCCCCGTGAACGGCTCACCTCCAGAGCCGCGCGCATCTCGTCGAACGGGTCGAGGTTGTCGTTGGAGGCAAGACTGTCGGTGCCCAAGCCGATGGTGATGCCGGCCGCTATCATGTCGGCGACCGGGGCAATGCCACACTTGAGCCGCAGGTTCGAGCGCGGGCAGTGAGCCACCGCCGTCCCCGTTGCGGCCAACGTTGCGATGTCTTTCTCATCGACGTGCACGACATGCACGGCCAGCATGTCGGGGCCCAGCGCCCCACTCTCGGCCACGCACTGCACGGGGCTG
>Ga0209612_1003260_pt1 | contig 10859 bp, 14 predicted proteins | sample BioC12SIPDNA_FD_185746 | JGI IMG/M metagenome (GOLD analysis project Ga0209612, IMG submission 185746) | Anaerobic biogas reactor microbial communites from Washington, USA - Biogas_R1_B C12 SIP DNA (SPAdes) (version 2) | ecosystem: Engineered > Bioreactor > Anaerobic > Unclassified | place...
CTTAAGCGAAAATTCGCCTAAGTTACCGACAGGCGGAGTAGATAAAACGCAAGTTTGCGTATTACCGACAGGCGATGTAGATAAATCGGAAAATTCCGAATTACCGACACGCAAGAACGGCAATTCAACAAATGCGTCTTCGAAGACGCAATTCAAAAGTATCAATGACATTTACGGGATAATGCAGGACAAGCACGGCGGCAAGCTGGAAGCCCTTCACGAATACACCACCACCACCGGCGAACACGTTCAGTATGTTATCCGATGGCGCGGGCAGGACGGCAAAAAGCAAATATGGCCTTGTGTTAAGACAGCGACAGGGTATGAACTCCGTTTCCCGGAAAGCCGGGCACTGTACCGACTGCCGACGCTGGCCGATGCGAAGACGGTTATCGCAACAGAGGGTGAACTCAAAGCGGATATTCTGGCCGGGTATGGTTTTCCTTGTACCACGTCGAGCGGCGGCAGCAAGGCGGCAGGTCGTACCGACTGGCGACCGCTGGCCGGAAAGAATGTTATTCTCTGGCCGGATTATGACACACCGGGCAAGGGGTACGCCGATGGCGTGAAGCGGATACTTGAAGGGCTGGGATGCCGGGTCAAGATTATAGACCCTTCAGAGCTTGACCTTGCCGAAAGTGAAGACGCCGCCGACTATATCCAACAGCTACGCAATGCCGGATTTATCGAGCTTGAAATAAAAGAAAATCTGACAAGGGTTTTCTCGAAAGCAAAATCGACCGGGCCGGGGCAAGAGGTCGTTTCGGTACTGTCGGCAATCGGGGCGGGTCAATATGAGCCGATAGAGACGGGCTTTCCAACACTGGATGATGCGATGCAGATTTTGCCGGGGTCATTAAACCTTATCTGCGGTTCGCCGGGTTCCTCAAAGTCGCTGCTGATGCTTCAGCTTGCGGCGGCGTGGCACAAACAGAAAATCAAGACGGCAATTTTTGAGCTTGAAAAAGACAGGGTGTTTCATTTACGCCGGGCGTTGGCGCAGGAATCAGGGTTCGCGATGCTGACAAATAACCGCTGGACAAAAGACAATGCCGAACGTGCGCAGGCGGCGGCGTTCGAACACTTGGAGTTTCTGGACAGTTTCGGGCGGATCATTTATGCGAACCCGGAAAAGATCATCTATCAGCGGGACGTTATCGACTGGGCAAAACAGCGCGCCGACGCCGGATGCCGGGCGGTCGTTATAGACCCGGCGACCAAAGCCGAACGTCAAGACGAACCCTATAAGGCTGACGGTCTTTTTGTTCAGCAGTTGGCACAGATCGCCACGATGACGAGGCTGGTTGTCTTTCTGGTTTGCCACCCTTCAAAGTCTATGGTTGCGATGCCTGATTTATCACAGATCGCGGGCGGCGCGGCGTATGGTCGTTTTGCTGATAATGCCGTATGGCTTGAGAATCACGAACCCAAACAATCACGGGTCAAGTATTGCACCGGGGCGATGGAAACGCAGCACGATAGAACGCTGTGGATTCTGAAGAGCCGCGATGGAAGCGGCACGGGGTCAAGAATCGCGTTCCAATTCGACACAGCCAATCTCACGTTGCGCGAGCTGGGGCGCGTCGAGAAAAAGCAAAAAGGGCAATCGTATGAATGAAACACACACAGCAAAAGTTATCGCCGCCGTCGGCGACTTTCTGGCAAAGCCGAACCGAAGCCGCGCGAAGCCCAAAAAACACCCGTCCGGCGCACGAAAAGGAAAGCATCGGGCAAGAAAATCGTCTGTCCCGATAAAAACGGCGGTAACAGGCGACAAAGGCCTGTTTGTGAAACAAACCCGTTGATAGCGTATCGAGCGAGCATAAAAAACAATGACGAAAAAAGGCAAAAAGCTGAATCCGAAAGAAAAGTCGTTTTGCTCATACTATACCGAGATCGGCGGCCCCGGCTGCGGGCGGCCTTGTGTCGCTGCGCGGTTGTCGGGCTGGGGCAAGAACGCTGGGGCTAAGCTGCTGAACGATGAACGGATTCAGGAATATATCAACCGCCTGCACGCGGCGCGGATGCGGAAAGTCAACCTAAACGCGGAAAAGGTTTTGCACGATCTGGAACATACGCGCGTTTTGGCGCTGGAAAAATCCGACCTGATGGCGGCGGCTCGATGCTCTGAATTGCAGGGCAAGGCAATGGCGCTGTTTGCCGACCGGCTGGCCGTTGACAGCGAGGCAATGCACCAATTCGACGAACACCGACGCAAGCAGGCGCAACGCATATCCTCAATCATCAACAGGGAACGGGCGCTGTCGCCAGCTAATCCGCCCTTGTTGCCCGCTTCTTTCAGCGCTGATGCAGCGATGGTCGAAGCGAACTTCTTACCTGAACCGCAAGCCGATCACACAAACGAGGAAACCGACAATGGCGAGACCGATTGACAAAAAATGTTTGAAGTGCGCGTTCACAACCTTTGAATGCGGCAAGCGCCCGCGATGTTACCACCCGGAACGATGCAAACGCCGACGGAGTTACTACCGGAACCGGGACGCCGCCAAATCGCGTATGCTTGCCAAGTACAGGCAAAGGACGGGGCGATGATCACGCAACAGGGACGAAACAACGGCGCAGTAACGCCGGGACAATGCCGACGCAGCGACGGGATGCGATGGAATCGCGGGAATTATCGGCCTATGTTTTTTCCAGCCGACACCCCCATCACCCCCAGACCCCCCGGCTTGGCAACCTGTAGGGGGTCTATCGTGCATATTTCCCCCCTGTACGTTTCAGGACTAAAAACCTCTTTTTAAGGAATATGATATGAGTTTATTGAGTTTTGCCAAGCAGCATTGTTGTAACGCTGACAATGGGAACTGCCTTTTGCGGGATAAGGTCAAGGAGTTGCCGGGCGGTGTTGTTGTTGCGGTTCAGACGCCTTGTGTGTTGTCGGTGGGTCAGGCGTGCGATTATTTCAAAGCATCGGTCTGGCCGATTTGCGATCCGGCGTATCGGTTCAGTACGCATCGGAAGGAGTACGAGCGGAATCTGTCGGAGTTTCGGCTGGTGTATGGGGAATCTGTGGCTCAGTCGGTTCGCAAGTGTGAGTGTGGAGAGGTGTTGAAAAAACGGCAGCGGTTATGCGAAAAATGCCGTCGGAAAAACCGTCGAAAGACGTGGAACAGCCAGAAGTCGAAAACGGGGGGTTAGGCTTCCTACAATTAACCGTTTTTTGGCTGTTGTAAGTGCTTGAAAAATAAAGACTTAATTTTTCGGATTTTCGGGATTGGTACTTTGCATCGGATTTCGCATTTTTGAAAGTTAATTGTAGGAAAATCCGAGTCCCGAAAGTGAGGTTCAAAAATGAAACTTAACGAGATTGTCAAGCTGTCCTGCCCGAACAGCGACTGTAAGGGCGGATGTTTCCGTCGCGTCGGGAATCACGAGATTGAGGGGCGGGCGTGTCCGGTGTTGCGGGGGCGTCAATGCCGGTATTTCTTCAGCAGGGTCTGGCCGGGCATATCGGAAAAGTTGAAGTCCCCGGCTGTTCGAAACCAGTTTTCCAAAATTTACGGCACTTTGAATATTCAAATTCAAGACAAAGAAAGGGTTTAATGATGTTTGACAACGAAAGTATTTCAGACAATGGCGGTTCTCCGGCCCCTGACCAGAACGGCGGCGGCGTAGTTTCCGGCGATGGACAGGCGGGCGCTCTGGATGCGAAGATTGCGCAGATCAACGGGCAGTTGACCGAGGACTTGCGGCGGAATAATCGCAACGCCTACGATTCCTTGCTGGCGGAAAAGGAAAACCTGTACCAGCAGCGTTACCCGGCGTCGGCGGATGAAATGGAATCCAAGGGTCAAGAGTTAATGGCGACGCCCGGCTATGCGGACGGGTCGCTGAAAAACTCGAATCCAACCGCCTATCGAAAATTACAGGCCGAGATCACAGCTTGCTTTAATCAGGCCGACCAACTGCGGCGCGCCGAGGCCAACAGCGCCGAATCGGTTCAGGCGCAGACTCAGGCAGAGACCGAAACGCGATGGAAGATTCAGGTGTTGCAGGATGCCCACAAGGAACTTGCCGAATTGCGTCAGTTGGGCTTCGAGTGTAAGGGCCTGCCGAACGAAATTTGTGATTTCCACGCGGACGGCTGGAAACAGCAGCGTTTGACAGCGCAGCGGAACTGGCCGGAACTTCACGAATCCGTCCTTCATACAATGGATGCGATGCAGCAGCCCGCTGAGGTCAAGAAGATGTTCTCTGGGTTTATGCAGGCGGACGATGCGTTGTTTGACGGCGACTTGAAAGAGAAGATAGCCGAAAATGTTGTCCGCTGGCTTTTCAATCAGCGCGAATCGGCACACAAAAACAAACTGAAAAAATAAATACACATTCAAAAACGAAAGGTTAGACAATGAACACGGTAAAAGACAATTTGTATTACAGCGCATTCACATCAGCCCTGCCGCAAGAGATTCTCGATGCCTCTGAGGCGCTTACAGCGCAACGTGAGCGGGTCGTTACCATCCGGGACAACCTGAGCAGCGAACGGCACAATATCGAGCGGCTGGAAGTCGAACTCGAACAGGCGCGCGGGGAAGCCACGCAAACAAAGATGACCTCTGCATCCGAATCACTGCGCGCCAGTATTCAATCGATGAAAGACAAAATCGCGCGACTGAAAAACGATCTTGAAGTGTCGCGGGATATGGTACAGGCGCTGGATAAGCAGTTGCCGATTGAACAAAAGGAAGCCGACAGGATGGCGCACGGTCTGCAAATCAGACTCAATGGTTTTGTGCGCTCAAAGACGGCGACGGCGGACGCGAAGATCACTCCGTTGATTCTGGCCGCACTGGACGAACGGGAACGGTTTGCAGGTGCGTTTCGGGCGATCTATGCAGAATTGGGAACGACGTTTCAGCCGGTGGATATCGACTTGATGCCGGGGGTTCTCTCTCAAGCGCAGGTGCGGGACATTGAAGCGCGATTGAAGCAGCGCGCCGACGCCGAAACGCGGGTGCGGGCGCAGGCGGCCAGTGATGCGCGGGCGCAGTCTCCGGCGCCCACATCGACGGCGACAGGCGGGGGCGTCAGGTCAACCGGGCAGAGTTGCCCCCCGACGCCTTCGCATCAGCAAACACAAAACGACACGCCGGTTGATTGATTGCTTCGCACAGGCACACAACACGTAAAATAAACATGAAAGGTTCAGACAATGGAAAGCAAAACGAACATCCCGGAAAAGGAATTTATCGAAACTGTTGAAGTGGCGTCGCGGGCGGCGGACTATATCGACGAGTTACGAGAACACATCCCCGCTGACATCCAGCCGCTGGCCGATACAGCGACAACAGAAGATTTCCACGCGCTGAGAACCGCGCTGAATCGCTATATCGCAGCGCAGCGAAGTATTGCGTCCGACACCGTCGATGATATGCTGCTGTCGGCACTGAAAATAAAAGAGGCGTTTGAAATGGCGGCGGCGCACGTGTTCGCTGAATACGGCCTTGACTTTGCCCCCTCATACGAAACGTCGCCCGGAAAATTATCACTGTCCGGCTGGCAAAACCTGAAACTGACGATGGGTTACTTGACCACACGTGAACAGGCGCGCAATGCCGCTGAGCAATCGCAGTTGGCAGAACAGGTGCGGCGCAATCAGCAGAAGCGCGACGCCGACGCCGGGACGATCAAGCCGTATGCGCCGAAGGAACCCGGTTCAACGGTACTGACCGGCAATGCCCCGCCGAAATAACTGTCAGCATAAACAATAAACGCAAAACCCAAACAAGGATTGAATTATGACACAGGAACATACAAAACCGAATTATCACGACATTCTGGCCGAGGCCGTCGAACAAACCATTAAGCCCCTGCACGCGGAAACGCTGCGGATTGAAAAGGAAATCGGAGTTATCACCGCCCGACTGAAAGCCCAGCGCCAAGCCGCCGACGCGCTGGATGAACGGCTGACGGCGCTGAAGGGCGAAATATCGGCGGCAATGGGCGACGAAACCGCCGATGTTGAGGCGGTGCGCAAGCGATACGAACAGGCGTTGGCCGAACAGGGAACGCACACGGAGTTTATCCGAACCGCCCAAGATGAACTGTTGCCGGAAAAACAAACGGCACTGGATGGCGCACGTCTGAGGCTCCGAAATGCGTTGACGGCCTTGATGCGAAAGACCAGACCCGTTGCCGATGCGGTGGTCAACGACCTCTTGCGTCAGGCGCTGGCCGAGCGCGACCGCTTTATCAATCACTTTTCGCAACTGGCGCAATCTTTCGGCGTGTCGATGACGGCAAGCGATGAATCGTTGTGTCCCGGCTGTCTGGCAGCGGAAACGTGCGGGATTGTGGCGGCCTCACTTGACCACGCGCGGGAACGAATGAAGGCGGCCGCGCCGAAAGAACCCGACGCGCCGAACGAATCGCAGCAGGACGAAGCGATTAAACCGTCAAGCGTACTGACCGGCGTTGTCTCTGAGCCGTGCGATGTAACGATGGAGCACATCCCGGAAAGTGAGGTGAACTATGGCGCTGGGGCCTGAACGTATCACAAACGGCGGATTTGACGATGGAACCGGATGGAATCTTGGCGAAGGCTGGTCGATTGAGGGCGGCAAGGCGGTCTTTGTTTCGCCCGCCCCCGGCCCGGTAGGGACAATCGTTCAAAGCGGCGTTGTCGCCGTCGGGAAAACATACCGCGTAACGTTCACCCTGTCCGATGTGGAGAATATCGGCGACGGCGTGATTCTGTTTGCGATACCGAGCGGCGAAAGCGGCACGCTGCGAACAGCGAACGGGACTTACACACAGGATATTTCCGTAACGCGCGGGACGAATTTTTCGTTCATCGGTGATGCAATACCGGGCGGCGGCACGTTCAAGATCGACGACGTGTCGGTTCGTGAAGTCCTGCCGGGCGGGTTTATCCTCACCCCGGATATGATGGCCGATTTGGGACTGAGCGAGGAATAGCGATTTTTGGTTTGTTTCACGGCTGACGGACGGGCGCGCGGGTGTTCGTATCTCCTTGACCCGCCGTCCGTTCCGTCGAAAATGAGGACTGTATGATTTTTTACTTGACAGCTATTAAGGCGATATGGTAAACTATAACAATGAATCAGAAAACGATTGAAAACACGTTAAGGCAAGCAATCCAGAAATCGGGCATATCCCGCTTTCAGATCGCAAAAGAAACCGGCGTAACCGAAGCCGCATTGAGCCGTTTTGTGATGAAGGGTACGACGCTGACCCTGACTTCGGCGCAGAAACTGGCGGACTTTTTCGGTCTGGAACTGGTCAAGAAAAAGAAAAAGGGGAAAAAATGAAACTCTTCAAACCCACGTACACGGAAAAAGGCGGCGACGGAAAGCAGGCCGGAAAAAAAAAGGAGTGTAAGCACTGGTATCTGACCTTTACCGATAATCGACAGGTACGCCGGAAACTGCCCTTGTTCACCAGCAAGCGCGCCAGCGACAAGGCCGCCGAAAAGGTACAGGAACTGTTGGAATGCGCAGGCGGCGGCGTGGAATTGTCCCCCGATCTGGTCAAGTGGCTTGAAACAATACCCGTCAAGATACGGGAAAAGCTCAAAGCGTTCGGCCTGATTGACAACATCCGAATCTCGAATCATATCGGCAAAACACTGGCCGAGCATATCGAGGATTTTCATAAGTCGCTGCTGGCAAGGGATAAGTCCGAACCCTACGCCGCCCAGACCAAGACGGCGGTTGAATTTATGTTCAAACGGTGTGAATTTACGCAGTGGAATCATATCGACGCCGGACGCATACTGTCAGAACTGGCCGAACTGCGGAAAGATACCGCAACCCGAAAAAACGGAAAGAAGGTTGTCAAAAAAGGTATTTCGCAGCGCACGAGCAACGACTATCTCCGCGCGGTCAAACAGTTTTGCCGATGGATGATAAAAGACCGCCGCGCGCGTGTGAATCCTGTTGAGGATATGGAAAAGATAGACGAAACAGAGTTTCGCCGTCAGCGCCGCGCCTTGACGCTGGATGAACAGAAACGCTTGTTGCAAGCGACGGAGAACGCCGGAACGCATCACAATATGACCGGCTTTGAACGGGCTTTAGTGTACCGTCTTGCGCTCCAGACGGGGCTAAGAGCAAACGAGATACGGACGCTGACCGTTTCGGCCTTCGATTTCACGGCGCGCACTGTAACCGTTCTGGCGGCGTACAGCAAAGACCGAAAGACCGCAACGCTCCACTTAAAAGCGGATACCGCCGCGATGCTGAAACAATATCTTTCCGGTAAACTGCCCGGCGTTTCGGCGTTTAATCTGGCCGATCAACCCGCAAAGATGCTCAAAAAGGACTTAGCGGCGGCGGGGATTGAATACCGCAGCGAACAGGGGCAAGCGGACTTTCACAGCTTGCGGCATACGTTCGGCTCGATGCTGGCCGCGTCCGGGGTTCACCCCAAAACCGCCCAAACCCTGATGCGGCATAAGGACATAAATTTAACAATGTCAATTTATACCCATTCTTACCGGGAAGCCGAGGTGTCCGCGATTGACAGCTTGCCCGATCTGGCCGCACGAACCGAGCAAAAAAACTTGCCCTCTGCTTGACTTTTTTGCGCCCTGACGCGGTTTTTAGCGAACTCTGACGAACTATAAAACTTTGATATTGACACACAAACAGCGTTTACGGTAGAATAACGGGGGTACTGGGACGACTGGGGGTCAAGAGGTCGCAGGTTCAAGTCCTGTCGCCCCGATTTACGTAACATCGTCTGAATTCGAGACTTACGATTACCTGACATGGGGCAGGGCGGCCGTAACCAGCGCGAAATCGCGCGTAGTACTACTCGTTTTTCAGGAGTAACTGGTTATGGACGCGACAAAAAAGACGAAAATTCCGCATCTCTGTGGCCACAAAGCCACGGGCCAATCCTTCATCCGTATCGCCGGGCGAGCGATTTATTTCGGCAAAACCGGCCTGTCGGAAGCCACCCAGAAGTCCCCAGCGGCAGCACGCCCTGCAACGGCTACAAATGGCGAGTCAAGTACCGAATGAAGGATTGCCAGAAAGAAAGTGAACCTGACTGTACCCCTTTCCTAGGGCCACTGTAAAGGTTAGGATTCCCGATTTTATTGTACTGATTTCCATGCTTGCGTCAAGGGTTAAAGTTACCTATGATGATTCTGTCGGTCGGAGGATACGGCCCTGCGGGGACGCAACCGGAGCGCCGATCGGCCATCGGAGCAGAAGCCGGATCGCCCTTCGTGGTTGTCCGGCTTTTCTCGTCGGTCTTCTGCTTTGATGCCCAAAGCGATAAATCCCGGGGGCTTGGGGGCAGCGCCCCCAAGATAAATCCCGGATGTGCCGACAGCCACTGCTGCTTGAATTCGACCGGCGGCACATCGTCCAACGCCCCATGTAACCGATGTTCGTTGTAATAGCACCGATAATTTTCAATCGTTACACGGGCGTCACGAAGTCCGTAAAAAAGTTCCATGTTCAAACACTCATCCCGCAGTCGGGAATTGAAGCTTTCGCCGACGCCGTTTTGCCAGGGCTTGCCCGGCTCAATATACGCTGTCGCGGTCCCTTGTTCAGCAAGCCATTGCTGAAGCGCCGAGGCGATAAACTCCGGGCCATTGTCGCTGCGAAGATACTGAGGGCGGCCATGAATGGAAAACAAAAAACTGAGAATCTCAATGACCTTACCGGCCGGGATGGAAGTGTCCACATAGGTCTCAAAGGCTTCGCGTGTAAATTCGTCCACCACATTCAAAATCCGCAGTTTACGCCCATTCAGGCAGGAATCTTCCATAAAATCATACGTCCACACATGGTTGGGATGCAGCGGTGAAAGGGGACGGTCCAGACCTTTGCCTCGGCGACGCTGACGACGTTTGACCGGAACGGTCAATCCATGGACGTGCCAGAGACGCTCAACCTTCTTGTGGTTGACGACAATCCCTTTTCGCCGCAGAGCCTTGTACGCCTTGCGGCTGCCTTCACGCGGACGCCGCTTGGACATGTCTTTTAGTTTTTGAACCACCTCTGAATCGTCCTTTTCTGCGGGGACATACAAAAACCCGCTGCGACTGATACCGACCAACAAACAACTGCGACGTTGGGAAACACCCTGATCGTGCAATCCAACCGCCGCTTGACGCCGCTGGCCGGGCGTTAAAAATTTCGCTTCAGCACCGCCTGCAGCGCGTCAATCTCTAAATCACGCTCGGCTACCAGACGCTTGAGACGGCTGTTTTCTTTTTCCAGTACCCGCAAGCGACGCACATCCGGCACGGCCATCTGGCCAAACTGCTTCTTCCAGCGATACCACGTCTGCTCCGAAACCCCGTATGCCTTGCAGACTTGGGCAACCGTCTGCCCGGACTGCTCAGCCTGACGCAACATCCCGACAATCTGCTCTTCCGTAAACCGTTTCTTTTTCATGCGATTTCTCCTGTAATTCTGGACTCATTTACAGGGAAATCCTAACATTGTCAATGGCCCAAAATTGGGGGGATGGGCCACATTCATGCCCAGGAAGATAAACAGGCCGCCCAGGACAAGGCTCTGATCGTGGCTGATAAACTGGAAGACATGAAGCTTTTCAAGGCCGCCGAAAAGGTCCGGGAAGGGATCGATGAGACGCTGAGCTATCATGATTTCCCGCGGGAGCACCATCGACATATTTATACGAATAATCCGCAGGAGTGCATCATGAAACAGATCCGGCGAAGAACGCGTGTGGTCGGGGCCTTCCCGGATGGTAACAGTGCTCTGATGCTGGCGGCGGCACGCCTGCGGCATATCGCCGGCACCCAATGGGGCATGAAGCGATATATGAATATGGAACGACTGAAAGAATTCAAACGTGAACAGTTGGCAATCGTGGAGGGCAGAGCCGGA
>Ga0209612_1003271_pt1 | contig 10836 bp, 10 predicted proteins | sample BioC12SIPDNA_FD_185746 | JGI IMG/M metagenome (GOLD analysis project Ga0209612, IMG submission 185746) | Anaerobic biogas reactor microbial communites from Washington, USA - Biogas_R1_B C12 SIP DNA (SPAdes) (version 2) | ecosystem: Engineered > Bioreactor > Anaerobic > Unclassified | place...
GCGCCGACGCCGGAACCGTGCCGACAAAGTACACGTCGCCGTAGATGCGAAACGGCGTCATGGCGCCTTCCCATGGCTTTATCATCACTTGCCCTCCAGAGCGTCCACCGCACGTTTGATGTCGTCGCCGTTCTCGGTCAGTGCGCGGGCGGCGGTCGCGTCATCGCAGCCCGTCACCGCTGCGATGATGCGCTCGGCACGCCGGCGCAGCTTGATGTTCGTCGGCTTCATGTACAGCATGTAGTTCCCCCGCACGCGTCCCAGCTTCACCATCACGCCCGTCGACAGCATGTTGAGCACCATCTTCTGCGCCGTGCCCGACTTCATCCGCGTCGAGCCGTTGATCACCTCCGGCCCCACCACCGGCGTGATCGGATACTCTGCGCTCTCCGGCAGCGGCGTCCCGGGATTCGTCGAGATGCCCGACGTTACCGCGCCCATCTCCCGCGCCCATACGACCGCCCGCACCACGCTCGGCGCGTTGCCCGATGCCGACAGCCCGACCAGACAGTCGCCCGCGTTGAACCCGCGCTCGGCGAGCTGCCGGATGCCGATGTCCGGATCATCCTCCGCGCCCTCGACCGCCCGGAATACCGCACGATCTCCGCCGACCATCACGCCCTGAACCGTCTCGTATGATACCCCGTACGTCGGCGGACATTCCGATGCGTCCAACACGCCCAGACGTCCTGATGTTCCCGCGCCCAGGTAAAAGAGCCGTCCGCCCTGTTTCATCCGCTCCGCGATCGCATCGATGGCGGCGGCGATATGGTCAAGCTCCGCCTCTACCGCCAGTGCGACCTTCTTATCCTCATCGTTGAACGCTCTCACCATCTCGGCGGTCGTCATCCTGTCGATGTCCTTTGTCCGCTGATTTGCTTTTTCCGTGGCCAATGCGTCGTAATCCGGCATAGATACTCTCCCTTTTTCTATCCGTTGAAACTCTGACGGAAGCGTGCGCGGAAGTTTTCCGTGACCGGTATGCCCGCGAGCCGCGCAGCTTCGCATACCGCACCGAACACCGGCGGCAGCGATGGGAACGTCAGCGTCAATCCGGGAAGCCGCGCACCTGCCATCACCGGCAGGACGTCGCGGCGCGTCCACAGGCCGCCGATGCACACAACCGCAGGCTCCGTCAGTCCCGCGCGCGTCCGTACCGTCGAGACGATCTCCGCAAGATAGTCCGCCGTACGTTCGAGAAGCTGCACGGCGGTCGGATCCTGCACGTCGTACGCACGGAATACCACCGGCGCGAAGGACGCGATATACCGCTTGCCCTTCGCGTAGATATCCGTCAGCAGGGCCGTCGGGGAGCCGCCGAGCGCCTCCTCCAGATACTCCGACAGCGGCGACGCTTCCGCGCGGCCGTCGCGGACTCTCAGCGCGTGCATGATCGCGCCGGCACCCAGGTCGTAACCCGAACCGGCACCGTCGAACAGGTACCCCCATCCGCCGCAGCGTGTGAGTACTCCGTTCAGCCGTGCGAACGCCGACGACCCGGTTCCCGCGATGACCGCGCAGCCGTCGCCCGATAAAGACTCCGACGCGATGGCGTTCACCATGTCCGACGACACACCCAGCGGCGTCTGCGGGTACAATGTACGCAGCATCGCGTACAGCCGCTCCGAAGAGTCGCCCGACGAGCCGCCCGACAGCCCTGCGAAAAGACCGTCGGGCGCGTTTTCACACAGTGCGGAGAGGCCCTCACGCAGAACCTCCCCGGCTTTCTCAAAGCCCAAGTCAAAGGGATTGCTCGCGCCGCGTACAAGCTGCCGCAGCACCGTGCCGTCCTCCCGCGCAAGGACGAACGCCGTCTTCGTACCGCCGCCGTCGATGCCTGCGATTGTCTTAGTCATGAGCCTTCATATTGAGCATCGCGCGCAAGGTAATGTCGCCCTGCTGCGGCAGACCTTCGTGTCCGAAATCCCTGTAGATTTTAATCTCCTTCGGCGCGGTGATTGCGTTGTAGATTGCAAACTGCGTCGACGGCGGGCATGTCGAGTCCATCATCGTCGCGAACAGGATTGTCTGCGCCTTGATGCGTACGGCAAGCTTCGAGACGTCGATGTAGCCGAGCATGTTCCAGATTTCATCGATGCGCTCGTGACGCGGGTCGCGGTGGCGCAGAAAGTAGGACAGCTCGTCATACGCGCCTTTCGCGAGATCCATCTCCCACACGCGCTTGTAGTCGGTGAGGAACGGACACGCCGGTACGCACAGTGCCACACGCGGCTCGAGCGACGCGCACGCGACCGTTAAACCGCCGCCCTGTGAGCCGCCCATCGCACCGACGCGTCCCGCGTTGACCTCCGGCATCGACATCAGGATACGCGCCGTCTGTGCGCAGTCGAGGAAGACGTTGCGGAAGTAGAGCTGGTCGGGATCGAAGGTCGACAGGCCGCGGATGATCTGACCTTTGAAGGTATTGCCGGAGACGACCCGGTTGTCGTCGGAGAAGCCCATCTGACCGCGCGCGTCGAGCGCGAGGACGAAGAAGCCTGCGTAGGCGTAGGCGAGCTTGTCGTACCAGTCCCCTGCGCTCCCTGAGTAGCCGTGGAACATGCAGACGCCGGGATGGTTCGCGGTGGGATGCTCGGGACGCAGGAAACGGCAGCAGATGCGCGCGCCGCCGACACCGGTGAAATAAAGATAAGAACATTTTACTCCCGGGGCTTGAAAATCAGCCGGTTCCAGTGTATAATCAAGAGAACAGGCATCAAGCTCGGAGAGCGCGCGATCCCAGTACGCGTCGAAATCCTGCGGGCGCGGATTGGTCCCTTTATATTCGCGGAGACGTTCGATGGGCATGTCCAGAGCGGGCATAAACAGCACTTCCTTATAAAATATATTGGGGATCAAATGAGGTTTTTAACCGCACTGCAGAGAGGGAGCGGTCGATACTTTCTCCCGTCAGGCGCGGGCAAGACGGTTGAGTGTCGCGGCATCGCGGAGGAATACCTCCGGGTCATCGCCGCGTACGAACTCAAGGATCAGCGCGCGATCCTCGTTGCTTGCGCGCAGCACGTCCATGTAGCGGTTCCAGGCGTCGATACCCGCCTCGAGCGTGTCGCGCTGGATAGAGCCGTTCTGATGCGTCCAGGCAAAGACGTGGATGTTTGCGGCGTACGGCAGTACGGCAGCGAGCGCACGGGCGTTGACTTCGGCGGAATCGTAGACGACGGGCTGCCAATAGGTGCGGAAGTTGTCCATGCCGACCTCGTGCATCAGACGCAGCGTCGAGGGCAGGTTGTCGGTGAGGGTGTTGCTGTGGTACTCGGTGGCGACGGTGACACCCATCGACGCGGCGTCGCGGCACAGCGTTTTCAGCGCGTCGACACATGTACGGCGGGCGTCGCCCTCGGCCTCCATCGAGCCGAGCCTCCCTGCCCAGACCCGCAGCATCTTCGTCTCCATCGCCGCGCACAGGTCGAGCACCTGATTTCCCACGCCCAGATCGTCCGCACCGGGACGGTAGTAGGAGCCTAACGACAGCACCTGCAGACCCGCCGCGCGCGTTGCCTCCGCGATCTTCCGCGCATCATCCGTCAGCCCGGGCTTCACATGGCCGTCTCCGCCCCACTCGATGCCGTCGAGCGCAGCTTCCTTCGCAAGCTCGATGATCCGTTCATACGGCAGCGCGCGGAAGGTGATTGAGGTCAAACCGGTATAGAACATAGGCAGGATTCCCTCGCTTTCAAAAGAAGGATTGTGTACAGTATACCATACGGAGGTTCGAAATGCAATACCCGAACGTGAACTTACAGGTGCTGACGCCATCTCCGCAGCCGGTCGACCCGGACATGCTGCGCAGGCTTGTCCGTCTGGACGAGACTGCCGACCCGGACGACCTCAACGCGCTGGAAGACCTGCGTGTACAGGCGCTGAACATTGCGCAGCCGAAGGCGGCGTACACCGTCGTGCCGATCGATGCGCACGGTACGGACGTGACGGAGCTTGCGGGCGTACGGTTCACGTCGGCGCTGCTGGCGGAGAATCTGCGCGCATGCGATGTCTGCGTGCCGTATGTGGCGACGTGCGGGACAGAGCTCGACGAATGGGCGGACTGTCTGACCGACCCGCTTGCGCAGTATTGGGCCGATACATTGATGGCGCAGTATCTGCGCCAGGCACATGCCGCATTGAACGACGCGATGCGCGAGGTCTTCGGCGGCGCAAAGTACGCGAGCATGAACCCCGGGTCACTCCCGCAGTGGCCGATCACCGAGCAGAAGCCGCTGTTCACACTGCTGGGCGGCGTGCCGTACTCCTCAGGTATCCGGCTGCCGGAGGGTATCGGCGTACGGCTGACGGATGCGTGCCTGATGCTGCCGGCAAAGAGCGGGTCGGGCATTTTCTTTCTCAACGAAACAGGTTATGTCAACTGCCGGCTGTGTCCGAAGGAACGCTGTCCGAACCGGCGCGCGCCGTACGAGAAGCAAAACACATAGGAGATACGCATGAGACTGCTGCACACATCGGACTTGCATTTGGGGCGCAAGCTGGGAGAATATACGCTTGCGGAGGATCAGCGGCGGATGCTGAAAACGCTGACGGAGATGGCGAAAGACACGAAAGCGGACGCAATCCTGCTTGCGGGAGACCTCTACGACAAGTCCGCGCCGTCCCCGGAGTCAGTCGCGGACTTCGACGCGTTCGTCACGGAGCTTGCGCGGATGGACGTGACGGTCTGCGCGGTGGCGGGAAACCACGACTCACCAGAGCGCGTGGCGTGCTACGGGAGCCTTCTGACGGCGGCGGGCGTCTACCTCGCGCCGGTGTACGAGGGTACCGTCATGCGCGTGGAACTCTCTGACGCGTACGGTCCGGTGCACATCCATCTGCTGCCGTTCCTCAAGCCCGCGCAGGTGCGGCGGTTCTTCCCGGACGAGCCGACCGCGACAACGTGCGACGCGGTGCGTACGGTGCTGCGTCATATGCCCTACGACCCCGACGTGCGCAATATTCTGCTGACGCATCAGTTCTACACCCGCGCGGGCACAGCTCCGGCGCTGTCCGATTCGGAAAGCGTCTATGTCGGCGCGACCGACAACGTCGACGCGGAGCTTCTGGAGGGCTTCGACTATGTCGCGATGGGGCATCTGCACCGTGCGCAGACGGTCGGCTGCGAGAACTTTCGCTACGCTGGGTCGCCGCTGAAGTATTCGGTATCCGAAGCCTACGACGAAAAGAGCGCAGTGCTCATCGACCTGGGCGAGACATGCCGAATTGAGACGCTGCCCATCACCCCCTTCCGCGACATCCGGGTGCTGCGCGGGCCGATTGAGAAGCTGCTGGACGACGGCCGTGAGTCGGCGGGGGATTTTGTCGCGGTGACGCTGACGGACGCGCTGCCGCCGCCGGATGCGCTGCAAAGACTGCGGGAGGCGTTCCCGAACCTGCTGCGGCTGGACTACGCGGCGCTCACTCCGACGGACTCCCCGACTGCCGCGTCGGACGTCGCGCAAAAAAGTGTGGAACAGTTATTTCATGAGTTTTACGAAGCCCAGACCGGTACGCCGCCCGATGAGCGACAGTCCGCAATGATCCGGGAGCTGTTGGAGGAGACACTATGAGGCCGCGCCGACTGACACTGTGTGCGTTCGGACCGTACGCCGGTGAGACAACGGTCGACTTTGACGCGCTGAACGGGCTGTTCCTTGTGACCGGCGATACCGGCGCGGGCAAGACGACGCTGTTCGACGCGATTGCATTTGCGCTGTATGGTACGCCGTCGGGGTCGGTGCGTGAGGTCGGAGGGCTGCGCTCGGACTACGCGGACGCCGATACGCCGACCTATGTCGAGCTGACTTTCTCGCTGGGAAAGGATACGTACACGGTGCGGCGCAGCCCGGAGTACGAACGGCCGCTCAAAAACGGCAAGGGGACGCGCAAAGTTCCGGGCGACGCGGTACTGACCTACCCCGACGGGCGTGCGGTTACGGGCATACGGACGGTAAACGACGCGACACGGGAGCTTCTGGGGCTGACCAGAGAGCAGTTCGCACAGATCGCGATGATTGCGCAGGGGGAATTTCAAAAGCTGCTGCTGTGTAAATCCGACGACCGCGCGGCGATTTTACGGCATGTGTTCGGGACGGAAAACGTGAAGCTGTTCGCGGAGAACCTGAAGGCGCGGACGTCTCAGTTGAACGATGAATACCGGACGCAGGCGGCGCGGCTGCTGCAATATGTCTCCGAGACGGCGTTCACCTGTACCGCGGCGGGCGATCTGCGTACGGTATGCGGGAAGCTCGACGAGGCAATCGCGACGGATACCGCACTTGAGCAGACGCTCACGCAGACGCTTGCGGAATGCGAGGAACGTCTGCTCAAGGAGACATCCGCGTATGACAGTGCCGCTGAGATCAACGCACGGCTTGAGCGCCGCGATCTGTTGAATACGCAGCTCACCGCGTTGCTGTCGGAACGTGCGCAGCGGGATGCGGATACGCGGACGCTCGGTCTGGGTGAGGCGGCGCTGTACCGTGTGAAGCCCGTGGAGGATGCGTACCTCGCGGCAGTTACGGCGGCGGCGCGCACCGAAGATGCGATCGTGCAGCAGACGGCGCGTGTGGAGGAGCTGACGGCTGCGTGCAAGAATGCGCAGGCGGACTTTGACGTGCAGCAGATGCGTGAGGACATACGCGCAGAACTGAGCGGCAGACTTGCGATGCTGACGGCAGCATATGAACTGTACGACGCGTACGACCGTGAGACGCTGGCGTGGAAGAAACTGGCGGTTGATCTGCAGCATGAGATTTCCGCGCGCGGTGTGCTGGGTAAGAAGCGGGATGACGCGCAGGCGGCGCTGGACGCGTGTACGGAGCAGCTTGACAGTCTCTCGGACGCGGATGCGGCGTATGAGCGTGCGCAGGCGGAGCAGGCACGGCTGGAGCATGATGCTGCAGCGCTGCGGACGCTCTCCGACACCTATACGGCGTACCGGAGTGCGGCAGATGCGCTGACACAAGCGCAGGAGGTCTACCGCGTACAGGCGGAACTGTACCGATACACGTCGCAGCGGCTGACCGAGACGGAGGAAGCGTTCCTCGACGCGCAGGCGGGAATGCTGGCGCGGCGGCTGGAGCGTGGGAAGCCGTGCCCGGTCTGCGGTTCGACACGGCATCCGCATCCGGCGCTGATGGACATGGACGCTCCCGACGAGGCGTATGTAAAGGTCCGGCGGGAGCATGCCGAACGTCTGCGGAAGGATGCCGAGCGCGCAAGTCAGGAAGTAGCGGCAAAGCTTGCGACGTATGAGGCGGTTGAGGCGGGACTTGCAGAGGATGCGAAGCCGTGGGAGATGACGCTTGAGACGGTATCCGATGCGCTGCCGGTAAAGCTGCGGGAGATGGCTTCTGCACGCAAAGCCGCAAAGGAGATGGTTGCCGAATGTGCGAAACGTGCAGAGCGGCGTGCGGAGCTGGCGCGGACGCGGGTGATCTGCGACGGCGCACTTGCGGATTGCACGCAGGCGTACAACGAAGCCGACGCGCGTGTGGCGACGCTGACAGTGCGTGAAGCGCAGGCGCGGACGGCGATGGAGAGCCGTCATGGTACGCTGCCGTATGGGGAACGTGCGGACGCGGACGCGGCAAAGCAGGAGACCGAAGAGCTGCTGAACGCGGAGAAGACGGCGTATGCAGATGCACAGACGGCGTGGCTGAACGCACGTCAGGCGCTCGACCGTGCATCGGAAGGTCTTGCGGGACTGCGGACGCGGTTGGCGGATGAGACCGCGCGTACGGAGACATGCGCGCAGGCGTACCGGGACGCGCTGGCAGCGGAAGGGTTCGATGAGGATACCTATCACGCGGCACTGCGGACGCGGGAGGAGCTCACCGCGCTCAGGGAAGATTTGGCGGCGTACGAGACGACGCTGACCGGCACACGTGCGCAGTATCGGGAGGCGTGCGACGCGGCGGGCAATGCGGTCTATGTGGAGCTTGCGGGCACGGAGGAGGCGCTCAAGAATCTCCGGCAGGAGCGCGGCGAACTTGTGCAGCGTCAGCGGGAGGTCTTGACGCGGCTCGGCACACACACCCGCGTGAAGGCGCTGCTCGACAAAGAACTGCCGAAACTGGAGGCGCTGACGGGCGACTATTTGCGGATGAAGCAGCTGTCGGACGCGGCGAACGGGACGCTGACGGGCGTGCGGCGGCTGGCATTCGAGCAATACATCCAGGCAGCATTCTTCTCGGAGGTGCTGGACGCGGCAAACATCCGCTTCGGAAAGATGACGGACGGACGGTTCGTTTTGAGACGGCGTGAGGACGCGGCGCGGCTGTCGCAGTCGGTAGGGCTGGAGCTGGACGTGCTGGACCGGTACACGGGCAAGCTGCGGCATGCGACATCGCTGTCCGGCGGCGAGAGCTTCATGGCGTCGCTGGCGTTGGCACTGGGAATGTCGGACGCGGTACAGCGTGCGGCGGGCGGGATCCGGCTTGACACGATGTTCATTGACGAGGGCTTCGGCGCACTCGACGCGGAGGCGCTCGATCGCAGCCTTAGGGTGCTCTCGACGCTGACGGCGGGTGACCGGCTCGTCGGCGTGATCTCGCATGTCGAGACGCTGTCAGAACGCATCGGACAGCGCATCGTCGTACGCAAGACCCCGCGCGGCAGTTCGGTAACCATTGAGCGTGACGCATAAGCACCAATATGGCTGAAAACGACAGAAAACGACCGCCTTTCTATCCGAAAGGCGGTCGTTCATTATGCTTATGTAATCAATCGACGATGCGCCGGGAACCGACGTAGCGGTTGGCATAATAGGACTCGTCGAGGCTGGTAATCTTGACGTAGTCGCCGGGGGAGGATGCGTGGACGAAGTTGCCGTCGCCGATGTAAATGCCGACATGTCCGATGGAGTAGCCAGCGCGGGAGAAGAACACCAGGTCACCGGGCAGCAGGTCTTCCTTCGTAATCTTCGTGCCGTTGTTGATCTGCGCGGCGGACGAACGGTTCAGGGAGTAACCGAAGTGTTTGAAGACATACTGCGTGAAGCCGGAACAATCGAAGCCGCCGGTCGGGGAGGTACCGCCGTAGACATACTTGACGCCGATATAGCCCATCGCGTACTCGACAATCTTCGCGCGTTCGGAGGTTGTGGTCTTCTTAAGAGCAGCCGCGACGTCAGCGGGGTTAATCGTCTCCTCGATCGTCGCATAGTTTCTGGAGTTCGGGAGGTCCTCGGTGATGCGCGGGTCAAGCGCGTTGGGATCGGGGACATCCGCGATGCCGTAGACCAGACCCAGCAGCTTGATATAGTCGGCGGACATATAGCCCTCGTACTCGGAAAAACGGATATAGTACCAGCCATCGGTATAGCCGAGCAGACGAACCTTTGTCCCCGCGAGCAGCCGTGTGATGCGTTCTCCGTCGGTGGACGGTTCCGCGCGCATGTTGACGGTCGCCCCGGTGCTTGCCTTCACGGTGGCGTAGCCGATATCAACGTAGTAGTTCTGATCAAATGTCACGTAGTCGACAAACAGGAAAGCGCGCTTGCCTTTATAGTCGATACTGTACCAGTTGCCGACGCGGCCGGTGATTTCGACGGCGGTACCGCGCGTTACACGTCCGACCTTCTCGGACTTGACGGACGTCTCGGAGCGGACATTGAGCACATCTGTATCGATTTTCCCTTCAAGGGCAAAGGACATCACGGTCAGGCTGACGCACAGCACGACAATCAGCAGCAGTGTGCGCAGCAGCTTTGCGGCAAGCGGGTTTTTTTCGATTCGCATCGGTATACTCCTTTACGAAGAAGGAAGACAATCACTCAGTTTCGTCCGCAGCGAGGGCACGCTCCAGCCAGATCGCACCGATTTCCAGCGCGTCGTACAGTCCGCCCTTTTCTCCGTGCTTGACGATCTGATCCAGCGGGTTCTCGGTCTCGGCGGTCTTCAGCAGCGACACTCCCACACGCGTGGCGATGTTGAAGTCGTTCTGCATGCTCGAATCGAGCACGCGCAGCATCACGATGTACGGATCGCGCATATCGCCGTAATACAGTTCCTGTCCCTGCCGCAGCAGCGGACGGCCTTTGTAGACCAGAAACTCCGGGTTCTTTTTCGGGGTTGCCGCCATTGTCTTTCCTCCGTTAGTATGAAAGGCACCTCTGCGATCCACCGCCCTCAAAGGCTGTAACCGCTTTGTTACCGTTTCGTAATCATTATAACACACTCTGTCATTTTTGTAAAGAGGAAAATTGCAGAAAATCAAAAAAATTTTAATTTCCCGATTTTCAGTCTTTACAGAACTTTTATGCAGCATTGATCGCAGACTGTGCTGCAATAGCCGCAAAGTACGCACTTTTCGGCGTCTGGCACCATATGGCCGTCCACAATTTTTGCCGCGTGCTGACCGCAGCGCTCGACACATTTCCCGCAGCCGACGCACCATTCCTCGACGAACAGACGCCGTTTTTTCGCGTGGAGCGCGGCCTCCTGCTCCGGGGTGAAGGAGCCGGTCATGAAGTAGTGGAGGTTTGCGTCGACCTCCTGCTCGTCCTGCATCCCGATGGCAACAGATGCCACAGGCAGAGAGAGGGCGTAGTCCAAACACGCGGCGGCTTTCTTATGGAGGTTGCCGCCGCCGAACACCTTCATCGTAAAGACACCCAGACCCGCGTCGACCGCCCTTCGCACGGCCTGCTCCATCTGATCGCGGGTGCCGTCGACGATGCCCCAGCCGTCGACGTTCAGCAGCGGGAACACGACGTCCAGACCCCATGACACGGCCGCGTCGACGGCGGCGACGTAATGCGTGGAGATGCCGACCGCGCGGATGATGCCGCAGCTCTTTAAACGGTACAGTTCCTCGAGCGCCTCCTTG
>Ga0209612_1003275_pt1 | contig 10825 bp, 5 predicted proteins | sample BioC12SIPDNA_FD_185746 | JGI IMG/M metagenome (GOLD analysis project Ga0209612, IMG submission 185746) | Anaerobic biogas reactor microbial communites from Washington, USA - Biogas_R1_B C12 SIP DNA (SPAdes) (version 2) | ecosystem: Engineered > Bioreactor > Anaerobic > Unclassified | place...
GCGGGCGCTGCCTCGGCGGAGGGCGCAGCCTGCCCGGCGTCCTCGCCGGCGACTTCACCGTTGGGCGAGCGGCCGACCATCTCCTCGACCGGGAGCGCATTCTGCACGCCGGGGGCCAGCGCGCTCTCCAGCGCCCCGTCGTTGGGCGATTCGCCGGCCATCGCGGCGGGCGCGAGTGTGTTATCGGCGTCACCCTGCGACGCTGCGTCGAGCCCCACGTCGTTGGGCGAGCGGCCGGCCATTTCGTCGGGTGAGAGGGCGTTGGCGGGCGTGTCCGGGCCCTGATCAACGTGTTGGTTGGGGTCTGGCGGGCCGCTCTGGGCAGCTACGGCGGCGACGCCGGCCAGCAGCAGCAATAGGACGACGAACAACCCCAGCCGCCCGGACCAGTTGCGAGGAACAATCGGATTCATTTGTACCTTCCTAGCTCTTTACCTTTCACACATCAGTTATCGTCTCTGGCTCCGCTTCCGCCGCTTCCCGCACTCCTCCGGCCAGGCCCCGCCGCAAGGAGTAGCCGATGAAGAGGAGGGCCGCCACCTGGCCGAGCCACTGGACGGCGTCGGCCATGCGCAGCAGCAGGCCGCTGAGGCCGCCGAGGATGGCGTGCAGCTCCGGCTGGGTGATATAGTCGAGCACGGTCGCCAGCCCATGCAGCGAGAGCAGGACGACGAGGAAAAGGGTGCCGGTGCGCGCGACGACCGGGTCGTGCAGCAGGTGAAGCAAGAAGCGCTCGACCGGCCGCTGCAGCAAGATGACCACCGCCAGCGTCAGGCCGCCGGCGATGAGGATGCCGACGACCTGCCCCAACAACAGAATGGGATTGACCATGCTTTCTACCTCCGCTGTTATTGTATCATGAGAGGTGGGCAGTGGGCAGCAGTCAGTGGTCGGTGGCCCACTGACTACTGATTGCTGACAACTGCCCGTTTCCCCCTGACCGTTATCCCCTTGCGCTGGCTGCGGCGATGCGTTATTGTGTGCGTCATGAGTAGCTGGGAGCAGAAATCGACCGAAACGAGGGAGCAAGGAGCCGAGGGGTTCGCGCCACGGCGCGAGATGATGCTGCGCGCCGTGGGCTTTGCCGCTGCCAACCTGCTGCAGAGCAATCTCGACGACGAGGTGATCGCCGCCACGCTGGCCCGCCTTGCCGCCGCCGCCGCCGCCAGCCGCGCCTATATCTTCGCCAATGAGCTGGACGACCAGCGCCGCGTCTGCGCCACGTTGCGCTACGAATGGCACGCCCCCGGCATCGTTCCCCTGCGAGATTTTGAGACGCTTCACTGCTTCAGCTACGACGAGGTGGGCCTGGGCCGCTGGGTCGGGGTGCTCAGCAGCGGCGGGACGATCGTCGGACCGATTACCGACCTGCCGCCGGCCGAGCAGCAATCGCTGACCTTCACCGGCTGGCGCTCGCGGGCCATCGCGCCCATCTTTGTCGGCGGGCGCTGGTGGGGCTTCGCCGGCTTTTCCGACGTGGACGAGCGGCGCGAGTGGGATTCCACCGAGCAGGAAGCGCTGAAGCTGGCGGCCCGGCTGATCGGCGCCGCGATGCAGCGCCGCGACGAGGAAGAGCAGCTACGCCGCCGGGCGCTGGACCTGGCGTTGATTAACCGCATCGTCGCCGCCGCGAACCGGACCTACGAGCCGGCCGCCATTCTGGAGACGATTTGCCGCGAGCTGTCCCAGGGGCTGAACGTGGATCAGGCCGGCGCTGCCCTGCTCGACGAGAGCGGGCAGTCGCTGGAGGTGGTCGCCGAGTACCGGGCCGGGTCCGGGGCCAGCGCCGTCGGCGAGCACATTCCCCTGGCGGGCAATGCCCTCACGCGATACGTGATGGAGAGCGGCCGGCCGGTGGTCATCGAAGACGTGGCGAATGACTCGCGCATGGCCGTCGTGCGCGACCTGATGGCTCGCCGCCGCGTCGCCTCGATGCTCCTGCTGCCTATCCGGGTAGGCGAGGAGGTGGTGGGCACGCTGGGGCTGGATAGCCACAAGCCGCACGCCTTTACGCCGGAGGAGATCGCCCTGGCTTCGGGCGCGGCGACCGCTGCCGCCCCGGTGCTGCAGAAGGCGCACCTGCTGGCGGCCGAACAGCGCAATGCTGCCCGGCTGGAAGAGATTCTGACCCTGAGCACCGAGCTGGCGGCGCAACGCGACGAAAGCGCGCTGTTAAAGCATCTGGTGCAGCGCGTGCGGGCCATTGCCGGGTCGGATACCTGTACGGTCTTCCTCGCGGACGAAGAGACGCAGGAGGTCGTGCTTGCCGCGCAGGAGGGTTTGCCCGGCGCCGAGGGGCTGCGTATCCCTCGGGGCGTGGCGCTGCTCGACGAGGTGGCGGCGGGCCAGCTCGTCGCCGCCGACGTGGACCGCGACTGGCCCGAGCTGCGCGGCTTCCTGGTCCGCGCCGACGTGCAGAGCATCCAGGTCTACCCTTTGAGCAGCGAGGGCACGATGTTCGGCTTCATCACCATCGGCCGCGCGCAGCTCTACCAGCCGTCACCCTCCGAGGTCAACGGCTGGCGGCTGCTGGCCGACCGGGCGGGCGCCGCGCTGCGCAGCGTCCGGCTGCTGGAACAGCTCCGGCAGCAGGCGGCCCATCTGCAGGCACTGCACGAGGTCGAGCTGGCCGTCTCCACCAGCCTGGACCCGGAAGTGGTCTACGGGACCATCGTCCGCCGCGCGGCCGAGCTGTTGGAGTCCGATGTGGCCAGTTTGCTCCTGTGGGACGGCGAGCGGCAGCAGCTTGTCCTGCTGGCGACCTGCCATGAGGATGAGGTGACCATCGGCGGCGACTGGATACCGGTCAATAACCCGGACGTGGCAGCCCGGCTGCAGGGGGCGCGGCGCCCGCTGGTTATCGAGCAGGCGGCCGATGACCCGTGCGTGCCGGCTCATTTCCGCGACCGCTTCGGCGTGCAGGCGGTCCTCTACCTGCCCCTGCGCTACCGCGACCGGCTCAGCGGGATGCTCGTCTGTGCCCAGACGCGCAACACGCGAAGCTGGCAGCCGGAGGCGCTAGGGCTGGGGGAGTCGCTGGCGGTCCACGCGGCCAACGCCATCGCCAACGCCCGGCTGCACGAGGCGACGCGCCGCCTGCTGCAGCGCACGCGCCACCAGGCGCAGGTCGTGCAGCAGATTCTGGACACGGTGCCCACGGGGCTGCTGCTGCTCGACGGGCGTTTCCGGCTGCTGCTGGCGAACCCGACGGCGCTGGAGCTGTTGCCTTTTCTGACTGACGCGAAGCTGGGCCAGCGGCTGCGGCGGCTGGGCGACGTGCCCGTGCAGATGCTGGTGGACGAGCCGCCGGTGGGCGCGCTGGCCCACGAGGTGACTGTGCGCGAGCCGCGCAAGCGTATCTTTGAAATCAGCCCCCGGCCGATGCTCACCGGGCCGCAGGCGGGCGGCTGGCTGCTGGTGCTCAACGAGGTGACGGCCGAGCGCGAGCAGCAGCGCTACATGCAGACGCAGGACCGGCTGGCGACGGTAGGACAGCTCGCGGCGGGCATCGCCCACGACTTCAACAACATCATGGCCGTCATCGTGCTCTACGCCCAGACGCTGCTCATGAGCAAGCCGGAGGGGCGCGAGCACGAGCGGCTGACGGTCATCTTCCAGCAGGCGCAGCGGGCCAGCCGGCTCATCGGCCAGATTCTCGACTTCAGCCGCAAGAGCGTGGTGGAGCGCCGCCCGCTGGATGTCGTGCCCTTCACCAAGGAGCTGGTCCGGCTGCTGCAGCGCACCCTGCCGGAGACGATTGACGTGGATTTTGCCTTCACCGAGGGGGATTACGTGGTGGAGGCGGATCCGACGCGGCTGCAGCAGGCGCTGATGAATCTGGCGGTGAACGCGCGCGACGCGATGCCCGACGGCGGCACGCTGACGCTCTCGCTCAGCCGCCACGGGCCCGACTGGGCGACGCCGCTGCCCGACATGCCGCGCGCCCACTGGGTCTGCATTGAGATGCGCGACACGGGCGACGGCATCGTGACCGCCGACCTGCCGCACGTCTTCGAGCCGTTCTACTCGACGAAGGAGCCGGGGAAAGGCACGGGGCTGGGGCTGGCGCAGGTCTATGGCATTGTCAAGCAGCACGACGGCTTCATCCACGTCGTCAGCCGCGTCGGCCACGGCACGGCCTTCCAGATTTTCCTGCCTTCGTTTGTGCTGCCGCCGCCGGAGCCGATGCCGGATGCGGAGGGGATTCCCCTGGCAAATCCGGGCGAGACGGTGCTGGTGGTAGAAGACGAGGAGAGCATCCGCCAGGCGGTCGCCGCGACGCTGGATGGGCTGGGCTACCGGGTGCTGACGGCGCCGAACGGGGAGGTGGCGCTGGCCATCTTCCGGCAGGGGCACGAAAACATCTCCCTGGTGCTCACGGATATGATCATGCCGCGTATGGGCGGGGCGGCGCTGTATGAGGCGCTGCGCGCCATCGACCCCGGCGTGCACATGCTCGTCATTACGGGCTATCCGCTGGAGGAGACGAACAAGGCGTTTGTGGAGCGCAGCGGGGTGAGCTGGGTGCAGAAGCCGTTCACGACGGAGCGGCTGGCCCAGGCGGTGCGGGCGGCGATAGATAGCAGTTAGCTTGAAGCTGTAAGCCTTAAGCTTTTAGCCGTAAGCCACAGGCCGTTAGCTAACGGCCTGTGGCTTACGGCTTATGGCCTCCTGCTTTAACGATAAATCCACGATCCGATCACGTTCGGCCTGTATGCTGGCGGCAGTGTGTGAAAGCCCCAACAGGCAAATGAACGGAGGTCCGGATCATGAAGAATGCCAGGAATCACGACGCGGCGTTGTGGAGCTGCGAGGCGTGCGGCTCGTGGTGGTGCAGCCAGCCGGCGCTGGCGCCGACCAGCTTCCTGCACCAGCTCCCGCCTGAGCTGGCGGCGACGCTGGCGTGGGACGCCTTCCGCGGCTGGGCGGTGGGGCCGGCGGAGGATGTCGCCATCTGCCCGGAGTGCGAGACGGTCAGCAGCGGGCCGCGCTATGGCGACGCCGGCAAGGCCACGCGCCGCCAGCCGATGTTCGCCCTGCACGCCGCGCGCGGGATATCGGTACGCAACATGCGCCAGAGCGGCTTCGCCGCCGGGGGAGGCTGAGATGGGCAGGAGAGAGCGCTTTGACCACGCCGTCGTCATCGGCGGCAGCATGGCGGGGCTGCTCGCGGCCCGCGTGCTCGGCGACCATTTCCGCCGGGTGGCGATTCTGGAGCGCGATCCGGTGCACGATTACCCGGAGTCGCGCAAGGGGCAGCCGCAGACGCGCCACCTGCACGGGCTGCTCGCGGCGGGCCTGCAGACGATGCTGGCTTACTTCCCCGACCTGCGCGAGGCGCTGGCGGCGGCGGGTAGCTACACAGGCGACATGGGCGAGGGCATGAACTGGTATACGCACGGCGGCTACCGGCGGCGACTGCACCTGGGGATGGACGGGGCGACGATGAGCCGGCCCTTCCTGGAGCACCTCGTCCGCCAGCGGGTGCGCGCGCTGCCCAACGTGAGCCTGCGCGACAACTGCGCCGTCCGCGAGCTGCTGTCCACGGCGGACCGGGCGCAGGTGACCGGCGTCGTGGTCGAGCAGCGGGCAACGAGCGAGGCGGCGGAGCTGCGTGCGGACCTCGTCGTCGATTGCAGCGGGCGGGCCTCGCGCGCGCCGCAGTGGCTGGAGGCGCTGGGCTACGCGGCGGCGCCGGAGACGGTGGTGCAGGTGAACGTGGGCTACGCCAGCCGCCTCTACCGGCGCGATCCGGCCGACCCGCGCGGCGCGCAGTGGACGCTCTACACGCCGGAGGCGCCGGCCGAGACACGCTTCGCCGGTCTGTTCCCCATCGAAGGCGACCGCTGGATTGTCTCGATGGGCGGCTGGAACGGCGACTACGCGCCCGCCGACGAAGCCGGCTTTCTGGCCTACGCGCGCAGCCTGCCGATGCCGGACATCTACCAGGTCATCAGCCGGGCGGAGCCGGCGTCGGAGATTGTCGCCCACCGATACCGGGCGAGCCGGCGCCGCCACTACGAGCGCCTGGACCGCTTCCCCGACGGGCTGCTCGTGCTGGGCGACGCGCTGTGCAGCTTCAACCCCACCTATGGGCAGGGCATGACGTCGGCGGCGATGCAGGCGCAGGCGCTGGACCGGCTTCTGGCGGAAGGGCGCGCGGGACTGGACGACCTGGCGCCGGCCTTCTTCCGCCGCGCGGCGAAGGTCGTGGACATCCCCTGGCAGCTCAGCGTGGGCGAAGATTTCCGCTTCCCCGGCACGGTGGGCGAGAAGCCGCGCGGGATCGACGTCATCAACCGCTATGTCGCGCGGGTACATCGCGCCACGCACCACGACGAAGTGGTATCGCGCGCCTTCCTGCGCGTCATGAACCTGCTCGCCCCGCCGCAGAGCCTCTTCCACCCGCGCATCGTCTGGCGCGTGCTGCGCAATCAGCGGTCGGCTGTTAGCCGCCAGCCATTCGCCGTGAGCTATCAGCCGCCGGCCAGCGGCTAACGGCTACTGGCTCACCGCTCTGCCAAGCACCTGCTCTACTATCTGCTCCACCCACTCCGGGTCGTCGGCGCCGAGCAGGGGGCCGGCGGCGAGCGCGTCGGCGACCTCGCGGGCCAGGGCGGCAGCGCGCTCGCCGTCGCCGAGGGCCAGCGTGGCGTAGGCCTGCCCGGCCCGCATCTCCAGCCGGCGGCCCGGCTCGCCGAGATGCTGCCAGCCGGCCTCGGCCAGGGCGTACTGCTCGGCTGCTTCGGCCCAGCGCTGCTGCCCGGCGAGGTTGCGCGCCAGAAACGAGCGGGCCAGAGCCATCTCGCGCGGCGACGGGGCCTGTTGGGCGAGGGCCAGCGCCTGCCGGCTGGTTGCTTCCCCGTCGTCGTAGCGCCCCTCGAAGGCGGCAAGCAGGCCGAGGAAGGCGAGCACGTGGCTCTCGGCCTGCGTGGCTCCCTGCTCGCGGAAAAGGGCCAGCGCCCGCTCGTAGTTGGCCCGCGCCCCGGCGAGGTCGCCCATGCGCAGCAGCAGGTCGGCGCTGTTGGTCAGGTTGCTGCCAATCTGGAAGGCGATGCCCAGCTCCTCGGCGAGCGCGCGCTCGCGGGCGTAGTAGTCCATTGCCGCCGCGAAGTCGCCCCGTTTTGTCGCGACCTGGGCCATCTCGGCATAGGCGCCCAGCTCCAGCCGGCGGTCGCCGAGCATCCGGGCGGTGTGCAGGAGGGGTTCGAGCTGGCGCTGGGCGTAGGCGTAGTCCTGGCGATTCAGGGCCAGAATGGCGAGGAAATGGCGGCTGCGCGCCTCGCCGCGCACGTCGCGGGCGTCCTGCAGCCGCTCCAGCGAGCGCCGGCCGAGCTGCTGGGCCAGGGCAATGTCACCCTGCCGCCAGGCGACGGCTGCCCGCCCGCGCAGCGCGGCGCCTTCCAGCGCGGCGTCGCCGACCTCCTGAGCCAGCGTTGCGGCCTGCTGCAGCGCGTCGCCGGCGGCCTCGTAGTCGCCGCGCCGCCATTCGAGATGGCCCTGGTAGAGGCGCGCCCAGCCGAGCAGCGCGGGGTCGGCGGCGATCCCGGCCCAGTGCAGGGCGTCGCCCACGGCGGCCTGCATCTCGTCAAGACGGCCCAGCTCGAAGAGCAGCGCCGCCCGCTCGGCGTGCAGGCGGGCCAGCAGGGGGGCGAGGGGCGGCCCGGCGGCAGGGGCGAGATGGTCCAGCGCCAGAGCCAGCGCGCGCTCGCCCTCGTCGAAGAGGCCGCTGTAGGTCCAGTATTCGACCATACTCATGACGCCGGCGGCGAGCGCGGCGGGCAGGGGGCGGGTAGCAGCCTCGTGCCACGCCTGGGCCAGATTCTCGGCGTCGGTCTGCAGGTGGTGGAGGGCGTCCTGGGGGGACGGGCCGCGCAAGGCGGGCACCTGCCGGGCGGCTTCGGTCAGGTAGTAGACGGCGTGGCGCTCGGCGAGGGTGGCGAGGTCCAGGGCCATTTCGGCCAGCCGCTCGCGGGCGTAGCGGCGCGCAATTTCGTGTAGCCCGTAGTAATCCGGCCCCAGATGGTGGACGAGGGAGCGGTCGAGCAGGGCGAAGACGGTGGTAGGCGGCGCGCCGGCGACCTGCTGGGCGGCGTCCAGCCGGAAGCCCCGGTGGAAGATGGAGAGGCGGGCGAAGGCGGCCTGCTCGTCAGGCGAGAGCATGGCCCAGGAGGCATCCAGGACGGCGCGCAGGCTGCGGTGGCGGGGGGCCACGTCGCCCATCGTCGTCGCCAGCGCGTCGTAATGGGCCTGCAGCCCGGCGAAGATGGCCTGCGGCGAAAGGTAGCGGCAGGCGGCGGCAGCCAGCTCAATCGCCAGGGGCAGGCCGGCGACGAAGCGGCAGATGGCGACGGTGGCGGGCAGCGTCTGCTCGTCCACGATGGGGCGGCCGGCGCTGCGCTCGGCGCGTTCGGCAAAGAGGCGCACGCTCTCGCTGGCGAGGGCCGTCGCATCGTCGCTGACCGGCAGCTCCAGCCCTTCGAGGCGCAGCAGGTATTCGGCCTGCAGGTGCAGGGGGACGCGGGAGGTCGCCAGAATGGTGACGCCGGGGGCGCTGGTCAGCAGGGCGAGCACGATGCCGGCGCCAGCGCTGAGTAGCTCGAAGTTATCGAGCAGCAAGAGGCATCGTTTTTCGCGTAGCCAGTAGCGGACCTGGCGGGCGGGCGGGTCGCCGGTGGCGAAGGCGAGGCCCAGGGCGGCGGCGATAGCCGTGGCGATAGCGTCTTCGGCGCGGGCCGCGTCGTGCTGCTCCTCGGCGGCGAGGGGCACGAACCAGACGCCGTCGGGGAAGTCAGGCGTGGCGAGCATCTCCGCGCCGGCCTCCAGCGCCAGCCGGGTCTTGCCCATGCCGCCCTCGCCGACGATAGTGACGAGCCGGTAGGAAGGGTCGCGCAGGCGGGCGGCGAGGCGGGCGCGCTCCTGCTCCCGGCCGACGAAGGGGGTCAGCGGCGCGGGCAGGTTGGTGGGCGGCGGCCCTGGCGCGGGGGCGGGCGGGGCGGCGGGCGGGGCTGCCGGTTCCGCCTCCAGCCTGCCCTGGCGGATGGCCTCGACCAGCGCCTCGGTTTCCGGGCCGGGCGCGACGCCCAGCTCCGTTTCCAGCAGCCGGCGGCAGGCGTCGTACTGGGCGAGGGCCTGGCTGCGCTGCCCGCTGCGGGCCAGCAGCTCGACGAGCAGCCGGTGCCCTTCTTCCAGCCAGGGCTCCAGCTCCAGCAGGCGGCGGGCGGCGGCGATGCCGGCCTCGAAGTTGCGGCGGGCGAGGGCCTGGGCGGCGAGGCGGTAGAGGGCGTCGAGGGCGGTCTGGCGCAGCCGCTCGCGCTGGGCGGCGGCCCATTCGTCAAAGTCGGGGGCGTTGGGCGCGGCGAACCCTTCCAGGAAGTCGCCGCGATAGAGCGCTACCGCCTCCGCAGCGCGCCCATCGTCGGCGCAGCTCTCCTCAAAATCGCTAACGTCCAGCGCCACCCCCTCCGGCGCGAGGGATACCTGCTGCCGCTCGACGAGCAGCATCTCCGGCGGCAGGACGCGGCGCAGGCGGGTGAGCAGGCCGCGCAGGTTGGCGCGCGCTGATTCCTCGGGCAGATCCCCCCAGAGCAGGCCGGCGAGCGCCGAGCGCGACACGGGCCGGCCGGTCAGCGCCAGGTAGGCGAGCAGCGCCTGTCCTTTGGCGGAGATCGTCTCGGCCGTGAGCGGTGTCGCGCCGAAGCGCATCTCCGGCGGGCCGAGAAGGTGGAGGGTGAGCAGTGGAGTCAAGCCGTTACCTGTGGTTTGAACTGTGATTTTAATGATTGGTTTGATTGCCTATGATTTGAGAGCGGGAGCAATCAGGTCAATCATGGTTCGGCCCACGGCCCGGCGCCGCCGATACGCTCGACGGCGATGCTGAGGATGTAGCCGGGCGGCGGGTTGTCCATCGCCGGGCTCTCGAAGCAATGAGCGCGCGGGCCGAATCGGGTAACTGCATGGTTTGCTTTTCCTTCACACAGTGAGCGCACCTGGTACGCATCATAGTTGGCGGTGTGGAGAATGTCAATGGCGGGCGGCGCGGGCGATCTGATTTCACAGGGGGCGTGTAAAGCGGATCACGGTCAGGGCGGGGGCGATGCGTTATAGTCTGTTTGGACCATGATTCATGTGATGGTCATGATTGCCACTGATTGGGCCGCCCGCCGGCGGAGAATCATAGGAAATCATGCCGATCATTAAAATCATCGTCCAGAAGAGCGGGCTGGCACCCCGCGATCCGGCCAACATCCCCATCACTACTATCTATAGTTCAGCAAAAGCGATCCGTGGGAGGACTGGTATGGCGACAACTGTGAGTGCGGGCGAGATGGCCGTGCGGAAGCCGTCGGGTGTGGAGACGCCGCGCGCCATCCGCAATCTGGGCGTGGGGCAATTCGTGTTTGCTCTTAACGAGCTGGCCGGGCTACGTGCTGAACCACAAGCAGCAGGCGCGCACGCTGCGCCAGCTCGCCGAGCTGGAGGCGGACATTCTCTGCGTGGGGCATGGCGATCCGGTGACGGTGAATGGGCGGGGGTTGCTGCGGGGGTTGGTGGATGGGATGGGTGTTTGAACTGTGATTCGTGTGGTTTTTTGACGGGCTATGATGGCGTCGCCTGGGAATCATAGTTCATCAGTCAATCAGACGAATCACAGTTCAGATATCACACCCTCCCATCCCCCACCCCCGACTCCTGCAGCAGCCGCCAGTAGGCGCCGCGGCGGGCGAGGAGCTCGTCGTGGGTGCCGCGCTCGACGATGGCGCCGTCCTGGATGACGCAGATGAGGTCGGCGTCGCGGATGGTGCTCAGGCGGTGGGCGATGACG
>Ga0209612_1003299_pt1 | contig 10738 bp, 10 predicted proteins | sample BioC12SIPDNA_FD_185746 | JGI IMG/M metagenome (GOLD analysis project Ga0209612, IMG submission 185746) | Anaerobic biogas reactor microbial communites from Washington, USA - Biogas_R1_B C12 SIP DNA (SPAdes) (version 2) | ecosystem: Engineered > Bioreactor > Anaerobic > Unclassified | place...
AGGCCGACCGAAACTCCTCCCTCTTCGGAGACCCCCCGGCAGACACCTTCCATGACGCCGCCCCTTCCGCCGCAGACAACGATGCATCCGGCCCGGGCGAGAAGACGTCCCGCCTCCCGCGCCAGTTCGTAGATCAGGGGAGATGCTGTCGATGTTCCGATGACTGAAATGATGGGGGCTCTTTCCATTCCGGATGCGCTCCTTTCCATGTCTGTCTTTGCTAGACCGCCATTCCCGCACTCCTGGTGCCGAACAGCCTTCCCAGGAAGATCACGGCGCCCAGGCTCAGGATGCTGAAAAGAACCAGGAGTGTCGTGGCGGCGCAGGCGAATCCCGTGCTCACGTAGAATGCCTGGTAGAGGACCACCGGGTAGGTCTGGCTTGCGGACCCGGTGACCATGACAGCGAGCTGGAACTCTCCCAGCGACATGGCGAAGGTCATGATCGCTCCCGAGAGGAGACCGGGAACCAGATTGGGCACAAGAACGCGGGATGCGAGGAAGAACGGGGATGCCCCGAGGGATGTCCCCGCTTCTTCGAGAATATGCCAGTTCAGCATGTCCATGTTGGCCATGAGGGGGCGCAGCATGAAGGGGAGGGTATACACGAGGTGGGCCCCCAGGAGGAGCTGCCACGTTCCCACGAGGGAAAAAGAAGGCCAGTTGAAGCCCTGGATGAGGCCGAGCCCCATAACTACGGGAGGAATGGCGATGGGAAGCAGAATCACGAACTCAAATACCCTGCGAAGCCATTTTTTCCCGATGACGGACACGGCATAGACGGAGCATATTCCCACCACGGCATTGATTCCGACGGTGAGACATGCCACCAGCAGGCTCATTCTCATGGCGCGGAGGTACATGGTCTTGGTAAACAGGTCGGCATACCATCTGAGCGTGAACCCGGTGGGGAAGAGGGTGCCGAACCATTTTTCACCGAACGACCCTGCAAGGATAAGCGCCAGGGGCGCCAGAACGTAGACAAACCAGAAAATCCCGCCCGAAAGCCAGAGTGCGCGCCGCAGCATGGTCTGAACTCCTTTCCTGTTTTTTTAATCACAGTGATATTGTACCAAAGAAATGCAACGGAGATGTAACAGTTCCTTCATCCGCTGCCTGAAAACGGTATCAGGATAAGAACTATTGGTCATTGCAAATAGTGAAATAAAAGTCTTTTTTTTTTCCGGGAAAATCACGTATAATAAATCAGTTGCATCGTAAAGGTATTTTTTTTCACAATATTATATGGAGGTGTCCTCATGTCAGAACTGGAAAAGACACAGGAAAGAAGCAGAAGCGAAACTCTCAGCGTGCTTCTCGGAGCGGCATTCCTCATGGCCACGTCGGCCATCGGCCCGGGGTTCCTCACCCAGACGATCTCTTTCACCAATGAACTGAAAGCAACGTTCGCCTTCGCGATTCTCCTCTCCATCCTTATCGACATCGTGGTGCAGCTGAACATCTGGCGGATCCTCGCTGTCTCCGGCATGAGGGCCCAGGACGTGGCCAACAAGGTCCTTCCGGGCCTCGGTTATTTCCTCGCCTTCGCGGTCGCCCTCGGCGGCCTGGCGTTCAACGTGGGGAACGTGGGAGGAGCGGCCCTGGGCTTCGATGTGCTCTTCGGGACCGACCAGATGACGGGCGCCGTCATCAGCGCGGCCATCGCCATCACCATCTTCCTCTGGAAGGACCTCGGCAAGGCCATGGACAAGTTCACCCAGGTCCTCGGCTTCCTCATGCTCGCCCTGGTGTTCTACGTGGTGTTCGTCACGAAACCTCCCGTCATGGAAACGGTGAACGAAATGGTGAAGCCCTTTACGGATTTCAACCTCCTGAAGGAGTATAAATGGCTCGTGGTGCTCACTCTCGTTGGGGGAACCGTGGGCGGCTACATCACCTTCTCCGGCGCCCACAGGATCATTGACGCCGGGATCACCGGCAAGGAGAACATCGGACAGATCAGCAGGGGCTCCATCAACGGCATCGCCATCACCGGCGTCATGCGGTACCTTCTGTTCCTCGCCTTCCTCGGCGTGGTTCTTCTCGGCACTGAGATCGACATGAAGAACCCGGTGGCTTCTGCCTTCCAGATCGGCGCGGGCGCCCTGGGCTACCGTATCGCGGGAGTCGTCCTCTGGGCGGCGGCCATCACTTCCGTGGTTGGAGCCTCCTACACGTCCGTCTCCTTCCTGAGGACGCTGTTCACAGTTGTTGACAAGTACTACCGGTTCTGGATCATAGGGTTCATCATTGCCTCCACGTCCATCCTTACCTTGGTCGGACGCCCCGTGAAGCTCCTTATCGTGGCCGGATCCCTCAACGGCCTGATCCTTCCCCTGTCCCTCGGCTGTGTTCTTCTCGCCGCCTACAAAAAAGAAGTGGTGAAGGATTACGTCCACCCGATGTGGATGACCCTGCTCGGCTGGGTGATCGTTGTATTTACGGCCTGGATGGGCTTTACCTCCTTTACCGGCATCCTGAAGCTGTTCCAGTAGGAGGAGCTGCAGTTCCAGCCATGGAGGTGATTGAAGGTTGGAGGAAAAAAAGTATCCCAGAATTCTGACGGCAGGCGACGGATGCGTTGTGGCGGAATTCGGCGATTCTATCGATCCGGCTGTAAACTCACGGGTTGCCGCAATGGGGGGCGATGTTTGGAAACTTGCGTTTCCGGGGGTACTGGATGTCGTCCCCACATATCGTTCGCTGGCAGTATACTTCGACCCGGTGAATACAGATGTGAAAAGACTCTATGCACGTCTCGGGGAGCTGTGCCTGAAAGAGAACTCCGGCGCCGGAAATGAACGGAGGCGCACCATAATCGTTCCCACCATTTACGGCGGGGAATGGGGGCCGGACATAGAGGACGTGGCGCAACACACCGGTTTTTCGGCGGAAGAAGTGATAGAGCGTCATTCAGGCCGGGAATGCTACTGCTACATGCTGGGATTTACCCCGGGTTTCCCGTACCTTGGCGGAATGGACCCGGCACTGGAAGTTCCCCGGCTGAAGAATCCCCGGGAAGTCATCCCTGCGGGGGCGGTGGCGATCGGAGGAAAGCAGACCGGCATTTACTCCATAGCCAGCCCGGGCGGATGGAGGCTTATCGGCAGGACTCCCATGCTCCTGTTCGATCCCAACAGGGAGCCTCCCATTTTCCTCGAGGCAGGCATGTGGATACGGTTCCGCCCCATAGACAAGGCTGAGTTCGACGATATCGAAGCGGCGTCCATAGAGGGCACCTACCGTCCGGAAATCCTCGAGGAAGAGGAGGCCTCCTCATGAGCGCCCTTGTTTTGGAATGCCGGCTTCCCGGCATGCTCACCACCGTTCAGGACAGCGGCAGATGGGGCTACCAGGGAAAAGGAATGCCTGTGGCAGGGGCAATGGACCTCCAGTCTTTCAGGCTGGGAAATATTCTCGCGGGCAACGATGAGAACGATGCGGCCCTTGAAGTGACGGTGCTGGGGCCAACCCTGTACGTTGCTGGGGGAGAAGGGATGGCGGCAGTCACCGGAGCCGATCTCGGGTTCCGGGTAAACGGCCGGCCCGCCCCCATGTGGACAGCCCTGGCAGTAAAAACGGGGGACATTCTCTCCTTTTCGGGACCCGTGTCCGGATGCCGGGCGTATCTGTGTCTTTCCGGCGGAATCGACGTTCCCGTGGTCATGGAGAGCCGGTCCACCTATACCAGGGCAAAACTGGGAGGCTTCGAGGGCCGTGCCCTCAGAAAGGGCGACAGGGTCCTTTGCGGTGAACCGAGGCCATTGTGGAAGAAGTGCGAGGGGTTTGTGTGCCCCGGGGAACTGAGGGCAGTCTATCCCCCTGACGCACCTCTCCGGGTGGTTCCCGGTCCCCAGGAGGACCTCTTTACGGCAAAGGGAATACAGACATTCTACGGATCAGACTATGCTGTCTCCAATAGTGCAGACCGTATGGGGTACCGGATGGATGGTCCCGAGATCGAGCATACCGCGGCGGCGGACATCATTTCCGACGCCATCCCCCTGGGCGCGGTCCAGGTGCCCGGCCACGGCCAGCCCATCGTCATGCTGGCCGACAGGCAGACCACGGGGGGATACACCAAGATCGGTGTAGTCTGCTCAGTGGATATCGCCGCTCTTTCCCAGCGCCTGCCGGGGAACGGCGTCCGGTTTGTAAAAATTTCGCTGGACGAAGCGCTCTCCCTTGGAAAAGAGGAGCAGCGCAAACGGGACGAACTGCGCCGCCTGAGGGCGGCCTGGCGCTCCACGCCCCGCTCTTCGGCTCCGGTTTCCGCTGAAGGCCCGGAACTTCCCGCGGCAGGGGAAGCCATCCTTAAGGTCGACGGGGTAGAACACAGGGTTTCCTGGGAAGAACTGCAGGAGGTGAAATGATGCATGTGATTGACCTGAACAGTGACCTCGGAGAGAGCTTCGGCCCGTGGAAGATGGGCATGGACGCCGAGGTCATGAAAAGTGTCTGCTCTGCGAACGTGGCATGCGGCTTTCACGCGGGCGACGCGGAAGTAATGATCAAAACGGTGAAGGCGGCGAAGGCTGCAGGCGTAGCCGTGGGAGCCCATCCGGGCCACCCCGATCTCCAGGGTTTCGGACGTCGTGCCATGGCTGTCACGCCTGACGAAGCCTATGCCTACACCCTCTACCAGATAGGCGCCCTCAAGGCAGTCTGCACCGCCCAGGGTGTGCCTCTCGAGCACGTGAAGGCTCACGGGGCTCTCTACAACCAGGCCGCCAAGGATCTTGCCCTTGCGAAGGCCATAGCGCAGGCGACCAAAGATGCGGGGGGAGACCTCATCCTCCTTGGCCTGGCAAACTCGCTCTTCGAGCAGGCTGCCCGTGAAGTGGGCGTTCTTTATGCAGCAGAGGCATTCGCAGACCGCGGCTACATGGACGATGGTTCCCTCGTTCCGAGAAGCAAACCCGGCGCTTTCGTCCACGACCTCAACGAAGCCGGCGAGCGCATGGTGCGCCTCGTGAAGGAAGGCATCATCCGGTCCGCGGAAGGAAAGGACATCCATCTTGCGGCCCATTCCATCTGCCTCCACGGCGACAATCCTGCCGCAGTGGAGATGGCGCGCCATATCCGAGGGACTCTTGAGAAGAACGGAGTTACAGTGAAGAAAATCCGGGAGGTGCTGCAAGGATGAAGGCCTTCGACTACGCAGATGTATCGCCGAGAGAAGTCCGGCAGATGATCCGGGAGGGGAAATGGACGCTCCCCACGCCGGGCATGTGCAAGGGGCATGTCCAGGGAAACCTCGTGATCCTTCCCAAAGACCTGGCCTACGACTTCCTCGTGTTTGCCCAGAGGAATCCGAAACCCTGTCCCATCCTCGACGTCACGGAACCGGGAAATCCGGAGCCCAAAATCGTGGCCCCGGGCGCCGACCTCTCTACGGACCTGCCCCGCTACAGAGTGTGGGTGAACGGGGAGTGCGTCGAGGAGCCCACGGACGTGAAGAAGTACTGGCGGGACGACCTGGTGGGATTCCTGCTCGGATGCTCCTTCTCCTTCGAGGGAGCGCTGCTCGAGGCCGGAATTCCGGTGCGCCATATCGAACAGAACCGGAACGTCCCCATGTATATCACCAATATCCAGTGCGCTCCCGCAGGAGCCCTGAAGGGGCCCATGGTGGTCAGCATGCGCCCGATACCTGCCGCACAGGTTCCGAAGGCGGTCCTCTGTACCGGACGTTTCCCGGCGGTGCACGGCGCCCCTGTACACATAGGCGATCCGTCCATCATCGGCATTAAGGACGTGAACACGCCCGACATAGGTGACCCGGTGGATATCAACCCGGGAGAGGTTCCCGTCTTCTGGGCCTGCGGATGCACACCCCAGGCCGCCATTATGGATGTGAAGCCCCCGTTCTGCATTACCCACGCTCCGGGGCACATGTTCGTAGCCGACCCGAAGGACGCAGACTACGCGGTGTTTTAGGTCCGACGGCAATACGGGGTGGCATTGAGAGCCTCCCGGCATTCACGAAGATCAGCGACCAGGCGGGGCGTTCCGGAGGAACGCCCCGCCTTTCATGCCCGGTGATCCGGTTTCGCCGCTCAGCTCCCGGCAGAAAAATGCAACTAAGTTGCAAAATAATCCCCCTCCCTCTATAATCGGCTGTATATGAGGCTGCGTCATGGCGGCACTTCTCCGGATGCAGTCATCAGAACTCTAATCCCAAAGGAGAGGAATCTTCATGAAACGTTCTGCAGGTGTCCTTCGTTCCCTTGTGCTCTTTTTTATCCTCGGTTCTCTCGTCTTCTGTCCTGTTTCGGAAGGGGCTACGGAATTGTCGGTCTTTGCGGCGGCCTCCATGACGGAATCCATGACCAGGGTCGCCGAAGAGTACGGGAAACTCGTCCCAGATGTGACCATCGTTTACAAATTTCGACTCCAGCGGAACGCTGAGACGCAGATCGAACAGGGGGCCGAATGCGACCTCTTCATCTCCGCCGGCCAGAAGCAGATGAACGAGCTGGACGTTTCGGCCGGCCCGAAGGTGAACAAAACCGGGCTGGATTTCGTCAAGCCGGGGACGCGGTTCAACATCGTGTCCAACAAGGTCGTTCTCATCGTCCCCAAGGGGCGGAACACGAAGGGCATCTCCGATTTCAGGGACGTCACGACGGACAAGGTTTCCCTCGTGGCACTGGGCAATTCCGACGTCCCCGTGGGGCAGTACTCCGAGGAGGTCTACAGGAACATCGGGCTCTGGGATCAAATGAAGGAGATGAACCGCATCACCTACGGCAGCAACGTGAAGGAGGTCCTCTCCCAGGTGGCTGCAGCGGCCGTGGACTGCGGCGTCGTCTACGGTACGGACGCCGCGTCGGCGGCGGACAGGGTCGAGGTTGTGGCCCATGCTCCGGAAGGGTCCCACAGGCCCATCGTTTACCCGGCAGCCGTGATGCGGGCCACCCGGAAACCCGTGGAGGCCGCAGCTTTCGCTTCGTTCCTCCAGAGCCCGCAGTGCGCCGCCATCTTCGAGAGCTACGGCTTCTCGAAGCCCGGCAAATAGGCCGCACTTCCGCCCTCCCGTGACGGGAGGCGACATCACGGCATGGATCTTTTTCCCCTCTACAACTCCCTGCGTGTGGCGGCGATTTCCACGGTCATCACCTTCTTCACCGGCATCGCCGCCGCCTACTATATCGCAAAGACGCCCAGGGTCGTGAAAGGCATTCTGGACTGCGTGTTGACGCTGCCCATGGTATTGCCTCCCACTGTGGTAGGCTTCTTTCTGCTCAAGACGATAGGTCCCCTTGGCCCTGTGGGATCACGGGTGCTTGAACTCTTCGGGGCCAGGCTGGTGATGGTCTGGTACTCCGCCATATTCGCCACGACGATCGTGACCTTCCCACTGATGTACCGCACGGCCCGCGGGGCTTTCGAGGCCTTTGACGAAACCCTGCTGTATTCGGGGCAGACGCTGGGGCTTTCCAACACCTACCTCTTCTGGCGAGTCATCATGCCGAACTGCAGGCAGGGGATCCTGGCCGGGACGGTTTTGGCCTTCGCCCGGGCTCTCGGCGAGTACGGCGCGACCACCATGGTGACGGGCTATATTCCGGGCCGGACGGCCACGATCTCCACGTCGGTCTACCAGTTCTGGCGGGAGGGGAACGACGCCCTGGCCTACAGGTGGGTTGCCGTCAACCTGATCATCTCGGCGGCGGTGCTTATAGTGGTGAACTTGCTGGAGAACCGCTACAGGCAACCTAAGAGGGCGGCGAAGGATGTTTTGTCCGACGAAGAGGATGTGGTAAGGTCATGACCATCTCCGTGAATATCCGGAAGAAGATGGGCGATTTTTTCCTGGACGTGAACTTCGAGGCCGGCAACGAGGTGCTGGCGCTGCTCGGATCCTCCGGATGCGGGAAGAGTATGACCCTCAAGTGCGTTGCGGGGGTGCTGAAACCGGACGAGGGGCGGATCGTCCTGGACGGCCGGGTCCTTTTCGATTCCCGCGAGGGGATCAACCTCCCCCCCCAGGAACGGGGGGTCGGCCTTTTGTTCCAGAACTACGCCCTCTTCCCCAACATGACCGTGGCGGGGAACATCCTCTCGGTGCTGAGAAAAGAGCGGGGGGAACGCCGCCGCGAGAAGCTTGCCACGCTGCTGGAAAAGTTCTACCTTCAGGGGTTGGAGTCCCACTATCCTTCCCAGCTCTCGGGCGGGCAGCAGCAGCGGGTGGCCCTGGCACGCATTCTGGCAAGCGATCCTGCCCTCGTAATGCTCGATGAACCTCTTTCAGCCCTGGACACCTACCTCCGGTGGCAGCTTGAGACGGAACTCCTCCGCCTGCTGGAGCAGTTCGAGGGGACAACGCTCTACGTCTCCCACAACCGGAACGAAGTCTACCGGATCTGCCGGAAGGTTTGCGTCATGCACCAGGGGATGTCCGAGCCCGTATGCGGCGTATCGGACCTCTTTGAAAAGCCCGGTACTCTCTCTGCGGCCCTGCTTTCGGGGTGCAAGAACTACTCCCGTATCGAGCGTCTCTCCCCGCGGACCGTTTCCGCTCAGGACTGGGGGGTGGAGCTCACCTGCGGTGACGACGTCCCGGAGGACTCCCGGTACATAGGCGTGCGCGCCCACTACCTGAAGATCGTCGAGGGACCGGGTGAAAACACCTTTGCCTGCAAGGTGCAGCGGAAGGCGGAGGACGTGTTTGAAACCATCCTTATGGTCCGGCCGGGGACGAACGGATCAGGCCGGGCGAACTCGAACCTCCGGATCGAGCTGCCGAAGGATGCCGTTCAGGATATCCGGGAAGGCGACGATCTCTGGGTCACCGTCCGGCCCGGCGACGTTATGCCCCTTCGGAAATAGGGTTCCTGTTCCCGATCCGTGCCTTGCCGCTCTTCCGCTCCTGGAGGCCTGTGCGGAAAATCTTCCCCGAAAACCCACTCATGCCCGACCTACACTGTGATATTTTCTCTTTAGTGTAGAAGAAGTAATTAAAACTTGACAGGATGGAGAGGTTTCCATAAGATAGTAATCAATTACTATCTTATGGAGGTCGCAACCATGGCAAAAAAAGGGAAATATCTTCCGGCAGAAGAGCGGCGGGCCGTCATAGTGGAAACGGTCCTGGCTCTGGCGGCGGATGGGAACCCCTCGGAGATCACTACAGCAGCCATCGCGGACCGGATGGGGCTGACCCAGGGCGCGCTGTTCCGCCATTTTCCCAGCAAGGATGCCATATGGGAAGCGGTCATGATGTGGGTTTCTGAACGTCTCCTTGAAAGGGCGGACCAGGCGTCCCTGTCAGCGTCAAATCCCCTTGAAGGGCTTGAGGCGGTCTTTTCCGCCCATATTTCGTTCATTGCTGAATACCCGGGAGTTCCGGGCATTTTCTTCGGAGAGCTCCAGCGGTCTGAAGAGAGCCCGGCCCGGAAGCAGGCCAGGGTTCTCATGGAAAAGTACGGCGGAAGGATCCTTCGCATGCTCGATACAGGCAAAGAAGCCGGCCTGATCGATGAACAGGTGGAAAGCAGGGTGGCGGCAGGGCTCTTCATAGGAATGATCCAGGGACTTGTGCTTCAGTCCCGCCTGTCGGGGGCGGTGGCATCAGTAAGCCGGAATGCAGCCGGGGTGTTCGCCCTCTTCCGGCGGGGAATAGCGGCAGGTGAGAGGTCATGAAGCGGCTCTGGAGGACAATTTTCCTGCTCCTGGGGCTAATGGTGCTGACAGCCCTCTTCTTCTACGTGATGATGCGTTCCGGTCCGCTGGCCCCTGTTCCCGTGACGGCGGCCGAAGTGGAGGAACAGGCCATTTCTCCCGCCCTCTACGGAATCGGCGTGGTGGAGTCGGGAGCGGTATTTCGCATCGGGCCCACATCGCCGGGCCGCGTGAAGGACGTGTTCGTCCAGGTGGGAGACCGGGTGGAGGCAGGACAGAAGATCGCCGTGATGGACCCGGTGGATCTCGACCAGCGGACAGAGGCGCAGAGGGCCTCGATCTCAAGGCTGGAGGCCGTTGTTCGTGCGGCAGCTGCAAGGACCTCGGAGACGGGCGCGAAAAAGAAATACGCCGAGGCACAGTCGAAACGCTATGACAACCTTCTGAAATCAGGAGCTGTCAGCGTGGATTCGGCTGAGGCGAAGCGGCAGGAGCGGCAGGTGACCGCCTCGGCGTGGGCTTCGTCAAACGCTGACCTGCAGGCTGCAAGGGCCGAACTGGAACGGGCGCGGGCAGACCTGGACGCACTTCTCTCCCAGAAGAAGAACCTGGATCTTGTTGCCCCGGCCCCGGGTCTCGTTTCTTCAAGGGCGGCTGAACCGGGGACAACTATCGTGGCAGGGCAGGCGGTCGCCGAGATCATCGATATCCGGGATCTCAGGATCTCCGTACGGTTCGACCAGGCCATGGCATCAGGCCTCCGGGCCGGCCTTCCCGCCGAAATAGTCCTTCGGTCACGGAACGGACAGGTATTCAGCGGCGCCGTCCTTCGGGTGGAGCCTCTCGCCGACCCTGTTACAGAGGAACTTCTCGCCAAGGCTGTATTCGATGCGATACCCGAGGTCATTCCCCCTCTTGGAGAACTGGCTGAGGTGACCGTAACACTTCCGGAGCTTCCCGCTTCGCCTGTGGTTCCTGACGCGGCGCTCCAGCGCTGGAACGGAAGCCTCGGCGTGTGGGTCATAGAAAACGGCTCCATTCTGTTCCGACCGGTCAAAACAGGCAGGCGTGACCTGGAAGGCCGCGTGCAGGTCCGGGAAGGGCTGAAGCCC
>Ga0209612_1003314_pt1 | contig 10696 bp, 7 predicted proteins | sample BioC12SIPDNA_FD_185746 | JGI IMG/M metagenome (GOLD analysis project Ga0209612, IMG submission 185746) | Anaerobic biogas reactor microbial communites from Washington, USA - Biogas_R1_B C12 SIP DNA (SPAdes) (version 2) | ecosystem: Engineered > Bioreactor > Anaerobic > Unclassified | place...
CTCCCGCATCCCCTACGTGCATCGCCGCCTCGCCGAGCTCGGCCCCATCGCCACCCTCGACGACCCCAAGACCGTCGTCGCCAAGGGCGCAGCCGGTTTCGTCGCCGGTGGTCGCACCACCGAGCCCCCCGCCAACCTCGACACCGAGGTGCTCCGGAATCGTCCCGGGGCGGCGCCGCAACCGCATCCGCAGTTCACGGGTCCGAACCCGATGGGAGCGCAGGTCGGCCCGCCCGCGGGAGCCGATACGGCAGCATCCGGATCGGGTGGAAACCGGAAGCTGGTCACGGCGGTCGGCGGTGGTCTCGCGGTGCTGCTCGTCGCTGCGGGTGCCTTCTTCTTCGTCACACGCGACGACGGCCCCGGCACCGACACCGCGACGGTCGCCGAGACCGGCGGGACCTACGGCGATGCAGTACCGAACGCGGCGCCCGCTGCCACCGCCGATTCGACCTTCATCAGCGAGACCACCGACGACGTCACGTCGGTGATCCCCGCGAAGCTCGTCACCGGATCGTCGACGTGCGAGAAGTCGGGTTTCTCGGGTGAGGGCGCACTGCAGGTGCGGTGCCTCATCAGTCCCGATTCGTCGCTGGGCAAGGCCATCGGGATGGAACGCACCGACTACCAGTCCGTCACCGCCTGGCGCGACGACCAGTACGCACGCTCGAACTTCATCCGCCTCCGCGACAACAAGTCCGACGGGCACACGAAGATCGTGTCCGCCGACGGAAACCGGATCATCGACTTCGATCCCGACGAAACGTATTACGTGTACTTCACCGTCATCGACCGGTCGACCGGCGCGATCCTCCAGTTCTCGATGGACACCGTCGATCTGGGGATGACCTTTCTGACCGAACTCGAACTCGCAGACGCCTGATCACAGGCACCACAACAGGAGTATCCCCACCATGCGTACCGTACCGATCCTCGTGGCGGCGACCGCCGCCACCGTGCTGCTCGCCGGATGCGGCAGCACGTCCGCGGGAACACCGCAGGCCGAAGGCGCCGACAGCACCTCGAGCGACACCGCGACCACCGCGTCGTTCGACGTCGACACCCTGGACACCGGCGAATACCGCACCGAACCCCGTGATTTCGAAGCCGACGGTATCAACGCCGCCGACTTCGGCCCGGCGGTCGAGGGCCAGCGCATGGCGGAGTTCGTCGTGCTCCCCCACGACATCGATCCTCGTCTCACCGACGGTGCCAGCATGAACAACGGTGTCGGAGTGGGTGGTATCGCCAAGTCGGGCCTCACCAACGACGCCGCGCGGCAGGCGCTCGAACCGTTCGACGTCATCACGACGTTCACCGATTTCCACGGATCCCCGGACGATGCGTACAACCTGGGTGTCTCCGTCTGGCGATTCGCCGATGCCGACCAGGCCGCTCAGGCCGCGACGGCCCTCCACACCGCCGAGCTCACCCCGCCCGCGGCGGACGACATCTTCGCGAGCGGGCCCGGCACCGAGGTGTCCCTGCCGACGCTTCCCGACACCCTGGCATCGACGTACCGGTGGGACACCACCGAGACCGACACGATGTCGACGTTCACGGCGCGGGGCCCCCACGTCATCTACACGTACGTGTCGACGACCACCGGCGGCACCGACTGGGTCAGCGACACCACGACGCGCACGATCGAACGGCAGATCCCGATGATCGACGCGTTCCCGTTCACCCCCACCGACCAGATCGAGAGCCTTCCGGTCGACGTCGACAAGGTGCTCGGCCGCGCCGTGGGGTTCCTCGAGAACGAGTACGCCAGCAACTCCGACACCGCCGTGTACGGGCCGCTCGGCTGGCTGCACTTCGATTCCGATCCCGAGGAGACCGCCGCGCTGTTCGAGGAGACCGGAACCGACCGCATCGCACGGGCGAACTCGACCGTGTACCGCACCGACGGTCCCGAGTCCGCCCTCACGCTCCGTGACGCCTTCGTCGCGCAGACCCTCGATGCCTACCCCGACATCACGGAAGAGGCTGCGCCCCAGAATGTTCCCGGCACCGTGTGCTACGGGGGCGACATCTCCCAGGGCCGACTGACCAAGTGCCTCATCGCGTACGGACCGTACCTGGCCGAGGTCGCCGGCTTCCGCGCGGTCGGCAACACCGATCCCGACGACGACACCCTGCGCACCCTGTCGCAGCGTGTCGCCACCCAGTACGTCAAGTTCGTCCGCGCCGAGGAGATGGGTCTCGGCGAGAACTGATCGCCGCGCTCTATCCGGTGGTCGTGCCACCGGGTGAACCGTCCACAGGTCCCCCACCGTCCGGCATCCCTGGCATGCCGGACGGTGGGGGACCTGACGGTATCCCCTCCGGCATTCCGGGTGGTGTCCCACCCGGCGCGCTCCCCTGCCCCGGTCCACCGCGGGGCATGCCGCCGCCGACGGGTTCGGTGCCGGTGTCGACAGCGGCCGTCAGCGACACCCGGTAGCCGTTCGTGACATCGCCGGCGACGGTCGCGAGCTGGCTCACGCCGCCGTCGTCACCGAAGACGTTGTCGCTGTCGAGAGTGATCTGCGCCAGGTTCCGCACCGACTGCTCGTACCCGGTCGTCGCGTACACGGCGGCGCACACGTCGTGCGGCAACGCCACCTGCGAGGTGGCGATCGCGTTCGTGGAATCGGTGATCGAGCCCTCATCCGGGTAGACCTCGAAATGGATGTGCGGCCAGCGCCCCGGATAACACGCCGGGAAGATGCTGGTGAACGTCACCTTTCCGTCGTCGTCGGCGATCTGCACGCCCCGGAGGTAGTTCTGGTCGACGATGTTCTCGGAGTACATCGAGTACTCACCGTCGCGGTTGCAGTGCCATACGTACACGGCGACACCGGCGAACGGGAGGTCGCCACCGGCCATGTCGACGATCGACAGTTCCAGCGTCATCGGGATTCCTTCGGCGGTTCCGGTGGCCTCACCGAAGCTGGACCGGATGTCGCTGCGGACGATGCCGCTCTGTTCGAGGACGTCGGGTCCGTTGGATCCGTCTCCCGGGTACGGTCCGGCGGTCTCGTCGGGAATCTCCGACAGGGCCGACCCCGCTGTGGAGGTCGTCGCCGATGCACCGGCGGATCCGTTCGAGCCGGAACTCCCGCACGCCGCCAACCCGACCGTGGCCGCCCCGAGTCCCAGCACCGTCAGGAGCCTGCGGCGGCTGAGCAGAGTTCCCACGTCGAAGCCCAGTCCCTGGTCGACGAGTTCGTCGTCGGGTCGGGGCAGACTCCTGCCTTCGAATGTTCGTCGCTGCACGATGGCATCTCCTTCCGACCGGTCACCGCACGGTGCGGATCCCACGGCCTGACCGTCACGGTCGAGTGTGCGCACCGAGGTACGTGAACTGCTGGGGTTCTCCTGGGAGTTTGCTGGGAATCCGTACCCGCACGCGCGCGGTGCGGGTATCCATGAAGGGAGACGCGTGCAGAGGGAGGCACGATGTTCCGGTTTCTGTCCGTCGGATTCGTGGGCTTCGCAGCGATCGTCGTGGCCTTCGCCGCGTCGATCGGGTCGTGGGCGTGGTGGGTGGTAGTGGGGACGTTGGTGCTGCTCGCCGCCGTCGGGGTGTACGACCTGATCCAGCGTCGGCATTCGGTGTTGCGGAACTATCCGATCCTCGGGCACATGCGGTACCTGCTCGAGAGCATCCGGCCGGAACTGCAGCAGTACTTCGTCGAGCGCAACTACGACGGTCGTCCGTTCGACCGGGACGTCCGCACGATGATCTACGAGCGGGCGAAGGGCATTCACGGCGAGTTGTCGTTCGGCACCGAACGCGACGTCGAGACCGTCGGATACGAAAATCTCGTCCATTCCACGCTGCCGGTGCCCGAGCCGGACGAAGCACCACGTGTCCTGGTGGGTGGGCCCGACTGCCGGAGGCCGTACTCGATGGCGTTGCTCAACGTGTCGGCGATGAGCTTCGGTGCGCTCTCGGGCAACGCGTTGCGCGCGCTCAACAGGGGCGCGGCGCTGGGCGGGTTCGCCCACGACACGGGCGAGGGCGGACTGACGCCCCACCACCTCTCGGGTGGTGGTGACCTGCTCTGGGAGATCGGATCCGGCTATTTCGGTGCCCGCACCCCCGGCGGCACGTTCGATCCCCACCTGTTCGCGGACACCGCTGCGCGGCCGGAGGTGAAGGCGGTGACGATCAAACTCAGCCAGGGTGCGAAACCGGGGATCGGGGGTGTGCTGCCGGCGGCGAAGGTCTCGACCGAGATCGCCCGGTATCGGGGTGTTCCCGCGCACGTCAAGTGCGTGAGCCCGGCCGCGCACACCGCATTCCGCACACCGCGTGAACTCGTGTTGTTCGTGGCGCGGTTGCGCGAGTTGGCGGACGGCAAACCCGTCGGGATCAAGCTGTGTGCCGGTTCGCGTGTCGAGTTGTTGGCGCTGTGCAGGGCGATGCTCGCGGAGGGCACCGCACCGGATTTCGTGGTCGTCGACGGTTCCGAGGGCGGGACGGCCGCAGCACCCCTGGAGTACGAGGACCACGTGGGGCTACCCCTGACGGACGGTCTGACCCTCGTCCACGATGCACTCACCGGAACCGGGCTCCGGCCGAACGTGCGGATCGGTGCCAGCGGCAAGATCGCCGTCGGCAACGACATCGTCAAACGGCTCGTGCAGGGCGCGGACTACACGAATTCGGCCCGCGCGATGATGATGGCGATCGGCTGTATCCAGGCGCAACGCTGCCACACCAACCTGTGCCCGGTGGGCGTGGCCACCCAGGATCCCCGGCGGGCGCGGGCCCTCGACGTCGCCGACAAGAGTGAACGGGTCCGCCGCTATCAGGAGGCGACGGTCCGACAGGCGGTGCAGATCATGGCGTCGCTCGGTGCGTCCGATCCGGGCGAGCTGCACCCGGGAATGCTCTACAAGAGGGTGTCGCCGACCGAGCTGCGTTCCTACGCAGAGCTGTACGAACGCCTCGATCCCGGTCAACTGCTCACCGAACCGCCGTCGACGTGGGCTGCGGACTGGGCCGCCGCCGATCCGGACTCCTTCCGCCGGGTCGCCTGAGTCGACCCCCATCCGCTCTCGCCGGGCTCCCGCTGAGCGAACTGACCGGGCCCGCGCGCCCGACTCGACGAGCACAATCGCGAGGAGTACCCGGATCGCACCTGGAGGAGCTCGCATGACCACACCCGTCGTCCCCCGCCGTTTCGAGAACAAAGTCGTCTTCATCACCGGCGCGGCCCGCGGCCAGGGTCGCGCCGAGGCCGTCCGTTTCGCGCAGGAGGGCGCCGACATCATCGCCGTCGACGCCTGCATCGACTTCGCGAGCACCGCGTACGACGGCGCCACACGCGAGGATCTCGACGAGACCGTCCGACAGGTCGAGGCCACCGGACGCAGGATCACGGCGACCGTCGCGGACGTGCGCGACTTCGACGCGTTGTCGCAGGCCGTCACGGCGGGAGTCGAGCGGTTCGGCCGGCTCGACGTCGTGATCGCGAACGCCGGCATCTGCTCGGGCGGCAAGTCCTGGGAGATCACCCTCGACCAGTGGAACGAGATGATCGACGTGAACCTCACCGGCGTCTTCCACACGGCGAAGGCCGCGGTGCCGTACCTGATCGAGCAGGGTGAGGGTGGGGCGATCGTGTTCACCAGTTCGGTCGCCGGTCTCAAGGGCACGCCGTTCACCGGGCACTATGCCGCCGCCAAACACGGCATCGTGGGACTCGCGAAGACGATGGCGAACGAACTCGGCGAACACCGTATCCGCGTCAACACCGTGCATCCGGCGGGTGTCGCGACGGGGATGACCGTCTCCGATCTGCATCCGCTCATCCAGGAGGCGGCCGCCACACTCGGCCCCATCTACATGAACTCGCTGCCCTACAAGATCCTGCAGGCCGAGGACGTGGCCTCGGTCGTGGCGTGGATGTGCTCGGACGAGGCGAAGTACATGACCGGTGCCCAGGTGCCGATCGATCTGGGCAATCTGATCCGCTGATCGGCCACGGAACCCCCGCGACGATCGATGTGCCCGGCCATCGGCCCCGGCGTCACCTCACCCCTGGCTGTCGCGTGAACAGCCAAGCTAGGCTCGTGTCATGCAGTGGCTCGACTACGACACCGGTAACTGTTCGGTCCAGCGAACGTTGAGTGTCATCGGCGAGAAGTGGACGATGGTCGTGCTCCGCGAAGCCTTCAACGGCGTCCGACGTTTCGAACAGATGCGGCGGCACACCGGTATCTCCGAACCGGTCCTGTCGGCGCGACTGCGACGACTCGTCGACGCCGGGGTCCTCGTCACGGTTCCGTACCAGGAAGAGGGTCGGCGCACCCGCCACGAGTACCGGCTCACCGACAAGGGCCGCGAGCTCTACCCGATCCTGGTCGCGCTTCTCCAGTGGGGCGACCGGTACTGCGCGGATCTCGAAGGACCGTCGCTGTCGCTGCGGCACCACGAGTGCGGCGCGCCGGTGGAAGCCGTCGTGCAGTGCAGCGAGGGACACCGTCTGCGGCCCACCGATGTCGACGTCTCACCGGGGCCGTCGGCACGGCTGCTGGCCTGATCCGGACTACTTGCCCTCGAGGGGTTTCGCGCCGAGAATGTCGCGCAGCACCTCCGCAGCGATCTCGTCGGGGTCTCGGCGCAGTGTCGGATCGGCCGGGGTCGCCGCCTCTGCGAACATCTCCTCGACGTCGGCGTCCGACATCGACGACGGGTCCGGCGGTGCGCTGTCGATCGGCCCCGGATCGTCGGGCAGATCGGGCGCCTCGGGCGGCGGAATGTCGTCGTATTCGGACCGGCGCGAGAACTCGGGTCGCTGCGACCTCGACCGGGCCTCGTCGGGGCGCTGCGGTTCCGGAACCGCCGGGTGTTCCGCCGCCGGCTCACGCTTCGCCTGACTCGGACGCGAGAACCTGGGTTGCCCACCCGCTTTCTGTTTCGGGGCCGTCGACCTCGTCGGAGCCGGCGTCGGGGCCGCCGATCCGTGAACGCACGTGACCTCCACGTCGGCCCCGAGCACCGTGCGCATCGCATCGGCGACGACCGCCGCGTTTCGTGGTTCCGCGAGTCTCTTCACCAGCGGCATCGAGTCGTGGGCCAGCACGACCCGGTGTCCCTCGACACCGCGGACGATCGCGCCGGACAGCATGACCTCGACCGTGCGGCTACGGAGACGGACCTCGGCGCGGACGTCGGACCACGCGGCCCGGATCTTCTCGATATCGAGCGCGGACGCCTGCGTCCGCTCCGGTCGGGTCGACGGTTCTTCTTGTTCTGCAACGGGATTCGAGTGGTTTCCGGCCGCCACAGGTTCGATCTCCGGCGTCGGATTCTCGTTCACCACCGGCGCGGGTTCGACCGGCGCAGATTCGACCGGCGCAGGTTCGACCGGCGTGGACTCGACCGGCGTGGGTTCGACCGGCGTGGGTTCGGGGGTTCCTCGGGAGGAATCGACGGAAGCCGAGGTTGCCTGCCCCTCCGCCGCGCGACGCTGCGACGGCCGCTGGAACCGCGCGGCCGGTTCGTCGGGGGCGATCGGCGCGACCGGCGGTTCGGGCGTGGACCGCATGGCGGCGACCGTCGGAACCGGCTGCGCAGCGACCGCCGCCGGCACCCCGGCGGATCCCTGTTCGAGTCGTTCGAGTCGTTGCAGCACAGCGGATTCGGCGTCGGATGCCGCGGGCAGCAGCATGCGGGCACACATCACCTCGAGGAGCAGCCTCGGCGACGTGGCACCGCGCATCTCACCGAGTCCGTCGTGGACGAGTTCGGCGTAGCGCGTGAGCGTGGCCGGGCCGATCCGGGATGCCTGGTCGCGGATGCGGTCGAGGACGTCGGCCGGCGCATCGATCAGACCGCGTTCGGCGGCGTCGGGCACGTTACGGATCAGGATCAGGTCGCGGAGCCTGTCGAGCAGATCGACGGCGAACCTGCGGGGGTCGTGGCCGGATTCCATCACCTTCTCGACGGTGCCGAACAGCGCGGCACCGTCGCTCGCGGCGAGTGATTCGACGGCGTCGTCGATGAGTGCGACGTCGGTGATACCGAGCAACGCGAGCGCGCCCGCGTAGGTCACACCGCCCGGTCCGGCACCGGCGAGGAGCTGATCCATCGCCGAGAGCGAGTCGCGGGGGGACCCACCGCCGGCGCGGACGACCAGCGGGTACACGGCGTCCTCGATCGGCACGTTCTCCTGCGCGCAGATCTTCTCGAGCAGACCGCGCATGGTGTTGGGTGCCAGTAGCCGGAACGGGTAGTGGTGGGTGCGCGAGCGGATCGTGGGCAGCACCTTGTCGGGTTCGGTGGTGGCGAACACGAAGATCAGGTGTTCCGGCGGCTCCTCGACGATCTTGAGCAGCGCATTGAAGGCCGCCGGGGTGACCATGTGCGCTTCATCGATGATGAAGATGCGGTACCGCGACTCGGCGGGCGCGAAGAAGGCGCGGTCGCGGAGTTCGCGCGCGTTCTCGACGCCGTTGTGACTCGCCGCGTCGAGTTCGGTGACATCGAGGTTGCCGGCGCCGCCGGGGCCGAGCGAGCGGCACGAACCGCAGGTGCCGCACGGTGTCGACGTCGGCCCCTGCTCACAGTTGAGCGAGCGGGCGAGAATGCGCGCGGACGACGTCTTACCGCAACCGCGCGGACCCGAGAACAGGTAGGCGTGGTTGATCCGACCTTCGTCGAGAGCGGTGCTGAGGGGCGCGGTGACGTGCTCCTGCCCGACCACCTCGGCGAAGGTTGCGGGTCGATACTTCCGGTACAGGGCCACGCGCCGAGAGTACCGGCGAGCTCCGACAGCGTGTCGAACGGAGCCGAACGTTGCATAACGATATATCGCGACGTATCTTGTGTATATCGACAAAGAAGGAGTGTGCACGATGCGCAACGAACGAAACGACATGCACGGCCGACGCCGCACCCACCACAATCACCTCTTCGAAGGCCCCTTCGCGGGTGAGCACCCCCGTCGCCGGGATCCTCGACGCGGCGGTCCGCACGGACCCTTCGGCGGCGACCCGTTCGGCGGACCGCGCCGGGGAGACCATCCGATGCACCGCGGCATGCACCGCGGGCGCGGACGTGCCCAACGCGGCGACGTCCGCGCCGCCGTCCTGAGGTTGCTCGCCGACGAACCGATGCACGGCTATCAGCTCATGCAGGCGATCGCCGAACGCACGGGTGGCATCTGGCGACCCAGCCCCGGTGCCATCTACCCGACCATCGCCCAACTCGAGGACGAAGGACTCGTCACCGTCGACAAGGACGGCGGACGGAAGCTGGTGTCGCTGACCGACGCGGGACGCGAGTATCTGGCCGATCCGGCGAATCAGGCCGTCGACCCGTTCGCGGCCCGTACCCCCGAGGCGGGTGCCCCCGACCTCCGCGCAGCCGTACGGGATCTGCAGAACGCGGTCCGCGCGGTCGCCGTCAGCGGCGACGACGCCCTGATCGCCTCCGCGTACAAGACGCTGATCGACACCCGGAAGTCGCTGTACCTGCTGCTCGCCGCCGACGACGACTCCGACGAGAACTGAGCGGCCGGTGACGGTCGGCCACATCGGCTGTCACCGGCCCTGATCGTGCCCCAGCACCACACGTGCGAGCCCCACCCTGGATTGCAGACCCAACTTCGCGAGGGCATGCGAGACGTGGGTCTGCACCGTCCGCGGCGAGACCCCGAGCCGCGCCGCGATCTGCGGCCCCGACAGTCCCTTCCCGACCAGCAGCGCGACCCTCCGCTCCGCGTCGGTCAACGACTCCCACCCGACGCCGCCGCTGCGACGCCGCCCGAGGACGCCGAGCGCCACCCCCGACTCGCGGACCCGTCCGGACAGCCTCTGCGTGACCGTGGACGCACCGACGTGGACCGCGAGATCGTGTGCGCGCCGCGCGTAGGCGCGGACCGATTCACGATCGTCCGCCGATGCCGCCGCCACCGCTGCCTCCTCGAGCGCGGCGAGCTCACCGACACCGTCACCCCGAGCAGCGAAGGCGTCGGCGACGCGGGCGAGCGCGACGGGATCCGACTTGCCCATCGCCTCCACCAGTTCCACAGCGGGTGACAGCGCGGGGCACCCCGCCGTCGAGATCTCCTGCAGCGCCGTGTGGACGGCCGCGAACAACTCCGCGTCTCCCGCCTGCATCGCCAACCGGGCCACGTGCGGACCGAATCGCAGCGCCCACACCGAGCGACCACCGTCCACCGCCACCGCCCACGCTCCGGCCGCGTGGTCCACCGCCGCCCCGAGCCGCCCCTGCGCCGCAGCGAGTTCTGCGTGCGCATACTCCACGTCGGGGAATCCGAACAGCCTCGTGCCCGCAGGGTCGTGATCCGCGAGCCGTCGGTCCGCCGATTCGAGGTCTCCGCGGTACACCTCTGCCAGCGCGGCGAGGGCGACGGCCATCGACGTCCACCCGGAATCGGTACGCACCGCAACGGCAGCCGCATCGTCGCAGGCCGCCACGCATTCGTCCCATCGTCCGAGGAAGAACAGCACGGCAGCGGCGACGGAGTGCCGGACGGGCAGCAGCCACATCTCGACGGGGGTGCGACCGTCACGTGCAACCGGAGTACTACGCGCGTGCGCCGCAATCGGGCCGTGTGCGTGCAGTGCCGCCCACATCGCCCACAGCCCCGCTGCCGCCGACTCCCGTGCGAGCAGCCCCGGCCCACCTGCGGCGCGCTGGCCCCGCTCGAACATCTCGAGACCACCGAGA
>Ga0209612_1003328_pt1 | contig 10663 bp, 10 predicted proteins | sample BioC12SIPDNA_FD_185746 | JGI IMG/M metagenome (GOLD analysis project Ga0209612, IMG submission 185746) | Anaerobic biogas reactor microbial communites from Washington, USA - Biogas_R1_B C12 SIP DNA (SPAdes) (version 2) | ecosystem: Engineered > Bioreactor > Anaerobic > Unclassified | place...
CGGCGATGCGGGACTACTCAGCGATGAGGATCGTGAATACGCCCATCCACCCGAGGGTGGACGCCACGGTCTTTCCGCTGATGAACTTCTCGGTCGCGGTGGATGACCACCTGCTCGGGATCACCCACGTGATCCGCGGGAAGGACCACATTGCAAACACAGGGCGGCAGCGGTATATCTTCGATTACTTCAGGTGGAAGCCGCCGGTCTACTATCACTACGGCCGGATGGGGATATCGGGGGTTGTCCTCTCGACGTCGAGTATGCGGGAGGGGATCAGGAGCGGGGTCTACACCGGGTGGGACGACGTCCATCTCGGCACGCTCCGGGCGATCGCGCGCAGGGGCATCGAGCCTGAGGCGGTCAGGAACGCCATGGTCGATATCGGGATGGGGGAGACCGATATCACCTTCTCGTGGGAGAACCTCTATGCCAGGAACAAGGAGCTTGTCGACCCGAAGGCGAACCGCTACTTCTTCGTCCCCGATCCGGTCGAGGTGACCGTCGAAGGCGCCTCGCGCCGCGAGGCCCACGCGGCCCTGCACCCGAACGATCCCTCCCGCGGTGTCCGCACCCTCGTCGCGGAGGGAGCGATCCTCCTCCCGCGGGCGGATATCGAGGGACGGAGCATGGTCCGGTTAAAAGATCTCTACAACGTGAAGATCGCGTGGGACGGCGATACGCCGCGGGTATCCTACGCCGGCGACTCGCTCGAGGAGGCACGGAACGAGAAGGCGCCGATCATCCAGTGGCTGCCGGCGGACGCGAAACTTCCCTGCACGCTTCTGCGGCAGGACGGGAGCCTCGAAGGGTTCTGCGAGCCGCCGGTCGTGGGAGAGGCAGACCGCGTCGTCCAGTTCGAGCGGATCGGGTTTGCCCGGATCGACTCGGCGGAAGGCGGCCGGGTAAGCGCGTATTTTGCGCACCGGTGAAGCGGGTTCGCCGAAGCCGAGGGAGGGGGCAGGCAGGCCTCCCCTTCACGTGATCTTTTTTGGGACGGCCTATGAAGGCCGACTCCGTAGCCCTTCTACCTTGTTGAAACCCTTCTCTGGATAGTAGTCCCTGGAACAGGCCCGCACTTCAGATCGACCCTTGTCACGATTGCAATGAATCTATAGGGTGCGAGTGCTGACTGGCCGGGAGGGAAGCGCTCGGCATGGACGAGGAAAAAGCCCAGTACAGTGGACCATGGGGATATCGCAACGGGGGGTGGGAACAGGGGAGTGCGAGCGCAGCGAGCATGAGAAACTCGAAGAGTTTCTCAAGCTCCGTTCCTGTCGGAACGTCGCACCTCGCACCTGACGGTGGTCGAGCTCCGGTTCTTCGCACCTTCGGTGCTCACGCTCCGGTTCTAACGAACCGTCGCGCTTCGAACCATCGCACCTCGCACCTAACGGTGGTCGAACTCCTGCCGTCCCGGCAGTCGCACTCCGGAGCGTCGTTCCCCCAATGGCGATATCCCCACGAAATCCGAGCCAGGTGTGACCGGAGGTCATTGCCGGACGCAAAGGTTCGGGAGCGTACGTTATCAGCACAGGGGGAGCTTGAGCACCGTCAGGTGCGAAATGCCGTTCACCGGGGTAACCCATTAATAACAAAATGTTCAAGATCGTATACAAAGGCAGCAGTATGAAGCGAAACACGTTCTATCTTCTGGCCGGGATCGTTGCGCTCGCCGAAGTCGGCATCTTCTGGCTCGCGGTGCAGGTCGAGAGGCCGATCCTGATCCAGGTTGCGTTCGTCCTCGGCATCCTCCTGCTCTATCTCGCGCGGCGGAGGGTGGACGAGACGATAGAGGATGAACGGACGGCGATGATCACCCAGAAGGCAGCGCTCCGGACGCTGGAGGTCTCCTGGGTGGTTTTCTTCGTGATCAGCCTGGGGGGCGCGGTTGCTGCGTTCTCAAGGCCGCTCGGGCTGCGCCCGCCCCATCCGCCGGACCCGAACGTCACGCACATGGTGGTGATACGGCTGCAGGATCATCCCGACTTCCTTTCCTTCGACCTCTTCGGCAGATTTGCCATCGGCCAACTGGTACTCCTCTGCCTGATGATCTTCTTGTACGTCGGGTTCAGGATGTATTACGCCCGCAAGTACGGAGAATGGGATACCGATGAAGAACAGGATTAAAGTCTACCGGGCGATGCACGACCTGACCCAGGAAGGGCTCGCAAACGAGCTCGGGGTCACCCGGCAGACCATCCTCGCCATCGAGAAGGGGAAGTACGATCCGTCGCTCGAACTCGCCTTCAAGATCGCCGGGTTCTTCGGCGTCACGATCGAGGACATCTTCCTCTACGGCGATGCGGCAGAGCGGAAGTAATCCCAACCGGGGCCGCTGCCGCAGGCGTTTCCGGCCTCAGCTTCGACTCGCCATACCCCATAAAACGTCCTGCCGCCCGCCCATCACCTTCACTCTTCTATCCAGTATTTCGTGCGTCGTTTGATCGCTGATCCTGCATGGCCCACCATGCCGGTGCACGATCCGCGGGCACCGGTGGTCCGCGAGACGTACCCGTAGGCCGGAATCCTTTCACGGCAGATGTCCAGTCAACCCACCATTTTGTTCAAAAATTACGCCAATTAGTAAGAAATAAATAACAATATGTAAAATCTACCTTACATTGTCGCATAGCCCTTCCCGCAGTTTCCGGGGAGGGCGCGACATCAGAGCAGCAGAACCAGAGCGAAGTGAAAAGATCATGGAAACTGCCAGAACACTACCGGAACAGCACCGATGCCATGGAGGAGCCTCCATGCGACGGAGGCAGAGACGATGATGAAACACAACCTTTGCATCGTGCTTCTCCTCCTGTCGGCAACCGTGGGTGCCGCCGCCGCGGCCAATACGTCGTTAGAGGAACAGATTGCGGTCACCGGGGTCACCGTCAATCCCGACGCGCTCATGCGCGGAGATACGGGCACGGTGACGGTCGAGATCAAGAACACCGGGGAGACGGGCGTCGCCATCAGCAGGGCCGAACTTTATCCCAACGGCATCTCCGTCGTCAACGACAAGACCTACGATTCGGTGGGCACCATCGGCCCCGGGAACACCATGTCGTTCACGTTCACCGTGCGGGCCGATGCCTCGGACGGCATCTACTACCCGATCTTCTACCTGGACCTCAGGGACAGCGGGAGCATCCGCTACTCCGTCCCGGTGACGGTCGAAAGTACCGAGATCCAGGTCAATATCGTCGACGCCCCGAAAACCTTCCCGGCAAACAGCGAAGACACCATCGTTCTTTCCGTCGGTAACCCCCGCGGGAACAGCGTGAACGGCGTAACGGTCACCCCGACCGGCGAGGGCGTCGCAAGCACCCAGACAGCCGTCTTCCTTGGAGCCCTCTCGCCGGACGAGGAGAAGAACGCCTCGTTTCGGATCCAGGCATCGCAGTCGACCAAACTCACCTTCGACGTCTCCTACAGGAACGGTCTCAACGAACACCACGCCTCCCTGACCATCCCCGTCGAGATCGGCGAGCGGGCGGTCGAACCGGAAATGGTGGTCAACAACATCGAAGTCGCCCGGAGCGGCAGTACGGTCACGCTGACCGGCGACGTGACCAACGCCGGTCTGAAAGATGCCTACTCCGTCAAGGTCACCGTCGACGACCCCGCGACCCCGACCGACCCCTACCCGGTCTACGTCGTCGGCGGACTGGAGTCCGATGACTTCTCGAGTTTCGAGATCACGTGCCTCGCCCAGGGCGCATCTTCGATCCCGCTTCTTGTCCAGTACAAAGACGAGGACGGTGAAACCCACAGCGAGACCGTGACCGTCTCCCTATCCTCCACAGAGCAGACAGGTGCGGGCAACCAGGTCCAGACCGGCGGCTCGGGAGTGATTACACGGAGCGGCCCCCAGACAGTGACCAGGTCCGGGGGCATGGGCATGTCGTTCGGCGGCGGGTTTGCGCAGGTCCCGCTCCTTGAGATCGGCCTCGTGGCCGTCGGGGGCGTGGCCGTCGCCGTCGCGTGGCGGAAGGGTTACTTCGGGAAGATCCGTGACCGGATCCGGAAGTAACCCCGGGAGGACGATGCATGAGCATACCGGTTATCGAACTCGACGACGTCACGAAGGTCTATCCCCTCCCTGCAGGCGACGTCACGGCCCTCTCCGGGATATCTATCAGGATCGACGAGGGGGAGTTCGTCGCCATCATGGGGCCGTCGGGGTCGGGAAAATCAACCCTCCTCAACCAGATCGGGTGCCTCGACCGCCCCACCTCGGGCGACCTCTTCCTCGCAGGGAAGAACACCCGGGAGATGGACGACCGGGAGCTGACCAGTCTCCGGCTCTCGTCCATCGGCTACATCTTCCAGAAGTTCAACCTCATCCCGCTCCTCTCCGCCTACGAGAACGTCGAATACCCCTACATCATGAAGCACCGCAAAAACGACGACACCGGGAGGGTGCGGGACCTTCTCGCCCTGGTCGGAATCGACGAAAGCCTCTCGACCCATAAGCCGAACGAACTCTCCGGCGGTCAGCAGCAGCGCGTTGCAATCGCCCGGGCGCTCGTGAACGACCCGGCGATCCTCCTCTGCGACGAGCCGACCGGAAACCTGGACTCGCAGACCGGCACCCAGATCATGGAGGCGCTCTCGGAACTCCACAAAAAAGGCCGGACGATCGTCATGGTGACCCATGAATCCGAGATCGCGGCATATGCAGAACGGACGATCGTCATCCGGGACGGGAGGGTGGCATGATCGGAAACGACATCATCCTCGCACTCTCGGTAAGAAGCGTCCGGCTTCACTTCCTGCGATCGGTCCTCGCCGCCCTCGGCATCGTCATCGGCGTCGTCGCCATCGCCTCGATCGGGATGATGGGAGCGAACATGACGCTCTCGGTCACGGAGCAGCTCTCTGATATGGCAAACAAACTCACCGTCACCCCGTATACCGGGGGCGGGGGCGGCATGATGATGGGCGGGGGAGGAGGCGGCAGGGTCGTCATCGGTAGCGGCTCCTCTTCTGATGACGACGACGTGATCACCGAAAAACAGTTCAAGACGATTCAGCGCATCGTCGCGAAGTACGGAACCGCCTACACCGTCCGATCGGAATCCGATCGGATCGAGGTCGGGTCGGATACTGGGAGAGCGACCATCTACGGCCTCGATCCCGATATCATGCGCGAGATCCTCACCGTCGAGGAAGGCGAGTACCCGAAGAGCACGACCTCGGTAGCGGTCGGGCCGACGCTTGCAGAAAGGCTCAACCTCAAGATCGGGAGCAAACTCAAGATCGGCGACCCCGACGAGGGGTCTACCACGACCGTCCGGGTCGTCGGCATCCTCGAGGAACGCGGCATGTCGATGGACCTCTCCACGGACATGGCGATTGTCGGGAGCGATAAACTCTTTGTCGGCATCTACGGCGGCGAGGGAGAGTACGACCAGGTCAACGTCGTCGTGAACGACATCAACAACGCTGATGTGGTCAAGACGGCGATCGAAGACGAACTCAACAGGAAGGAGGACACCGTCACCGTCCAGGACAGCAGCCGCATGATGGAGAGCATCACCTCGTCGCTCTCCACGATGACGACGTTCGTGATGGCGATTGCCGCGATCTCGCTCCTGGTTGCCGCGGTCTCGATCTTCAACGTGATGATGATGTCGGTGAACGAACGGGTGCGGGAGATCGGGATCCTCCGCTCCATCGGAACGCAGCGAACCGAGATCCTGCGAATGTTCATCTACGAAGCGGGGATCCTCGGGCTCGTCGGGGCGATCATCGGTGCCGTTATGAGCATCATCATCGGCTACATCGTCGTGGTCGGCATGGTCGGGACCGCCGAGTACTTCTTCGCGGCCGGGAGCATCAGCTACGTCCCGATGGCCATGGCCGTCGGCGCCGCGATATGCATCGTCACCGGGGTCTACCCGGCGTGGCGGGCCTCGAACCTCGACCCGATCGAGGCGTTGAGGGCGGAGTAGGAACAGGAAGAAGGATGGTTTCCATCCATCTCCCCAACCGGGCAGCACGTGGGGTGTACGATCACGGCCTCTGAACCACCGCCCTCTCCGCTCTCCCGACCAGTTCCCGGAGCACCGCCCGCGCAAGCCCGACGTTGCCATAGTCCCGCTCCGTGACCACTTCACGGATGCAGGCCGGCACCTCGATGAACCGTTCAGCCTCCCGGATCTCGGCTGCAAGTGCCTCAAGGTCTCTCCTCTCCCGCACCCGCTCCCGGTGCCATGCCGCAGACCTGCGGTCGGGGTCGATCGCAAGGACTGCCTCATAGCAGTCAACCGCCTCATCGTACCTGCACATGACCCCAAGCAGCCATCCCCGGCTCTGCCAGGCGAGGATATGTCTGGGGTCCAGCGTGAGCGCCGTATCACAGCAGGCGACGGCATCTTCGTGCTCCCCGAGGCAGGCAAGAGCATACCCCTTCCGCTGCCAGGCCGTCGCATTCACCGGGTCGATGGCAAGCGCCTGATCAAAACTGGCGGCCGCCTCGTCGTAGCGGCCGAGCTTGAGGAGGGCAAAGCCTTTCCGTCTCCATATGACAGGGTCGCCGGGGGAGAGTTCAAGGGCCTTATCGTAACAGGCGATCGCCTCATCAAACTTCCTCATGCTGCAGAAGGCCTGCCCCCTATGGTACCACACCCCGGCATTCTCTTGTCTGATCGCCATCGGAGTTACAGGGGAAACCAACCCATAAGAACCTAACGCCCGGCGTCCCGCAACGGATAAGACCAATCAAGCGAGAGATAGATATATTATGACAGATACGATTCTTGTTGCCTACGCCACCCGCTACGGCTCGACCGCAGAGGTGGCGGAGGCGATCGGCGATGAACTCCGGAAGACGGGCGTTGAGGTCGATGTGCAGCCAATCGATGATATCCTAGACCTCTCCCGATACCGGGCAGTCATCATCGGGAGCCCGATCTACATGGGAAAATGGCTCCCTGAAGCACAGGTCTTCGTCGAGCGGCACCAGCAGTACCTGCGCGGCATACCGGTCGCCTACTTCGCCGTGGGGCTCACGGTCGCAGGCGAGACTCCTGATGCCATCAGGAAGGCAGAGGCGTCGATGGGTCAGGTCAGGATGCTCGTAAACCCCGTAGATATCGGCATCTTCCCGGGAAGACTCGAGAGCAGCCGCCTCTCCGCAGCAGACCGCGCGATCATCAAACTCATCAGAGCGAAGACTGGAGACTTCCGCGATTGGGAAGCCGTCCGGGCCTGGGCACAGGCCCTGCGCCCGAAGATTGCCCAGGCTTGACCGACCGGCATCTCTTTTTCTCCGGGCCGGGCAGAGATGGAGTCGCCTCTTCCAGTTCTAGCCGGCTCACCGGAGCAACACTACGGAGGAGGATTTTAATAACAGCATAAATATAAAAAGGCGTCTATCATAACACCGTGTTTAGGATACTTATAAATAATAGCACCCTATATCACTGCACACCATGACCCAGAAAGGGGGGTATCAGGGCCCAATACTGAAAAATAGTCACTTAAAGCGCCTCAAATCGTCAGGGGGCCGGGGGGTTTGGAGGATCCTTACATGTCTCATCATGCTCTGCCTCATCGCTGGAACCGGCCAGGCGTACAGTTCCGATAACGCCACCGGCACCGCATCACAGAGAGTACAGATCAGAACAGAACTCTACCTCTACCCTAAAGCCGGGAACAGCGTATCGCAAGGAGACTCCGGTGGAGGCGGCGGCCTCTCCGCCGTCCTGCTCTGGACCCACACCTTCCCGGACGCAGTAACTGCGATCAGCATGCCGACCGACGGGTCGGCAGTTGCTGTCGGCACCGCCGGAGGGGAGATCGCCCTCCTGAACAGCAGCGGAAGCGTACTCTGGACCTGCCAATCCGGCGCTCCAATCACGGGGCTTGGGATCACTACCGGGGGGAGTGCCATCGCGGCAGGGACCGGGAACCGGATCATGATGCTTGATGCCGGCGGCCAGGTCCTCTGGACGATGGACACAGGAAGCAGAGTGCTTGGGGCCGGCATCTCCCCTGAAGGGAAGTACTGCGCCGCCGGGACCGCCGCGGGGGATATCCTCCTCACTAACAGCCGGGGAGGCCTTCTCTGGAAGACGCAACCAGGAAGCGCCGTCACCGCCGTCGCGGTCGGCCCTGATGGTGCGTTCGTGGCGGCAGGAACCGAAGACGGATCCATCTATCTCCTGAATTCCCGGGGAGACGTGCTCTGGACGCATGATGCAGGCAGCGCCGTGCAGAGCGTCTCGATAGCAGCGGGCGGGTCCGCCGTCGCCGCCGGAACCGCAGGCTCCACAGTCCTCCTGCTGGACAACGAGGGGAGAGGAGGGACGGTATGGAGAGGCGACGACCCGATCAATGCGGTCCACCTCGACCCACGCGGCTCACGGGTCGGCGCCGGGACGGACAGGGGGTATGCGCACCTGCTGAACGGTGCCGGGGTCCGGCTCTGGGAGTTCGGCAAGGTCTGGAGCCCGGAAGGAGAGAACAGCGCCGTCACCGCTGTTACGTTCTCATCGCCTGCCGACTACCTGGCCATAGGCTCCGATAACCACAACGTCTACTACTTCACCTTTGCCTCCAGAACCCTGCCGACAGTGATCCTGGAGCAGGGCACGGTTACCCCGGAAACCACTACCCCGGCAACGCTCCGGGGTGATATGCAGGCAGCCCCAGAGATAGATTCCACGCCCGGGGACACCGCAGACCCGGCACCGCAGGAAGCGCCTGGATACTCTCTCGCCGTCGCCCTCGGGGCCATAGCGGTCACCGCCGTCTACCGGCGTACTGGCCGCTAGAGCGGATCGCGGGCCCCGGCACTCCTCTTTTCTTTATCCCGGCCCCGTGGGCCGCAAGAAAAAATGGATATAGGACGATCGCTCACCTATCTGCAATTGTCAGGGTGAACCGGGTGAATAAATACTCCTTTGTCGCAAGAATGCCCGACGAACCGGGCGCGCTCCACCGCGCGGCCGAGATCATCAAGTCCTACTCGGGCAACATCAACCGCATCCAGTACGACCGCAGGATCGACCCCGCCACGGTCTTCTTCGAGGTAACCGCCACACCGGAGACCTGCTGCCGGATGAAGGAAGACCTTCACGCAATCGGCTACCTCCAGGAGTCGCTCCCAACGCCCGGGTTTCTCAAGTTCTCGGTACACCTCCCTCACCAGCCCGGAGCGCTCTTCGAACTCCTCACCTACATCACCGGGGCGGGCGCAAACATCGCCTACATCGACTTCGACGACCGGCGGTGCGACCCGGGAAGAGTCACCATCAGCCTGAACGTCGAAGAGTCCGTGATCGCAGAAAGCCTGCTCGACCGGCTGAAATCGCGCTACCGTCTTGAGATCCTCGAGTACGACACGACCGGCGAGAAACTCGACGATACCGTCTTCTACGTCAGGTTCGCCCAGGCGGTGCGGGGGCTGATCGGGACGGCAGAGGACGGGTTCCTGCTAAACCTCCTGCAGGACGTCAATCATATCGTCCAGGAACTCAACAGCCTCGGCCAGGACCCAAAAGAGGTCTTCGAATGCATCCTGCTCACCGGGAGAACGCTCCGGGATACCACCGGGGAGGGGTTCTACGCGGATGTCCAGCGTATCCAGGTCAGCGACGCCGTCGAGGTCTTCTGTTTCCAGATGCCGGGCGGCGGGAACATCTTCCTGCTCCGCGCCCCGGGTGAGACCGTCATGATCGATACCGGCTACGGCATCTATCACCAGGACGTGGTGCAGATGTTCCAGCATTACGGTCTTGGCGACCTCAAAAAGATCAAGAGGATCTACATCACCCACGCCGACGCCGACCACTGTGGGGCGGGCGGGCTCTTTGAGGCAGAGGCGTATATGCACACAGGATCGCTTGAGATCATCCGCCAGGCGAACCGCGCCTACGGTTCACGCAGCGAGTCCTCGATCCTCGAGGAGGTCTACACAACCATCATCAACCTCTTCTCGCACTTCGCCCCGCCGGAGAGCCCGGAACTCTTTTTGGGGGAGAAGATCGGTATGCGCTCGATCTTCCCTGTCCTCGCCAGGTTCAGGGTCCATGACCTTGAGTTCGAGGTCCTCGAGTCCCTGGGCGGGCACCTGCACGGCCAGGTCTACCTCTTCTGCCCCGGGCACGGGATCATCTTCACCGCTGATACGCTGATCAACTTCGGGAGCCTCGATGAGAACCGGAAACGCTACAACTCGCTGGCCGACTTCCTGGTGACGTCGGTTAACGTCGACAGCGAGTGTGCACGCGCAGAACGCAAAGCGCTGCTTGAGATGATCGCGGGCCTGGATAAGGAACTTGCCCCGGCCGGCAGGCGGTGTCTGGTCGCATGCGGCCACGGCGCCATCTCGGTCCTCTCGGATGGAAAACTGGAGGCGGCCGGCCCGGTCGAGCGCTACCGGCCCGGAGAGAGAAGGGGGGGTTAGGCAGGTACGAACCCTTCGTCCCGGATGATCTGCTGCCCTTCCGGGCTGGAGATGAAGGAGAGGTACTCTGCCGCGAGCCCGGTGGGCTCACCCCGGGTGAACATGAAGAGTTCACGGGCGATCGGGTAGGTGCCGTCCTCGATATTCTCTATCGTGGGCTCAACCGGACCGCTGCCGGCATCGATGGGGAGCGCCTTCACCGATGCATCGATGTAGCCGAGCCCCACGTAGCCGATGGCGCCGGGGGTC
>Ga0209612_1003337_pt1 | contig 10631 bp, 10 predicted proteins | sample BioC12SIPDNA_FD_185746 | JGI IMG/M metagenome (GOLD analysis project Ga0209612, IMG submission 185746) | Anaerobic biogas reactor microbial communites from Washington, USA - Biogas_R1_B C12 SIP DNA (SPAdes) (version 2) | ecosystem: Engineered > Bioreactor > Anaerobic > Unclassified | place...
AGTTAATAAAAGTATCTATACGAAGGAGATTTAAAATGGCATATAGTTTCAAAAATTCAAAAGGTAAAGAATACTTTCTGCATGTAAAGAAAGTGAAGCGCGCTTCAGGCAAGGAAACCGAGCTGTATTATTTCGCAACCGATATCCGCAAAGGTCAGGAAGTTGACAAAGTGCCTGCCGGAAAAGAAGTTGTGGAATTGGCATCCGGTCTGCCTGTTTTGAAGAAGAAGTAATTCAATTCAGCTTAACAAAACACCCCGCACTTGCGGGGTGTTTTGTTTAATCTGTCGTTCTGAGCGAAGAGAAGAATCTTGACCTTGAAACAATAAGACCAGCAATCCTCCGGGCAGATACCACAACTGCCTGAGCTAAAGACCTCTATCTCCGTATTCCCCCACAGTCACTGCGAGACCCTTTGCCGGATTGTCATGAGGAAAATGATTTAAGCAGGAGTGGCAAAGGGTCGTGCAGTCTGCCTTTTTACCTTCATGACACCACCTGGTAGGGGCGGGACCCGAACCCACTCAATCGAAGGATCTCTGCTTACCCATCCACCCACAGTCAATGCGAGACCCTTTGCCGGATAAGCATGAGGGATATGGTGGAAGCGGGCGTGGCAAAGGGTCGTGGCAGTCCGCCTTTTTATCTTTAGAACACCACCTCGTAGGGGCGGGACCCGAACCCACTCAATCGAAGGATCTCTGCTTACCCATCCACCCACAGTCACTGCGAGACCCTTTGCCGGATAAGCATGAGGGATATGGTGGAAGCGGGCGTGGCAAAGGGTCGTGCAGTCTGCCTTTTATCTTTAGAACACGACTGCGTAGGGGCGGGTCCCGGACCCGCCCAGATGGAACGGTCAGTGCCCGTTCCTTACACAGGAAGGACAATTTTTGGACAGTCTGGCATTGGAATTGCAACTATAGAGTCAGGAAGTATCTGTATTACCAGGAGACTATTATGAAGAAATCTGCAATTATCCTATTCGTCCTTGTCGTGTTGAGCCTGGCTGTTGCCGGCTGCACGCGTTCTGCCTCAAAGGCTCCGGATGTGACGCCCGAATTCGTGGAACAAGTGGGCACCCTGCTGCCTGTTGATCAACAAATTTTCAACGCTACCATGACCGCGCAGGCGATCATTGAAGAATTCAACATGCCTACCCAAATCATGCAGAATGCACAGGGCACCCCGGTTGTCATCACCCAAATGCCTCCTACTGCGATCCCTACTCCAACCCCCACCAGCGCTCCTACACCAACCCTGCAGGCTTTAACACGACCTCAAAATTGGGCAGTTCAGGGTGGCGAGACTATCTATTGTCTGTCACGTAGATTTGATGTGGATCCCGGCGACATGCTGGCCATCAATAATCTCTACGCTGGCTCCATGCTCAATATCGGTGATGTGCTCATCATCCCCCAGACTGGTTCCTGGCCTGGAGGTGACCGCCAGATTTTGGATCATCCCGACACCTGGAACGTCACTCCCGGTGAAACCGTATACGAAATTGCCTGTGCCTATGGCGACGTCTGGCCCGAACACATCATCCAGGCAAACGGCTTGTCTGAACCTTACGATCTGACTGGAATTGAGACTCTTCAGATACCTTGATCAAAACCAAGTTAGAATAACAGGAGGCGCAAGCCTCCTGAACTTTTTTAAGGAGTGGAAAATGGCAGAAACGACAATTCTTGGCAGAGAGCAGTTTTTGAAGGGACATGCGTTCAATGTAGAGAAGGTGCGTTTATTAATGCCAGACGGCAGAGAGCGGACCTATGATCTGGTTGATCATGTCGATGCTGTTACGATCTTACCAATCGACGATGAAGGAATGGTCTACTTTGTTCGCCAATATCGTGTTGGCGCGGAAAAAGAATTGCTCGAGCTGCCAGCCGGCGTAATGGATGAAGGGGAAGATCCTCTCACAACAGCTCACCGAGAGTTACGAGAGGAAATTGGCAAAGATGCCTCGCGCATGGAACGGATCGGTGGATTCTACATGGCTCCGGGATACAGCAGCGAATACATGAACGTATTTTTTGCCTCGAATTTGAGCGAACATTCACTGGAGCAGGATGAGGATGAGTTCCTGAGCCTGGTTAAAGTGGATGTGCGGGAGGTTTTTGGCATGATCAAGTCTGGTCAGGTAGAGGATGGAAAGACCATCTCCGCGTTCCTTTTGGCAATGCCAACACTGAATGAATTATTATTAAGTTCAAATGGTTTATGATCAATGATAGCCAAGGAAAAGCATATGAATCCTAATTATTCAAACCGAGGACTAACCATACTAATTGCAACCTACAACGCTTCCGCTATGATTGAGGAGACCCTCAGACGGTTACAAGCGATGGACAAAGTGCCAGGCTTGCCTTGGGAAGTCCTTCTCGTTGACAACAATTCCACCGATGACACTGTACAAAAAGCCCGAATTTTCTGGAATAATGGCGCAAAACTCAGGATTATCAACGAGCCAAAACAAGGAGCAGGATTTGCATCTTTTCGCGGCATGAAAGAAGCCAATTATAGTTACATTGGCTTTGTTGATCAGGATAATTGGGTCAGATCAGACTGGATGACCAAATCAGTTTCTTACTTAGAAGCTTCCGCAGAGATAGCCATCGTCTGCGCAAAAGGATATCCGGTTTTTGAGACAGAGGAACCGGCTTGGTTCAAACGTTATCAACAAAACTTCGCTGTTGGTCCTCAAAGCAAAACCAATGGAAATGCTGAAAATATCAACACCTTCTTTTACAACGCATCAAGTATTATGCGAAAAAATGCGATTGATGACTTATTGCTAAAAGGATTTGCGCCTTTGATGAAAAGCCGAGCAACCAATCTAATTCTTGCTGGTGACGATACTGAAATTCAAATGATGTTACGTTTATTAGGTTGGGAAATTCATTACCAGGATGACATTTGTTTTGACCACTACATGCCAGCGAAGCGTCTCTCATTGGAATATTTCCGAGAAATGAGGAAAGGAATGGGTGCTACTTCTGTTTACCTTGGGATTTATCGCAACGCTCTTAATGCTCACTTTGGAAGAGTACGGAGAACAAAAATCAACTGGGAAGTAGCCTTAGAGGAATCAAAAAGAAGAACGCTGAGCGACCCTTTAGCTATTGGAGCAAGTTTATTTCCGAAATTTGCTACCAACCACCGTGTGGCCACTTTCTGGTCAAATTTTGGTGAATTTCAAGAACGAAAACGCTTGAAGGTAGAATTCGATACGGTTCAAACAGAGATTTACGCGTGGTTAGATTCCTGGATTGCATAGGAGTAAAAAAAAATGCACACGGTTGCCCTCTATAGAACAGAGAGAATTGAAAATCCATTTGTGCCAGTCCATGGCTTCTTGCCCCTCTCAAGATTGAGAGCCGAAACTGAAGCACCTTAAAAATGGCTTCTCTAGCTTCCTACTTTTTAACCGCAAATGTCGTCATTCGAACACATTTTACCTGATCAAAAGCTGGTACCTTCACCGACTCGACCACAACGCGTCTGTGTCCATCATGATCTTTTTCATAAACTCTGTCTGCAGAATTATGGACAATCAGAATCCCGCCTGTCTTCAGAAAAGGAATCCATTCTTCATAAGCCCGTCTCGCGCCAGTTGGACTCTGATCCCCATCCAAGACAAGCATGTCAATTTCTTCGTTCCAATCGCAAACTATTGTGTTGTCATACCCCTTATGAACCATAACATAATCATTTAAGCCAGCATCTTGGATATTAACCTCAAATTGTTCAAAAAGGTTTAGAGAGAGTTTACTTTCGATTTCCTTGTAAACTGGTACTGAAAATTCATCCCCTGAAGCATCAAAGGGATCAATTACGTGCACAATCCCACTTCTTTTTAATCTCCTTGAGCCAGCAGTAACCACAGTTGATCGCCCCAAGAATGCTCCAATTTCAACAATGACAGGCTCATCAGGTAGATTAAAACTGTAATCCCATTTTTGAGCTAACTCTTCCGTAGTCACCCAACCCGGTATATCTTTAGCCAAATAAAGGTACGCTTTTTTAGATCCCCGTCCAAATTTGACTGTGAGTGGGTAAATTATCCTTTTTAACCTTTGTTTTAATTGGCTGAACATTGTAATCCTTCATTCTAAGTTATTTGACTTGATTCGTTCCAGGTTTTACTGTTTTTAGTATAACACTCAGGCAGTTGCATTTTTCGGTGCTGACCCCTAACGCTAGACAGATAATTTAGTGTTGTAGGGTATAATCATGGCATGAAAATTGGGGTTATATCTTACCGCTTTGACTATTATCCTTATCGACGGAACATTCTTTACAAACTACCGGACGCAGAGTATGTGCCAGTTAAGGATCTCTATAGCAACCTGCGTAGAGCAGCATTGTTCGCTAATCGCCGCTATGGCAGAGAGCTTTTCCCTACCTTTAACCTGAATAATCAGTTTGACGATTTTGAGTTGAACAAGGTTGACATTCTTCACTTTTCGAATGGAGTCAGTTATGGACGCACCCCTTGGGTCTCTCATTTTGAGACTCTTTTACCCAGATTTTCGAGTGCTTTGACTCGTTATCAGGGAAAAACTAAGCTTCCACTTGAGATGACACCTCTCCTCCAGCGAGGTTTTAACGCGTTAAAATCTCCATCTTGTAAGCGCATAATTGCTATGTCGCAGGCTGCGGCAGAATTCGAGCGGGACTTGCTCACAGAACTTCCTCTCGAAGATCGCGAGGTCATTCTTAACAAAATGGTTGTTCTGCACCCACCTCAGAACGTGCTGGTAGAGCAACCAATAGAGCATCAGCACAGCGGTTCCCAGCCAATTCGTTTTTGCTTAGTTGGCGATGGTTTTTTTCGCAAAGGTGGTAAAGAAATACTTCTGGCATTTGAGAACCTAATTAAGATAGAACATGCGGTTATCAAACTGGTCTTGGTAAGTTCAATAAGGTTGGATTCTTATGCAGCTCAAGAGACTGAGGAGGATAGGACTTGGGCTCTTAATTTCATCGCAGAAAATTTTGACTGGATTGAGCATTACCAAAATATACCTCATATCCAAGTCATGGAACTCATGAAGGGCTGTGATGTTGCTCTTTTGCCAACATACGCAGACAGTTATGGTTTCTCTGTTCTGGAAGCACAATCTTGCGGGCTGCCTGTGATTAGTACAGATGTACGTGCCCTACCTGAAATCAACAACACTGATTTGGGCTGGATCATTCGCATCCCCAAAAACGACCTTGGTGAAGCGCTCTATTCAACTGCAGAGGAACGTCAACGACTCTCACAACAAATCCAGGTGGGTTTGGAGGCGATCGTCCGAAGTATTGTCGCTGACCCATCTGTAATCTATACAAAGGCACTCAAGTCGATTGAACGCATCCGCGAGATGCATGACCCTGCCAATTATGCCCAAAGACTTCGCGATATTTACCAAGAAGCTATGGAAGGCTAAACTCCCCATCATCCTACTCGTTTCACATTTTCAGTAAACCATGTAAATGTGGTATTAATAAATTGGGTGAGCAATAATGCGATCTTTGAAGTCATCAAAAACCAAACCATCTGTCATTTATGAAAGAGGGAAATAACTGTTTATGGATAACAACGTATTTCATGGCAAACGAGTACTGATAACTGGTGGATTGGGGTTTATTGGCTCAAATTTGGCAATAAAGCTTGTGGAACTGGGCGCCGAGGTGACCCTGGTGGATAGTCTGATCCCCACTTATGGCGGTAACTTGTGGAACGTGGAACCGATTAAAGACAAGGTGCGCATCAATATCTCTGATGTTCGCGATCCTTATGCCATTAAGTACCTGATCTCAGGGCAGCATTATCTGTTTAATCTGGCTGGTCAAACCAGCCACGTTGACTCAATGGAAAACCCGGAAACAGATCTTGCTATCAACACTCTGGCGCAACTGCAGATTTTAGAGGCTTGCCGGCATCACAATCCAGATGTCAAAGTTGTTTTTGCCAGCACCAGACAGGTTTACGGAAGGCCTATGCAAATTCCCGTTAAAGAGGACCATCCTCTCGTTCCGGTCGATTTGAATGGCGTCCACAAACTTGCCGGCGAACACTATCATCGACTTTACAACAACATCTATGGCATTCGTGCCGTAATTTTGAGACTGACCAACACCTATGGTCCACGTATGCGTGTTGTCGATGCCAGGCAAACTTTTTTGGGAATTTGGATCCGCAGGTTGCTGGAGGGCGAGCCGATCCTGATTTATGGCGACGGCAATCAACTACGCGATTATAACTATGTGGATGATGTGGTGAACGCACTCTTATTGGCTGCTCAAAACGACCAATGTTGTGGGGAAGTACTGAATCTCGGTTCAAGTGAAATATTTTCACTGACTCAGACTGCTGATGTTCTTCTGAAACTTGAATCAGCTGGGGAGGTGAAGTACGTACCTTTCCCAAAAGATCGCCTTGCGATCGACATCGGAGATTACCAGGGCGATTGCACCCGTATCCAAAAGGTTTTTGGCTGGTCGGCAAAAACCAGCTTTGAGGATGGTATGCGGAAAACGCTTGAATATTACAGGCAAAACCGCGAGAAGTATTGGTGAGATCATGACTGAGATCCCTATCCCTTCTGCTAATCCAAAAGCTGATTATCTGCAGCATGCAGCTGAAATCCAACAAGCCATCCTAAATGTTCTGGAGAGAGGTCAGTACATTCTTGGTCCTGAAGCCAGTCGCTTTGAGAAGGACTTTGCTGACTTTGTCGGTGTGGAATCTTGCATTAGCGTAAACAGCGGTACAGATGCATTATTATTGGCAATCAAAGCTTTGGGGCTTGGGCAAGGAGATGAAGTCATCACCGTTTCGCATACTGCCGTGGCGACCGTGGCTGCCATTGAACTGGCAGGTGCTACACCAGTTTTAGCGGATATCGACCCCGGAACATATTGTCTGGACCCCAAAAACCTTACTAAGCTTGTCAGCCCAAAAACGAAAGCGATAATACCTGTACACATCTATGGCAACCCAGTCGATATTCAAGCTATCCTGGAGTTTGCCAGACCCAGAGGCATCGCAGTGATTGAAGATTGTGCCCAAGCGCATGGCGCGACCATTGGAGGGAAAATGGTTGGTGGGTTTGGCGACCTGGCATGTTTCAGCTTTTATCCAACGAAAAATCTGGGAGCGATAGGAGATGGCGGCGCGATTGTGACTAATCTGTCTGAACTGGCAACAAGGTTGCGTCTTCTGCGGGAATATGGATGGGAAGAACGCTATATCAGTAAGATGGCAGGAGCAAACAGCCGGCTGGATGAGGTTCAGGCTGCGATTTTAAATGTTAAGCTGCCGTACTTAAAAGACAATAACAAAAAGAGACAGGCTATCGCGTCTATCTATAATGAGAGACTCTCGAATACGAACTTTGTCTTGCCAAAGAAGCTGCCAGGGAGCGAGCATGTTATGCACCTTTATGTGATTCAAACCGAGAATCGCGATGGTCTCCAAGCTTATCTACAGCAACATGGCGTTGGTTCCGGAATACATTACCCTCAGGCTGTCCATCAACAGCCAGCCTATATGAGCAGACTAAGAGGCTCAGACCAATTGGCAGTGACTGAGAGCCTGGTTCCTCGAATTCTCAGTTTACCGATGTATCCGCAACTTCCATTTGAGGATGTAGAGCGGGTTTGTGACTTGCTCCTTGCCTGGAATGGGAGATAAACTTCAAAATTTCTCTTGCCAAATCAAATAGCCTCAGTTATAATGCTGTTTCCTTGGGCGGTTAGCTCAGTTGGTTAGAGCGTTGCGTTGACATCGCAAAGGTCGTAGGTTCGAGTCCTATACCACCCACAAAAATGCATCCTGATGAAGGATGCTTTTTTTGGACACTCTATTCATGTATTGATTCGAAAGTAACCAATCTTCATGCAGTTTGTCTTATGGCAAATCAACTTCCTAAACGATGGGGTGTAAAATGACAAGATTTGTCTTGGATTTTGTAGGTTAGGTTATAATAACTTCAATCTCATCCAATTTCATGAAGTATTTAAAATGACATCGATCTCGGGGAAAAAGATTACTCTCAACGTACCATGTTTCTATTTGTTATTGCTTAACTGGACAAATTAATTCAATAAAGAAGGAGATTAAAATACATGCACATCAACCCACAGTTCAAAAAAAGCAAAGACCTGGGTAAATTTATCTTTATCACAGGATTATTATTGTCATTGCTCAGCGCATCACTATTACCTAGCCTTGCGCAAGATGAAACCTCACGCCAAGATTTAACAAATGCAAATTCGATTGTTTATGAAAAAGAAACAACCAAAGCGGAAACGACCCAACTCAATTACACCTACCTGCCTCTGATTCAGAACGGAAAACCAATATTAACCATCTGGACAGACCAGGACCGATTGGTTGTAATGCAAGAATTGGCTTCAACCTATGAATCCACACATAACGTGGACGTGGTGGTGGAAAGCCGTGACAACCTTTGGGACGCTTTTTTGACCACTGTTCCGGTTGGTGAAGGTCCAGACATTGCGATCTTTCCACATGACCGAATTGCACAACTATTTGGAGCGGGACTTTTATCCCAGATAGATCTAAGTGGTCTAGAGACCGATTTTGTGCAAACAGCTTTGGACGCCGTAACAATTGGGGGCAACATTTATGCCCTTCCTTATGCAACCGAGAACCTCGCCATGTTTTACAACACTGACCTGGTACCTACGCCACCAATTTCATGGGATGAACTTCACACTATAGGTACGGTACTGCAGGATACTGGAGCGGCTACGTGGGGATTTGCTCTCTCTGGAACTACATACGACGCGTATCCCCTGATGACTGCCAATGGCGGATATGTGTTTGGTAAAAATCCTGATGGATCTTGGAATACAGAAGATCTGGGTATTGGCAGTGTAGGGATGATTACCTTCGGTGAAACGGCTAACACTTGGAACCTTGAGGGTTTCCTAGATCCAACAATTGATTGGACAGAAGCACATAGCTTGTTTATGGCTGGTGAAGTCCCCTGGCTCATGGCAGGTCCTTGGGCACTGGGTGACATTCGCAATTCGGGGGTTTCTTATACCGTTCATAACTTCCCCAGTGGTTTCCCATTCCTGGGAGTTCAGGGCTTTGTGATCAGTGTTTTCAGCACAGAGCAGACTCTCGCCGCCAGCTTCCTTACTGAATTCATGGCTGACACGTACCCTATGACTCGATTATATGAACAAGGCTATCGACCCCCGGCTTACATTCCTGTTTTGGAAACGATCACCGATCCGGATATGATTGCGTTTGGACAGATTGCTGCAGGGGCAGAACCCATGCCCAACGTCCCTGAGATGGGATGCGTATGGGGACCTTGGGGAAATGCCCTAACGTTTATTATGACTGGCGCTAAGACTCCAACTGACGCCTACACCGATGCGTATAACGAAATTCGTTCCTGTATTGATTACCCCCTGACAGGTATGGTAAATGTCCCGGGATCATATCAAAGTGAAGTGGGGTGCAGTGGGGACTGGGATCCAGCCTGTTCCCTCACCGCTCTGGCTGAAGGGGGCGACGGTTTGTTTCATGGCACTTTCTCCTTACCTGCTGGAAGCTATGAGTGCAAAGTTGCCCTTGACGGTAATTGGGATGAAAACTACGGCGCTGGTGGCGTGAGAGATGGAGCAAATATCCCGTTTTCTCTGAGCGTGGATGGAGAGGTAAGCTTTACCTACGACCCAATTACCCACATACTAGATATATTGCTGCCGTAATAATTTTTTTTAGGACTTGCTCCGAGGCAAATTAAAGACTGTGTCAGTTCAGACACAGTCTTTTTTTGATCCATTGATTCTAAACCAAAAAAAAATTTAATCTTTAATAATCCAGTGAGTTTTGGAATGCTATAACGCTTTTCGCCAGTAAGTAAATCCAAATATTTAGTCTCTAATTAGAACAAATCAGCTAAATCTCTCATTTTTCCATAATAGAATTTGTTTCACTCTTAGGTAGAACAATTAAGAAGTATAATTTATATATAGAAATTTATTTTAGCTACAATAACAATGAATCGCAATGAGTAGGTTCGAGTCCAATACCACCCATCGAAAACATCCTCTTTGAGGATGTTTTTTATTACCATATATTACAAGCAGACTTTTGTGAATACATGTTTTAGTAAATCCATCTTGACAGTAAATTTTACGGATGGTAATATCAAAATAATGGGTACATCTATCTACCCATTCAGACTATTGGCTTGGGGCATACCAGACTGGTTATGTGGAGAGCTGGTCGAAGTGTTTTCCAGAAGACAATTGTTTATCGCCAAATCCTTTAAATAAATTAAACAAGGAGTAATAGATGAAAAGAAAGAAGTTATTCGTTCAACTGGTACTGTTGATCATGAGTTTTGTGTTGATCTTTTCAGTAGCAGCCTGCCGTACAGCAGAACCTCCCGCAGCAGAAGAACCTGAAGTGGAAGAAACCGCTGTTGTGGAGGAACCCGTAGAAAGGTCCTATAAAATCGGGATCATGACCGGTACCGTCTCCCAGGGTGAAGAGGAATACCAGGAAGCCATGAACCAGATCGCGAAATATGGCGATTTGATCGTTCACGCCACCTACCCTGACAACTTCTCCACTGAAACCGAGA
>Ga0209612_1003371_pt1 | contig 10576 bp, 9 predicted proteins | sample BioC12SIPDNA_FD_185746 | JGI IMG/M metagenome (GOLD analysis project Ga0209612, IMG submission 185746) | Anaerobic biogas reactor microbial communites from Washington, USA - Biogas_R1_B C12 SIP DNA (SPAdes) (version 2) | ecosystem: Engineered > Bioreactor > Anaerobic > Unclassified | place...
CATATTTATCAGAATATCAGCAGAAGCTCATTACCCCCGATCAAGCTGCCGGATTAGTGCAGCCGGGTGCCTACCTTTTATATGGCAGTTTTTTAAGCAAGCCCATTGAATTTGACAACAGCCTGGCTAAGCGCGTCAATGAACTAACTGATATTGATATTTATTACGGTGCCGGGTTGATCCCCCCATTACAGACCGCCCTTGCCGATCATGACCATAGCGTTTTCACCTTAAACAGCTTCTACTTTAGTGCCGTTGATCGAAAAATGTATGATCAAGGCATGCTGCACTTTACTCCAGCAAACTTCAGTCAGGCCAACCAGATGTTTGCGCTACCTACTAACCCACCTTATACTTGTGTCGTTCAGGTTGCCCCCATGGATGAACACGGCTTTTTCTCCTTTGGCGCTGCTAATACTTATTGTTTTGAAGGAGCACTGCGGGCAACTACTGTTATTGTGGAAGTAAATCATAATATGCCCCGTGTCCCCGGCGGCTCCGAGGATGGCCTGCACATTTCCATGGTTGACTACATTATAGAAGGCAGTAATCCTCCCATGTTTGAACTGCCTCCCTCACCTGAGCCCACTGAGGTTGACATGCGCATGGCAGAATTGATCCTGGAGAAAATACCTGATCGCGCCTGCTTGCAGCTAGGTGTAGGCACCTTACCCAATATATTGGGACAACTCTTATGTGAAACCGATCTTACCGATCTGGGTATTCACAGCGAGATGTTCTGTGATTCCATGGTAGATTTGTTCGAGGCAGGCAAAATCACTGGCCGATACAAAACCATTGATCGCGGCAAAATAGTGGTGACCTTCTGTTTGGGCACCAACAAAGCCTACGAATTCGTAGATGGTAATCCCATCATGGCCAGTCATCCCTGTGATTATACCAATGATGCCCGGGTTATCAGCCGCAACGACAACGTGGTTTCCATCAACAATGCCATCGAAATCGATTTGTTCAGTCAGATATCTGCTGAAAGTTCAGGAATACGGCAAATCTCTGGTACCGGCGGACAGTTGGATTTTGTAGAAGGCGCCTGGTTCTCTAAAGGGGGTCAGAGTTTTCTTTGTCTGACCAGCACCTTTACAGATAAAAGCGGCACGGTTCATTCCCGAATCGTACCAACCCTCAAAACGGGCAGCATCGTTACAACTCCCCGGACATTGGTAGATTATATTGTTACCGAATATGGAATAGCCCAGATGAAAGGTCAGCCAGCCTGGTCACGGGCTGAGCGCCTTATTAGTCTGGCCCATCCAGATTTTCGCGATGATCTCATCCGCCAGGCCCAAGACATGAAGCTGTGGCGCAGAACCAATAAGATAGAATAGGAGTTGTTGACAAGAATTTATAACTGTACCGAGAATAATGAGCCTCTTTCTGCACAAGCTATCCGAAACAGCAAAGGTGGTTGTCTTATGTATGAAAATGATTATAGCCAGCAGCAAGAGCAGGAAACTCGCTTAAGAAATAGGATACAGCAAGATTTTGAAGAAGAGATGCAAGATATGTTAATGGATCTTCGTTATTTTATCTGTTAGACGACCCACGAGACGGGACATGCCAACCAGGAAAAATTTTTGACGCAGATTTACGCAGATTTATTATGATTTTTAATTAAATCCTTAATCATATAAATCAGCGTTAATCTGCGTCTAAACCGAGAACTGTTCCTCTTACATCGGGTCTAGGCTATGCGCTTTTGAGAACACTGTTGCTTGCTTCTTTCAACCTGACGGATGAGGCTCTCCTGGTTGATGATATATGACCTGGCCTCCGTGCCATTTACTGCACATCTGCTAGACGACCAACCCAAGGGACGGGACATACCAGGAAAAGTTTTTAACGCAGATTTACGCAGATTTATTATGATTTTTAATTAAATCCTTAATCATATAAATCAGCGTTAATCTGCGTCTAAACCGAGAACTGTTCCTCTTACATCGGGTCTAGGCTATGCGCTTTTGAGAACACTGTTGCTTGCTTCTTTCAACCTGACGGATGAGGCTCTCCTGGTTGATGATATATGACCTAGCCTGCGTGCCATTTACTGCACGAAAACTTCCCTTAAATATGAAATCAGACCGCTCCAAGAGGCGTCTGCCACCCTCCGAAACTGTAAATGCTCCTACATATTTAATATTGGATCTTTTATAGCCGGGTCTCATTATATACTCCCGAGCAAAGTCGCGTACCAGAGCCCTGGTAAAGACTTTACGCCGCTTATCAGAAATGTCTACTATTACAGAATAGATATAAAGATAAACTTCCGGTGCATGAAAAGGTAGTACATAGCCCATGGCTTCATCCTCAGTGATTTCACCTTTGATCACCTTTCGCCACACCACATAAGACAGAGGAATCACTCCGTAATAACCTTTTAAGACTCCACCTGATTTACAAACTCGAAACATCCTAGGATCCTTTTTGATCAGCCTTTGCAAAACTTCTTCTCTAGAACACCAACAAATATCAAAATGCCTCTTCTCAATCTCCAGCATGCTTGGTATATCTTCAATCCGAGCACTGGTCACTGTACATGCTGGGTCATCCATGATCTCACCTTCCTATTACGTTATAAAGCCCCGGGTCATTTGGCCCGGGGCTTATATATATTATAGCTTATTATAGGTAGTTATTCATGGTATGACCCGCGGTGCAAAGCGCTGCAAAATCGATGATTATACAGCACCCGGATATTATAGGGACTCATTCCTATCAGATCCCCTGATATTGAAAGAAAAGAGCCTTTTAAGATAGGTATTGTTACAAATGTAACAATAAAATATCAACAGATTATGACTAATTGTTGCCGGTTTTTCCAAGCTCTAGTACAATGGGTATAAAAGAGCAGGAAGGGTGATATAGTGAGCCTATCATCAATTGAGGCCATATTAAACAAGGCTATTGAACAAGAAGTCGAAGCATACGAATTTTACCTGGCATTATCACAAAAAGACCTGGATGCTTCCATTAAACAGATTTTCACCGAATTGGCTGCCGAGGAAAAAGATCACAAATTACTCCTGCAATCATTCTTGGACAACCCCGACAAATCTCTGCGATTTAAGCCCTCAGCTGATTTCAAGGTGGCCGAAGCCGTAGACGGCCCCGCCTTATCCGTATACATGAAGCCCGTGGATGCCATCGCTCTAGCTATGAAAAGAGAAGAAGAGGCTATGAATCGCTACACTGCCTTTGCTGAAAGCAGCGAAACCGCCGAACAGGCTAAAATCTTTCAGGAACTAGCCCATATGGAACAAGGTCACAAGACCAGGCTGGAGGAAATATACACCAACATGGCTTTTCCCGAAATGTGGTAGGAAACAAAGAGAACCGCTTTTCCGGTTCTCTTTTATTTCTGGGTATTATAATTTATCCCCATCCTAATCTGACGCATGTCGTTCATAGGCTAAAATACGGGTTATTTAAGCTTTTTTCTGAGATGTAGCAACCCAACTAATACCCGAAAAAAATACATTTTCGCCATTGACAAAGGATTTTAAAAATATTAAGTTTATTAAAATAAACTTAAAACCGATGAGCAAGAGAAGTAGGTATTGGAAGGTATTCAGAGAGCCGCTGGCTGGTGCGAATGCGGTATACCGGAATTTACTGAATGGACTTGCGAGGGCGGCTCGAAACCAAAAAAGGGAGTAGACGTCGACGGGAACCTCGTCCGTTATCAGTGGGGTGCGCATGATGGTGCGTAAAAAATGAGTGGGTATTCTATTACCAATTTGGGTGGTACCGCAGAAGTATAAGCTTTTGTCCCTATAGGGACAAAAGCTTTTTTTGTTGCCCCCAACACTCAAAAATACGAAAGAAAGGCGTTTCATCCCATCAACTGATGAAATGAAGGTATTGGATAGTGATTAGACCTGATTATGCCACCGTCCGAAGCCTGGCAGCCGGTTGCAGCATCATACCGATTTGCCGGGAGATTTATGCAGATGCTTTTACCCCCATTACTTTGCTGCAGACACTGTCAGGAATTAGTAAGAGCTGCTTCCTGTTGGAAAGTGTTGAGGGAGGAGAAAAATGGGGTCGTTACTCCTTTTTAGGGTTTGATCCCTTGATGCGTATTTACGGTAAGGAAAATGTTATTACTATCGAGGATCAGGGGAAAGTCACCCGGATGATCAGTCATAACCCTCTTGATGCTCTACGACAAATTCACCGGGAATACCGGGCACCTAGAATTAATGGACTGCCTCCCTTTACCGGAGGATTTGTGGGTTATTTCGGCTATGCCATGTTCGCTTATACGGAGCCAAAATTAATGATAAAGCGCGGTAGTTTTCATGATTTCGACCTGCTGCTCTATGATAAAGTTATTGTCTACGACCATTTTAGGCACAAGCTTCTGATTGTGGCCAATGTAAAAACTGACCGGATAAAGGAAAATTACGATGAAGCGATCGACCAGATTGAGTCCCTGACTCGTCTTATCCGCGGCACCTATGGTCTGCCTACACTGGAAGGGGAAAACAACATTCAAATTACCTCAGCTACTGGTAAAGAGGATTTCTGCCGTATGGTAGATAAGGCCAAGGAATATATTCGCGGCGGGGACATCTTTCAAGTGGTTTTATCCCGGCCGTTCAGCGCTCCTTATCGCAACAGCCTGCTAAGCTCCTACCGGGTATTAAGAACAACCAACCCATCGCCCTACATGGTATATATGAATATCGACGGCGAGGAAATAATCTGCAGTTCCCCTGAAACCCTGGTACGTCTCCAGGATGGGCACCTTACTACTTTTCCGGTAGCGGGTTCCCGCCCGCGAGGCAAGACGGAGGAAGAAGACAAACGGTTGGAACTGGAACTGTTAAATGATGAAAAGGAACTGGCGGAACATAATATGCTGGTTGATCTGGGCCGCAATGATCTGGGGAAAATATCCCGGTACTCTTCGGTTCAGGTTACCGAATACCAGTCGATACGCCGCTATTCCACGGTTATGCACATCTGTTCCCAGGTGGAAAGCGACATCCTGCCCGAGTACGATGCCTACAGCGCTATCGAAGCAGTTCTGCCGGCGGGAACACTTTCCGGTGCTCCCAAGATCCGGGCCTGCGAAATAATCGAAGAGTTGGAAAATGAACCCCGGGGTATATATGGAGGAGCCCTGGGTTATATAGACTTTTCCGGTAACATGGACACTTGTATCGCTATTCGCATGGCAGTTAAAAAGGGAGATACGGTATATGTTCAAGCCGGGGCGGGAATTGTGGCGGACAGCAACCCGGAAAAGGAATACGAAGAAACAACTCACAAAACCCAGGCGATCTTAAATTCTATCTGTCGTGCCGGGGAGGTTGAGATCTGATGATTTTACTGGTTGATAACTACGACAGCTTTTCCTATAACCTGGTACAACTAGCCGGCAGTATCAACCCTGACATCAGGGTAGTGAGGAATGATGCCATGCCAGTTGAGGCTATAGAGGCTTTACATCCATCTCATATCATTATTTCTCCCGGGCCCGGTTACCCCGAAGATGCCGGAGTATGCATAGAACTGATCCGCTGTTTGGCCGGCAAGATCCCGATCCTGGGAGTATGCCTGGGGTTCCAGGCCATCTGTGCCGCTTATGGAGGTGAAATAACTTATGCCAGACAGCTTATGCATGGGAAAAAGAGCAGCATTAGTCTTGACAGCACTTGCCCCATCTTCCGGGGATTGCCAGATACTATTGAGGCCGCGCGCTATCATTCTTTGGCCGCGCGAGAAGATACCCTGCCAGAGAGGCTGAGGGTGATTGCAAAGGACAGCGGGGGTGAGATAATGGGCGTGGAACGCCAGGATTATGATGTTTATGGTGTGCAATTTCATCCTGAGTCCATACTGACTCCCTTGGGAAATGTGATTATGAAAAATTTCTTAAAACTTTAGGGGGGACTGATTGTGATACAAAAAGCTATCAAAGAGGTGTTGGAAGGGAAAGATTTGGATTTTGAAACCACTCGGGCGGTTATGCATCAGATGATGGACGGCACAGCTACCCCGGCGCAAATGGGCGCCTTGTTAGCCGGTTTAAGAATGAAAGGGGAAACGGTTGAGGAGATAACAGCTTGTGCCACCGTCATGCGGGAAAAAGGAATAAAGATTAATCCGATCCGGAATGTTATTGACATTGTGGGAACCGGGGGCGACGGGACCAACACTTTCAATATTTCCACCACCGCAGCTTTCGTTATTGCCGCCGGGGGAGTTCCGGTTGCCAAGCACGGCAACCGGGGTGTATCCAGTAAGAGCGGTGCGGCCGATATCTTGGAGCATTTAGGTATCAACTTGCATCTATCTCCAACAGAGAGCGAATTGGTGCTGGAAAAGAGCAATATGTGCTTTATGTTTGCTCAGATCTATCATTCATCTATGAAATATGCCGCGCCCGTCCGCAAGGAGATGGGAGTACGAACCATTTTTAATGTTCTTGGTCCTCTTGCCAACCCAGCTGGAGCTACCATGCAGCTGATGGGAGTATATGATCACAAATTAGTGGAGCCTCTGGCCCAGGTACTGTCCAACCTGGGAGTGGTTCGCGGGGTAGTAGTCAGCGGCAGCGATGGCATGGATGAAGTTACTCTGACGGGAGAGACCTATGTATGCGAAATCAGGCATGGAAATTTGAAAACCTACCAAATAAATCCGGAGCGGTTTGGGCTGAAACGGTGTACGTTGCAGGATTTGTCCGGCAGCACCCCTGAAGAAAATGCAAGAATCACAGTTGATATCCTGGCCGGTAAAGAACGAGGGCCCCGGCGGGATGTGGTGGCCTTAAATTCAGCGTTAGGCTTGTATCTGGGCATTGATAATTGTTCAATAGATGATTGCCTGGTAATGGCCCAGGAACTGATTGACAGCGGCAAAGCCCTGGCCAAATTAGAAGAGTTTCGTCGTTTGACCAACGAGGTAAGCTTATGATTTTAGAAACTATAGTCCAATCCACCCGCAGGAGAGTAGCGCAGAAAAAAGCTCAAAAACCCCTGGCCCAAATCAGGGAGGAAGCTTACGCTATTGATAACAGCCTTCGCTTCAGTTTTGAAGCGGCTTTGGCACAAGAAGGCATCAACTTTATCTGTGAACTGAAAAAGGCATCCCCTTCCCAGGGAATAATTGCCTCCCCTTACCCATATAGACAAATTGCCCGGGAATATGAACAGGCAGGAGCGGCGGCAATTTCAATCCTAACTGAACCGGATTACTTTTTGGGAGACGACCGATATCTGATGGAGGTGCAGAAAACGGTATCCGTTCCCCTGCTGCGAAAGGATTTTACCATTGATGAATACCAGATCTATGAAGCCAAAACCCTGGGTGCTTCCGCCGTTCTGCTAATTGCCTCTCTCCTGGACGGTTCGGCTATTCAAGACTATATAGTCCTTTGTGATGAACTGGGGCTTTCGGCACTGGTAGAAACCCATGACTTAAGAGAGGTGGATGCAGTTCTGAAAAGTGGTGCCCGCATTGTGGGTGTAAACAACCGCAATCTCCGCGATTTTTCTGTGGATATCAACAATGCTCTGCGCTTGCGAAAAATGGTTCCGGATACGGTTCTGTTTGTAGCCGAAAGTGGTATAAAAACTGCTGCCGATGTAGCCCGACTTCGTGAAGCCGGAGTCAACGGTATCTTAATAGGCGAAACACTTATGCGCAGTTCTGACAAGAGCCAAACCTTAAAGACCTTACGGGGAAGACGACCATGACCAAGATCAAAATCTGCGGTTTGACCAGATTAGAAGACATTGAAGCTGTTAACAGCTGCCGGCCTGATTATATCGGATTAGTTTTTGCGGAAAGCCGCCGGCAGGTAACGATAAAACAAGCCCGCCTACTGAAAAACAATCTGTCCCCGGCCATTTGTGGCGTAGGGGTGTTCGTAAACGCCCCCCTCCAGTACATTGTGGAAATATGTGCCCAGGGTATTATAGAAGTGATTCAGCTGCATGGCGATGAAGACCAGCAATATATTAACCAGCTCAAGCGTTTAACCTCCTGCCCGGTTATAAAAGCGGTTAGGGTGAAAAATACCCAACTGGTTCTGGATGCGGAAAAAATGCTCTGCGACTATTTATTACTTGATGTTTTTGACCCTCATCACTATGGGGGGAGCGGAAATAGCTTCGATCATTCCCTGATACCTATCCTGAACAAGCCGTTTTTTCTTGCCGGTGGGCTGAACAGCAGCAATGTGGAAGCAGTAGTAAAAAAGTACCGCCCCTATGCAGTGGACTTAAGCAGTGGTGTAGAGGCAAAAGGCCTGAAAAGCAAAGATAAAATCAGGCATGTAGTCGAGATAGTAAGGAGCCTTGGATAAGCATCCGGGAGGTGAAGCTAAGATGATCTTTGTTTTAAAACCAGCCGTCACCAGATTCAAAATTGAAGCATTTCGACAGCAAATTGAGGAGCAGGGGTTTCAGACCTTTCTAAGTACAGGAACTGAACATACCGTAGTGTGCTTAATCGGTAATACAACAGCCATTGATATGGAAGCCATAGTGCAGAATAATGATATTGTGGAGTATGGGAAACGGGTAACCGAACCGTATAAGGCCGTAAACCGCACCGTTCATCCCGAAAACACAATGGTGAACGCCGGGGATTTGACTATAGGCGAAGGGATATTCCAGATCATTTCGGGACCCTGTTCGGTGGAAAGCGAAGAACAAATCATCAAGGTGGCTCAATCTGTCAAAGAAAGTGGCGCTACCTTGCTGCGGGGAGGAGCTTTCAAACCGCGCACCTCTCCCTATGCATTTAGAGGACTCCATGAAGAAGGAATCACGTTGCTGCTTAAAGCCAAAAAGGAAACTGGTCTGCCGGTGGTTACTGAAATAATGAACCAGACCCAGTTACCTTTGTTTGAAGATATAGATGTTATCCAAATTGGAGCTAGAAACATGCAGAACTTTGACTTGTTAAGGGAAGTGGGACGTTTTCATAAGCCGATTCTACTTAAAAGAGGTCTGGCCAATACCCTGGAAGAACTGCTACTGAGTGCAGAATATATTCTTTCAGAAGGTAACAATCAGGTTATCTTGTGCGAGCGGGGTATACGTACCTTTGAAAACTCCACCCGCAATACCCTGGATTTGTCGGCAGTACCACTGTTAAAACAAAAAACCCATCTGCCTGTAATAGTAGATCCCAGTCATGCCGCTGGCTTACGAGACCTAATAGCGCCGCTGGCTAAAGCCGCAGTGGCCGTAGGAGCGGACGGCCTGATGATCGAAACCCATAATGACCCGGCCCGGGCATTAAGCGATGGTGCCCAGTCACTGGATCTCAGGCAATTTCAAAGTTTAATGGCTGATCTAAAGCGGCGCATATCTTTCGAAGGAAAACGGCTGGGATAATTACTGGGCAAGGCTTTTTTAAGAATAAGAGAGTATCACTAGGATCCTGCTGCAAAATCGGTACTAGAAACAGCAACCATTTTGTAATATTGATTTCCATATTAAAACAGTAATGCTAAAATAATGTAGAACAATTGTACGATGATGCATTTACATCCAATAAATATATTTACTGCCTAAATGAATATTAGACAAAAAGACCGGTATTCTATACAACACACAATGGAGCGCTATTTATAACAACACTCAAAAACATGTCGACCTGTGCATCGGACAGAATTACGATAAGGTACATCGTTATTACGTAAAGGAAACAAAATAATAAAGTCTAACCAGGGGATGTAACTGTTCCTGGTCGGAACTGGCAGGCGGCTAGCTGACCTTCAACCAGGAAGGCGAATATCAAACCTCGGTATGGGCCCTTGATAAGGCAGGCAATTGATCTGAGCCGCTCTAATTTACGATCTGCTTAGATAAGACTGCACCGGTTATCATCACCAACCTTGCCGACGAATAGAAGGTCGAAGACCTGACCACCGGCGCCCACAGCCACAAGTATACTCTTACCAGAAAATAAATTAATCCTGCTACATTAATTGCGACCAAAGGGAGCATCAGAAGTCCCCGAAGGGGGGCAACGAGTTGCCGGATTTTAATATTTCGCAGAAATATTAAAATCCTGGCAACGTCCTACTCTCCCACAGAAACTGCAGTACCATCGGCGCTGGAGGGCTTAACTGCCGTGTTCGAGATGGGAACGGGTGTTTCCCCTCCGCTATCGTCACCAGGAAAACTGATTACGTATTTAATTGTTAGATTACTGACCCATCGCCTCCGCTATCGCGACGGCGACGATGTCTCGCCTAGTGTCGATGGATCGAAGGTCACAGACCTGAGCATCGACGCACCAGGAAAATTAATTACTTATTTAGTTTTTTTGACGCTGATTTTCGCTGATTATTATGATTTTTTATGATTCTATTTTTTAATAACTTTCATCTAAATCAGCGAGAATCCCCCTTCGGGAACCCCTGATGCTCTCAAAGGTTGCAGCGTCTAATTAAAGATCCTTGAAACTGCACACAGATATATTTTAAGGTCAAGCCCTCGATCTATTAGTACCAGTCCGCTTAATGCATTGCTGCACTTACACTTCTGGCCTATCAACCACCTAGTCTTGATGGGATCTTACCCTGGCA
>Ga0209612_1003381_pt1 | contig 10555 bp, 7 predicted proteins | sample BioC12SIPDNA_FD_185746 | JGI IMG/M metagenome (GOLD analysis project Ga0209612, IMG submission 185746) | Anaerobic biogas reactor microbial communites from Washington, USA - Biogas_R1_B C12 SIP DNA (SPAdes) (version 2) | ecosystem: Engineered > Bioreactor > Anaerobic > Unclassified | place...
TCGCTGCCAATCGCATCATGGTAAAAGCACTGTTCGGCATAGCCCTCGATCGGCGCCTCGTAGGTGCTGTGCACCCCGAATCCCTGGGCGGCCACGGCGTCTCGTGGCCTGACCGCGTACGAAGGGGCCAGCAGCTCGGTGCCCTCGTCAAGCAGTGGAAAGCCGAAATTGCAGTGGTAAAGCATCATGTGTGGCGTGGTCTGATGCCCCTCGTTGGCCACCGTGTCGCGCAGATGGATGGTCGAGCTGCCCAGGTGCGTCCACACGCGGCGGGTGAGCGTGAGGTTTTCGCCAAAGACCACTGCTTCGCGCATGCGGCCGCGCGCCCACATCTCGTAAGCATCCTCGCGCCAGCCACCATCGACCCAGGCGTTGGCGGCTGGTATATGTGAAATGCGGCCATGCAGACCCAGCGATTCGCCGTCGTCGATGCTGGGCGCGCCGGCGGTGGTCAGCCCACAAGTGCACACCAGCCCCCCATGAAAGGTGCGCAGCCAGCTGAGGCCATCCTTTTCATAGTAAGCGGGATGTGCCGGGCCAGGAGATGCCTCCCAGGCCAGCGCGGCGCCACGAAACTTGCAGGCGCCGATGTCCATGCCGCGATCGAGCAGCACGGTGAACGCCAGGCCGCTGCCGGTCTCGAACTCGGCGCAGCGCACGCCGCGCCCCACGCCGTCGCGCAGTTCTACCTCGCGCACGCTGCCCAACTGGGTAACAAGGCCTGCTCGTCGCATCAACTCGTCACGGGTCCACTCTCGACCGTATAGCTGAGCCATGGTGTTTCTCCTCTCTGATCGCACTCGGTGTTATCTAGTCCTACCGGCGTTTTGCTGTCAAACGTCACGAGGCGGCCTACAGGCCGCCTCGTGAGGATAGACTATGCGTCAGGCCAGCAACAGGTAGGGCTCTTCGATGTAGCGCACGACCGCCTGCAAGAAGCGGGCTGCTGGGGCGCCATCGACGAGCCGATGGTCAAAGGTCAGGCTGAGCCACATCGTCTGACGCACCGCCACCTGGCCGTCCACCACGGCTGGTTCGGGCTTGATGCGCCCAACACCCAGAATGCCCGTCTCGGGCAGGTTGATGATTGGCGTAAAGCTGTCGATACCGTACATGCCCAGGTTGGTGACGGTAAAGGTGCCGCCGCTGAGGTCATCGGGGAGTGCCTTGCCCTCACGGGCGCGCGCCACCAGCCCGCGAAAGCGCACCGCGAACTCGCGTACGCCCAGCGTCTCCGCCTGATGCACCACTGGCACCAGCAAGCCGCGCGGGCTGTCGACGGCCAGGCCCAGGCTCACGCCTGGCATTTGGCGGATACCCTCAGGCCCCAGCTGCACGTTCATATAGGGCAGCTCTGTCAGGCAGCGCGCTACGATGACCGCTAGAAGATCGTTGTAGCCGATGCTGAACCCCAGCTCTTGCGCGTAGGCCTCTTTGAGCCTTGCGCGGGCCGCCACCAGCTGAGTGGCATCGGCCCGACTTTGCAGCGTGACCGCCGCAGTGGTGTGCGCAGAGGCAGCCATACGCTCGGCGATGATGCCCCGCAGCCCCGTCAGAGGAGTGGGTTCGGCGGCGATGCCAGCCATTGACACAGCGTTGAGGGCCGCCGGCGATTCTGCCGCCACCAGCGGCTGCTCAGCGAGCACCTGGTCAGCGCGCACCCGTTCGGTGCCTGGCTCGGGCTTTGGTAGGGGCACGCCCAGGTCGCGAGCTATGTGCTCGGCCAGGGGCGTCGCGGTGGGGCGGCTGGCCAGGTAGCTCTCAACATCACGCTCGATGATGCGCCCTCCTGGCCCCGAGCCTGCCAGCAGAGTGATGTCAATCCGTTCTTCGCGGGCCAGCCGGCGCGCCCGCGGCGAGGCGAGCACTCGTGCGCCAGGCGTCTCTGCTGTCAGTGCCCCAGGCTCGCCCGCGACCTCAACCTGGGGCGTTGGCTGCCCCGAGCCAGCCTCGCTGGGCTCTGCCGCCGAAGTTGCCTCTGGCGAGGAAACACTCTCGCCCGGCTCTCCGATGATGCCCACCGGCGTCAAGACGGGCACCTTGACGTTGGGCCCGACCAGGATCTTGAGCAGCACGCCCTTGTAGCGAGACTCGACTTCCAGCACTGCCTTGTCAGACTCGACCTGAAAGAGGATGTCGCCTCGGCTCACAGGGTCACCCTCCTTCTTGAGCCATTCGACGATGGTGCCCTCTTCCATGGTCTGCCCCAGCTTGGGCAGCACAATCGTGTTGGCCATGTTTTCTGCTCCTGGTTGCTTGGGCTAGGCCTGGTGCAGCACGCGCTGCACCCCGGCGATGATGGCAGCAGTGCTGGGGATAGCGGCGTCTTCCAGCGTTTCTGCCATGGGCACGGGCACGTCTGCGGCCGCCACGCGCACCATGGGCGCATCAAGCCAGTCAAAGGCGCTCTCGTTGATGCGCACGAATAGCTCTGAGATGAATGAGCCCGTCTTGTAGGCCTCAGTGACGCCCACCACACGGCCGGTCTTGCGCACCGAGGCGACGATAGTCTCCATGTCGAGCGGCTTGAGGCTGCGCAGGTCGATAACCTCGACGCTGATGCCCTCTGCAGCGAGCGTTTCGGCCGCCTCCAGGCAACGCAGCACCATGCGCGAGTACGAGATCAGGGTCACGTCACTGCCCTCACGCTTTATGTCGGCCACGCCGAGCGGAATGACATAGTCGTCATCGGGCACGGGACCCTTGGTGCCATAGAGCATCTTGTGCTCGATGAACATGATCGGGTTGTCATCGCGGATGGCCGCCTTGAGCAGGCCTTTGGCGTCATAGGGCGTCGATGGCATCACCACATAGATGCCTGGAAAGTGCGTCCACAACGCTTCGAGGCTCTGCGAGTGGTGCGCGGCAATGCTGCGCCCGGCGCCACCCTCGGTGCGGATCACCATCGGCACGCGCGTCTTGCCGCCGAACATGTAGCGGTTCTTAGCCCCCTGGTTAGCGATCTGGTCCATCGCCAAAGGGGTGAAATCCACATACATAAGCTCGGCTACGGGTCGCATGCTCGTCATGGCTGCGCCCACCGCCATACCGCCGATCAGCGCCTCAGAGATGGGCGTGTCGAACACGCGGCGATCGCCAAACTCTTGCGCCAGGCCGCGTGTGGCGCCATAGGCGCCGCCATAGATGCCCACATCCTCGCCCATGACGAACACGCTCGGGTCTCGCAAGAGCTCTTCGCGCAGCGCGTCGCGGATCGCCTCCCAGTAGAAGCGAGTGGGCAAGTTCGCCTCGCTGCACACCCGCTCGCGCAAGCGCTGCTCAGCCTCGATCTCAGCTGGCGTGGCCGGTGCCAGGACGTAGACGTCCTTTTCGACCTCGGCCGGGTTGGGCATGGGCGAGTTCAGGGCGAACTCGGTGGCGCGCTCAACCGCTTTATCGGCCGCGGCTTCGACTGCGTCTACCTCTGCGCGCGTGGCGATGCCCTGCGCCACCAGTCGGTCGGCAAAGTTCGGAATCGGGTCGCGCTCGCGCCAGGCCTGTTCTTCGTCTTTGGAGCGATAAACGCGTGGGTCAGAGCGCGAGTGCCCGTACCAGCGATAGGTCTTGCATTCAATCAGCGTGGGCCCCTGCCCCTGACGGGCGTTGGCCAGGGCGGCTGAAACACCTTCGTACACTGCGATGGGGTCCATGCCGTCGAGCACGATACCCGGCATATCATAGGCGGCGGCGCGCGCTGCCACGTCGGGCAGTGGGCTCACCTTGTCAAAGGGCACCGACATGCCATAGAGGTTGTTCTCAACGACATAGATTACGGGCAGCTTCCAGGCCGCGGCCAGGTTGAGCGACTCGTGAAAGTTGCCTGTGTTGGTGGCGCCATCGCCGAAAAAGCAGACCACACAGCGATCGAGCCCCTGCAGCCGCATCGAAAGGGCCGCCCCGGTGGCCACGGGGATGTTGCCGCCGACGATGCCTGTAGCGCCCAGGTTGCCCTTTTCCACATCGGCGATGTGCATCGACCCGCCGCGCCCGCCGCAATAGCCTGTAGCGCGACCGCATAGCTCGGCCATCATCTTGTTGAGATGCTCTTGCTTGGCCTCGGTGCCTATGGCCAGGCTATCGCCGCGGGCGTGGCAATGGCCGTGGCCACGGTGCGTGCTGGTGATGAGATCGTCGTCGCGCAAAGCCGCGATGGCGCCCACCGCTACGGCCTCCTGGCCTGCATACAGGTGCGAAGCGCCCTTGATGATGTTCTGCCCCAGCAGATCATAAACGGTGTTCTCAAAAATGCGGATCTCCCACATGCGCCGCAGAATGTCCAGCAGCTCTCCCTTGCCGAGCTCGGCTGGCGCCTGCATCGCTCCGTTTGGTGTGGTCATCTTTCCCCTCTAGCGTGGTCTCATTTCGCCGCTCAACTCAGGCGGCGCAAGGCGATTGATCTCAGATTGTCTATTGCTGTGGCGTGTCGCAGATACGTACTGCCATCGGCTGCAGCCTTGGCGCTGCCCACGGCCACGGCCCACCGCAAGCATTCCTGCGGCGCCTGCCCCGCTTGCAGGGCGTAGACGGCTCCGGCGAGGGCGGCATCGCCAGCGCCCACCGGGTTTACCGCAGCGATAGCCGGCGATTCAGCCTGCCACAGTCCCTCGTCGTCGGCCCACAGGCCACCCAGAGCGCCCCTGGTCAGCAAGACACGGCGTGGCCCCATCTGCTGTATGGCCCGGGCCAGGGCTGATACGTCCGATGGCGCTGCCGGCCCTGCCAACTCGCGCGCCTCTTGCTCGTTAGGTTTGCACAGGTCTGGCCCGGCTTGCGCGCCCAGCACGAGCGCTTCACCGCTGGTGTCCAGCGCAGTCCACACGCCAGCGGCGTGCAGCACAGTAATCAGCTGCGCATAGGTATCGCTGGGCGCACCGGGCGGCAGGCTTCCTGATAGCACGCACCAGTCTCCCGCTGTGGCGCGCTCTAGCAGCAGCCTCTCTAGTGCGGCCAGATCGTCGATGGTCACGGCAGCGCCAGCCTCATTGAGCTTGGTGATCACACCGCTGGCGTCGTCGATCACTGTCACGTTGCTGCGGGTCTCTTCGGCTACAGTTACGCAGATCGGCTTGTAGCCCTGCGCCTCGAGATCATCGATCAGAGCACGGCCAGTGGCCCCGCCCGCACACAGCAGGATCGTCGCCTCTTGCCCCAGGCTGCGCAGCGCGGCGGCCACATTGACCCCCTTGCCACTGGGCTCAACGCGCACACTGCTCGCCCGATTCACCGCTCCCAGTTGCAGCCGGTCATAGTGCAGGGTTCGGTCCAGCGAGGGGTTCAGAGTGACCGTGTGGATCATGGCGAGGCTACTTCATCTCCTGTCCACCGGTCACGTTAATCGCCTGCCCCGTCATATAGGTCGATTCGTCTGATGCCAGGAACACCAGCACGTTGGCCACGTCTTCATAGGTGCAACCTCGCTTCATGGGCACCTGGTCGATGTAACGCTGGCGCACCTCGGCTTCGCTGATGCCCCAGCGTTTGGCATATTGACTGTAAAGGCTGTTGACCCACAATGGCGAGTCGAGCAGGTTTCCCGGGCAGATGGCGTTGCAGCGCACGTTGTACTCGGCGAGCTCTAACCCCAGGCTCTGGGTGAGGCCGATACCGCCGAACTTGCTGGCCGCATAAGCCGAGTTTTTACTGCTGCCCTTTTTGCCTGACTTGCTGTTGATCTGGATGATGACGCCACTGCGCTGCGGGATCATCACCCGGGCTGCGGCGCGCGCCACGTTAAAGTAGCCCACCAGGTTAACCTGAATCACCTTCTCCCAACGGGCGGGCTCTATCTCTGACACGGCGCCTGCGAACAGGACACCAGCGTTGGACACAGCAATGTCTAGGTGGCCCCATTCGTCAGCCACGCGCTGGCACAATGCCTCCATCTGTGCGAGATCGGTGACATCGCCATGGGCCCACATGGTGCGCCGGCCCGTCTCAGCGGCGATGTCGGCCGCGACTTGCTGGGCGGCCTCGTCGGCGATATCGGCGATGACCACATCGGCGCCCTCGCGTGCCAACCGCCACGCCAAGGCCTCACCCAGGCCCTGTGCTGCGCCTGTCACCAGGGCGGTTTTGTCGAGCAGTCGCTGCAGTGAGGGGATGGTCATGGTAGCAGTTCCTCCAAAAAGGCCTCTTCGGCGGCCACCGTCCAAGACTCGTTGGCTCCGAGCTTGGCATACACCCTCGGGAGCGCGTCCTTGAGATCGCTCAAGAGCGTCAAAGGAAAGTCGAGCACCTGTGGGTAGATCACCACCTTGCCGGGGAAGCGCTGATGGATGACGCCCGCGAGGCCCTGTTTGGTGTCGCGCAGGCCTGAAACGGCCACCACCGAAAGGTTGGGGTCGAGCCGGCCGGCCTCGGCCTCGGTGAGCATCGCACGCAGGTCGCCGATGCCCGAGCCGCTGGTGCCAGTAAAACGCAGGTTCCCGGCTACCACCGCTCCCAGATCGATAGCGGCCAGCGAGCCCTTGGGCAGCCCCGCGAACACGCTCATGGTGGCGCCTGGGGCCATCATGGGTACCGCCCCCGACACCACGCCGGTGCTGGGCGCCAGTACGATGACGTCATCGAACCCCACGCCGCCAGTCTCAGCCACCAGACTATCGTTAAAGGCCCGGGCGTCGCGGTCGGGCGGCGCCTGGAGGATGACGCGCGTATCCTGCTCGTCAGCCTCGATGACGGCTTGGTACTTGTCATAGAGGTTCTGCAGGCGCTCGGCCAGCAAATCGGTGCCCACCAGCAGGCTCGGCCCGCCAGTGAGCTGCAGCGCGCGCTGAAAGTGCATCTGCCCCATAGGCCCGGCCACACCCAGCATCGCCACGGCGCCGCCCGGCTTGAGCTGCGTGCGAATGGGCGCATAGGCCGCGCCGATCTCGCCATCCGCGGTAGAGACGAGCGTCAGGTTGTCATAATGCAAACGGCCCACATCGACGCGCGCCGTGCTCTGATAGCCTCTGCCACCCACCAGGCAAATGAGGGCGTCTTTGCCCGCCAAAGATTCGAGCGCTTCATAGAGCGGCGCATCGCCGCCGAGAATGACCACGTCATCAAAGGTGCGCCCTGCGACGGCCTCAAGCGACGCGGCAGGCTCGAGTATAAAACCATCTCTCCTGGCTGCCGTTGCCAGATCGCTCGCCAGGGCGCCCACCATGCCCATCGTCACAATGCTGGCGGGCGCGTTGCCCGCAGCATAGGGTGTGCCGAGCCGTTCCTGGCCTGTGGCAGCGGGGCCGGCCACGATCAACACCTGGCCCTGTGGCCGCCAGCCGGCGCGATAGACTACGTCGTAAGAGCGAGTGACGCAGGCCCAGGGCTCGGTCAGTGCCGACTGGGCATAGCCCAGCCCCTCAGCCACAGGCAGCAGGTAGCAACCTTCGTCGCCGTCGAGGATCTCTTTGCCGAGCACATTGTACTGTGACAGGCCGCCCTGCAGGGCATAGCCATAGGCTAGGCCAGTGCCGTGATAGTAGATGTCGGCCTGGATGATAAAGCGGTCGCCCGGTCTAAAGCGCTCGCGACGATTGGCCCCCACCTGCACTACGGTGAGCGCCACCTCATGCCCCAATACCACCGGGTTGGCCTTCATGTCGCGGCCTGCCAGGCGGGGGTGGTTCTCGCCCGCGGCGATCACCTTAGTGTCAGAAAAGCATAGCCCCACTGCGTCATGGCGCACCAGCAGCTCATCTGGCCCGCAAACGGGCATGGCGACCTCAATGGGCTGGTCGTTCTGCCCGAGATTCTCCAGCCCCTGGCCATAGAGCGGCCAGAGCCAGTGGCTCGTTGGAGGGGCGCTCTCGGCACGGCGATAGGCAGCCACCTTGTTCATCTCGTTCATCACTCCTTGGCTAGAGCAGCCTAACTGAGCTTGAGCTCGCGCCGACGGTAGACCTCATCGGGGCGTGTGTGGATGCGAGCGGCGTTGGCGTCAGACAAGAAATGCGGCCCGCCAAAGGCGTAGGTGCCGGCGAGCACGCGGCAGGTCTTGACGAACATATCGGTGATACTCTCCACCTCTTGCGCCGAGCCCCCCAGAGCGATCAGCCCGTGATTCTGCATCACCACCACGCGCGGCGGCATGCCATACTCGTCGGCGTAGCGACGCAACACCTGGCGTGTCTGTCGCGCTAACGCAAAGCCAGGGTCGGTGTAGGGGACATAGGCGGGCGCCGGTCCGCATACCACGATCTCATCGGGGAATAGCCGTCCTCTCAACGCTTCCTCAGCGGCTACCGAGCACATGATGGCGTTGACAGCGATGGGGTGCGTGTGGCCCACAAAGCGGGCGCCAAACTCGCCCAGGGCGATGGCGTGCAGCACGGTCTCAGTCGACGGACGACGTGCATCGCTGGGGTCGACCTTGGCGGCATCGAGCGCCGCCTTGAAGGCGTCGTCGCTCATCTGCTCCTGGTCGGCGATAGCCGCGGTGGCGTCGATGTGCAGCCGCACAAACGCCGCCGGCGTGGCCTGGGGCAGTTGCGTCCCACTGGCCTTGACGAAAAAGGTGCCATCGCCCACCGACGCGCTGGTGTTACCTTCACCCAGGATCACCAGGTCACGGTCTGGCCGCGCCAGGCTGAGTGACATCGCGACGAGCTGTTGTAGGGTGTTTTCGGCGTTCGAGGTCATGCTATGCTCCCGGATATCCAGATTGACTGTCGCTCACACGGCCGCGCTCAGCGCTCACGCGCTCCCAGTAACCGCTCTTGCGAAAGGCCGTCAGCGGATCGGGCGCCAGCCCCATCTCTTCGCGCAGCACCTGCAGCAGGGGGCGCACGTCGGTGCGAAAGGCATCCGATAGCGTTTCCTCGGCCAGTACCACGTCGCCGTTCAGCCGCGCTGCCGACAGCGTAGCGCGATCGACGATCAGTGCCTTGGCGTAGGTCTCCTGACAGACGAGCACCGACTGGATGGTGGCCTCGATCTTGGGCTTGATGTTGTGGCTCTGGTCGATCATATAGGCCACGTTCATATCGACCGATGGGTCGAGTTCGCCAGCTACCAGCTCGTTAAAGATCAGAAACAGCTCATAGGGATTAACCGAGCCCACAGTGAGGTCATCATCGGCGTACTTTTTGTTGTTAAAGTGAAAGCCGCCCAGCCGCCCCTCGTCGATCAAGAGGGCCACGATCTGTTCGATGTTGGTGCCCAGGGGGTGGTGTCCCAGGTCTACCAGCACCTGAGCGCGATCGCCCAGTTTCTGGCACATGGTCAAGGCCATGCCCCAATCACCCAGGTCGGTGTGATAGAAGGCGGGTTCAAAGAACTTGTACTCTATCAGATAACGCATGGGGGCGGGCATGGCGGCATAAGTCTCTTGCAGGCCATCGAGCAGTCGGCGCCGTCGGGCGCGCATGTCGTCCTGCCCCGGGTAGTTGGTGCCATCGGCCAGCCACAAACTGATGACCTGCGAGCCGACCATCTCGGCAATCTCAACGCACTCGAGGATATGCTCTACGGCCTGCCGGCGCACCTCGCCATCAGGGTTACACAGGCTCCCCAGCTTGTACGTATCGTCCTGGAAGAGGTTAGGATTGATGGCGCCCAGCTCGAGTCCCAGCGATTGTGCATAGGCCAGGAGTTCGCCATAGTCGGGCACCCTATCCCAGGGGATGTGCAGCGCCACTGAAGGTGCGATGCCCGTGTAGCGTTGCACCTGAGCGGCGTCATCGAGCTTTTGATAGGTGTTGCGCGCGGAGCCGGCCTGTCCGAACACCTTAAAGCGCGTGCCCGAATCACCATAGCCCCACGAGGGGGTCTCGATGCGCTGTTTCTTCAGTGCCGCTTTGACTTTCTCGACATCGATACCGCGGCTCGCCAACGTTTCGACGAGCAGGCGATACGCTTCTGCTGACATGTGCTGCCTCCGTGCAAGGGATGGTACTAGACGACGACGACCTCGAGGCCCTGATATCGCAACTGCGCGACAACATCCGGCTCGGCTTCGCTATCGGTGATGACCCGCTGAATGCCGGACAACGGCACGACTGGGGCGAAGGAGACTTTGCCTAGCTTGCTCGAGTCTATGATGACATTGACCTCGCGCACGGCCTGGAGGAATTGCCGCTTGAGTTCGGCCTCATCGGGGTTGGCGTCGGTGAGGCCTTCTTCGACAGTGAGGCCGCGGCCCCCAAAGAAGCCGCGCTGCAGGTTGCCCTGTCGCAGCACCCAGTCATCGTTGGAGCCAATGACCGCAGCCGCCTCGCGCCACAAGGAGCCGCCGGGCATCATCACGGCCACGCCGGGCCAGCGCAGCAGTTCTAGCGCAACGTGAAGCCCGTTGGTGACCACGGTGATATCCCGTTTTTCGTCCAAGCGGTGTGCCACATGCCATGAGGTGGTGCTGGCATCCATGACGATGGCCTCACCATCCTGAATCAGGCTGGCCGCATAGACGCCGATGCGCTCTTTGGCCGGCACACGAATGCCGCGCCGCACAGCAAAAGAATAGCGCCCGCCCTCGAGAGGTACGGGCACGGCGCCGCCGTGAGTGCGTATCAGCGCCCCTTCTTGTTCCAGGGCATCGAGATCGGCCCGCACCGTGACCGCTGACACATTG
>Ga0209612_1003392_pt1 | contig 10501 bp, 7 predicted proteins | sample BioC12SIPDNA_FD_185746 | JGI IMG/M metagenome (GOLD analysis project Ga0209612, IMG submission 185746) | Anaerobic biogas reactor microbial communites from Washington, USA - Biogas_R1_B C12 SIP DNA (SPAdes) (version 2) | ecosystem: Engineered > Bioreactor > Anaerobic > Unclassified | place...
CCCAGGCGAGAGGGAGGAAGGCATGCCCGGTCCGGGTAGGGAGCTGATCGGCGAAGAGGAACTGCGCGAGGTGCTGGACGTGATGGAGTCCGGACACCTGTACCGCTACGGCCGCGAGGATGACCCCGACTTCCAGCGCAAGGTGTATCAGTTGGAGCGCGAGGTGGCGGCGCTGGCGGGCGTGCCCTACTCGGTGGCGGTGAACTCCGGCACCAGCGCCCTGCTGACGGCGCTCGCCGCCGTGGGAGTGGGCCCGGGCGACGAGGTGATCGTGCCCGGCTACACCTTCGTGGCCAGCATGTCGGCAGTGGTGTACTCGCGAGCCGTGCCCGTCCTGGCCGAGATTGACGGCACCCTTAACCTGGACCCGGCCGACGTGGAGCGGCGCATCACTCCGCGGACAAAGGCCATTCTGGCGGTGCACATGCTCGGCAACCCGGCCCGCCTCGACGAACTGCAGGCCGTCGTCGACCGGCACGGGCTCATCCTGGTAGAGGACGCGGCTCAGGCCTTCGGGGCGTCGTACAAGGGCCGGATGGTGGGCTCGGTGGGACGGGCGGGCATCTACAGCTTCAACGTCTACAAGACCATCACTGCCGGAGATGGCGGTATGGTGGTCACCAGCGACCTGGACGTGTACCGGCGCGCCTTTGCTTTCCACGACCAGGGCCACAGCCCCAATCGCGTCGGCGTGGAGGTGGGGCACCGTCCCCTCATCGGGCTCGACTTCCGCATGACCGAGCTGAGCGGGGCGGTTCTGCGGGCGCAGTTGCGCCGCCTGCCTGCCATGACGGCCAGCCTGCGCGCCAACAAGAGGCGCTTCAAGGAGCAACTGCTGGATATCCCCGGGCTGGGCTTCCGCGAGGTCACCGACCCGGAGGGCGAGTTGGCCACCATACTCACCCTGCTGCTGCCCACCGAGGCGGTGGCGCGGGCCATCGCCGCCGACCTGGACTCCAAGGTGGTGGCGGAGTCGGGATGGCACGTCTATAACAACATCGAGCAGATCCTGGAGCAGCGCACGGTGACGCCGGAGGGCTGCCCCTTCCAGTGCCCCATCTACCGTGGGCGGGGCGGTCAGGCCGACTATCACAAGAACATGCTCCCGCAGACGGACGACCTGCTGAACCGTGCCATCAACATCAGCATCGGAGTGGTGGACGCGGGTCTGGGGTCGGCTTTCGGTGTGAAGATGGGCGACGGCCCCGACGAGGTAGACCGAAAGGCGGAGCAGCTGCGGGCGGTGCTGAAGAAGCACCTGTAGGGGCGCCTTAGCGGGGCATGATCGGGGCGCGGACCGAACCCGCGCTCCGGTCCCGGTGCCTAGGCCTCCAGTTCGCCTGATTCCGACAGAAGGCGGCGGACATCCTCGCTGAGCCCCGGCAGGTAGGCCTCCAGGATGCCCCATACCAACCGGTCGTCGACGATGTCGTAGCCATGAACGAGCAGGTTGCGGAAGGCGATGATGCGGCGGGCGTCCCGAACGCGGTCCGCGGTCTCTGAGTCCGTCCGACGAGCGCGATTGAGGGCCTCTCCCAGAATCCCCAGTTGGCGTTCCACGGCCGAACGTAGGAGCGAGTCCTCGAGGTATTGCTCGAACGTCTTGCCCTGGGTGAACTCGGCCAATCGCGAGGCGGCCTGAAGCATGTCGTAGAGGTGCTTCCTGACTTCAGGCTGCATATAGCGATCGGCGGCTGGTGCTGAGGCTCTTACGGAAGTAGGGGTTAGTGACCGAGTCGGCAGTGACGAGGTCGACTGACCGCCCCAGTAGAGCCTCGAGGGCTTCCCACAGGCCGAAGTAGCTGTCGGCATAGGCAGCAGGGGGCATCTCGTCGAACTGGACCAGCAGGTCAACGTCGCTACTGGCCGGGTCGAAGCCGGGGCCCGCCGCCGAGCCGAAGACGTCAAGGCGTCGCACCCGAAACCGGCGACAAAGCAGAATCAGCTCGTCCAGGCGACTCTCGTCAAGCCAGACGTCCACGCCAACCTCCCTAGCGGCCGCCAGCAGTAGCTCCGTGACCAATACTACCAGACGCCGGCGAGTGCCGCCCACCCACGGCTGCGCCGCTCTCTCCCGAACTGCGCCTCACCCCACGCCCACCACCGGCACAGGCGGTTGCAGCGCCGTGGTTGGGACTACCTCGGCGAGGCCGTCGGGACGCTTCCAGCGCAACTGCACCCGCGTGTGACCGGTCTCGTCCCAGAAGCGCACCTCGACCGGCAGCGGCGCGTCGAGCCCGACCGTGAGGGTGACCGGCACCTCCGGTTCCCCCGTCTCCAGCACGGGTTCGCCGTTGATCCACAACTGCGCTCGGTCCCGGGCCGAGAGGGAGAGCTCGTAGAGGCCCGGCTGCGGCGGCACCAGCCAGCCGTGCCAGCGGACGCGGTAGGGGCGTTCCAGCGGCAGCCGGTGCACGAAAAGGTCCACCCACGGATCAATGCGGCTGAAGACGGGATGGCTCCAGTCGTCGCCGGCGCCGGCCAAGTAGTCGCCCTGGAGGCCGCCGCCTTCGATGGGGGCGCGGTACAGCGCTGCGGCCGGAACGCTCACGAACTCCTCGGCGCCGGGCGGGCGCCACCTGGCCCGCACCGTCCCGGCCGACTCGGGCGCCACCTGGGCCCAGAGCTCATGCCGACCACGCGCCAGGTAGACCGATGCCACGTCCCGATCGCCGGCCGCGGCCACCACCGCGCCGTCGAGGACCAGCTGCCCCTGGCCGGGCGCCTCCAGCCGGAAGCGGTACATGCCCGACGCCGGCGCCACCAGTACGCCGCTCCAGGTCACAGCGACGGGCAGCGGGCGCCCGGCCTCCAGATCGAGGTCGAGCGTGGGGGCGGGCAGCGACTGGCCCGTCTCCCCCGCACCGGCGACGTTCACCAAGAGGCCGCGCGTCGCCTCGATGTCGGCCGGGGCAATCATGAACTCGAACATTGACGCCTGCCCGTCGGCCGGGTTCTGGTGGATGACGATCTCGGCGGCCGGGTACCAGCGGGCGAGCAGCCGCGCCAGGGACTGGTGCTCGTGGCGCACGAACACCTGCACCCCGCGCTCACCGCTCTCGGCCAGGGGCAGCAGCTCCTGGGCCACGAAGGGCTCGGGCTCCTGATAGTCGGGCAGCAGGAAGCGGACGGTAGGCTGGCCGTGCAGGAGGGGGTCAACGTAGACGCGCCGGCCCTCGCCGCGCTCACGGATGGCCAGGGCCATGCGCGTCTCGGCGGTGGAGAAGGCGTTCCAGACGGCGAAGTCGTTGGCCTGCCGGCGGAAGAAGGTGTCGTAGGTGCCGAACAGTAACCAGACGAGAGCAGCGGCCAGGACCGGCACCAGCAGGGGCCAGCGCCGGGTGCCGAAGGTGCTCCGCCAGCGCCGCCACAGGTCAGCCAACGGGAGCGTGGCGATGAGGTAGACGGCAGGCAGGGCGCCGATGCTGCGCAGCGATTGGGGGGCCTCGAAGAGAACGCTGAGGCCGCCCCCGGCCATCATGATCGCGATCCAGGCGAGCAGCACCCACGGCGGCGCCGACCGCAGATGCCCCAGGCAGAGCGCCAGCCCCAGGATGAATAGAACTCCCACCAGCGGATGGAGCATGGGGGCGCCGGGCAGATTGTGCCGCCCGTTGCGGTCTCCGGCGAGGTTGAACATGCCCAGGTGCAGCTTGGCGCTCTCCAGGATGTCATCCCGTGCATCCCAGTAGGTCCGCTCACCGACGAGTGAGAGGCGCTTGGTGCGCTCGGTGAAGGACTCGGGGTCGCTGAGGTAGTGCCGCACCTCGGGGGTGGCGGCGACCAAGGTGGCAAGGCCCAGCAGAGCGAGGCCGATGAGGGCCTCTCGGGCAGGCAGCTTGCCCAGCAGCCAGTAGATGGCCGGCACCGCCAGCAGCAGCAAGGGAGCTAGGCGGAAGGCGGTGTAGGTGAGCAGGCCCAGCCCCAGGCAGAGCCCGGAGAGGACGTAGTCGCCTCGGCCACCGCGGCGGAGCGCCCGCAGCAGGAAGAGCAGCGCCAGCGGAAGCAGCGTGGGCACCATGACGGCGTCGAAGGCGATGCGGCTGAAGTTGGCGTGCCAGCGGCTGCCGGCCAGCAGGAGCACGGCAGCCAGGGCCACGGGCCGGTCGAAGAGCTCGCGGGCGAGCCGGTAGAAGATGGGCAGCGCCAGCAGACCAGGCAGGGCGGCCGTCAGCCGCAGCGTGATCTCGTTGCTGCCGGTCGCGGTGAGAAATGACCCGACCCAGTACTCGTAGAGGGCGCCGAAGCGGCCGTAGTAGCCCAAGTCGCCGGAGAAGTAGGCGGGGAAATGCTGCTGGGCGAGGGCGCGCAGACCCTCCATGGCGTTGACGGCTTCGTCGTAGTAGATACCCGCCGGGAAGGAGTCCAGCCGGTGGAGGCGGAGGAAGGCGCCCCAAACGAGGATTGCCGTGAGGGCGAACCACTCCGCGCCGGTGAGGGGCAGGCGGCGGTGCTTGGGTCGCGGGAAGGTCCAGGCGGCCAGAAGCAGGCAGCCGACGCCGGCCAGATAGAAGGCCCAGGGCAACAGCAGCCCGTCCAGCCGGCCGAACAGGACCAGGGCGAGCAGGGCAGAGGCGGCTGCCAGCCCCATCCAAGCGAGCGGCTCCCGTAGCTGCCGCAGGTCCAGCGCCGGGGCAGCCGCCCGCCGGGCGCGCACCGCCAGCAGCGGGCGGGAGTACAGGTAGGCGGCGGCCGCCAGCAGGAAGAGGGCAACGGCATTACCGCTGCGGCCGGCGCCGGCCTCGCTTTGGGCGACGAGGGCCAGCCCCAGGCCGGCGGCGGCCCAGGCTAGCCCTCCGATGTCGCCACGGACGGGCCGGCTCAGGGCCTCGGGTCGCTGAAGCGTAGCAGCCGGTGATTCGTCGAGTCGGTTACCCAAAGCCGCCCCTCGCGGTCGGTGGCCAGCCCGGTGGGCAGGTTGAGGCCGGCCGCGTCGCTCCCGTAGCGGCCGAAGGTGAGGACGATCTTGCCCTGGCGGTCGAAGACCAGGATGCGGTAGGCCTCCGGGTCGGCGGCGTAGATGTAGTCGCCGCCGACGGCCAGGTAGGGCTTATTCATGAGCGACTCGCCCTCCCAGGACTCCACCGGCCACTCTCCCACCGGCGTCATGTCCGGGCCAAGGTGCACGATGCGCCGGTTCCAGGTGTCGGCCACGTAGAAGCCGCCCTCGCCGTCGGCCGCCAGGCCGACCGGTTCGTTGAGGCCCAGTGTCTCTCCGCCGAGCGCGTAGCTGGTGACGAACTCGCCGTCGGCGCTGAACCGTTGGATGCGCTTATTACCGGTGTCGGTGACGTAGAGGTCGCCCTCCTCGTCCAAAGCGAGGTCGCGCGGGCCCCAGAAGCCGCCTGGATTGGCTTCGGGATCGCCGCCGGTCTCGGTGAAGAAGCCCCACATGCCCTTGAACTCGCCGGTGGCCGAGAACCACTGCACTCGATGGTTCCAGGTGTCGGCGACGTAGACATCGCCGGAGGGCGCCACCACGATGCCCCAGGGCTCGGTGAACTGGCCCGGGCCGGTGCCCGCCTCGCCGAAGGCATAGAGGGCCTCGCCCTGGGCGGTGAGGACCTGCACCCGGTTGTTGCCGCTGTCTACGACGTAGACGTTCCCGTCCGGGCCCACGTCCACGCCGCGGGGCTGGTTGAACTGCCCCAGCGTCGCTCCGGCGGCGCCGATGGTGAGGCCGGCCGGTCGCTCCTGCCACACCTCCAGGTAGGGATCGGCGGGCATCTCCGACGGAATGGCCATGGTGACGCCGAGGTCCCACATCTGGTTGAGGATGTCCTTGCGGATGTAGAGCGAGAAGCGATTCTGGTAGGGCCAGTCCGCGTACGAGGAATTATGGTCGCGGTACATCCAGACGGTGAGCCAGTGGTCGAACCGGGCGCGATCGCGCAGGACTTCCAGGATGCGCGCCGGGGTGAGGCCCTTGTAGGACTCCACCGGCCACCACACCACCCGGTGCTCGAAGCGGTAGTAGCGGTCTCCCAGGAGCGGCTTGGCCTTGCCCTCGTTCTCGCTGTTGACGATGACGACGGCGGCGTCCATGGCTGCCTTGGTGGGCTCGTTGCCGTAGAAGATTCGGTTCGGATAGTCCTTGACGTACCACTCCAGCGGCCAGACGGACTCCTGGTCATAGGAGAAGGCGAGCGCCCGTCCACCGACCGTGCGGCGGGAGATCTCCTCGATCTGGTTCATGACCAGCTTGATGTCGGGCGTGCCGTGGGCGTAGACGAGGAACTCGTTGGCGAGGTCGTAGTTGACGTAGGCGGCCATCCAGGCGAAGCGGACGGTGAACGCCAGCGCGACCAGCAGCAAGAGGGCGCGGGCGGAGTTGAGAAGCCCATCAATGCCCAGGCGTCGCCAGTAGCGGCCGGTGACCCACAGCAGCAGCACCAGGACGATCAGGGCCATCAACCAGCGGCTGGTGGCGCCCAACTGGCTGAGGGAGAAGCCCTGCAGCGGCCGCACTCGTATGAGGACGTAGAGCGAGACGACCATCAGGAAGCCGACGCCGACCATGGCCGGCCCGCCGCGGCGCCACCAGCCGTGCCAGTCTTGGCGCTCGATCCAGCGGCCGATGACCTGGGCGGCCAGGAAGAGCAGCGGCAGCGCTGGGTGTACCACCAGCCAGGGCATCTTCTCGCCCGCCCAGGAGTAGATGGTGAGCGAGGTGAGGGCCCAGTACGCCAGGAAGCCGAGCCAGTAGCTGTCGCCCAGGTGCAGCATGGGGCGACGCTGCCACGCCTTGGACGTTATCCAGCCCAGGATGGGCAGGCCGAGGAAATACGGGATCAGCTCGTAGAAGGGCATGAGGAAGAAGTAGTAGTACCAGGGCTGGCTGCCGCGCTGCACCGGCTGTTGCGCCAGCCAGTAGCCTACGGCACCCACCGATCCGGTGAGGATGCCCTTGGGGTTGGTGAAGAAGGTGGTGAAGAGCACCACGTATATGGCGACAAACACGATGGCGGGCAGGCGCAGCATGGACCAGGTGGTCTGGCGGGCGGCCTCACTGAAGTCGCGCCGGTCATGGGGCAGAAAGGCGGTGGCCGCCAGGGCGGAGAGCAGCAGGAAGGCGACGAAGAGCAGGTTCGGGGTCAGCTGCACCGCCAGGGACGGTTGCCCGGTGGCGGACGGCTCAGAGGCCAGTTGCAGCACCAGCGTCGAGGCGACGAGCAGCAGGAGAACGGCGGAGACCGCCATCTGCACGACCCAGCGCGTCCGGTCGGAGGATCGTTCCCACAGCAGGGCCAGGACGACGAAGGTGACGCCGATGAAAGCAGTGATGAAGGCGACTTCTTTGGTGGCGATGGAGAGGATCAGAGTTGCCGAGGCCACCGAGAGCCAGACGGGCCGGCGGTCGCTGACGTAACGGAAGAGGGACAGGGCGAGAAGCAGCGTCCACACGGTGATGTAGATGTCGTTGCGGATGTAGCGGGAGTAGTAGAGGAGCGACGGGCTCACCAGGATCAACACAGCTGCCGTCAGGGCGCCGGCACGGCCCATCCAGCGCCGGAAGAAGTAGGGCAGGCCGACCATGACGACGCCGAATAGGGCGGGGACGATGCGGGCGGTGAAGTCGCTCACGCCGAAGAGGAAGTAGATGAGGGCGTTGGCGTGGAACAGGAAGGGACCGTGCATCATGGGATCGTGCTCGTAGCCCTCTCCGGCGTACAGCTTCCAGGAGAACAGGGCGTGCAGGCTCTCGTCGTGGCTCATGGCGCGGGCGCCCAGGTCCCAGAAGCGGGTGGCCACCGCCAGGAGCAGGAGCAGCAGGTAGACCGCCTGTTCCCGGTTGAGGTTCAGAGCGGCCGCCAGGGGCCGATCCATCCATCCGGCGGTAGTAGCCGGCGGTCGCTCGCTTGCGGCTGTATGGTCCATCGGTGTCACGTCAGTCCCATCCTCGGTTATCGCTCAGGCGCGCGGCCGGCCCGCGGCTACGGAAGCTCGATGGCGCCCACGGGCGCGGCCAGGTCCGCCGGGGCCAGCACCCACAGGCTTACCCAGTGAGTATCAACGGTCTTCACCGGGATCTCCCGGTAGAGCAGCCAGCGCAACAGCTCTCCCGCTCCGCCAAACTGGGGGCTCCAGGCGGAGCTGACGGCGTAGTCCTGGCCGACGTACTCGCCCAGGCTCAGCTCCAGGTCGGCGCCGGCGCCCACCAGGGCGGGGGCAGTGAGCTCGCCCGCCAGGCGCGACACCCAGGTCAGCTCGCGCATATCGCGCAGGTACCAGGCTACCGTGGCGCCGGCGTCACGCTCGACGACAAGGGCCAGGTCGGTGGCGAAGCCGGAACGGGAACGGGAGAGGGCGGCCACATCCTCCGCTAGGTCCAGGGCGCCGGGCTCGGCCACGGCGGGACGGGTCAGTTCGTGAGGCAGCGAACGCCTGAGGCCGGCTCCCTGGAGGCAGGAGGCCACGGACCAGAACGTCAGCAGCAGCAGCATGACCGACGCAGCCCCGGCCAGCGCTGCCGGCCGTCCGTCGCGCATCCACAAGAGGGCGAGCAAGGCCACGGCGATGCCCACGGCCGTCAGCAGCAGCAGCAGGAAGACGGCGTCGCCTCGGCGGGCGATGCCGCTCAGGGCCATCACCGCGTAGCCGACGAGGATGAACCCGACGGATAGGACCTCGGCGCGCTGCCGGGACGAGAGCCCGACGAAGCGCTCCCAAGCGGTGCCCAGGGTGCGGGCCGCCAGCAAGGCGAGCCCGGGCAGCGCCAAGACCAGGCCGAAGCCCGGGGACCCGGCCAAGAGCACCAGCAGCAAGGCGACGGCCGTCCACAGCCGGACGGCCAGACCGTGGCGGGTGGCGGGCCGGGTCGCGAAAGCAGCCAACCCGGCGAGAAGAAGGAGCGGCTCGTAGCCGGAGAGGAGCAGGACCTGAGTGAGAAGCGCTCCTGGCTCCCGGCGGAACAGGCTCTGCGCGAGGTCGGCGGCTTGCTCCAGCCACTGTTGCAGGCCGGCCGGGTGAATGAACGCCACCGTCGCCACCAGGAGGGAGAGACCGAGCCCCGCGGCCAGGGCGGAGCCCGTCCGGCGAGAGGGCAGGGGGAACCGCAGTGCCAAGCCGATCCCGGCGGCGATGGCGACGGCGGCCCAGGCCTCGGCGGCGCAGCCCAGCGCGAGGCCGAGCGAGAAGCCTGCCGCCATGGCCCAGCGCTGCCCTCCTTGGCGGCGGTGATGCAGGAGGCAGCCGCCGGCGAGCAGTAGGGCTACTCCGGCGAGGCCGGCGCCCACCCCCAGTCCGCCCACGGCGGACAGCCCGGGCGAGAGCGTCAACAGGGCGGCGGCAAGCAAGGCGCGACGTCGCCCGAGGGTTGCCCGCCAGAGCCACAGCGTCGCCGGGGTCAGGGCGGTGAGGAGCACCACCGGCAGGCGCGCGGTCCAGTCGGACACACCAAAGAGGAAGAAGAGGAGGCTCTGCAGCGCCAACAGGGTAGGAGCGACGGCCCCGCTCACCGAAACGGCGTCAGTGTCACCCCGGAGAAGGTGGTGGGCGGCCAGGGCCTGTTCGGCCTCCTGCGGGGAGAGAGGGGCCGAGCCGGCCGCTAGGCGCAGCACGAGCGCCAGCGCCGCCAAGCAGGCATACGCGCCTACTTCCAGCGTCACGCCGGCGGCGGCGTGCGTACCGTCCCTGGTGGCCGAGGTTGAGCACATGACGGGGTTGTCCATCCCTCTGGTCGTCGCGCCGGGCGCTGCCCACGGAGCAGGCGCGGCCGGTAAGCTTGGGATACGCCCGCCGATTATACGAGGTGGAGGGAAGGGCTGCCACTAGGCAACGCGAGAGGTACTCAGTCCCCCAACAGGCGCCAGGCCAGCAGGCCCAACACCACCGCTCCGAGCACCCAAAGGCCGATGACCAGCAGGGCGCCGTAACGTACCTGGGGCCCGCCGTCGGCCCAGGCGGATCGCGCCCGCTCACGGCTCTCAGCCATCACCGCCGGGGGAATCAGGCGCAGCGCCAGCGCCACCCCCAGGGGGACGAGCAGCAGGTCGTCCAGGTAGCCGAGCACGGGAATGGGGTCGGGGATCAAGTCTATGGGGCTGAAGGCGTAGGCAGTGACCAGGACCGCCACGGCCTTGGCGTACCAGGGGGTGCGGCGGTCGCGCGCGGCGAGATAGAGGGCGTAGGTATCCTGCTGCAGGTCGGCCAATCGCTCGCGCCAGGTCTTGCCGCTCACAGGCTGCTCCGTGCGGTCCGGTTCAGAACTCAATCTCGGCGACCTGGTCGAAGTCCAGGGCCAGGTCGGAAGTAGTGACGTCTTCTTGGTCATCCCACGATCCTTCGGCGGCGGCCTCGCCGCGACCGCAGAGGGAGCGGTAGCGGCAGAAGCGGCAGCGGCGCTCGTCCTCGGTGCGGGGGAAGTCGCGCGTGTCGGCGGCGGCGATCGTGTGCACCAGGCCTTCCAGGTAGGCGTGGTCGGCGGCGTAGCGGGGGTCGTCGTAGGCCAGGTTCGCGGGGCGATCGGGGTGCTCGGCGAACCAGTACACCAGGCGGACGC
>Ga0209612_1003403_pt1 | contig 10464 bp, 7 predicted proteins | sample BioC12SIPDNA_FD_185746 | JGI IMG/M metagenome (GOLD analysis project Ga0209612, IMG submission 185746) | Anaerobic biogas reactor microbial communites from Washington, USA - Biogas_R1_B C12 SIP DNA (SPAdes) (version 2) | ecosystem: Engineered > Bioreactor > Anaerobic > Unclassified | place...
CCTGCCACCAGAGTTTGTGGGCGAGGCCCGAGGCGTAGCCGGTAAGGACGATCAGCAGAAATAAGGGGCTCTTCCCCTTGTTGGTGCGCGAGCGCCAGGACTTGAGGATGGAGACCGGCCACGCCATGCCGAAACAGAGCATCATGACCGCTTCAAAGATCGGGAAGTGCATCGTCGTACGATTTGGTGTTGAAAAGTGTGCCATGATCGCAGAAAATCACCCGCCATGCAACCTCCGCTCGATCTCGCGCTTTCCGCTGCCGCCCCGCTGGCCGGCACCTGTCTGTTGTCCGGCGACAAATCGCTCTCGCACCGCGCCGCGCTCTTTGCCGCGCTCGCTGAAGGCGAGAGCGTGATCGACCGCTTTCTGGTGTCGGGCGTGACGCGCGCGATGCTGAATGCGCTCGATGCGCTCGGTGTCGCGTGGCGCCTCGACGGGGCGCGCCTGACGGTACAGGGACGCGGCCTGCGCGGCTTCACGCCGCCGGCCGCGCCGCTCAATTGCGGCAATTCGGCGACCACGATCCGTCTGCTTGCCGGCGCACTGGCCGCCGCCGGCACGCCCTGTACGCTCGACGGCTCGGCCGGCCTGCGCCGGCGCCCGATGGACCGCATCACCGCCCCGCTGCTGCGCATGGGCGTGCCGGTCGCGGCCAGCGGCGGCTGCGCGCCGCTGACGCTGGCGGCGCGCGCGGCAACGCTCCCGCTGACGGCGATCGAGGAGACGCTGCCGGTCGCGAGCGCCCAGGTCAAATCCTGCCTGATCCTGGCGGCGCTGGCCGCCGGCGGCGTCAGCACCCTGCGCGAGCCGGGACCGTCGCGCGATCATACCGAGCGCATGCTGGCCGCGATGGGCGCCGAAATCCGGGTGGAAGGCCTCACGGTCGCGGTCGCCCCGCTGCGGCGGCCGCTCGCCCCGCTGCGCATGACCTTGCCGGGCGATATCTCGTCCGCCGCGTTTCTGCTGGTTGCCGCGGCGCTGGTCCCGGGGTCTGAACTCTGTGTCCGCGATGTCGGCGTCAATCCCACGCGCACCGGGATTCTCGACGTGCTGCGCGAGATGGGCGCCCGGATCACGGTGGAGAACCCGCGCGTGGTCGCGGGCGAACCGGTAGGGGACGTCCGCTTGGTGGCCGCGCCGTTGCAGGCGGTCCGCGTGGGGGGGGACACGGTGGTGCGGATGATCGACGAGTTTCCGGTGTTCGCGGTGGCCGCCTGTTTCGCGTCCGGTGTGACCGAGGTGCGCGATGCGGAGGAGTTGCGTTACAAAGAGACCGACCGCATCTCCGTGCTCTGCGGCGAGTTGAAGGCGCTGGGGGTTCGGGTCACCGAGCGCCGCGACGGGTTCACGATCGAGGGCGGAACGCTGGCGGGCGGCGCGTGCGACGCGCGCGGCGACCATCGCCTGGCGATGTCGCTCGCGCTGGCCGGGCTGTCCGCGCCTTCGCCGGTCACGGTGCATCACGCCGAGATTCTGAACGAATCGTTCCCGGACTTCGCCGGGCAGCTCAAAGGCTTGGGCGCGACCGTGCGGTAGAGAAGCGAGGGAAGCGATAGAATCGAGAGAATCGACGGAATCGATTCAATCGAATCTTTCGATTCTTTCGATTCTTTCGAAAAAAAGCCCTCCCCCGCCGCATGTTTGTGTTATGCTTGGTACCGACAAAGCGGAGGTGACTATGCGGCGGACGGTTTTCTGGGCGGCGATCATGTTGGGTGCGGCGGCCTGTCTCGCGGGCGATCCCGTGGTGTCGAACGTGCGGGCGCTGCAGCGCGGCGGCGGCTCGCGGCTGGTGGACATCCGGTACGACGCGGCGGACTCCGACGGCGACCGGCTGTCCGTGACGGTGACGCTCACGGACAACGGCGCGCCCGTGCCGGCCGCGAGCGTGACCGGCGACATCGGCGCGGGCGTGCGGCCCGGAACCGGCAAGCAGATTGTCTGGGACGCGGGCGCGGACTGGAGCGGCAACCTCTCGGAGAACGTCCGGGCGACCGTCACGGCGGACGACGGGCGGACGCCCGCCGTGCCGCAGGGCATGGTGCGCATTCCCGGCGGGACGAACAGCGGCACGGACCCGGACTACGGCGCATACTCGCTGACGGTCGAGACCTTTCACATGGACGCGACCGAGGTGACCAAGGCGCAGTGGGACGCCGTGTACGCCTGGGCGGTGGCGCACGGGTACAGCTTCGCCCACGCCGGTTCGGGCAAGGCGGCAAACCACCCGGTGCAGACTGTGAGCTGGTACGACTGCGTGAAGTGGTGCAACGCCCGCAGCGAGAAGGAGGGCCGCACACCGTGCTACAACCTGAGCACCTGGGCGTGCAATTTCTCCGCCAACGGCTACCGGCTGCCGACGAATGCGGAGTGGGAATACGCCGCGCGCGGCGGGCTGAGCGGCCGGCGCTTCCCGTGGGGCGACACGATCACGCACAGCCAGGCGAACTACTACAGCAGCAGCAGTTACAGCTACGACGTGAGCCCGACGCGGGGCTGCCACCCGACCTATTTGACAGGCGGCTATCCGTACACGAGTCCGGCGGGCGCTTTCGCGGCGAACGGGTATGGGCTCTACGACATGGCGGGGAACGTGTGGGAGTGGTGCAACGACACGCCGGGCTCGAACCGGGGCATCCGTGGCGGGGGCTGGATCAACGGCGCCAGCGGCGCGCGTTGCGGCTGCAGCTACTGGTACGACCCGGGCAGCGCCAACTTCAACCACGGGTTCCGTGCCGTCTGCCGTTAAGGGCCCCCATGCGCTCCTCCCAGAACGGCAAGCCGGAACGGGAAGCGGAGCATCGGGAGCCGACGCGCCGTCCCCCGCGGATGCGGGGGTGAGCGGAGCGAAAGGCCGGCGGACCCCGAATGCGGAGCGCGGAGCGGGGTGGGGGAGAGGCGAGAGAATCGAGTGAATCGAGAGAGGCGATGGAATCGAGGGGAGGGGAATGAAGCGGATTGGAAACTTGTTTGACGCGGTGGTGGAGCCGGAGAACCTGCGGCTGGCCTTCTGGAAGGCGAGCCGGGGCAAGCAGCACCGGCCCGACCAGCGGAAATATGCGGCGCGGCTGGAGGAGGAGATCGAGGGGCTGCGCCTGGGGCTGCTGCAGGGCGACTATCCGGCGGGGGACTACACGCGCTTCACGGTGTACGACCCGAAGGAGCGGGTGATCTGCGCGGCGGCGTTCCGCGAGCGGGTGCTGCACCACGCGCTGATCAACGTGTGCGAGCCGCTGGTGGATGGCTGGCTGATGTTCGACTGCTACGCCTGCCGCGTCGGCAAGGGGCAGGCCAAGGCGGTACGGCGGGCGCAGGCGTTCGCGGGGCGTTACGAATGGTTTTTAAAGGCGGACATCCGCAAGTTTTTCGACTCGGTGCCGCACGAAGGTCTCAAGGCGCTGTTGCGCCGCAAGTTCAAGGACGGCCGGCTGCTCGGTTGGTTCGACCGGATCATCGACACGTACGCGACCGCGCCGGGGCGCGGCCTGCCGATCGGCAATCTGACCAGCCAGCATTTTGCGAATTTGTATCTGGACCCGCTCGACCGCTATGTCAAGGAGACGCTGCGGGTTGATGGGTACGTGCGTTACATGGACGATTTCGTGCTGTGGAGCGGGGAGAAGGATGAACTGAAGGTCGCGCGGGAGAGGATCGCGGCGTTTGTCGCGGAGCGTCTGGGGCTGGATCTGAAGGCCGAGCCTTACCTCAACCGGACGCGGCACGGCATGGATTTCCTAGGAATGCGTGTGTTCCCGGACGTTGTGAGACTGAACCGCAGGAGCAAGGAGCGGTTCGCGGAGAAGGCACGGCGCTACGAGTGGCTGCTGGCGCAGGGGCGTTGGACGGAACGGACGTATCAGGAGCGCATGGGGTCCCCGCCGGTTTCCTGTTTCCGGGGACGGAACGAAGAAAGGATGGCATCCTGACGCCGGTAGCGGACGCGAAGGTTTCAGGAAGCCTTTATTGACGATGGCACAGTACCGGACATTTTTCGTCCCGCTGGGGGACGGCGGCGAGGCGCAGGAGGCGCTGAACGCCTTCCTGCGGGCGAAGCGCGTGCTGGGCGTGGAGCGGGCTTTCGCGCAGACAGGCTGGGCCTTCTGTGTGGAGTGGCTGGAGGGCGGGCGGGACACGGCAAGGAATCCGCCGAAGGTGGACTACCGCGAGGCGCTGAGCCCTGCGGACTTCGAGGTCTTTTCGCGGCTCAGGCGGAAACGCAAGGAATTGGCCGAGAGCGACGGCGTGCAGGTCTACACGGTGATGACGAACGAGCAGTTGGCGGAGATGGTGCGGCTGCGGGTGACCGCGCCGGAAGAACTGCGGAAGATCGAAGGCATCGGAGACGCCCGGATCGCGAAGTACGGCGCGGATTTTGTGGCCGAGATGGCGGCCGCGCCGGGAACGGTTTTTGGGGAGACGGCGGGAAAATCGAGTGAATCGAGGGAATCGAGATAATCGACGGAATCGAATCAATCGAATCTTTCGATTCCCTCGATTCTTTCGATAAACAAAGGAGCGCGACATGAGCATGTTCGGCGGCACCGGCGGGTACTTCCGGCTGGATTCGTGGATTCTGGCCAACATCGTGCAGCTCGGGACGCAGCGGTTCTGCCGGCGGTTCCTGAACCGCACGAACGACCCGTGCGGAAGGCAATACGACCAGATGACGCAGGCCGCGCGCTCGGGCTGCGCCAACATCGCCGAGGGTTCGGCGCGGCGGGCGACTTCCAAAGAAACGGAGATGCGCCTCACCGACGTGGCGCGTGCGAGCCTGGCGGAACTGGCGGGCGACTATCTGAACTGGCTCATGCAGCAGGAAAAAACGCCGTGGGGCAAGGAGACGCCCGGGGCGCGGGCGGTGTATGCGGTGCGGCTGGACGCGCCCGCTTACGGCGAGGACGTGGTGCACGATGCCTGTGCGCACATCTTGGCGCAGAAAAAGAAGTTCGCGGAGTGGCTGGACGCCGACAGCGACGAGACGATGGCCAACGCGCTGCTGATCCTGATCGCACGGGTGATCCACATGCTCAACCGCCAGATGGAGTCGCAGGGCGAGACGTTCAAGGAGGAGGGCGGGTTCCGGGAGAAGCTGACCGGCATCCGGCTGGAGGCGCGGGCGCAGCAGCAGCAGGGCGCGCCGGTCTGTCCCGAGTGCGGCAAGCCGATGGCGCGGCGAACGGCCAAAAGCGGCAAGAACGCGGGCCGGGAATTCTGGGGCTGCACGGGGTATCCGGAATGCAAGGGCGTGCGGGAAATGGAGGGCGCGAAATGAGAGAGTTTTTGGGGTTTTCGAGGGAATCGAGGGAATCGAGAAAATCGAAGGAATCGATTCGGTCGAATCATTCGATTCCGTCGATTCTATCGAGAGCCGGCATCATCACCGCCGCGCTTCTGGCTGCCGTCATGGCGCATGCCGGCTCCGGCACGGGGCAGTCCGCGGCCTTCCGCGTGGACACGCGGGCGGCGGCGAACGTGCGGGTCACGGGCGTGTCGAGCCGCTGGTGCGACGGGCCGTACGGCGGGGCGGGGCGGCATGTGTATTTTCTGGCGGGCGTGGCGTTGCCGGTGGCGTTCACGGCGCAGGTGGAGTGGGGCGGCGCGACGCCCTCGCGGCTGGAGTTCAACGGGGCCAACAACGGGCTGGGCTACGCGAAGACGCTCGACGTGGGCGCGCTCGGCGCGGGCGGCCGGCTGGAGGTGGTGGCCGTGGCGGCGGACGGCACGCGCTCGCCCGCCTTCCGGGCGAACTTCGACGTGGCGCCGCTGCCGCTGGCGAGTGCTTTTTATCCCCAGGCCCTGTCGCTGAGTAGTGAGCTGAAATATACGACGGCAGAATTTTCGATGGATGTTTTCAAAGGCCAGAGCGGCGTTGTGCAGGGATGTCCTTTGCCCAATGAAAACATGGAGGTCCAGCCGAGTTTCAGTGCCAAGGCGGAAGTCACAGGAAACGGCACGCTGACGTTCAGCCCGTCCGGAGGAGTGAATAACGGCATCAAGCTGAACGGCACGCAAACGCGGCGGCCTGACGGCAAGTTCGGCAAGGCGGCGGGCGTGGACTTCGGCCTGAACGTCGAAGGTGAAGTGGTTGCCGTCTGGAGTCAGACTCAATCGAAGTGGGTTGTTAGCGAGGGTTATCTGGGCCTGAACGGATATGGTAATTATTCCACTGCGCCGTATTACGTGTACGCGCCGCCGCCGATTTATCTCAGGGCGGAGATCGGAGCAGATGTCTCGATAGGTGTCCGTGTGAAGGATCTGGGCGACGGACAGGACTGGACGCCTCAATTCGAGGCGGAGGCGACGTTCCCGGATATCAAAGGCATCTTGGGGTGTGGCGTTGGCAGCGTACTGGCTCTGGAAGGATCTGTGGGCGTTAAGGGCAAATTTGCGGTTCAGAGCCCTCCAATGGTTTGGACTAAGCTGGGCGTGGAGGGCAAGATCGGCGCGCAAATCGTGATGATCGGTTTCGCGACCGCGCCGATCGACATCTGGTCGGGTGAGTATTGGATCATCGGCGGGACGAACCCGCAGGGCCTGGCGTCGCCGTTCGCGCTCGCGCCGGAGGCGGCGGCGCTGAGCCTCACCGCCCTCGACACGCGGTCGTTCCGGCCGCTCGCGCGCGACTATCTGGACCGTGGCGGGGCGGGGACGCTGGCGCTGACGCCCGAGCGGCCCGCCGCGCGCATCCTGGCGCTGACCGGCGGCACGGAGACGACGCTGGTGACGGACGGGTATCCCTATCCCGAGCCGACGGTGGCTGCGGCCGGAACGACGAACCACGTACTGTACGTGAGAGACAACGAGGGACGCTTGGCGGAGAACCGCACCGAGCTGGTGGATGTGCATGACGGTGGCGAAGGGTGGTCGGCCGCCGCGCCGGTCTGGGACGACGGCACGGGTGATTTCGCGCCGCAGGCGGCCGCGCTGCCGGACGGCACGCTGCTGGCCGTGTGGGCGAACGGCCGCGCCGCCCTGACCAACGGCGCGGCGCTGGACGAAGCGCTGGCCGGACTGGAGATCGCGGCGGGCGAGCGCGATCCCGCGACGGGCGTCTGGACGTGCCGGAATCTGACGGCGAACGGATATCTGGACCACAGTCCCGCGCTGTCGGCGGCGGCGGACGGCAGCGCGATGGCCGCGTGGATACGCAACCGCGATCTGAATCCGACGGGCACGCCGCAAGAGCCCAACCGCCTTCTTTTCTCGCGGCGTGTCGGCGGCGTGTGGGAGGAGGAGGACTACGTGGCCGTCAATCTCGGCACGGTCACCTACTGCGACTTGGCCTACAACGGAACGGAGGCGACGCTGGTCTTCTCGATGGACGCGGATGGAGACCTTGCCACGGTGGACGACCAGGAACTGTACGGCTGCACGTTCGGCGGCGGGCAGTGGGGGCCGTATACGCGGCTGACATCCAACAGCCTTCAGGACACGCGGCCGTATGTGCGCTACGATGCCGGGGGCGAGGTGCTCGTGGTCTGGTATCAGGAGGGCAGGATCGTGTCGGCGACGGGGCTGGCCTTGGCCGACCCCGTCGAGGCGGGCGAGGTCGGGATCGGCAGCGGGGCGCAGGATTTCAAATTGGCGACGGGTTCCGACGGGCAGATGGCCGCGGTGTGGCAGGGCGCGGGCGTCGAAGGCGTGGCGGCCTCAGACCCTTACATCCTGAACTACGATCCTGATCGCGGTCTTTGGAGTCATGGCGTGAGGCTTTTGGAAGACCCCGCGTTGGAACGCGGTTTTTCGGCCACGTTCGGCGAAAGCGGAAACTTGATTCTGGCGTACTCGAAAGTGGCGGTGGAAGAGGACACGAACGGCGTGCCGGTCTTCGGGGCTGCGGATTTGTGCGTGCTGGATCATCCGGTGGGCTCTGATCCGGCGATCGGCATATACGGCATCGCGCTCTCGACGAACGCGGTTGATTTCGGCGGGGTTGTGCAGGTTCATGTGACTGTCGAAAACCGCGGCGACCTTCAGGTGACGAATCTGGCGGTGTGCGTGTATGCGGGCGACCCGGCGGCAGGTGGCGCACTGCTCGGGGAGACGCAGCGCGTGGCGCAGGTTTTGGGCGGCACGTCCGAGGTGGTGACCGTGACGTGGACGATTCCCGAGGCGCTCAGCAACGTGGTGCTCCATGCGGTGGCCGACCCGGGGCTGGAGACCGACGACCGCAACCGGGCGAACAATACGGCCACACTGGCCGCGCTGATGCCCGACCTGTCGGTGGAGGGCGCGTCCGCGATGAACGAGACGACCAACGTTCGGCTGCTCAGCGCCAGCGTGATGAACGAGGGCGCCGTGCCGGTGGCGGAAGGCACGCAGGTGACCTTCCGGCGCGGGGCGCCGGAGGGCGAACTGCTGGCGACCGACACGCTGGGCGCACTGGTTTTTGGCACGAACGGCGTGTACGACGCGGGCTTCCGCTGGGACATGTCCGGGACGGTCTTCACCTCGGCGTTCGAGGTGGTCTACATCGCGGTCGATCCAACCAACGGGGTGGACGAGATCGAGGAGGCGAACAACACGGCGGCGGTGCAGGTGATGACCAGCCTCGACTCGGACGGCGACGGGCTGCTGGACGGCGAGGAGCAGCGGCTCGGCACGCGGTCCGATTTGACGGACACGGACGGGGACGGGCTCGGCGATTTCGCCGAAGTGAACACGCACGGCACGAACCCGCTGCTCAGAGACAGCGACGGCGACGGCGCGGAAGATGCGAACGAACTGGCCGCAGGCACCGACCCCAACAGCGCGACGGACGTCTTCAAGATCGTGGCGGCGGACGGGACTGACGCCTACGTGATGAACGTGACGTGGAACGCCAAAGCCGGGAGTGTGTATCAGGTGGAGGCGGCCGCATCGCTGGCGGGGCCTTGGGAAAACGCGCCGGACAACGGTGGCGAGTTCGGCGCGAGTCGCCAGACGGCGGTCACAAACGGCGTGCTGCAGTACCGCGACACGCAGACGGGGCAGACCACTCGCTTCTACCGAGTCCGGAAAGTGGCGCCGTGAGTCTCCCTGCGGCACCATGGGGTATCCCGAGTTTTAGGGCGTGCGGGATACGGAAGCCGGGCAGTGAGGGAGCTTTTGGCCGTTCGAGAGAATCGAAAAAAATCGAGGGAATCGATTCAATCGAATCTTTCGATTCTCTCGATTCCCTCGAAATCCGGCGTCGTGACCACGACGCCCCAACGGGAGGGACGAGCGTCCGCTCGTCCCGGGCAAGCAAACGCTTGCCCCTCCCCGCGTGGTGTGCTGCGGGGCTACTCGCCCGCCTTGACGATCGCTGCGAATGAGTCGGCCTTGAGCGCGGCGCCGCCGATCAGGCCGCCGTCGATGTCGGGCTGGCTCATCAGCTCTTTCGCGTTTTCGGGCTTCATGCTGCCGCCGTACTGGATGCGGATCGTGTTGGCCAGGTCGCCGTCGGCGATCTCCGCCAGCGTGCGGCGGATCAGGGCGTGGACCTCCTGCGCCTGAGCCGGCGAGGCGGTGCGACCGGTGCCGATCGCCCACACGGGCTCGTAGGCGATCACGACCTTGGCGAGATCGCCGCCCAAACCGTCCAGCCCGGCCTTGGTCTGGCGCACGACGACGGCTTCCATGTTGCCTGCGTCACGTTCGGCGAGCGTCTCGCCCACGCACACGATCGGAATCAGCCCGGCGGCCAGCGCGGCCTTGGTGCGGGCGTTGACCGTCTCGTCGGTCTCGCCGAAATACTGGCGGCGCTCGCTGTGGCCGATGATCACGTACTCGACGCCAAGATCCTTCAGCATCGCGGCCGAAATCTCGCCGGTGTATGCGCCCGAGGCCTCCCAGTGCACATTCTGCGCGCCGAGCTTCACGTTCGATCCCGCGCAGGCGGCGGCCGCAGCCTTCAAATCGGTAAAGGGCGGGCAGACCACGACCTCGACCTGCGCGACGTCCGCGACCTCTTTCTTGATCCCGTCGATCAGCGCGGCAGCTTCGGACGCCGTCTTGTTCATCTTCCAGTTACCCGCGACAATTTTTTTACGCATCATGCTCTCCTTGGTTGTGAAAAAAAGACAGGCCTATTATGGCTAGTGGTCAGTTGTTATGCAAGTCCGGGCTGGATACGGCGTAATTCAGGTTGACGAAGTGCTTTTGAAACGGGATGATAAGTTTCATGCGCGAACCGAGATCGTGGCGATCTGCGATGTGGACAAGAACCATTTGGACAAGGCCGCCGCGCTGGTGCCGGGCGCCCGCCGCTACACCGATTGGCGTGAGATGCTTGAAAAAGAGGGTGGCCGTATCGATTCAATCAACGCCTCTGTGCCCGATCACATGCATACACTGATCGCGCTGACTGCCATGCGGGCGGGCAAGCACGTCTATTGCCAGAAACCGCTCTGCCACGACGTGGCCGAGTGCCGCGCGCTCTCGAAGGCGGCCCGGCGCGCGGGCGTGGTGACGCAGCTCGGCACGCAGCACGCCTCGGGCGT
>Ga0209612_1003434_pt1 | contig 10399 bp, 4 predicted proteins | sample BioC12SIPDNA_FD_185746 | JGI IMG/M metagenome (GOLD analysis project Ga0209612, IMG submission 185746) | Anaerobic biogas reactor microbial communites from Washington, USA - Biogas_R1_B C12 SIP DNA (SPAdes) (version 2) | ecosystem: Engineered > Bioreactor > Anaerobic > Unclassified | place...
TGTGACGAAAGCCATCCTCAAACTGCTGCCCCTTCCCAAGAAAGCCATCAGTCTGCTGGTACCCTTCGCCGATCTCGCGACCGCCATCGAAACGGTTCCCGTCATCATCCGGTCCAAGTACATCCCCACGGCGATCGAATACATGGAAAAACCGGTGATTCTCTGCGCCGAGCAGTATCTGGGCAAAAAATTCCCCGACCACTCGTCCGACGCCTACCTGCTGCTGACCTTCGACGGCAACAGCCGCGAAGAGGTCGAGGCCATCTACGAGAAGGTCGCCGAGGTCTGCCTGCAGGCCGGGGCCAAGGATGTGCTGATTTCCGACACCGACGAGCGTCAGGTCTCGATCTGGAGCGCGCGCGGCGCCTTTCTGGAGGCCATCAAGGCCTCGACCTCCGAAATGGAAGAGTGCGACGTGGTTGTGCCGCGCAACCACGTGGCGGAATTTGTCAAATACACCAAGCAGGTCGAACGGGATGTCGGCGTGCGCCTGAGCGGTTTTGGCCACGCCGGCGACGGCAATCTGCACGTCTATGTGCTGCGCGACGACTTCGACCCGGAGACTTATGCGCGCAAGCTCAACGAGTCCTTCGACCTGCTCTATGCCAAGGCACGCGCGCTAGGCGGCCAAGTCTCGGGCGAGCACGGCATCGGGTTCGCCAAGAAAGCCTTTTTGGCCGAGTCGCTCGGCGAGGTCTCCATGGACCTGCTGCGCAGCATCAAACGGGCCTTCGACCCCAACGGCATACTCAACCCCGGCAAGGTCTGCTGATGAACAAGAGTCCCCTCATGCCCTTTGCACTCGAAACCTACCTCGCCGACCGTAAATGTACAGTCGAGGAGCATCTGTTCGCCAGCCTGCCCGACGCCGGGACGCGGCCGGCGATTCTCGCGGAGGCGATGCGCCATGCGGTGGTGTCGGGCGGCAAGCGCCTGCGGCCGATCCTTTGCCTGGCCGCCGCTGAGGCGGCCGGCGGCTCGGCCGCAGACGCGCGTTGCGCGGCCACGGCGGTCGAACTGCTCCACACCTACACGCTCGTGCATGATGACCTGCCCTGCATGGACAACGACCTGTTGCGCCGCGGCCAGCCCACCGTGCACGCCCGCTATGGCGAGGCGGTCGCGGTGCTGACCGGTGACGCCTTGCAGACGCTTGCTTTCGAAGTGCTGGCCAACTCACCGGAACGGCGCGCCGGCACCGTCGCCCGGCTCGTCAAGGAACTCGCCGCAGCCGCCGGCGCCGCCGGCGTGATCGCCGGTCAGGTCGAGGACATCCGCTTTGCCGCCGCACCCACGCGCGCCGTCATCGACTACATCTTCCAGCACAAGACCGCCGACCTCTTCAAAGCCGCATGCCGCCTCGGCGCGCTCGCCGCCGGCGGGGACGACACCGCCGTCGACCGGCTCGCGCGCTTTGCCGACGGACTTGGCTTCGCCTTTCAAATCGTCGACGATCTGCTCGACGCGCAGGAGGCCGTGACCGACGGCCCCCCTGAACTCTCCTGCCTCGCCGTGATGTCTGCCGACGCCGCGCGCGAGTGGGCGCGGAGCCTCACGGCGCAGGCCGTCGGTGCGCTCGACGGCCTGCCGGGCGACACCGCGCCGCTTGCGGCGCTGGCCGACCACCTACTCACTCGCATCATTTGAGCCCGATATGACTACTCCCCACATCCCGCACCTCCTGATCACCGGCGCCACCGGGCTGCTGGGGCGGCCGCTGTTGCGCGCCTGCGCCAGCCGCGGCGAGTGGCGTGTGACCGGCACTGCGTTCCGGCGCACCGGCCCCGGTCTGGAACGTCTGGACTTGTCGCAGACCGACGCCATTCCCGGCTTTCTCGACCGGCTCGCGCCGGACATCATCATCCACACCGCCGCCGAACGCCGCCCCGACGTGAGCGAGCGCGACCCCGCCGGCACGCAGCGCCTGAACGTCGGCAGCACCGCAGCCATCGCGCAATGGGCCGCGGCGCGCGGAGCCTTTGTGATCTACATCTCATCCGATTATGTGTTCGACGGCGCGCATCCGCCCTACCGCCCCGGCGACGCCACGCATCCGCTCAACGCCTACGGCCAAAGCAAGCTCGACGGCGAACACGCGGTGCTGCAGGCCGGTTGTGATGCGGCCGTGCTGCGCGTGCCGCTCCTGTACGGCGACGTGGAACGCCTGGACGAGTCACCCGTGACCGTGCTGGCCGACGCCCTGATGAAAGCAGCCCCCGGCGCGCGGATCGCGATGGAGCACTGGGCGACGCGCTATCCCACGCACACGGCGGATGTCGCCGACGTGCTCGCCGGCATGACCGCGCACCGTCTGGCCCATCCCGGCTTCAGCGGCATCTTTCATTGGAGCGGCAACGAGGCGATGACCAAATACGAGATGGCGTGCCTTTTCGCGCCGCTGGTCGGAGCCGACCCCGCGTGCCTCGTTCCGGACCCCGCGCCGCCCGCCGGCGCGCCGCGCCCCCAAGACGCCCACCTCGACACCTCCGATCTGGAGCGTCTGGGCATCGGCCGCCGCACGGCTTTCGCCGCGGCGATTCCCGCCATCCTCGCGCCGCACCTCCGCTGATTTGTGGAGACATCGGCCTTGCGTCTCAGCCCAGTTCCGCTACACTTTCCGCCTTCGCACGTCAGTCCCTCTCTGATCAGCAACCGACCGGGTCACCTCTATGGCGCTTTTATCCCTTCGCAACGTCTCTGTTCAGTACGGCGGCCCCGCCGTGCTGGACACTGTCAGTTTCAGCATCGAGCCTGGTGACCGGGCCTGCGTCACAGGGCGCAACGGCGAGGGAAAATCCACCCTGCTCAAAATTATCGCAGGGCTGGTCACGCCCGACACGGGCGAGATCATCCGACAGCCGGGCTTGCGCACCGCCTATCTGACCCAAGATGTTCCGGGCGACACCGACGGCACTGTTGCCGACCTCGTCGCGCAGGGTTTGAGCCATGAGACCCGCGACACCCACCACCCCGGCCCGGCGCTGTTCCTGACCCAGCTCGGGTTGAACGGGGGCACCCCGTTCAACGCGCTTTCAGGCGGCATGCGCCGTCGCGCGCTGATGGCGCGTGCACTGGCCTCCGACCCCGACCTGCTGTTGCTCGACGAGCCCACCAACCATCTGGACATCGCGACCATCGAATGGCTGGAGGGTTACCTGCGCAAAAGCCGTTGTGCCTGTCTCTTTGTCACACACGACCGCGCCTTCCTCAAGCGGGTGGCGGTGAAGGTGCTGGATCTCGACCGCGGCCAGCTCGCCGGATGGGACTGCGATTATGCCACCTTTCTGCAGCGCAAGCAGGATCTGCTCAACGACGAGGCGGTCTACTGGGAGCGCAAAAGCAAGCGGCTCGCTCAGGAAGAGGCGTGGATCCGGCGCGGCGTCAAGGCGCGCACCACACGCAATGAAGGCCGGGTGGCGGCCCTGCTTGAGCTGCGCGAAACCTTCAAGCGGCGGCGCACGCAAACCGGTGTGAGCCGCCTGCAGCTCGATGCGGCCGAAGCCTCCGGCGAACAGGTGCTGAAGATCGAAGAACTCCGTTTCGCCTATCCGGGCGAAGCCCCTGTTATCAGCGACTTCAGCGCCAAGGTTCTGCGCGGCGAACGCATCGGCATCATCGGCCCCAATGGCGCCGGCAAGACCACGCTGCTTAATCTGCTATGCGGACGCCTGACACCCGACGCCGGCCGCGTGACGCCAGGTGCGCGCGTGCAGCTCGCCTTTTTCGACCAGCTCCGCGCCCGGCTGGACCTTGAAGCCAGCGTGGTCCAGAACCTTGCAGACGACAAAGACGAGGTCACCGTCGGCGGCGTGCGCAAACACGTGTTCGGCTACCTCGGCGATTTCCTTTTCACGCCGGACCGCGCCCGCACACCGGTCAAGGCGCTTTCAGGCGGCGAACGCGCGCGGCTGCTGTTGGCCAAGTTGTTTCTGCAGCCCGGAAACCTGCTCGTGATGGACGAGCCGACCAACGATCTGGACATCGAGACCCTGGAGTTGCTGGAGGAGCAGTTGCTGGGTTACGCCGGCACGCTGTTGCTGGTGAGCCATGACCGCGATTTCCTGGATAATGTGGTCACCAGCACGTTTGTGCTGGAGGGCGACGGCCGCGTGGGGCTCTACCCCGGAGGGTACGCCGACTGGCTGCTGCAGCGCCCTGCAACCGGGCCCGACACAACCAAGAAGTCCGCCGGGGCAGCGGTGCGGCCTGCGGTGCGCGCACAGACCCGGTTAAGCTTCAAAGAGAAGCGGGACCGAGAAGAGCTGCCCGCGCGCATCGAGGCGCTGGAGGGCGAGGTGTCGGCCCTGCATTCGGCCCTGGGCGATGTCTCCCTCTACCAGAATGAACCCGCAGCCATCGCGACAGCGCAGGCCCGCCTGCCGCAGGCTGAGGCCGAACTGGAGGCCGCCTTCGAGCGCTGGGCCGACATCGAAGCGCGCGCGGCGCAGGTCGATGCGTAAAACAGCATCTTTTTTTGCGCAAATGGACATGACTGCTTGAAATCGGGCGTGCTATGATTATCCTGTATGTGTTGAGCTGGCGTATGCGTGAGCGCGTTCTGCGTGTGGCCTGAACCTCAGTGTCGCCGGTTCGCAAAATAGAGAGGCGAGTTCGCATAACCGAGATTGCGGTGCGGCGATCGCTCGTGGCATGCTGGCATCAAGAAAAGGAGACAGGATATGAAACGTCATGGATATGTCCTTGCACTCGTTTGCAGCGTCTCGATCACTTCGGCACGGGCCGACACCGTCATCGGCCCGGACGCGACTGTCGCCGTCACCAACAGCGAGGCGCTGGGAACCGATCCCCTACAGCTCAAAACCGGAGCCACCCTCGTGTTCCCGGGAGCGGACGCCGGCGTCGCGGGCCTCAATGAATACACCCGCACCAACACGTATTCTGTCGGAACGCCTTGCCTTAACCCCTACGGCGCCTTCACGCGGATCATCGACTCCGCCTACTGGGCAACCAACAAGATCACCGAGACCTACACGGAGTATGTCTACACCGGACGCTGGTATCTTCCCCAAGCCGGGCTGTACAGTTTCTACGAGCATATCGACGATCATGCGGCCCTCGGCATCGACGGCCAGGTCGTCTTCAGAAACACGGTCTACAACCAGCCGACCTGCGTGCAGGACATCCCGCTGGAGGCCGGTTGGCACGGCGTCGAAGTCCGCGTGTTCAACGGCTGGGCCGGAGGCGGGGCGGCCTCCGGACTCCTGAGCGGCATTCTTTTCAGCCCCAGCAATGACCTGATCAGCGTGGAGAACCAGACCAACGCCTTTGCCTTCGCCGACCCCGGCGACGGCGGCGTGCTGCGCGCCGCCCACAACGGGCACCTCGGCCAAAAGATCCTGGTCGAGGGCTCGGCCGTCCTGAACCTCGCCGACCACGACATGGCGCAGCCGTTCCGGCTGACCGGCGGCCTGCTCCAGCTCACGAACACCACCGGCGCGGCGCGGCTTATCGTGGACGGCGCAAACGACCTCGTGTTCGGGGCGACCGGCCTGGAGATCGACTACCCGCCCTTCAACCTGGACGTGGCCTTCAGCAATGCCGCGCCGGATGCATGCCTGACCTTCCGCGACCTGGCCACGCTGTACGCCTGGCCCACCTCCTGCGCCTGGCGCGTGGCCGACAACGCCACGCTCGCGCTGGCCGGGACCAACCTGCTCGGCGCGGGCGACATCGCGCTGACCAACCACAACATCACCGTCCTCGTGCGCGAGGCGGTCGCGCAGGACGCCGTGATCCGCGTGCTGGGCACCAACCTCACGGCCGCGATCAAGCCGTGCTGGCTGGACGCACTCGGCAAGTGGAACGGCATCGGGGCCACCTTCACCAACGACATCGCCCTGGAAGGCACCGGTTCTACGGCGCTCTTCCCTGTCAATCAAAACTTCAACCTGCAGGGCGCGATCACCGGTTCCGGCACCGTGGTCAAGACCGGCAACAGCCGCCTGGAAATCCTGGAGCCTTGCGATTTCGTGGGCGATGTCTACTGCGGCGGCGGCAATGTGTTCGTCTTCCACCAGGTCACGGCCGGCGACTCCAACAACACCGTGACGGTGCAGAGCAACACGACACTCGCGTTGTATCCGGAAGGATACGGGACCGCCCCGACAACCGCCTCCATCAAAAAGCTGGTCGGGGCAGGCACCGGCAATTCAATTTATATACCGGCCCTCCAAACGATGGAGGTGGAGCGCTTCGAAGGCACCCTCAGCGTTTACGGCGTCGGCGCGCTGCGCGTCGGCACGCTGGCGGCAGGCGCCACGCTGACCGCAGCGAATCAGATAGCCTTGACCGTTGACGCCGTCGAGCCGGGCGCGGCCGTCCGCCTCAGCGACACCGCCTCCCTCGCGCTCGGCAGCGGCACCGTTCTCGACTCTCTCTATCTGAATTCCGGCACGTTCGCGGTCGCCGGCGCGGCCACGATCACGCAGCTCAGCGGCCCCGGCACGCTGCTCAAGCAGGGTGCCGAAACGATGAGCGTGCTGTTCAGCTCCGCCGCCGGCGGGCTCCGCGTCGAGGCGGGCAAGCTGACCGTCGCCGCGCCCGATCCCGCCGGCGTGCTCGGCAGCCGGCCGGCCCTCTGGCTCGACGCCGCGGCCCCGGGCGTCTTCACCCAGTACCAGAGTTATGTCTTCACCAACAACTTCACGGTCATCCAGCGCTGGAACGACTGCCGGCCGGGCGCGCCCTATTACGGCTACAACAATCGCGGCGAGAACAATTTCCAGGTCTATCCCTACGTCATGACCAACAACCAGAACGGCCTGCCGGTGGTTTCGATGGGTTCGTATCAGACCACCCTGTCGGCGGAATACGGCAGCCGCACCGAAGCGCGGCGCCTGCCGCTCTCCACGAACCTCAACCCGCAGCACGTCGTGATGATGTTCGGCAGCCAGAACGGCGGCGGCTCGGCGGCTGTCGGCGGGGATTGGGCGCTGCAGCGCGCTGGTTCGACCGCGGCCGACTTCCGCAATCCGGCCACACCTATTCTGGCCTCACTCTATCCGGCTTGGACCAACGGCGTGGCCGTCACCGCCACCAACACCGGCTTCAACGGCGGCTACCAGATCCTGACCCTCAACTCGCAGGGCAAGACCGTCAACGCGCTCGGCTGGCGCTTCGACTATCAGACCGCCGGCGGACAGAACTACGGCGAGGTGCTGGTCTACACCAACGCGCTCACCGACCTCGAACGCATGACCGCCGAGGCCTATCTGGCCGAGAAATGGGCGCTGATCTACGCCAACGCGCATGTGCCGTCCGCCACAGTCGCGGCCGGCGCGGAACTGGAGATCGGCCGGACCTTCACCGTCGGCCAGCTCTACGGCGAGGGCACCGTGCGCCTGGCGGAAAGCTCCGCCTTCACGCCCGGCGGACTCTTCCGCGGCACGCTGCAACTCAGCGGCGGCACGCTGAGCGTCGCGGACCTGCCCGCTCCGCCCGGCCCCGAGGCCGTGCCCGCCGCCGGACGATCCGCCTGGTTCGACCCGAGCCAGACCAACCGCGTCGTGCCGGGATCCGCCTACACGCCCACCCGGCCGCTGGCCGTCACCGGCCTGTTTGACCGCGAATCGGACGGCCTCTACCTGCTGGGTACCTGTGACGGCGTGAATAGCAACCAGTACGACCGCCGCCCCTGGCTCTCCGAAAGCGCGGGGCCCTTGGGCTCGCCCCTCTTCTGGCTGGACTATGAGAACATCTATTCGGATGACATCCGCGGCAACACCCTGCGCATGATGCGGAACCCCAGCTATCTCGGTACCGGGCAAACCCAAAACGTCGTCACCAACGCGCGCACCGGCTTCATCGTGCTGGACAGCTCGCGCGGCGGCGGCGTGCCGATCACCTACAATGTGAGCGCCAATCTGGTGATCACCCGCGACGACCCGCACTCATTCAACTCGCCGATCTGGGGCAGTGGCACCACGAACATCGTCCGCAACGCGCCCACCTTCCTGGATGGCCGCCCGGTGAACGGCGCGGCCGACGGCTTCACCGGAAAGGAAGAACTGCTCTCCTTCACAGCGACAGGCGTTTTCCAGGCCGGGTATTTCGGCTACTATAACCTCGGCGAATCTCCCAATCTGAATCCTGAGCGCCTCGGCGAGATCATCCTCTTCGAGAGCGCGCTGGACGACGCCGCGCGCGCCGGCATCGAGGCCTATCTGATGCACAAATGGCTGGGCAAGGCGCGCGACGGCTACACGGACTTCTCCGGCGCCCGCGTGGACGGCACCGGCACGGTCGTCGCCACCACGCCCGACCGTCTGCCGGCCTTCGCCGAAACCTTCTCCGGCACGGTCACGCTCTCGACCGACACTTTTGATCTCACGATCGGCACCAACGCGCTCGGACAGGCGGCCGTCACGCCGTCGCTCGCGATCCCCGGCACGCTTGCGGTCGCCGCCGGCGGCACGGTCAACCTGACCTTCGCATCGCGGCTGCGGGCGGGCCTCTACCCGCTGCTCACCTGCGGCGCCTTCGCGGGCGAGGGCTTCGCGGACTGGACGCTCGCCGTCAGCGGCGACGTGCCGGCCGGTGACGTGACCCTCGTGCGGAGCGCCGGCACGCTGAGCGTGCGGATCGCTTCACTCGGCACCCTGTTCATGCTGAACTGACTTACCGGCCGAGCTTCTTTTGAATCAGGCTTTCGGCAAAGGCGGTGCCCTTGGACGTCAGCCGGCCGTTCGACACCAGCGGCTCGTTGAGTCCAGCCGTCTGAAAGGCGGTAAAGAGATCGACCGTCTCGACGCCGTGGGCATCCGCGACGCGTACCACCGTCTCGGCATGGCGTCGCGCCTCCGCCGCGTGCGGGCAAGGCGTCGCGCCAGGCTGGCAGCCGCAACCGGGCATGACGTCAAACCCCGGCGGCACGACCAGCACCACGCGCGGGCTGCCGCCGGCCGGGCTGGAGAGCAGACCGGTCAGGGCGGCCAAACGGCGCTCAAACCCGCCGGAGCCCCCTTCGCGGCTGAGCGCCAGCAGCGACGGGGCAACCACCGCGGCCGACGCCGGCATGACGCCGTTCAGCGAGGCAAGCGGCAACAACAGGGACATGCCGGAGGCCCCCTCGCTTTGCTCAATGGCATGCACATCCACCACACGGCAGAAGGTTTCTGGTTTCAAGTTCCCTGTTCCCGGCTCGACGTTCAGCGTTCGGCGTTCGGCGTTCGGCGTTCCCCCATAAATAAACCCGTCGAGCAGCACCACGCCGTTCGTGCCGGAAAGGGCGACCGGCGCTTCGACCGGATCGCCGCGCGACGCTTTCGAGGCGATCAGCACGATAAAATCATCGCCGCACTTGAGCGTCTCGCCGGACACCGCGTCCGGCAGACAGGCATAAGGCTCGCGCAGAAAGCGCGCCGCGCCGCGGTTGATCTCGACGCCGTGGTGGCGCAGCGACCAGGCCAGCCGCGCCAGCGTCCCGGCCTCGGTTTCGTCCAGATAGACGCGCGCCCATCCCTTGTCGGTCACCAGCCGCTCCACACGGTTGGTGCGCGTGCCGTCTGCGCGCTCGATGTCGCAGACCAGTTCATACGGCAGACCGTCGGCCGCCGTGGTGCGGATGCGGATGATCGGGTGTACCCGGTCATCGGCGTAACAGGCCGCAGGAATGCCGGTGATGCGCGTCGAGACCTGGGCTTCCGACCATACCGGGCCTTCGTACGCCAAAACCGTCTCGTAACTGGCTGTCTCGCCGCTGGCCGCCTCAGCCGTCACTGTCACGCCGGCCGGCAACCGGCTTTTTCTGAAAACTGCGGCCACCGCCTCGCCCGCGCCCAGTTCATCCTGGCAGGCAGCGGATTTCCACCGCGCCGTGTGGTTCGTGCCCCAGCAGGAAGAGCCGTCTTTCAGGGTAAAGGGCACGAACACCTCATCGACCCCGGCAAACCGATAGGCCGCGCCGCTTTCGGCGGTCGCGAAAGGGTGCACGATCCGGTCGCGCGTTTCCCAGCGGCCCTCGCGCAGGTCGCCGCCGGTCAGCATGACCATGTTGGTCGCCGCGCCCGGCTCGCCCGAACGCTTCCAGGCGATTCCGGTGTCGATCTCCTGACGGCAGACCGTGCGCACCTGCAGGCGGCGCAGGCCGGACTCGAGCGGCACATCCTCGCCGGAGGTCCACTTGTCGTACGGCTGGTGCGCCGGGTGCTCCAAGACCGGACGTCCATCGACCAACAACCAGGCCGGAGCCACGCCGGCCAAACCAAAACGGTACTGGCCGCCGGCGGGCACCACCAGCCACGTCTGAAGGTCGACCAGATGGTTCTTGCGCGTCCAGTCGCCACGGTACCACTCCTTAAAGGTGGAGGGAAGTTTGGTCGCGTCACTCACCGTGAACCAGACCGGGCGACCGTCGACGCGCGTCTCCAACATCTGCACG
>Ga0209612_1003444_pt1 | contig 10380 bp, 10 predicted proteins | sample BioC12SIPDNA_FD_185746 | JGI IMG/M metagenome (GOLD analysis project Ga0209612, IMG submission 185746) | Anaerobic biogas reactor microbial communites from Washington, USA - Biogas_R1_B C12 SIP DNA (SPAdes) (version 2) | ecosystem: Engineered > Bioreactor > Anaerobic > Unclassified | place...
GGCTCGCTGACGGTGCCCGCCGGCGAGGATCTGATCTTCCGCTATCGTCTCTACATTCACCGCGGCGACGCCAAGGTGGGCAAGGTGGGCGAACGCTACCACGACTTCATCAATCCGCCCACGGTTGAGGTGGACTAGCCTTCCGCACCACCCACGGTAGGGGAGGGCCCCCGCGCCCTCCCTCTCCCTGACCCGTCGCACTCCTATCCCGCGAAGGCCCGCGTGTCCGCCCAGGTCGGCCTGCCCCCATGCCGCGACGGTCGGCCATTCCAGCCTGTCCGCCCCGCTTGCCATTCCAAGCGAAGCGAGGATTCTACCCTCCCCACGTCACGCGAGGCCCGGATCCATGGGAGCCGGCCCGCCCCCTCACCTCCGCCCCCAACAGAGCGAGCCGGAGACGGCAACTCCACGTCGCCCTCGCCGGCCCGTACAACTCCGCAGAATCGCGGACTACAGGTCCTCCACCCGCTCCAGCAACTGCTCCAGGCTCGACTTCAACAGCGTCAGATCCTTGTGCGCTCCGAGCAGCATCGTCCGTTCGGCGCGGACGAAGCGGGTGTACGGCGCGATGGCGTCCCCGATGCGACGCAGATCGCGATCGAGGGCCTGCTCGAACTCGCGCGTGAGGGCGCGCGTCAGGTCCTCGCGCATCTTGCCCACCCGGGTGCGCAGGTCATTCTTCGCCTGCCGCCGGCGAGCGGGAATGACGAACAGGCCCAGCACCGCCACCATGCCCGCAGCCGCCAGTCCGGTGACGTCGGCCATGGTGGTGGTCGCCAGGGCGGTGATGGCGGCGCCGAGGCCGATGGCTCCGATCTCGGCGATGGCCGTCCCCGCCACCGCCGCCTGGGCCGCGTCGGCGATGCGCTTGCCCTGTTCTTTCTGGTCGTAGCTCTGCACCACCTGCTGGGCCGCCCGGCCGACCGAGTCCAGCAGGCGGGAGCGATCGTACTCAAAGGTGCCCATACTGCCGATGATCCGATCCGCGTGCTTCATGCGCCGCTCGGCCAGGTAATCGGTGATCGCCTGCCACTGGCGCAGGTTGCCGCCCACGAGCCAGTCAATGATGGCGCTGACACGCTCCTCCAGGACCCGGGGCGTGTCCGCCACCACCTTCTGCTCGAACTCGGCCCGGACGGCGCTCTTGTTGACCAGGTCGAACACGCGACCCAGACGCACCATCTCGTCGAAGAACTCCACGCCGCGGTTCTCCAGCGCGAAGAGCGAGTTGTCCACCTCGGCCAGGCGGTAGGTGAACTCGCGCGCCATGTCTTCCTTGTAAATCCCCAGCTGCCGGGACACCTCGTCTATGGCGTCGACATCGTCCTGGAGCAGGGCCAGCCTTTCCTCCGTCTGGCGCAGGTACTTGGTCACCAGATGCCGCCCGACTCCCAGCGGATTGTGCAGCTTCAGCCGGATCCGCTCCTGCTCGTCCAGCCGGGCCATCAGGTACTCCTCTAGGTCCGGGAAGCGGCTCTCTTCCAGGGCGAGGGTATCCCCGGAGGCCTTGGCGCGGAGGGCCAGGCGAGCGGAGACCGGGAAGACCTCGGGCTCCAGGCCCAGCATCCGCCCGGCGTGGTCGGCCACGAATTCGAGAACGTGATCCAGTTCCTCGGGGCTCTCTAGGATGTCTATCTTATTGACGACGAAGACCACCTTCTTCCCCCAGTCGCGGATCACCTCCAGGAAGAGGCGTTCGCTCTCCGTAAAGGGGCGGTCCACCGAGGTGACGAAGAGGACAATGTCGGAGCGGGGCACGAACTCCTGCGTGAGGGCCTCGTGCTCCCGGAAGATGGCGTTCGTGCCGGGGGTATCGACAATGCTGATCTCCTGCAGCACCGGAGCCGGCAGGGTGAGCTCACCCACATCGGCCGAGAGCGCCGCCCGGCCGAACTGCTCGCCGTAACGGATGACCTGAATGCGGGTGGTCGTCGGGGTGACGCCCTCCTCCAGGAGGCGCTGCCCCAGGAGGGCATTGATAACAGCGCTCTTGCCGGAGTTGAACTCGCCCACCACCACCAAGAGAAACAGCTCGTCCAGCTGCGCCACCGAGTTCTCCAGGGTCTCCTGGTCCTCAGGCGAGAGGTCCAGCTTGGACAGGGTGATGCGCAGATCGTTGAGCCGCCGTCGTTCGCCGACGAGCAGCGCTTCTTGCGTCTCCGAGAGTATCCGCTGCACCTTGCCCTGCCCTTCCCAAGAGTGACCGGCGCGCCAGGCGCGACCGATGGTGGCGTATTATACAGTCTCCGGCATCGGCACGGTACAAGCGCAACTTGAGGTCAGCGTCGCTCGACGGCGCTCAACATGGCACGGTCCAGCGCTCCCGCCGCGGCTAGACCACCAGCGTGAGCCGGAAAGTGCACATCTCCTGACCACCGCTGTTCAGGATCGAGGCCACCACCTCGCAGCTCAGCTTCCGCTCCAGCGCCGTCTCCAGGTGCCGGCGGACGTGGCCGCCGCAGCATTGGCAGTAGGTGAGCGACAGGCGCACCTCCGACTCTCGCAGGCAGGGGCAGTCGAAGGAGGCGGGGCCTTCGGGGCCGTAGCGCACCAGAATACGGCCGTCGTCCTCGAGGCGAGCGACGGGCACCACGATCCCTGCCCGCTCCACGCCCGCCAGGCGCTCCTCGGTACTGCCGCCCGCCCTGGCCACCGCCAGCATCGCTTCCCGACGTTTGCCGCCCAGGCAGCAGGAACAGCTTTCCCGCACCCGGCGGCGGGTATCATAGTCCAGCAGCGCATCCATGCGCTCCATGGCGTCCGCCATCCAGCGCGACTTCACCCCGGGAGATGAGTCGTCACGGACGGCATCGCCCCCTTCCATGATCGTAGCCAGTAGCTCGGGTGTGACCTTGGCCTTGGCGAGCCCCTCTCTCAACCTTCTGGTGCGGTGGAACTCCTTCACCGGCATGGCGCCCCTCCTCACCTGAGTTCATCTACTGGACAGCCGCTGTCGGCGGCCACGAGGCAATGCCGGTATCCATCTTCATCGGGGCACTGTCAAGCTCCCCCTAGTGCCAAGGCCGCCGCGAGCGTGTAGACTGCGGACGAGAGAGCGGAACCCGGGCCTGCGTGGGGCCGTCTCCTCATCAGGACTGCACGACCCGAGGAGGGTGAACCGGTGAAGCGACTGATCGTCCTCGTCTTGACGGCCCTGACGCTGGCCGCTTGCGGCTCCTCCGGACCAGAAGCGGAGCCAACTGCTTCTCGCACGCCTGCGCCGCTCGCCCTGGCCACCATCGCGGCCACGACGCTGCCCACTGCGTCGCCCACGCCGGAACCAGTCGCCGCCACCTACGTCATCCAGGCCGGCGACACCCTCAGCGCCATCGCTGAGCGCTTCGGCGTCAGTGTCGACGACCTAGCCGCCGCCAACGGCATCACGAACTCGGCCCTCATCCAGGTGGGCCAGGTGCTGACCATCCCGGGCGAAGGCGCCGCCGTGCCGCCTACGGCCACCGCTCCCATCGTTGCCACCACCATCGCGGAGACCAGCACACCGGCCGGCACCGCTCCCCCGATCGTGGACGAGGGCACCCGCGGCCTGCCCATGGCCTCCCCTTCCTACGGCATGCAGGCCTTCCTCTGGTGGCGCCCCGAGACCGCTCACCGCGACCTCGGCATGATCCAGGACGCCGGCTTCTCCTGGGTCAAACAGAACTTCGGCTGGCGCGACATCGAGGCCACCAAGGGCCAGTTCGATTGGTCCATCACCGACCGCATCATGGACCAGATCGATGAGTTCGGCCTCAACGTCCTCGTCCGCCTCGATCACCAGCCTGCCTGGGCCGGAGGCGGCTTCCCCCTCACCGGCCCTCCCGATGACCTCCAGGACTTCGCCGACTTCGTCTCCGCCGTCGCCCAGCGCTACCGCGGCCGCGTCGACGCCTACCAGATCTGGAACGAACCCAACCTCGCCCGCGAGTGGGGCGGCCAATCCCCCGACCCCGTTCGCTATGCCGAGATGCTCAAGCTCGCCTACGCCGCCATCAAGGCCGCCGACCCCGGCGCCATCGTTATCACCGCCGGCCTCACCCCCACCGGCACCCAACCTCCCGAGGCCATGCCCGACGACGCCTACCTGCGCGCCCTCTACGACGCCGGCATCCAGGGCCACTACGATATGCTCGGCCTCCACGCCGCCGGCTTCAAGGCCCCTCCCGAGATGGACCCCGCCGAGGTCGCCGCCGATGAGGCCTACGGGGGCGAGCGCTTCTTCTGCTTCCGCCACGTCGAGGACATGCGCCAGATCATGCTCGAGTACGGCGACGCCGACACCCAAGTCGCTATCCTCGAGTTCGGCTGGACCAGCGACCCCCGACCGCAGTCCCCTTACCACTGGCACGCCGTGGACGAGTTCACCAAGGCCGACTACCTCGTCCGCGCCTACCGGTACGCCCGCGATAACTGGTCCCCCTGGATCGGCCTCATGAGCCTCATCTACCTCGGCGATCCCGACTGGACCCCCGCCGATGAACAATGGTGGTGGTGCATCAACAACCCCGACGTAGGCTCGCCCCGGGCAGCGTACATCGAGCTCACGAATATGGAGAAGTAGGGACGGCGCGGGGGCCGTCCCTACCGCAAAGGGGCACCCGCCTGACCCCTCTGCCGGCCGCCGACGGAGGGAGGGCACGGCGGGCCTCCCCTGCGAACCCGGGACAGTGCCGCCACGGTCGGATCGGCCCGCCGAACATCAGGCGGACCGACCGCCACCGTTCCTAGCCAAGGAGGCCAGAAGGTGTACGAGATCGAACCAACCGAGACCCGCCCTTACCGATCCGGCTTCGGCACCGCTAGCCTGATCCTCGGGGTACTGTCGCTGTTGGGCGCCTGTCTGGTCGCCTTCCTGGTGGTCTTCCCAGAGGGGCCGCGTCTTCTCGGCGCCTTGGGTCTGTGCGGCGGGGGCATCCTGGCGATCACGGGGTTCGGCCTGGGGGTTGCCGGGGTGGTGCAGAGCCAAAGCAAGGCGGTATCCATCCTCGGTATCGTTCTGAACACCCTCTACATCTCGCTGGGTGTGGTCCTGCTCTTGGTGTTGTTGCTGCAAGCCTACATGTTCGCCGCGCTGCCCTAGCCGGGACCGCCATCCGCCTCACGGCCGCGGCCTTCTTGAAGCAAGCGCCGTTTGCGCCTATGATGGGTCCTACTTCCAGCAGTGGAATTCAGGGGGACCCCTCATGTCGGCACGTGCTACTCGGTACCTGGCCCTGTTCGGCGGCTTGGCTATCATTGTTGCCGGGCTCACCGTCCCCCAGTGGCTCGCCTCGCCGGGGATCGGCGTGGTGCAAGCAGCGCAGATCCTACACGACAATCGAGTCCTTCACTGGATCTACGTCATTGGAGTGCTGCTGAGCGCGGTGAGCCTGGCGCCGGTGGTGATTCTGCTCGCCATCCGGCTCTACCGGCGGCAGCCCGGCCCGGCCCTTCTCGGTGCGGGTGCGTTCGTCTTCGGGCTCGTACTGGAAGTCCTGGGCGCTCTGGTGTCATTGGCCCGCCTCGGCGTGGGCACCAACTTCCCGGAGGCCGAGTTCTCCGGCGCGGTCGCGGCGGTGATGAGCGCCGACACGACTTGGCTGCCGCTCTACCTGAGCCTAACCTCAACCTATCAGCTCCTTGAGCTCAGCGGCGTCATCCTGGTGTTCGTGGGCGCCCTGGCGCTGTCCGCTGCGCTGTGGCGGCGCCGCTGGGTGCCGCTGGCTTTCACCGTCCCGGCGATTGTCCTCTTCGTGTTGGCCTTGTTCGTGCCCGGCCTCTGGCTCACCACCGTCATGGCGGCGGCGTTCGCCGTGCTGGGTGGCGCCTACGGGGCCTTCGGCTACGCCACCGCGCGCCTCAATCACCGTGTCGAGATAGACCCCGACACCGGAGCCGAGACTGTCGGGCAGACGCCGCGGTCGCGACGCTCCCGCCGTTCCCGCCGCCGCTAACGGGCAGACACCCGTCCTTCACTTCCAGGCGAGTCTGACAGCTCGCTCAGCCCCGCCGGCGCCGCCACTGCTGCAGCATGGTGAGGTAGTGGGGCAGCGGGATGTAGTCGGCGATGCTGTTGCCCGTACCCAGGGCGTAGCCGCCGCCCGCCCCGCACTCATCCAGCAGCAGGTCGGTGTAGGCGCGGATCTCCTCCTCGCTGCTGCGGCAGAGCCGGTCCACGTCGAACCCACCCAGGATGGCGATCCGGTTGCCGTAGAGCCGCTTTGCCTCGGTCACCGGCAGGATGGAGTCCTCGTAGGAGTGCTTGGCGTCAATGCCCACGTAGTCAATGATGTCGGGCATGATGGCCGCCAGTTGGCCGCAGGAGTGTAGGATGCACGGCTTGCCCTCCCGGTGGGCGATGTCCGCCAGGCGCTTGTGCCAGGGCAGCACGAACTCGCGCAGGTCGGCGGGCGAGATCAGCGTCTGCGTCTTGAAGCCCAGGTCGTCACTGATCACCACCGCGCCCACCTCGGGAATGGCGGCCATGCCGGAGTACATGGCTACGTACAGCTCGCCGATATGCTCGAAGATGGTGCGGACCAGCTCTCGATCATCGTTCAGCAGCAGGCAGAGTCCGGCGTAACCGCAGAGCCCCTCCGCCACCTCGAAGATGCCGCCCGTCTGGGCGATGATGGCCATGCCCTCGGGCAGCCGCGGCGCCACCGCCTCGAACTCGGCGTAGGAGATGTCGCTCACGCTCGGCCACTGGTAGGCCTCGAAGGTGGCCCAGTCCGAGATGGGGTAGCCGAGGCGGGTGTCCTTGAGGGAGCCCTGCTTGAGGGGCAGCCCGGGCCAGACGGGCACATAGTCGTAGCCGGCGCGATGGTAGAACTCGATGGTCGAGACGCGGTCCGGCAGAGGGTGCCCGACGAGCGCCTCCTGCACCGGCATGTTGGCGAAGAGCTCGTAGAGCGGCGTGTACTCCGGCAGGCCATCGCGCCAAAGGACGCGGCGAAGCTGGGCGAAGTCGGGCCGGGGCTTGATTCCGGTTTCGGCAAGCGTGGTGGGCATGGACATGGGCGAGTGCTCCCCTACGGCGGGTGTGGCAGGCCGAGACTGAGCGCCGGCCGCCTTCGGCAACACTACGCGAGAAGCACCGCTCGCACCAGTGCGGCCGCTGGAGTGACCGGCCGCTCCCCACTACAATGCCGCTCGAAGAGCCGAGCAATGTGGCCAGCCAGCAGAGGAGTCCGCCCATGACGAAGTACCGCGCCGCCATCGTAGGGCTCACCGGAATCGGCGCCGGACGGTCCGCCCTCGCCCCATCGCCCGCCCTCGGTCCACTCATGCCCCACTCGCACGCGGGCGGCTATGCCCACAACGGCGTCGAGGTGGTGGCCGTGTGCGACCTGCGCCCGGAACTCATCGAGGACTTCCGCCGGCGTTGGGGAGACGTCTGGCCCGATGTGCGCGGCTACTCCGACTACCGCCGGCTGCTCGCCGATGAGCACATTGACCTCCTCAGCGTGGCTACCCCCGATCACCGGCACGCGCAGATCGTGGTGGATGCGACCGAGGCCGGTGTACGCGGGATCTTCTGTGAGAAGCCCATCGCCACCACCATCGCCGACGCCGACCGCATGATCGCCGCCTGCGCGGACCGCGGCATCCCTCTACAGGTGGATCACACACGGCGCTGGTATCCGGACTACGTCACCGCCAAGCGCATCATGCAGTCGGGTGAGATCGGCCCGCTCTGTCGCATCGTCGCCACCCTGAGCGGACCCCGCGCTATGCTCTTCCGCAACGGCACCCACCTGGTGGACGCCGTCTGCTACTTCGCCGACGCTGATCCCATCTCGGTCGCCGGGCTGCTGGACGATGAACACGCCGACTACGGACCCCGCTACCAGGGTGACGGCGGCCATGACCCCGCCGAGGACCCGGGGGGCAGCGCGCTGGTCTGCTTCGCCAACGGCGTGCGGGCCTTCATCAACGCCTCCAAGCGCACCATGCGCCACTTCGAGCTGGAGCTGTGGGCCGAGCACGGCCGCATCCGTCTCGGGGCCGACTCCAGCGACATCGCTCGCCTGGAGCCCGGCGACCGGCACTCCATCACGCCGCTGCCGCGCAACTACAGCACCCGCTCCGACCTGGCCGCCGCCGTTGCCGAGTTGATCGGACTGGTCGAGAACGGGAGCGTGGGTACCTCCACCGGCGAGGACGGCCGGCGGACCCTGTCCATCATCCTGGGCCTGCTCCAGTCCAACGCCGCCGGGGGGACACCGATCCGCTTCCCCATCGCCGACGCCTGAGCCCGGAGGGCAACATGAACCTGACCGTGGGCATGATCGGGCTCACCCACCCGCACTCTCAGCCACACCTGCAGACGCTCCACGCGCTGGACGACGTCGCGCAAGTCCTGGTGTGGGACGAAGATCCGGCCGCCAGGCGAGCCTGCCGGGAACGCTGGCCCAAGGCCCGAGAGGCGGGCTCTCTGGCGGCCATGCTGAACCCGGCGGAGGTCGCCGCTGTAGTGGTGGCCCTGCCCAACCGCGAAACCCCCGCGATCCTCCAGCAGGTGGCCGCGGAGCGCGTTCCGATTCTGGCGGAGAAGCCCTGCGCTCGCTCCGCCGCCGAGTTCCTGCCCGTGCTCCAGTCCGCCCAACAGGCCGGCACTCCCTTCACCGCCTTCTACCTCTGGCGCCGCCACCCGGCCATGCTCGCCATCCGCGATCTGGTCCGGTCCGGAGCGCTGGGGCGGCTCACCTCGGTGGAACTGCGCATGGTCACGACGCAGGTCCGGCTGCGCGATCCGTCGCACTGGCTGTTCCAGCGGGAGATCGCCGGCGGCGGCATCCTCTCTTGGCTGGGCTGTCACTGGCTGGACCTGCTCCGCTACCTGACCGGACAGGAGGTGGAGACCGTCGCCGCGATGCTGGACACGATAAGCGGCGAGGCCATTGATGTGGAAGACGTCGCCAGCCTGGGGATGCGCCTGAGCGGCGGGGCGATGGCGTCGCTCTATGCCGGGTACCTACTGGCGGGTGGCCGGCCCGGCTACATCGCCCCCGGGTACGACCAGGCTGTCATCCTGCGCGGCACCGAGGGCGTCGTCAGCCACCGCGCGGAAGGAAACGAGCACATCGTCGCCTTGGAGTCGCACGCCGCGCCCTGGGCGGCATCACCGCGGTGCGAGTACCGCTTCTCCTTGCCCGACAGCCCCGCCTATGGCGGACAGTACGGCCTCGAGTTCGTGCGCGACTTCCTCGCCGGCCAGGAGGTGCCGGTGGCGGCGGTAGACGTGCTCCGCGTGCTGGAGATCCTCGACGCCGCCTACGCTTCGGCCGCGGCGGGCCGGGTGATGGCGGTGGAGCGGCGCTAGAGCTGGGCCAACGGCCATCGGGAGTGGTCGCGCCCGTGTGCTGACGGTGGGCTGTACTGGGGGTGTCCAGGGCCCGCGATCACCTGATTGCAGCCATGATGGGGTCAGAGTGGAGGCGATGCGGTCCTCTCGCGGCTGTGAGAAGAGGAGTGAGCGATGGAAGCAAGAGTGAGCGACCTGACCGTTGAGCAGTTGCGTCGCGTTATCGAGGACCCAGTTCGACGGACGGTCCTCCAGGCACTGGAAAACCCCGACTTGGATCTCGAAGTTCGGACGGAGTTCGCCAAGTCTCTGAGGGCGGAGGCGGCCGCAGCCGAGCGCGGCGAGACCGTCCCCATCGGCGAAGTGCTTGCCGAGTTGGGAGTGAAGTGGTGACCTTCAGCGTGGTCGTCACGCCTGGGGCCCGTGGCGACCTACTCGCCCACGATCCTCCTGTCCGGGATCGAGTGATCAGTCGGCTAAGATGGCTCGTGGACAACTTCGAGTCTGTCCGCCCCGAGCCACTGGCCGCGGCCTGGCAGGGCTACTTTGAGTTCCGCGTCGTCGCTTGGCGGATCGTCTACTCAGTCAACCGAGAGGAGAAGATCCTGACCATCATCCGTGTCGCGCACCGCCGCGAGGTCTACCTCACCTAACGGTTGAGCGAAGCTAGCGCCTTGGGTGCGCGCCCCGACGGTAGTATCAGTCCCCCAGCACCTTGGCGAACCGAGCTGGCTCCGCGCCCTGATGCACGACGGCAGCAAGGGCCTTCACCATCGCCGCTGTGCTCCCGCACTGCCACACATTGCGGCCGAAAGTGACGCCCGCCCCACCGGCCTGAACCACGTTGTGAGCCATGGTCAGTGCATCCAGAGGGGTGTCGCAGCGCACGCCTCCCGCCGCCACCACCAGCGCCGGAGACGCTGCCCGCACCACTTCCGCGAAGCTCGCCGCTGAGCCGGTGTAGAAGGTCTTGACTATGTCCACCCCCAGCTCCATGGCCAGGCGAGAGGCATACGCGACCCGGGGGGCGGTGTAGCGCTCCTCCGGGGGGACGAGGCTGCCATTTGGGTAGGCGTGCACTATGACCGGCATGCCTG
>Ga0209612_1003448_pt1 | contig 10375 bp, 8 predicted proteins | sample BioC12SIPDNA_FD_185746 | JGI IMG/M metagenome (GOLD analysis project Ga0209612, IMG submission 185746) | Anaerobic biogas reactor microbial communites from Washington, USA - Biogas_R1_B C12 SIP DNA (SPAdes) (version 2) | ecosystem: Engineered > Bioreactor > Anaerobic > Unclassified | place...
CTGGTCGTCGCGGACGGCGCCGTCCTCCACGAAGGTCCGGCAGAAGAGCTCGATGAGCACCGGGTGCTCGACATCATCCTGAAGGGAGATGCCGCATGAGCGGTGAGATCACCGAGAAGACCGCAGGTGAGGTGAGTCCGAGCGCGGTCGGCGAGGATCCTCGCCCGACGGAGGAGCGCTCCCACCCTCTCGCCCGGTTGTTCGCGGGCGGCTTCGGGCGCAACCTCGGTCTCGTCATCGCGCTCCTGCTGCTCTGCGTCGTCGGCTTCGCGACCGCGGGCGACCGCTTCGCGAGCGCTGACAACCTGATGACCATCCTGCGACTCGGGTCGGTCATCGGCGTCGTCAGCATCGGGATGACCTTCGTGATCAGCGGAGGCGGCATCGACCTCTCCGTCGGCGCGATCGTCGCCCTCAGCTCCGTCTGGGCGACGACCCTCGCGACGCAGCAGATGGCGGCCGACATCCACTGGATCATCATGGTGTTCACGGCCGTGGCGGTCGGCGCAGGGTGTGGCCTGGTCAACGGAATCCTCGTCGCCTACGGCAGAGTGGCGCCCTTCATCGCCACCCTCGCGATGCTCGCCGGCGCGCGCGGTCTCGCCGAGATCATCGCGCAGCGCCGCACCCAGATCATCCGTGACAGGGACTTCATCACGTTCTTCGGTGGTGACGTCCTCGGGATCCCGGTCCTCGTCATCATCTTCGTCCTTGTCGCGACGGTGGGCTGGATCATCCTCAACCGCACGACATTCGGACGACGCACCCTCGCCATAGGAGGCAACGCCGAGGCCGCGCGGCTGGCCGGTATCCGGGTCAAGCGCCAGACCGCGATGCTGTATGTGCTGCTCGGCATCGCGTGCGGCATCGCCGCGGTGATGATCATGGCCCGGACGACCACCGGGACCTCGACCCACGGACAGCTCTACGAGCTCGACGCGATCGCCGCAGTCGTCATCGGCGGCACGCTCCTCAGCGGCGGTCGAGGAACGATCATCGGCACCGTGCTCGGCGTCCTCATCTTCACGACGCTCACGAACGTCTTCACCCTGAACAACCTCGACACCTCCACCCAGGCTGTCGCCAAGGGCATCATCATCGTCGTCGCCGTGCTCCTCCAGCAGCGCGTGGCCGAGCGACATCAGGCGAGTGGGTGATGCCGCTGCCTGTGCACCAGCTCGAGCACCGACGACGGCCCGCCCATCCCCAGGGCGCATGCCCACCTGCCTCTCGTCCCACTCCCACACGCCGACCCAGGCAGTGCACTCCCACCTTTACGTCTCATCTCGATCAAGGAAATCGGAGCACATCATGAGAATCACCACCACCCGCACCCGGACAGCGTTCGTCGCCGCTGCGGCCGGTCTGGCGCTCGTCGTGAGCGGCTGTACGAGCAACGACCCCGAGCCCGACAACGACACGTCCACGACGACCGACTCCGGCGGCGACTCCGCACCCGCGCCGGGTGGCAGCGGGAACGACGAGCCGGGCGAGACCGTCGTCATCGGCTTCAGCGGCCCCGCCGCTGACCACGGCTGGCTGGCCGCCATCAACTCCTCGGCGCAGGAGGCGGCTGCCGCATACGAGGACATCGACCTGCGCGTCGCCGAGGGCACGAACGACGCGAGCCTGCAGATCTCGCACATCGAGACCTTCATCAACGACGGCGTCGACGCCATCGTGCTGCTCCCGACGGATGGCGCGGCGCTCACCGAGATCGCCATCCGGGCCATGCAGGCCGGTATCCCGGTCGTCAACGTCGACCGTGAGTTCAGCAGTGAGTTCGCAGCGCGCACAACGATCCTCGGTGACAACTACGGCATGGGTGTCTCCGCGGGCACCTACGCCTGCCAGCTCATCGAGGAGGGCGGCATCTCCGACCCGGTCATCGCCGAGATCGCAGGCATCGACTCGCTGCCCCTCACCCAGGACCGCTCGCAGGGCTTCAAGGACGCACTCGAGGAGTGCGGTCAGACGGTCGACAACCGCGTTGCGGCCGAGTTCACCGTCGAGTCCGGTGAGCGGGTCACCTCGAACCTGCTCCAGGCCGCTCCCAAGATCGACATCCTCTGGAACCACGACGACGACCAGGGTGTCGGCGTCATGGCGGCACTCGAGAACGCCGGCCGCAGTGAGATGAAGATCATCGGTGGCGCCGGCTCGGCCAACGCGATGCGCTGGATCAAGGAGGGCCGCATGGAGGCGACTGTCCTCTACCCGCCGACCCAGGCCGCTGACGGCATCAAGCTGGCCCGCCTGCTCGCGCAGGGCAAGGGCATGAGCGACCTCGTCCAGGTCGAGGTCCCGCGCCGGATCGTCCTGAACGCACCGGTCGTCAACGCGGACAACGTCGACGACTACATGGATCTCGGGTTCGAGAGCTGATCCTTCGCGCAGGCGAGCTGCGCGACCACGCCCCGGTGGCGGTGTCGGCTCAATCCCGGCACCGCCACCGGCCACCACCTCGGCCACCACTCCGGCCACCTTCGGCGACCTCATCCACAGCCCACCCGCGCCATAGATGACAGAAAGAAGCTCGACATGACCCGCACGGACCTGGCCGACACCGATCCCCAGGACACGCCCACCCTCGGCGTCGCGATGATCGGGTATGCGTTCATGGGCCGGGCGCACTCGCACGGCTGGCGCAACGCCCGCTCCTTCTTCTCACCTCCCGCTCTCCCTCGCCTGACCGTCGTGGCCGGTCGCAACGAGGTGGGCGCCCTCGATACGGCCCGGCGGTTCGGCTGGGAGTCGGTCGAGACCGACTGGCGTGAGGTGCTGCGCCGCGACGACGTCCAGATCGTCGACGTCTGCACGCCCGGGAACACGCACGCCGAGATCGCCATCGCGGCCCTCGAGGCCGGCAAGCACGTCCTCTGCGAGAAGCCCCTCGCGAACTCCGTCGCCGAGGCGGAGGCGATGGCGGCGGCCGCCGAGAAGGCGGCCGCGAACGGGGTCCGTTCCATGGTCGGGTTCACCTACCGACGGGTGCCGGCCATCGCATACGCCCGACAGCTCGTTGCCGAGGGCGCGCTCGGTCAGCTCCGCCACGTCCGGGCGCAGTACTTGCAGGACTGGCTCGTCGACGAGACGGTCCCCCTCTCATGGCGGTTGGACAAGGACCTCGCCGGGTCCGGAGCCCTCGGCGACATCGGCGCGCACATCATCGACCTGGTGCAGTTCATCACCGGCGAGCACCTCACGGGGGTGAGCGCGCTGACCGAGACCTTCGTCAAGGAACGTCCCACCGGCGCGTCGAGCAGCGGCCTCACCGCCTCCTCGGACGACTCGGGTGAGCTCGGTCCGGTGACGGTCGACGATGCCGCCATCTTCCTGTCGCGACTCACCGGCGGTGCGCTCGCCACCTTCGAGGCGACCCGCTTCGCCACCGGGCGCAAGAACGCGATCCGGATCGAGATCAACGGCAGCACGGGCAGCCTGGCCTTCGACTTCGAGGACATGAACGTGCTGCACGTCCTCACCGGGGAGGACCTGAGTGCCGGCTTCACCCGGGTGCTCGTCACCGAGCCGGGGCACCCGTACATCGCAGCCTGGTGGCCCGCGGGTCACATCCTCGGCTACGAGCACGGGTTCACCCACCAGGCGGTGGACTTCCTCACTGACATCGCGAACGGGACCGACCCGAGGCCGAGCTTCTCCGACGGGCTGCAGGTGCAACGCGTCCTCGCCGCGGTCGAGGCGAGCGCTGCGGCGAATGCCGCATGGACCCCCATCGGCTGAATGATTCCCGGCCCACGAACACCACCCCACCGAACGACTCTCACCACCCGACGTCAGACGAACCCAGGAGGATGACATGTCCCGTCCGATCACTCTCTTCACCGGTCAGTGGGCCGACCTGCCCTTCGAGGAGGTGGCACGACTCGCCGGCGAGTGGGGCTATGACGGCCTGGAGATCGCCTGCTGGGGCGACCACTTCGAGGTCGACAAGGCCCTGGAGGACGACGGCTACGTCCAGTCGCGGCACGACATCCTCGAGAAGAACGGCCTGAAGGTCTGGGCCGTCTCGAACCACCTCGTCGGCCAGGCCGTCTGCGACGACCCCATCGACCAGCGGCACAAGGACATCCTGCCCGCCTCCATCTGGGGAGACGGCGACCCCGAGGGCGTCCGGCAGCGGGCGGCGGAGCGGATGAAGGACACCGCCCGGGCCGCAGCGAAGCTCGGCGTCAAGACCGTCATCGGCTTCACCGGCTCACCGATCTGGAAGTACGTCGCGATGTTCCCGCCGGTCGGGGCCGACGTCATCGAGGCGGGATACAAGGAGTTCGCCGACCGGTGGAACCCCATCCTCGACGTCTACGACGAGGTCGGTGTGCGCTTCGCCCACGAGGTGCACCCGAGCGAGATCGCCTACGACTACTGGACGACGGTCGCGACCCTCGAGGCGATCGGTCACCGGGAGGCCTTCGGGCTGAACTGGGACCCCAGCCACATGGTCTGGCAGCAGATCGACCCGGTGAGCTTCATCTGGGACTTCAAGGACCGGATCTACCACGTCGACTGCAAGGACACCCGCGTCCGGCTGACCAACGGCCGCAACGGACGCATGGGATCGCACCTGCCGTGGGCCGACGCCCGCCGGGGCTGGGACTTCGTCTCCACCGGCCACGGGGACGTGCCGTGGGAGGACGCCTTCCGCGCGCTCAACGCGATCGGCTACGACGGCCCCATCTCGGTGGAGTGGGAGGACGCCGGCATGGACCGGCTCATCGGTGCGCCCGAGGCTCTGGAGTACGTGCGGAAGCTCAACTTCGAGGCCCCCGACGCGGCCTTCGACGCGGCCTTCTCCTCCGGCGACTGAACGCACCCGTCGTCGCCCCTGCCAACGGCTGATCGCCAGAGGTGGGGTAGCCCGACTCGTGGGCTACCCCACCCAGGTCTTCTACGCCACCCACGCCTTGAGGTGCTTGGCCGTGAGGGTGTCGGCTGAGGCCACCATGTCGGCCGGCGTGCCGGTGAAGACGACCTCACCGCCGTCGTGGCCGGCACCCGGTCCGAGGTCGATGAGGTAGTCGGCTTGGGCCATGACCGCGAGGTTGTGCTCGATGACGATCACCGTGTTGCCCTGGTCGACGAGCCGGTGCAGCATCTCGACGAGCCGCTCGGTGTCGGCCAGGTGCAGACCGGACGTCGGCTCGTCGAGGATGTAGGTGCTCGCCGCGCCGCCCATCGAGGCAGCGAGCTTCAGGCGCTGGCGCTCGCCGCCCGAGAGGGTGGTGAGCGGCTGCCCGAGGGTGAGGTAGGGCAGCCCGACGTCGAGCAGCCGCTGCAGGATCTTGGCCGCGGGTCCGGTCCTGAACATCTCGGCGGCCTCGCTCACCGACATCCGCAGGACATCGTCGATGTTCCTGCCGTCCAGCCGGTACTCGAGCACCTCCGCGCGGAACCGGCGACCCTCGCACTCCTCGCACGTCGTCGCGACGGTCTCCATGAAGCCGAGCTCGGTGAAGATCTGTCCTGCTCCGTTACACACCGGGCAGGCGCCCTCGGAGTTCGCCGAGAACAGGGCGGGCTTGACGCCGTTGGCCTTCGCGAACTCCTTGCGGATCGGCTCGAGCAGCCCGCTGTAGGTCGCCGGGTTGGAGCGTCGCGAGCCCTTGATCGCCGACTGGTCGACGATGAGGATGCCCTCGCGACCGGCGAGTGAGCCGTGGACGAGCGAGGACTTGCCTGACCCGGCCACGCCCGTGACGACGGTGAGGACCCCGGTCGGGATGTCGACGTCGACGTTCTTGAGGTTGTGGGCCGAGGCGCCGCGGATCTCGAGGGCACCCGTGGGTGTGCGCGGGTTCTCCCGCAACGACATGCGGTGGTCGAGGTACTGGCCCGTGATCGTCCCGGAGGCCTTCAGGCCGCCCAGGTCCCCCACATACACGATCTCGCCCCCGGCGGACCCGGCACCCGGGCCGAGGTCGACGATGTGGTCCGCGTGGCCCATCACCTCGGGCTTGTGCTCGACGACGAGCACCGTGTTGCCCTTGTCGCGCAGCTGGAGGAGGAGGTCGTTCATCCGCTCGATGTCGTGCGGGTGCAGCCCGACCGTCGGCTCGTCGAAGACATAGGTGATGTCGGTCAGGGCCGAGCCCAGGTGGCGGACCATCTTGACCCGCTGGGCCTCGCCGCCGGACAGCGAGCCGGAGTCGCGCTCCATGGACAGGTAGCCGAGACCGATGTCGACGAAGCCGCTCAGCATCTCCTTCAGGCCTCGCACAAGCGGCTCGATCCCCGTAGCGTCCAGCCCGTCAACCCACTCGAGGAGGTCGGTCACCTGCATCGCGCAGACCTCCGGCAGGGTGCGCCCGGCCACCGTCGCCTCCCGGGCCGGCTTGGCCAGGCGGGTGCCTGCGCACTCGGGGCAGTCGGTGAAGGTCGCGATCTTCTCGGCGTAGGCGCGGATGTGGGCCTGCTTGGCCTCGGCGGCCTTGTCGACGAACGCCTGCTGGACCTTGTGCCGCAGGCCCATGTAGGTCGTGTTCATCCCCATGAACCTGCCCTTGACCGGCTCCTGGTTCCAGAACCAGTCCCACTCGGCCTTCGTGTAGTCCTTGAGCGGCTTGTCCGCGTCGAGCTTGTCGGACTCGGCGTAGAACTTCCACCACCACGTGCCCGTCGAGAAGCTCGGGGCGAGGATGGCGCCCTCGTTGAGCGACTTGGACTTGTCGACGACGAGCGACTCGTCGATGGTGGAGGCCTTCCCCCGGCCCTCGCACGCGGGGCACATACCCCCGGTGATGTGGAAGGTCCGCGTCTCGGGCTTCCCCGCCTTGTCGTTGACCCTGACGGCTCCCGTGCCGCTCACGGTCGGCACGTTGAACGAGAACGCCTGGGGCGAGCCCACATGCGGCTCCGAGCGACGGGAGAAGAGCGTCCGGAGGAGAGCGTTGACGTCGGTGACCGTGCCGACGGTCGAGCGCGCGTTCGGCGACATCCGCTCCTGGCTGACGATGATCGCCGCCGTGATCCCGTCGAGACGGTCCACCTCGGGCCGCGCGAGCGTCGGCATGAAGGTCTGGACGAAGGTCGAGTACGTCTCGTTGATGAGCCGCTGGCTCTCCGCCGCGATCGTCCCGAACACGAGGCTGGACTTGCCGGAACCGGAGACCCCGGTGAACACCGTCAGCCTCCGCTTCGGGATATCGACGTCGACGCCCTTGAGGTTGTTGACGTGCGCACCCCTGACGGTGATGGCCTCATGGGCCGCGGCGCTGGGCTGGGGGGACGGAGTCGGCATCCGCCCATCCTCGCACCGTCCCGCGCAGGCCGCGCAAGAGGAAATGGTCGCCGCGGATCACGCACCGGACGGCGTCGAGCGTATGCGTCGCGCACCTGTGCGGGACAGCCTCCGCAGGGGTCGCAGTCGGCCTCTGCGGTCGCGCCGGTCGCCTCCGTGCGTCAGGTGTGGCGGTCGGGCTCTGCCGGTGGTGGCGGTCAGCCTCCGTGCGCGTGCCGGAAGCCGGCCCGCTCCGCCGCATCGGCGTCGGTGAACCACTCGTGCGGCGGAGCGTCGTAGCCGGCCTCGCCCGGGAGCACGAAGGTCATCGTGTCGGTCCACGCCTTCACCGGATGCCCGAATGGCTGGCGACCGTCGGGCAGTGGAGCAGCCGATCCGACTCCGTGGCCACCGTCGCGGACCTCCTCGATGGAGGACTCGACGATGCCACTGCCCGCGGCTACGTCTCCGTTCCCGTCCACCTCTTGCGCTGCTGGCTCTCCCCGGGCCGTGTCGTCACCGGAGCCGTCGGCTTCCTCGGCCGCGGTGCGTGCCTCCTCCCCCTCCGCTGATCCCGGCTCGTGGATCGTGCCTGAGGAGTCCTGCACCTGCGGTCCCCCGTTCTCGTCCGCTGTCCAGTCGCCGGCCTGACGGAAGTCCGATCCCGCCGCGACATCGTGCTGCTCCGGGTCGTGCTCCCGGGCGAAGGCTTCCTCACGGCGAGCCCGCTCTTCGTCCGACTCCACGTCAGCCGCGCTGTCCGGAGCAGCCGTCGACTCCCCCTCGACGTCCGTGACCGTTTCGGCTTCCGTGACCGTTTCGGCTTCCGTGACCGGGTCGGCTTGTGTCGCCGGGTCGGGTTCTGTCGCCGGGTCGGCCGCAGAGTCCGTGCCGGCAAGGGCATCACCCGCGGCCCGCTCTCCGTCGGCCGCTTGTGGCGTCACGTCTTCGTCCTGGGTGGGGCGCTCCTCCGAAGAGCCTCCCCGCTCCGACCCTGCGTCCTCGCGGTCGTCTCCTGCGGGCACAGCAGCTCCGGCCTGGTCCTCGGGCTCGTCCTCGGCCGGGCCGTCGGTCGCAATGTCGTCGAGGGCCTTCTCCAGCTCCTTGGGGTCGTAGTCGCGCTCGGGGTCGTCAGCGGCGGCGGAGTCCTCCTCGGCGGACTCAGGAGAGGCGGCCGCGCCCGAAGCGGCAGCGGCGGCGCCTGCGTCGGCTGCCTCATCGACGGTCTGCGATGGACTGTCCGCAGCCTCCGCAGCCTCGTCGTCGACTGCGTCCCACTGGCTGTCCTCCCCCACCGGCTCGTCGTCCTCTGGCGCCCACCCGTCTTCCTCGGCAGCAGGCTCGTCGTACTCCACGGCCGGCTCGTCTGCTACCGCCCCAGTCGCGTCGTGGTCGTCCCGGATCCCGAAGAAGTCCTTCACCCGGTCGAGGAAGCCCTCCGACTCACCCTCGTTCCCCCCGTGCTGACCGCTCTGCTGCTCGCTCATGGTCCACTCCGCTTGCTTGAGATTGCGCTGTCGAGATTGCTCCTGCCAGGGGTCTCACGCTAGTGGTGTGCGGGCGGCGTCGGGGCGTTTCTCATGAGCGCGGTCTAGGAGAAGCGGCTCTCGACCCAGTTCGCGTGGCGCGCCACGAAGGTGCCCACTCCCATCTGGCCGTGCACCACGATGGTCGGGCACCCCGGGTCGGGAACGCGAGGCACCTTGATCTTGATCGTCCCGAGCCCCTTCTGGAGCCGGTCGGCGTCGACCGCCCACCCCGGCGGGAGGATGAGCCGGACCGTGGAGACACCCATGCCGATCTCGAGGTCGATGACGGGCGAGACCGCCTCGGCGTGGCGGCAGTCGAGCTTGACGTCGGCGAGGCCGGCCTGGACGCGGAGGTAGGGCGGGATCACCCAGTGGCCCGTGCGCTTCTCGCTGGAGAACCCGGCGCTGAGGACGAGCCGGTCGTCGGGGTGGTAGCCGGGTGGGTGAGGCACCGCGGGGGTCGCCGGTGCCGGTGTCTGGGAGGCGTGTGGTGGTGCCGGAGAGGGCGGTTGGACCGTCGGCCAGATCGGTCCGGCAGGCGCGGCAGCGGGATCAGGTGCCGCAGAAGGATCCTGCAGCGGCTGCAGGGAGCCGAGCCCGGCGAGGGCCGCACCCAGCTCGCCGACGAGTCGGGCGTTCTGGACCTGCTCCATCCGCCGGTCCAGCTCGTGGCTGTCGAGGCGGCCGTCCTCGGCCGCCCGCCGCAGCTGGGACACCGCTGCTCTGCGGTCGTCCTCGGTGACAGGGCGTGCCGGATCGTCAAGACTCACCCGAGCCACGATACCGACGACCGGAGCAGGCGACAGCCAATAACGGTGCCAACGCGAAGCGGTCGCTACGGCGGCTGCCCGGAGGGGACGACGGGCGCCGAACGGGCGCTACGTCAGGCGCTGCAGGTCAGGCCACTACCTGGCGTCAGGATCGGCCTGGTGTACGCCGAAGACGTTGTTCTCCGTGTCGTGGAAGTAGCCCTGCCACGCCATACCGGGCAGTGCGGTCTTCGGCATCGCGACGGTGCCGCCAGCCGCCGCGATCTTGGCCGCGGTGGCGTCGAAGTCGTCGGTCCCGATCGTCAGGACAGCGCCCGCCAAAGGACCGCCGACGTCCATGTTGGGTGACTGGCGTTGCATGATCGCCCCGTTGATGCCCGGCTCCCCCTCCTCACCGGTGATCGCACCCATGTAGGGCATGCCGCTGTACTCGCTCCAGTCCTCGAACGTCCAGCCGAACACTTCCTCGTAGAAGCGCACGGCCCGCTGGACATCCTCGGCGTGGATCTCGAAGTGAAGGACTCGTCCCATCCATTCAGGGTCCTCCCTGCACGCCCGGCCGAGAGGGCTCATGGTGCCGATTCGCTGATCGGGCCCGCCAGCGCATACCCTGGGAACACGCGGTCCGCATCGTTCTGCCTCGGACCGCTCCTTCATTCTTCTCGTCGATGCCGATGCGCCGCGACCGAGTGAGGCGAAAAGCCCTCGGAATGCGCCGGGCAGGACCGACAGCATCAGATTCCTCTCGGAGTACACCCATGTCGTCTCACGACTCATCCATGTCCACCCATGCCCGGTCCTTCACGGACCTCGGCGTGCCCGCCGCTCTCAGCCGTGTG
>Ga0209612_1003459_pt1 | contig 10354 bp, 10 predicted proteins | sample BioC12SIPDNA_FD_185746 | JGI IMG/M metagenome (GOLD analysis project Ga0209612, IMG submission 185746) | Anaerobic biogas reactor microbial communites from Washington, USA - Biogas_R1_B C12 SIP DNA (SPAdes) (version 2) | ecosystem: Engineered > Bioreactor > Anaerobic > Unclassified | place...
GATCGCGTCGTAAGACTGGGCAGAAGATTTTGAATTGGTAACTGGCTCAGGAATAGGTGTGGACATGAAAAAGTCACTTTCTTCGATTAAAGATGGCTGTATTCCGCAAATTTTATCAAAAATCTGTGTTGCAGTAAACCTAAACTGCATGAGGAGAGAGTGTCATAGGAGGTGTTGTTTCTGTAGGGGAGACCAGTACTGCTTGCTTACTCTGTACATTTCGTGTCGCTTCCAGGATCATGACCACGGTCTCCCGGAATTCCTGTCCATCCAGCGCAGCAGCGGGAGTCAAGCCCCAGCCGTACAGAGGGGGCTCGTCTCCCTCCGCCAATAATAAATTCAACTAACATATTGGGACAGCAAGGCACTACCATCTAAACAAAAGCAAACATTCTCTTTCCACTCAGGGTCGGCGGAGTGAGGTGGATTCAATTCTTTCCATCACGCATAATATTCCACCCACCTCATTCCGCCCTACTTTTTTTCTGCCTGCCCTGTGTAAGGTTTCCCTGCTCCATAAACAATGCCACCCAAGTCTCCGGGTGGCATCATTCCAAAAACCCATGCGTCAGCCTGCCCCCTGCCGGGGGCAGGCGTGCTTCTACGATCCAAAGGAGGCGAAGGTTGCCTCGACTTTCGACTTACTGCTTAATATTTTGTTACGGCAGACACTCACCCGCAACCGGGGCACCTTCGGCGAACACAACGCCAGCCCCAAAGCTCGATTCAAAGATCGGTCCCAGATCGCCCAGGTTCAAGCCCAAAGCTTTGTCGATCACGATCACACCATCTTCGTAGATGGTCATCTGGGGCAGGACGCTGCCGTTGACTTCTCCATTGACCACACCCTTGTTCCAGCAGATCTTGGCGTTTTCGATGTTAGCAGACTTTAGCATGGCACCAATCTCAGGGGTGATCCCCATACCGGTCGGGATTCCTTCCACAGACAGGGCGCCATTATCGTCGATCTTGACCTGTAACAACGTGGCAAGCTGGATGCGCAGTGGTTCGCTCAGATCCTTGGTTTTCCGCAGAGTGATATCGAAATCGGCTTGCTCCAGCCATTTTTCGGCTCGTTCACGGTCCACTTTCCCGGTCGCCAAATAGACATTCAGCATGTCATAAACGAAGGTACGGGCGTTCTCGTCGAAAGTCATGCTGAACAGTGGTGACTCATTGGTCATCAACTGAATTTCATCGCCTATGATCTTGAGTGAAAGATCATCAAAAACGGTCAGGAGAGCCCAAATTTCGTCCGGTAAAGCCGGGACGCCAAATTGCTTCAGTTCCTCAGATGAGAACCCGCCAGCACTAAAAGTCTGAGAAGCCGGGTCATAAGTGACATCGATATGGACCACGTTGCTTAGATCGGTCTGCAGGGGCACATCGGCAATTGCCGAGGGCGTATGCTGCATCAGGCTGATGCCGAATACCAACACGAGCGCAATGATGATTTTGATTAGGTTTTGTTTGTTTTTCATTTTGTCCTTAGTCTCCTTGGTTTGATTAATGATGGATCGATTAGGGTTGGGGTGTCAAAATTACAGACAGGCGCAAAGGCAAATAACGATAAAAAAATTGATTGACATAATTGGTTAGAAATGGGTAAACTGGGAACCTCTCCACGAATTGCTGATAGGATGCGAGCGTTTGCCCTGGCGCAAGCCGTAAGGCAAGGTCAACGGTATTGGCTAAGGTCTCCGGCGTGTAATCGAGCTTGACCAATTCGTTGTCAGCGCTGAGCATTTCCAGCTTACCATTCGTATTCAGGGTAACCCGGATCTGGTCGGACTCTGTGGCAGTGATGATATCGTGAAGAGATTGTCCGGCCGGCACAGGATAGCGAATAGCAGGCAGCGGTATAGCGGGTCGTCCGATCAGGTAATAGATACCGTAAAGCAGAAGGATGACCCCGACAGTGATGAGAGTGACTCGTAGAGCTCTTGGCACGGTAACTTAGCCTCAATCTGAGCGACTCGTAGATTTCTTCTTCTGTTTTCCTCTTCTATGAATATTATAGCTTATTTTTTTAGTATTGCTAAATTGATATCAATGTGTTTGCATAGGCTTGGTAATTAGCTGATAGCTGATAGCTTGATTTTATCTGGTTTTTTGTTTTTTGTCTTTCGTAGGCCGGGTTCCGAATTTGAACCCGGCTTTTTTGACGGAATGGCGCAAGGCCATTCCCTACACAGGAAGAAGGCCAAGTCCGGGACGGCGAGCCCACTAACACCGATGGTGTCGGGGTGCTTCGTAGCAGCCGTCCCTTACAAGGCGCAGCTACCAAATACACAGTCAGTGCAAGCCCCCGATACCAAAGCTTCGGAAGCTCCAATTAAAATGGCAGGGGGCGTAGCAGTCTGCAGTTCCTTCTGTAATATCTGCACCTAAGCATCAGGGTGGCGTGGAAGCCATCTCTTACGTAATTTTGTCATCCTGAGGAACGAAGGATCTATCTTTTCGTAGGCCGGGTTCAACTTCGGAACCCGGCCAAACGCTGAAATCACATGAACGTTGGCGGCTTCATTATGCAATCCTTGGGCGGGTTTGGAACCCGCCCGTACGGCAATGCAAACATCATTTAATTCTTACCCTGCTCTATCCTGAATATTACACCCTCAATAGAGCATGAGCGAATCATGACCAGCGAAAAATAAGATCCTTCGTTCCTCAGGATGACAAACAGTTTTGCTATCAGCTACCTGTGCCCGTCACGAAGTGGACGGGTATCAGCTATCCCCTATCAGCTATCTTCTTCTTGATCTTTCGGTTCAACAACACCAACCAGCCAATGTACGCCCCCAAAAGACCAAAGATCACCACATATCCTGCCACAAAATAGTTAAAGGTATCAGCCATTCGCCACCTCACCAAATTCTTCTTCCTGTTCCAGCGCTTCCTGCTCATCCAACCATTGCTGGTTCAGACGTAACCTGCTTCGTGTCACCAGGAGCAACACAAACAGCACCGAAAATGCGAAAATACTGAAACCCATGGTCTGGTACATCGCCGGCGTCATTGCCATCTCGCCCGTCCCGGCATTGCCAAAAATGGTGGGGTGGATGGTACGCAGCAAGCGTGCCGAAAAGAAAGTCAGCGGCACGCTCGCAAAACCGATGATCAGGTAAATCGAGCCAAATCGCGCCTTTTTTGCCGGGTCGTCAATCCCTCTACGCAGTAAAAAGTAGGCGATATAGGTGAAAGCCATGATCGTCATGGTGGTCAGGCGCGGATCCCAGGTCCACCAGGTGTTCCAGACCGGGCGCGCCCAGATCATGCCGGTAAAATTGGCGATCGCGGTAAAGAGCAGCCCAATTTCCACAGAAGAAGCAGCCACAGCGTCCAGGCTCAGCTTGCCGTTGCGCAAATACAAAACCGCGCAAACCGCCGCCACCAAAAATCCAAGCATTCCCAACCAGGCAGCCGCCACGTGAAAGTAGAAAACCTTCTGCACCATGCCCATATTTTGTTCGACCGGCGCGTAAAACAGCACCAGCCCAAAGGCAAGTAGGATCAGCATTCCGGTGAATATTGCCAAAAAAGATAACTTCTTATTCCAAAATAACATAGTCAAACACCAAGAGTGAAATTGTGGTCATAATAATACCGTAAACCAGCAGGACGGTCAGCCAGACCTGGTAGCTCGCCAGCGCCGCCCCACTCATCACGCCCATGCCAGCTTTGACCACTGCCATATTGACCGGCATCAGAATCGGGAAAAGCAGCACCGGCAGAAGCAAGTCGCGCATACGGGTTTGGGCGGTCATGCTCGCCAAAAGCGTGCCGGCAGCGCTGAACGACCATGCTCCCAAAATGAGGGTCAGGATCAAGCCGGGGTTAAACAAGTTTTGGTTGTAGAGCAGGCTGTAAATGGGCAAAACGATCACGATCAGCACCAGCATCATCAAAAAATTACTGATCTGCTTTGCCAGCCAGATGCTGCCCAAGCCCGGCACCGCCATAACCAGGGCGTCAAAGCTGCCCTGCTCCTGTTCAGCCACGAAGGAGCGGTTCAAACCAAGCGTGCCCGAGAAGGTGATCACCACCCATAAAATGCCAGGCGCCAGCTCCGCCCTTTGGCGGGGGTCCAGTTCCATGGCGTAGTTAAAAATGAAAATACTGAGGATGGCGAACGCCAGCATGGCGGTCAGCATGTCCTTGCTGCGCCACTCCTGCAGCAGGTCTTTCCAGATCAGAGCTTTGAGAGTGCTCAGCCAGTTTTTCATGCTGCTGACACCTCTGGTATGCATTCCGGGTACAGGTTGGGTTCAATTTCGCTCCAACTCCTGCCATCCACCCACAAAACCTCACCCAAAACGCCCCGGCTGAGGCGCACAAAGCCGTCCGTCACAGCCAAAGCTGCCTGCGGGTCGTGGCTGGTCATCAATACCATGCCGCCCCGTCCCTTTAGTTCAGCAAGCATGCGCACCAGCAAGGCACTACCGTCCTTATCCAAACCGGTAAAGGGCTCATCCAGAATGAGCACATCCGGGTCCGAAAGCAAGGCGCGTGCGATCGTCAGGCGCTGCTGCATGCCGCGGCTGTAGGTTCGCACCTGTTTTTCCGCTGCCCGCGCCAGCCCAGCCTCCGCCAGGCGTTCTTTCAGCTCTTTTTCAGAAAAATCCCGTTGATACAACCTTGAAAAAAAGCGCAGATTTTCCAGCCCGCTCAGGTTTTGGTAAAGGAAGGTCTTATGTGCCACCAGGGCACATTTTCGGCGCCATTCCGGGTTCTTCAAAGGCCATTCCGCCCCATCCACCAGCAGTTTTCCCTGTTCAGCACTCAACAATCCGCTGGCTACGCGCAGGAGCGTGGTCTTGCCAGCTCCGTTACTGCCCACCAGGCACAACAACTGCCCGCTTTCCAGTGTCAGGTCACAACTCTTCAGCACCGCCAGGCGGCCGTAAGCCTTGCTGATGCCTTGCAGCTTAATCAGCATCGCTCTGTTCGTCTTCTTTCCGAGCCGCTTGTTCCAGCACAATCGGCGAACTCAGACTGAAGGCTGCCCCCAAACACAGGAACAACGAGCCGATCCACATGAAATTGACCAGTGGATTGATGCTTGCCTGGATGGAAACGAACCCCATGGCTGCGTTGTAGTCAAGCAGGATCGTGTAAAAATCCCCCGCCAGCGTGCTGCGTTTGCCTGGAATGCTGACGTATTGACTGCGGCTCTCGTACACATCCTGACCGGGGGTCAGTCGGGCAACGATCTCATCGCCGCGCCACAGATCAATCTGGGCACGCACACTCAGGTACTCGGGACTGTCATAATTTTCGGTCAGTTCAATGAATTCCACCCCAAATTCACCCAGGGGCATCTTATCGCCGGGCACCAACGTACCCTGGATGCTTTGGGAAAGTCCCTCCACACCCACAATACCGAGCATAATCAGCAAAATGGCGCTGTGCACCAAAAATGCGCCGAAACGAGAACGCATTTTCCAGAAAGTTCCCAATGGGTTCTCCACCTTGCGCAGGTCACGGATGGTGGTCACAACCAAGACCATCAAGCCCAGCGCCACGATAAAGATCGAGAGCAGTGCCACCCAGGATTTGCTCAACCACAGCCAGGCTGCAGCTGTAGCCGCCAGCGCTGCCACAAACGGGATCAAAGCTCGCTTACCCAACTTTTGCAGGCTGGCAACCGACCAACCCACCAGCGGACAAACCGCCATCAAGAGTGCCAGCAGGACTAAAAGCGGTGTGACCGCTCGGTCATAAAAGCCCCGGTCGAGGGTGATCTCAACTCCGCTGAAAGCACGCGATGCCAGCGGGTAGAGCAGCCCCCATAAACACACCAGGGCGATTGCCAGCAACAGTACCAACGTATACAGGAAGAGCGAATCGCGCGAAAACCAGGATTGGAACTCCCAGCCGCTGTCCATTTTCTTCCAGCGCCAGATTGTCAAAGCCAGCGAGATCGCCAGGAACACCAGCAAGAAGGCGGTCAAGGGGACAGAAATGGAGCTTTCTCCAAAAGCATGCACTGAGCTGATCAGCCCGGCACGCGTCATCAGGATACTGAAGATGATCAGTAAATAGCTGCTCAAAATCAGGATCACGTTAATTCTTTTGAAAATGTCTTTCTTTTGCTGCAGAAACATACTGTGCAGCAGCCCTGTACTGACCAGCCAGGGGATCAAAGAAGAGGTTTCCACCGGGTCCCACGCCCAATAGCCGCCCCAACCCAGCACGTCATACGACCACCAGCTGCCCAAAGTGATACCAGCAGTCAGGAAAATCCAGGCAACCAGCAGCCAGGGCCGCAGGGCTGCAATCAGGTCATCGCCGTCGCCTTTGACCACCAGGTGAGAAAGCGTCTCAGCGAAGGGCAGCAGGAAAGCGCCGAAGCCGATGTAAAGCAGCGGCGGGTGGATGATCATGCCCCAGTGGCGCAACAGCGGGTTGAGCCCTCTGCCTATCAGCCCGGAATACACTTTGGCACCAGCAGCCGGCATAAACAAGCTGTCCGTCAAACTGGCGTCGCTTAGCTGCCAGACCCGGCTAAACGGATTTTCAAGGAACATGGAAATCCCGCTGAAGAAAATCAGGTTGACCAGCGCGAACAGGTAGCCCCAGTTATCCCGCAGGATATGGCGGCGGTTCAGCGCGAGCACCAAACACAGGTTAATGATCCAGCTCCAGAAAAAGAGTGAGCCCGCCTGCCCACCCCACAGCGCAGTCAGCTTCAGATAGGTAGGCATAGCCGGGTTGATCACGCCCACCACGTAGGCGTTGCTGTAATCCTGGGTAACCTGCATGAATAGCAGCACAAGCACACTCAACGTGTGCAGAGCAAAGCCAAGGTTGGTCAGAAAACGAACTGTGGTTGAGATCTGGTGCTGTTTTCGAGAGAGCTGCCAGGCGGTAAACGCCAGGCAAACCAGCATTAAACCTGCCGCAAGGACAAAACTTCCTAAGCCAAGATAGAACATAAATTAGTCCTCAACCTGGTCCGGTAATATGGATTCATATTTTGAAGGGCACTTCATCAATAGTTCCGTCGCCTGGAAGATGCCTTCCGCGTCCATCGAACCGGTCACGATCGCCTGCGCTTCGTCCTTGAGCAGATCGGGTTTGACACCGTTGTAATGGATGGTCATGCGCGCGGCATTTGGATCTGCGACAGCATCTGCCAAAACTTTAGCCATACCGCCCATCTCGGCGATCAGGCGGTGGTCACCAGGAATTTGGGCAACAACAAAACTGAGATCCAATGTAGCGGGGTTGTATTGGATACTTTCGCCCACCACAGCGCCGGACATGCGCAGTTTTTGCCCTTCCAGTTCGCTCTTTTGACTGGTCAGCTCGTCCACGGTCATGAAATATTGGGTGTTGGAACGGGTTGCCGAGATCAACAGATAGCCCAGCGCTGCCACGATCACCACCACGCCGATGATCAGCTTGAAGTTAGGTTTTTTGTTCATCAGTTAGAAACCTTTGGTCATCTCTTTCATATTTTCTGTATTGTTTTTTACCGTATTTTTTTGATGCAGTTCCCTGCACAGCGATGTCAAAAAACATGCAATGAATCGCATCCATTAATATACTTTAAAAACAAACCTTATTTTATCTTATTACCCAAAACCCGGTGATATACGGTGGAATAGCCTGTTCGTGAAATACCGCCCATAGGCAACGCAGTTCTATTACCCCATCGGGGTGTTTCAATCTGTCCCTACTAGGTCGGGTTCCAAAAATATAAACCGGACCACATGGTTCGTAGGGAACGTGGCTCGTCCCGTTCCGCATGTTGGGGAGACCAGTACTGCTCGCTTACTCCGTACCCTCCGTGTCGCGCTCAACGTCAGTACAATGCGCTCCAGGTATGTCTAATCTAATCTGGAATCCGAACAAGCAGCCTTAATCTTGCTCCCCAAAGGTCACCTCAGCCCAATTCAGCAGCTGGAATTCAGCCCCAGCCGTACGGAAGGGTTTCTACTACCCTAATCAAGGCGTACCGTTCCCACATCCGGCTGGTGAACAGGATCGCTGGTCTGCTGACACCCCGTTATACCTCCCAGTTTTTCCGTACTTATCTTGTAAACACTCATAAACTCCGAGCCAAACGCCCGCAGCGACGCCACCAGGGGGAAACGGTTGGGAAAGTCGATGTTATCACCTTGATACAGCCAACTGGAAACCTTCTGCTTCATCTCAGCATTCCTAACCTGCACCACCAGTTGGTTCAGCAGCATGTAATCTGCCTCGGTTCTCATCCCGATAACCGGGCAAGAGCCAAGCCGAACACGCTCCTTGTACTCCTCAGGAAGAACCTTAACCGCCTTCCGCAGTCCGTCCGCCGAATACCAATCGGACGCGCAAATATGAATCTCATCTTCATCCACTTGATCCACCAATTTAATGATCATCTGGGTCTGCGAAACGTTCCAATAATCGAATTCGTAATTTTGGGCGGGGTCGCGTCCGGCAAGGGGATTGAAAAAAACATATTGAAATGGATGAGAAACCCCGATGATGATGGCGCAAACCAGCAGTTGGAGCGCAATTGCCGAAATAACGACGATCTTCAGTTTCCCTTTTGTGTGTTCAACCAAAAAGCGAACCGCTGCCACTGCCAGGATTAGCATCGGACCGTACAAGAAATAGAGATGCCGCCAGCTGTTGTATAAGATCGGTCGCCTGATCATCGCGAAAAGCAGGAAAGTCCAGATGAACACGAGGCAAAGGAGCAAATATGAAGTCTCCCTGGAGATGTTTTTCTTCATTGCGCCGAGCGTCAGCTCCAGGATGGTGGTAAGGTGCCCGAGCAGGGTAAGTGCCAGGATCAGAATCGGGGTAGTGACCGCTATCATGGTCGGGATGTAACCTGATGGTACCGGTCGGCGAATGTAACCCTGGAAATAGACGACACCGTTCCAATCGCTGAAGTTGGACGAGCGATCGACAAGATAGGTAATGTATTGGATCGGCATACGCCAGGCAGCCGGAGTGATCAGGTAGGAAATCAATACAAACGAGAGCAAAGCAGTCAGCCCGACCGATAAATTTTTGGCACTCCACTCCTTTTTGACCGTCAGGTCAATAATATAGAGGATCCCGAGCAGCCCGAACATGAAAATGCCGGTCATGCGTGTATTGGTAGCCATTGCCCCAATAAAAGCAAAAAGAAGCGCGGATGAGAAGCGCCGGGACCTGACAAAATTGATGCCAGCCGCAATCAGCAGGATCACCAATGCCATCGCTACCACGTCTTTGTTGTTGTAATGACCTTCCGCAAAAAAGCGTGGACTGAGATAGAGGAAGAGACTGCCGAGCAAACCGAATTTCCAATCCCCCATAAGGAATTTGCAGACGAAGTACAACCCCACCACGCCAGCCATAAAGATGAGAAAAGTGTAGCCGTGCCAGATCAGCATCAATGTTCTTGGACCGTTCTCATCGTAGTCGGCAAAAAGCGCAGGCGCAAGCGGGTAATAGGCTGACACTCCGTGATCCCTATCCGGGTTATTGGTGTAGTCTGGGAAGGGTATGCCGGTTGAGGACTGGTACGGCTCGGCATTTTTGCCCTTAAACAGGCTTATGTATTCCCGAAGGTTGGACCCGAGGGTACGGATCTCCAGATCCTCATCCCAGGGCATGCCATAATCGGGTGTGACGAGAAGACCGATCAGGGTCATAAGCACAAACAATGCAACAATGATGATTCGACTGTTTTGGTTTAATTTATCGATCAACATCACCTCGGTCTCGCGGTTAGTTTAATATTATTGTACAACCGAATCCGTCGGATGGGAGCTTTTCGTTCGTTGGAGTGTTTTCGCCCGAAGTTTACTGGTAGGGGATATTCGTATATTGGAAGCTTATGTGTCAAGGTTCGCCGGTAGGGATTTTTCGTCTGGTGGTAGCTCGCGCACAGATGACCGGCGACAGGGATTTTTCGTTTGGTGAAGTGATTGCGCTCAGAGTTCGCCAACAGGGGATTTTTCGTCTACTGAAGTGATTGCACTCTGAGTCCGCAGGTTGACTCAACTTTTTATTGACAGGTCTCTGCAATCCACCCCCCACCCACCCTCTTTTTCGAGTAACCAGTGATAAAGAAGGAATTGCTACGCGCATTAATCAAAGCGGGGTTGTCCCTTGTAAGGGACGGCCCTGCCCTGGTGAGGGTCCATGCTGTCCCGGTTTCGCATCGTAGGGAATGGCCTTGTGCCATTCCGCCTGCCCTGCGTAAGGGCTTGCCCTGCGTAAGGGTTCTGCCTGTCCTTGCTTCGTAGGTCGGAATGGGACCGCCATATTCCGTAGGCTTTTTTGCGTCCTGGCGCGGTCCCACTCAGACATGTCCCAGGCAATATTCTTTAGATTGACTCGGTCAGCAGACATTCGCCAA
>Ga0209612_1003460_pt1 | contig 10350 bp, 11 predicted proteins | sample BioC12SIPDNA_FD_185746 | JGI IMG/M metagenome (GOLD analysis project Ga0209612, IMG submission 185746) | Anaerobic biogas reactor microbial communites from Washington, USA - Biogas_R1_B C12 SIP DNA (SPAdes) (version 2) | ecosystem: Engineered > Bioreactor > Anaerobic > Unclassified | place...
CCGCCCAGCTCCTCGCCGTTCATCACCAGGTCGTAGGCCCGGGAGCGCAGCGTCAGCAGTTCCTCGACGTTCGTGGGATCGAAGTCGGTGCGGTCGGGCGCCGTGAACGGATGGTGGCTGGAAGTGACGCCACCCTCATCGGTGGCTTCGAACAGCGGGAAGTCCGTCACCCACACCGGGCAGAAGGTGTCGGCGGGGATCAGGCCCAGACGCTCGGCCAGATGCAGCCTCAGTTGGCCGAGCGCCGAGGTGACGACCGCGTACGAGGGGTCGGCGATCATGATGAGCACGTCGCCATCGGAGACCTCGAAGCGGCGGCGCAGCTCGTCGAGCTCGGCCTCGCTGAAGAACTGCACGATGTTGGACTCGAGCCTGCCGTTCTCGGCCCGCATCCAGGTCATGCCCTTGGCGCCGAACGACGGAGCGATCTCCTTGGCGTACTCGTTCTGGAGCACGTTCTTGCTGAGCTTGTCCGACTGCCCCTTCAGGTTGAGGCCCTTGATGCAGCCACCGCGCTGCAATATCTGCCGGAAGATGGAGTAGTCCGTCTCGGCGAACACGTCGGTGACGTCCACGAAGCGCAGACCGAAACGTAGGTCGGGGCGGTCGGAGCCGGTGGTGTCCATGGCTTCGGCGTAGGTCATGCGGGGGAAGGGCCTGGGGAGCGTGACGCCCCCGACCTCGAACATCCGGACCGTGAGCTCCTCCACCAAATCGTAGAGGAACTCCTCGTCGATGAACGACGCCTCGATATCCAGCTGGGTGAACTCCGGCTGGCGGTTGGGACGCAGGTCTTCGTCGCGGAAGCAACGGGCCATCTGGAAGTAGCGCTCCATCCCCCCGATCATGAGCAGCTGCTTGAAGAGCTGCGGCGACTGCGGCAGGGCATAGAAGCTCTGGGGATGCACGCGGCTGGGTACCAAGTAGTCGCGCGCCCCTTCGGGGGTGCTGGCTGTCAGCACCGGAGTCTCGATTTCCACGAAACCCTGGGAGTCGAGGTACTCGCGCACCGTCAGAAAGATGCGGTGCCGCAGTGTGAGGTTGTCGCGCATGGTCGGGCGGCGGATGTCCAGGTAACGGTACTGCAGCCGCAGGTCCTCGGAGACGTGGTCGGTCTCGGCCGACGGCGCTCCCGCCACCATGGCCTTCTCGGAGACGGAGAAGGGCAGGGCGTCCGACTCGGAGAGCACCTCCAGCTCGGTCACCACCACTTCGATGGCCCCCGTCTCGATGCCGGGGTTCTCCGTCCCGGTTAGGCGCTGCTTCACCTCGCCCCGCACCGCCACGCAGTACTCGGAGCGCAGAGCGGCTCCTTTCTCGCAGATCTGGGCGGGAGTCACCTCGGGACTGAAGACCACCTGCACGATGCCGCTGCGGTCGCGGAGATGGATGAAAAGCAGGCCGCCGTGATCGCGGTAGGCATCCACCCAGCCGGCCAGCAGCACCTCGCGTCCGACATCGTCCGGGGTCAATCGGCCACAGAAGACACGTTCGGAACACTGCATGTGCGAACCCTTTCCACTGCAACTGGTGTTCTTCCCCCGCCCCGCGGGCCGAGCCCTGGTGGCGGAGGGGCTGCGCGGACCTGCGCGCATTTATGAGGATAACCCAGCACGCCCCGTGGTGTACTCTTGTCGCCCAGGCGCTTCTATCGCGGGGCGCGTGACCAGGAGGTCGTCAAGACTTGGTGGATGGCAGAGGACGCGCCACCCGGACCGTAGGGCGGTCGCTGCTGTGGCCGGTGCTGCTCACGGTCGTTGTGTGCGTGCTCGTGGTCTTGGTCGCCCTGGGAGGTGGACGGTCGGAGGGCCGCGTGGGAGGTCCGGGCGCATGGGGAGGGCTGCCGAACGTGGCCGGCGATCTCTTGGTGGTGGTGGGAGCCGTCTGTCTGGCCTTTCTCGTCCTGCTCGTCTACATCCTGTGGACCGGAGCGCGCGGGTCGGCGGAAGACGAACGGCCCAAGAATCCCTTCCCAGTCTCGTGGGTCGAGAGGGTCGTCGTCAGCTCCTTTCTCTTGGTGTTCGTGGGTGGTGTGGTCACTGCCTTCGTCATGGCCGTCCGCCGCGGCAAGGGCGTTGAACCGCAGGAACTCCTGATACCCGGGTCGGGTGACTCGGGTCTGCCTTGGGAGGGCGCGGAGAACGCCGGCGACTCCTTCGTGGTGCACTGGTGGGTGCTGGCGGGTGTGGGTCTGGTAGCGCTGGCCATCGTCGTAGCCATTCTGGTCAAGCGCCGGTTCGGCCGCCGCTCGGAGCCCGCCGACCGGGCCGACCCGCGGTCCGACCGGCGCGAACGGATGAAGGCTGCCGTGGAGTACTCCCTGGAAGAGATAGCGCGCGACACCGACCCGCGCCGGGCCATCATCCGCGCGTACGTCAGGATGGAGCAGATATTCGCCCAGCACGGACTTGGGCGGCTGCCGCACGAGGCTCCGCGAGAGTATCTGGACCGAGCGCTCGCGGGCATCGAGGTCGGCAGACCGGCCGCCGAGCGGCTGACGGCGCTGTTCATCCGGGCGCGCTTCAGCGACCACGCCGTCGACGCGGAGCTGAAGAGCGACGCCGTCGCGGCTCTTACCGCGGTGCGGGACGAGCTGGGGGCGGTGGGGGCATGAACAAGAGCAAGACCTTCTGGAAGGCGGCGGAGTGGATCGTCACGGCGGGCGCCCTGCTGGCCGTTGCGATCGTCGTGGACGAGCAAACGGCCGGGCTGGGGTTGGTGTCGTATGTAGTGGTGCTCGGTGTGGCCCTGGTGGCCATGCTGCTTTCGAGACTCAAAGGCGCCCTTCAGCCCGCCCCCGATTTTGAGCGCATGGTGCCGGGGTGCAAACCGCCCGGGGGCAAGGTGGAGCAGTTCCAGACGATCGTGCGGCAACTGAGCCGGTCGTCGTCGAGCGAGTCGGGCCTGCATGCCCACCTCCGCCCCTTGGCCCAGGAGATAGCAGCCGCGCGTCTGGCCCGCAACCACGGCGTGGACCTCGAGCGCGAGCCCGAACAGGCTCGTGAAGTCATCGGCGACGGCAGGCTGTGGGAGCTGGTACGCCCCGACCGCGAGGCCCCCGAAGACCGGAGCGCGCGTGGCTGGTCGCAGACCGAATTGTCACTACTCTTGGATGAGTTGGAGGAGCTTTGATGGAGTCGCTCACGCTGCAGCAGGTCGGGTCGTTGGCGGAGAAGATGCTGACCGAGGTAGAGAGGGCCGTGGTAGGTAAAAGGCCGGCTCTCGAGTTGGTGCTTCTCGGCCTGCTGGCCGACGGCCATGTGCTCATAGAGGATGTCCCCGGTCTGGCGAAGACCCTCATCGCCCGTTCCTTCGCGCAGGTGAGCTCCCTGTCGTTCGGCCGGGTGCAGTTCACGCCTGACCTGTTGCCGTCGGACGTCACTGGGGCCTCCATCTACAACCAGCGGAGCGGAGAGTTCGAGTTCCGGCCGGGGCCGGTGTTCACCAATCTGCTCCTGGCCGATGAGATCAACCGAGCTACTCCCAAGACTCAGGCGGCCCTGTTGGAAGCCATGCAGGAGCGGCAGGTCACGATAGAAGGTGAGACCCGCCGTCTCGACCCTCCCTTCCTGGTACTGGCTACGCAGAACCCCATAGAGTACGAGGGGACATACCCGCTCCCCGAAGCGCAGCTCGACCGCTTTCTGTTGCGGGTATCGGTGGGATATCCGGAGCGCGGCCATGAGTCCGAGCTCTTGGCGCGCAGGGGGGAGCGCAGGCAGGAGCGGATAGACCTCGACCCGGTGATCGACTCCGCCACTCTCATCGCCATGCAGCGCGCGGTGGAGGAGGTCTATGTGTCCGACGGCGTGCGTGACTACATGGTCGATCTGGTCCGGGCCACCCGCGACGACCGGCGCGTGCAGTTGGGCGCCAGCCCCCGTGGCTCGCTGGCGCTGTTCACGCTCGGCAGGGCCCAAGCCGCGCTTCTGGGCCGTGACTTCGTGACGCCCGATGACGTGAAGAGCGTAGCGGCGCCGGCGCTCGCCCACCGTCTCACCATCCGCCCCGAGCTGTGGGTGCAACGCGTGAGCACCGAATCGGTGGTGAGGGAGATCCTCCAGAGCGTCCCCACTCCCGATCCGGAAGAAGCGGCGCCGGCGGGCCGGTGAGAAGGTCTGCGAAAGTCATCCTGTACGGCGGCTTCGCGGCCGTCTGCTTCATGCTGGCGGTCGTCCTCGGCCGCCCCGAGATCGCCGCGCTGGGCGCGCCCTTCGCCCTTGTCCTGGTGGTGGGGCTGTCGCTCAGACGGCCCGCGGCTGTGAGGGCCGAGCTCCACGTGACGCGCGAGCGCGCGCTGGAAGAAGAAGAGGTGGAGGCGGAGCTGGTCCTCGCGCCGGAGGAGGGGGCCGGCGTCGTACGTTACGCACTCTGCCTGCCGGACGGTCTGCAGGTGGCCGGCGGGCACGACGCGGCCGTCGTCCGCTTGGCAGGTGGCAGGGAGCGCACGCTCCCCCTCCGTTTGGTCTGCCGGCGCTGGGGCGCCTACCGGCTGGGGGACGTGATACTGCGGACGGAAGACCGGGCCGGGCTGCGCTCGCGGGACACGGCCGTCCGCGGCGACTCGTTCTTGAAGGTCTATCCACGCCCCGAGCGTCTGCATTCCCTCATCGCCCCCGCCGAGACGCAACTCTTCGCCGGCAACCGGGTGGGCCGCAGCGCCGGTGAGGGCATCGAGTTCGCGGGGCTGCGCCCCTACGTCCCGGGCGACCGGTTGCGCCGCGTCAATTGGCGGGCCAGCGTGGGACGAAAGACGCTGTTCGTCAACGAGGAGCATCTGGAGTTGAACTCCGACGTAGTGATCTTCGTAGACAGTTTCGCTGAGGTCCGTGGCAGTGACGACGGCACGCTCGACATGGCCATCAGGGGAGCCGCCTCTCTGGCCGAACATTACCTTGCCAACCAGGATCGAGTGGGCTTGGTGAGCTTTGGCGCCTTCGTGCGTTGGCTGTCCCCGGCCGGGGGGACCAGGCGGCTCTACAGCATAGTCGAGGCGCTGTTGCAGACCGAGGTCGCCCTGTCGTTCGTGTGGAAGGACATCGACGTGCTGCCTCGCGGCAGCCTGACACCGCATGCTCTCGTCATAGCCCTCAGCCCGCTCCTCGACGAGCGGGGTGTGAACGTGCTTCTCGATCTGCGACGGCGGGGCTTCGATCTGGTGGTCGTCGACGTGACCCCCCTTGCCTTCGCGGCCGAAGGGCGCGCGGAGGACGCCACCCTTGCTCTGCGGCTTTGGAGCTTGTGGCGCGAGGCCCTCCGCTACCGCTATGAACAGATGGGCGTGGCTGTGGTTGAGTGGGACGGCAAGGCGCCTCTCGCGGCAGTGGTGGAGGAGGTGAGAGCATTCCGACGGCAAGCGCACTACATCTACGCATAGGTGCGGCTGCCGTGGCGGTCTTGCTGGCCGGCGGCATGGCCGCGTACCCCATCGTGCGCTCGAGCCCCTCGCTGTTGCGGGCGACGATACCTCTGGCCGCCGTGGCGTTCGCCTTCGTGGTCGTCGCGGTGGTCTGGCGCTCCCAGGTGGTGGGTCCCGCGCTCTTCGTGTTGACGGCCGGGTATCTGGTGGTGGAGATCACCGGTCACGCCGGAGCGCTCTCGGTGATCGCCTATGCAGTGGGCTTGGTGATGCTGTGCGAACTCCTGATGACCTACCGAGCGCTCCCGATGTCGGGTGTGGTCGAGTACCGGGTGGTCGCCGAGCGTGTTCTGAGTCTGGTGGCCCTGGGGGTGGGCGCCGCGGCCGTGGCCGTCTTGGTGCTGTTCGCCGGTGGTTGGTGGTCTGCCGGCGCTCTTGAGGCCGGGCTCATCGGCATGGCGGCCGTGGTCTGTCTGTTCGCGCTGCCGTGGGCGCTCGTCCGGCACAGACGCTGATCTTCCCCCGGCGTACACGTTGGCCTTCGCCGGTCGCGGCTGGCGGCCCGAGAGGCCGATCGGAGCGGCAAAGGAGGGTTTATGGCATCCCCAGATAAAGTCTAGGGGGCGGAAAGCCGATACTCGATGCGGAAATCCATGGAGGGAGTGCGGGGGCCCGAGATGACTATGACACGGCGTATCACGATCACGATGGGCATCATGCTGGGACTATTGGTGGTGATGGCCGGCATCGGCATCGGTGCCTTGGCCTGGGTGCGGGCCTGGCAGAACGACTATTCACGCGCAATCGAAGGGACCGAAGCGGCCGGCGACCCGGTGCTCCAAGATCTCCTGAACACGCTGAGCAGCCGGGCCTGGATCCTGCTGATCGTGATGATCGTGGTCGCGGTGGTCGCGCTGCTCTTCGGCACAGGCGCCACCATGCGTCTTGCCGGCATGATGAAGCGAGGCCTGCGGGAGGCGATCTCCAGCCTTGGAACGGCCGCCTCGCAATTGATGGCTGTCTCATCGCAGGTGGCCGCGGCCGCGGCCGAGACGGCGGCCGCCACGAACGAGACCTCGGCTACGGTGGAGGAGGTCAAGCAGACGGCCATGCTGGCTCAAGAGAAGGCGGGCGAGGCCCTGGAGGCGTCGCAAGAGGTGGTGGAGACCTCCAAGTTCGGCGAAGCATCGGCGAAGAAGAACTACGAGCACTTCGCTCAGATCCTGTCTGAGATGGACGTCATCACCGACGCGATCGACCGGTTGAACGAGCAGGCCCTCTCGGTCGGGGACGTCATCGCGACGGTCAACGACTTGGCCGAGCAGTCCAATCTGCTCTCGGTGAACGCATCCATAGAGGCCGCCAAGGCCGGAGAGGCCGGCAAGGGCTTCACCGTGGTGGCCCAGGAAGTCAAGAGCCTGGCCGAGCAATCCAAGCAGGGGGTCGCGCAGGTCCGCGCGGTCCTGAGTGAGATCCAGAAGGGGAGCGACTTGGTGGTACGCGCGGCCGAACAGGCCCGGGAGACTGTGGAGTCTGGCAGCAACGAGGCCAGCTTGGCGGTAGAGAACGTGGGCTCCAGGGTGTCGGTGGCCACCAGAGCGGCCGAGGCTACTTCGGACATCACGGCGGCCAGCCGTCAGCAACTGGCGGGCATAGAGCAGATCAGCCAGGCCATCACGAGCATCAACCAGGCCGGCACCCAGTCTGCGCAGGGCACGCGACAGGTGGAACAGGCGGCAAGGCAGCTGCAGGACATCGCTCTCGAACTGAAAGGCCTCGTCGACACCTCCAGCGCGTCAAGCACGTCCGGCACGTAGAGAACGGCGTCGCACCTGCTACACTCCTCAAAAGGACCGGCGTAGGGTCCAAATGAAGCCGGCGTGGAGGAGGAAGCATGGTAGGAGCGCTGATCTTGGGTCTGGTCGCGGGCGCGGTCGCGCGATACCTGTTGCCGCGGGACGCGATGGGGGGCATGAAGGGCCCCATTTCGTGGATCCTCACCATCATCCTGGGTCTTGTCGGGGCCTATCTCGGTTGGTTGCTCTTCACCAAGGGTCTCGGCATAGGTGACGACGACATATTCGACCTGGGCGGTATCCTGGGCGCGATTGTAGGGGCCGTGATCGTGTTGGGCCTCGGTTCGCTTGCGTTGAGGGTAGTGCGCAAGAAGTGAGTGTCACCGGCCGGTCGCCGGTGGCTTGGACGATCATGCGCGCCGGCCTTTTTTTGAGGAGGAACATCCCATGGCCGTGATCACCATTTTCAGACAGGTGGGAGCCCGAGGCCGTTACGTTGCCGCGAACCTGGCCAGGACTCTTGACTACAACTTCTCGGACTACCAGAACGTGGAGAGGATCCTTCTGCGGTACGGGTACTCCCAGGTCAGAGACGTCTACGAGACTGTGCCGGACTTCTGGGACCGTTTCACCAAGAAGGGCCCCGAGAGAGACAAGATCAACTCGTTGTTGCGGTTGGTGACGCGTGCCGAAGCCCAGCACGGGAACGTTGTCATGCTCGGGAGGGGTTGTTTCGCGGCTCTACAGGGCCTCTCCGACGTGCTCAACGTGCGGATCAAGGCCTCGGTCGCCGTTAGGATCGAGCGGGTCATGGAGGAACAGCAGATGACCAGGAGCGCGGCCGCTGCGTTCGTCGACGAGAAGGACAGACTCGTGGCCGAGTTCGTCAAGACCTCATACGGCGTGTCGCCCGACGACCCCACGGTGTTCGACTTGGTCATCGACACCGCCAAGATAGACCCGGACGCGGCCGTCCAGTGGCTGGCCGAAGCGGCAGGTTCCTTGATGTGCGATCCGGAGAAAGCTCCGTGCGCGGGCGGATTGCAGGTTGACCCAGTCATTGCCGACGCGGTGCGGCAGGAGTTCGAGCGGATGAGAGGTATACGCGAGCAGCGAAGGGGGCGCTAGCAGCCCACCGGACGCAGGGGCTCATAGGAGCGGTCGTGCCACAGTTTCGCAAACGCTACTATCGCCGGTGTGCCGACCTCAGACGTGATCTGGGATCGCTTAGGCGGGAGCGCAAAGAGATCAAAGCTATCCGTGAGGGCACCGTGATCGACCGGGCCTTTCAAGAGCGCCTCATGCTTGCTGTCACCGAGGTGAACGGATGCCGCTACTGTGCGTACGCTCATGCGCGCATGGCGCTGTCGGCCGGACTGGACCAGGCCGACATCGATGCGCTGTCGAAAGGCAGTTTCGAGGGTGCTCCCCCTGAAGAAGTCCCGGCGTTGCTCTACGCGCAGCATTGGGCCGAGACCGACGCCCAGCCCGACCCAGAAGCGCGACAACGCGTCGTGGACACCTACGGACAGTCGAAGACGGAGGCCATCGAGCTGACGCTCCGCATGATCCGCCTGGGCAACCTGCTTGGGAACACCTCGGACTATGTGCTGCACCGTCTGTCTTTCGGCCGTTGGGGCGGAGGAGCCTGAAGGCGTGGCCGCACGAGGGTCCATGGCAGGCGCCGCCCTTGCCGCCGCTGTTCTGGTGATGGGCGTGGCGGTGACTATCGGGGCCTGTGGTCCCGGCGCCGGCGGTGACGCCGGGCCGGCCGCGACTGAGTCGACATCGACCGCGGCGGAGCCGGGAATCTCGGCTCAGCCGGCGGCATCATCGCCAACGGTGGACGCTCCCACGCAGAGCTCCGTCTCCACTACCACGACCAGTGCCCCGCGGCAAAACGTGACCGTCACCGTCGTCTACGACAACACTGCCGCGCAGGCCGGGACCACAGCCGATTGGGGCTTCTCGTGCCTGGTGGAAGGTCTCGAGGAAACCATCCTGTTCGACACCGGTGCAAAGGGGGATGTGCTGCTCGCCAACATGGAAGCGCTGGGGGCGCGTGTAGGCGATATCGATGTCGTGGTGTTGTCGCACGAGCACAGGGACCACACGGGAGGGCTGGCCGCTGTCCTAGCCGCCACGTCGGGCGTGCGCGTCTACTACCCGGCGCAGTTCTCTCAAACCATCGTTCGCATGGTGGAAGGAGCGGGTGCCACGGCCATCCCGGTCGACGGTCCGGCTCTCATCGGCCCGGGGCTTGTGGTCACCAAGCCGATGGGCAGCCCGGCCGAGTCGGCCTTGGTGGTCGCCACCGCGGAGGGCGCGCTCGTCATCACGGGGTGTGCTCATCCAGGTGTGGTGGAGATGGCGGCCGCCGCGCGCGAGCAGGCCGGAGGCCCGGTGTTCGCGGTCATGGGAGGGTTCCACCTGGGGTCGGCGTCAGCAGACCACGTGGAGCGGACCATCGAGGGGCTGAAGGCGCTCGGCGTGCAACGGTGCGGACCTGCTCACTGTACGGGCGAAGTGGCGACGGCCCGCATGCGGGACGCGTTCGGCGACGGGTCCATCCCTATGGGAGTCGGCGCCGTCGTCGTCTTCTAGCGGGTGACCCTGCCCGACCCCTAGTACCAGAAAGTCATGCCCGCCGCACCGGGCGTGACCGACTCTCCCAGGTCGTCGCAGAGGCGCCGCATCGCAGACTCTCCCGTGCAATGACACGGCACGAGCGTTTGGGGCGCCAACTCCTTGAGAGCAACGACAGTTGCCTGCAGGCGCTCCTCACCGGCGGTGAGCAGGTGGAAGCCGCCGATGACCGCGCGGATCGTGTGCTTTTGGTGAGATCGAGGAGGTAGTAGAGGGTGTTGATGAGCCCCGCGTGGGCGCATCCCATGCACACCACCAGTCCCTCATGGGTCTGGATCCAGAGGGCCTGATCGTCCTCGATGAGATCGGGGCGGGTGCCTTGAGGGTCGAGAAAAAAGGGCCCGCCGGTGTCTTCGTACGCAGTGACCCGGGGGATGGGACCGGTCAGGCCTATCGACTCGGTGAGCATGACGGGCTCCGGGACCCAGTGGAGGCGTTCTGAGGGGAAGCGCTCGAGTGCTTCAGCGGACGCGTGTGGTATCCCTATGGACCGGGTCTTGCCATCTCGGATGGCGTACCGCGGTTGCACAGCCCCGGGGTGGCAGTAGA
>Ga0209612_1003472_pt1 | contig 10322 bp, 6 predicted proteins | sample BioC12SIPDNA_FD_185746 | JGI IMG/M metagenome (GOLD analysis project Ga0209612, IMG submission 185746) | Anaerobic biogas reactor microbial communites from Washington, USA - Biogas_R1_B C12 SIP DNA (SPAdes) (version 2) | ecosystem: Engineered > Bioreactor > Anaerobic > Unclassified | place...
ATGACGCCGCCGCTCAGGGGCAGCCGCCAGCGCTCCGCGCCCGTGGCCGCGTCCAGCGCGAGGAGGATGCCCTCGTCCGTGCCGACCACCAGCAGGTCCTTCACGGCGACGGGCGGCGCCTCGATGCGCATGTGCAGGGGTTCCGGGTTCCCCTCGGCGGGCAGCCGCAACTCCGCGCGCCACAGTTCCGTGCCGTCGGCCGCCACGGCGAGCACGTCGCCCCGCGCCGTCACGGCGAAGATCCGGCCGTCCTTCACCACCGGCGTCTGGCGCACCGGCGCGCCGGCCTTCACGCGCCACTTCACCGCCAGCGCGTCGGGGAATGCGGCGTCGGCCGCGCCGCGCAGCTCCGGCCCGCCGTGGTAGCCGGGCCAGTCGCCGCCGGTGTCGGCGGGGTCGGTGGACGGGGTGGACGGAGTGGACGCTGTGGACGGGGAAGCGGGCGCGGCCTCTTCGGGGTCTGCGGCGGGGTACGGGCGCAACGTCCAGAGCGCCGCCGCGACGGTGACCGCCGCGACCAGCAGGAGGATCGGAATGACAACTCTTCTCATGGCCGCAGCTCCCGGGCCGCCCCACAGGCGGCGAGCGTTTCCCGAGCGGCGGCGTTGGCGGAGAACCGCGCCAGGGCGATCCCGCGCGCCTCCGCGCCCAGGGTGCGGAGGCGTTCCGGGTCGGACAGCAGCCCGCCGAGGGCCTCCGCGAGCGCGCCGGGGACGGACGGGTCGTAGAGCACGCCGCCGCCCTGCTCCAGAATCTCGGGGTACGCCGCGATGCGCGGCTGCACCGCCGGAATCCCCCGGATCATGGCCTCCACGATCTGGAGGCCGAAGGCCTCGCCGTCCGGCGCGGGGGTGGACAGCACGCTGAGGGGCGCGAAGAACTCCGCGCCCGGCGCGGAGGAGAAGGACTCGTTGATCTCCACGGCGTCCGCCAGCCCGCCGCGTTGCAGGCGCTCCTTCACCGCCGTGACATAGGCGCGGTCGGCGGGGGTGACGCCGCCCGTGGCCGACAGGCGCAGGGCGCCGAAGCGCGGGTCGCGCCGCAGTTCGGTGAAGGCGTCCAGCAGGGCGTCAAACCCCTGCGCGGGATGCACGCGGGAGAGGTAGCCGACCGTCGGCGGGGACGGGGGCGCGGTCCACGCCGGGGCGGCGGGCGGGTCCACGCCGGGACACACCACGCGCACGCGGCCCTCCGCAAGGCCGAGCCGCTCCCGCATCCGGTCGGCGTACCACCGGCTGGTCGAGAGGAACAGCGCCACCTCGCCCGAGAGGCGGCGCATGGCGTCCCACACGAGGTCCGTGAACGGCGCGCCCATGCCCTCCACCCAGGGCTCCTCGTCCTGGAGGCTGCACACGATGGCCGCGCCCGTCGCCTCCCGCAGACGGGGCGCGAGGCCCAGCAGCAGCGCGTTGGACACATGGATGACCTCGGGGCGCTCCTGCTCCGTGATCCAGCGCACGAGCCGGTCAATCTCCGCCGCCTGGCCGCCGCGCTCGCCGTTGAGCATGGAGAGGGTCATGGCGCCGAGGTCCGCGGAGCGCGTGGAGCCCTCCTGCTTCGCCGCCCAGCGCAGGAGCGCCGGGGCGTCCAGCAGGCGCATCAGCCCCTCCGGCGCATGGCGGAGCAGGGGCACTTTCTCGCGGAGGTACGCGCCGATGCCGCCGAAGAAGATCGGGGCGGGCGTGTCCACCTCCGTGTCGCCGCCGTACATGGGCAGGTAGAGGGGGACCATGACCACGTCGTGCCCCAGACGGCGCAGGGCGCGCACCATGGTGCGGTCCCGCAGGCAGTTCTGGCAGTAGAAGGTGCCGCCGCTTCCGGGCACCAGCGAAAGGATTCTCATGGCGGTGTCTCCCCGTTCTCAATGGCCAGCGCGCCCGTGGGACACGCGCGCACACACTCCTCCGCCTCGGCGCCCAGGGCCTCCGCGAGCGTCGCGCCGGCCGTCGGGCCGACGCGCGAGTCGAGCCCGCGCCCGGTGAAGGCCATGCCGGGGCCGCCGCCGGGGCGGCGCGTGAGGGCCACGCAGATGCCGCAGCGGATGCACTTGCCCGGCTCGAAAAGGATGCGCCCGGCGCGCAAGACGGGCGCCACCTTCAGGCGGGGGATGCCGCCGCGGAAGGGGGTCGGGAGCCCGTGCGCCGCCGCCTGGGCGCGGAGGCCGCACGACGCGGGCTTCATGCAGTCGCAGTGCAGGCAGCGGGCGGCCTCGGCCTCCGGGCTGTCCCCGCGCTCGGGGCCGCCATGGACCCACTCCACGGCGTAGGCGTCCTTCTCGCCGTCCTCCAGCCGCCCGAGGGCGGAATTAAACAGACGCTGGCGCAGGGCGTCGCGGTGCGCCGTGATCTCCGGGCAGGGCCACCGGCCGATGCTGAACAGGAAGTGCAGCAGCAGGGCCGCGTTCTTCCCCGCGCCGACGGCGCGGACCGCCAGCGCCTCCTCCGGAACAACGAACACGCGGTCCTGCGCGGGCGTTTCCAGCCCGCAGGCGATGATGACCGCGTCATGCGCCACCAGCAACCGCTCCATCGTGAGCTGCTTCTCCTCCTCCTGCCCCTGTCCACTTCGTCCACCCACCTCCGTCCCGCAGCGGAGGTCCACGCCGAGCGCCGCGACGGCGGCGATCTCCGCGTCCAGGATTTCCGGCGGCAGTTTCTCCGGGCCGAGGGCGCGCCGTCCTGGGCACGCGTCCGCGGCCTTCTCGTAGACCGTGCAGGCGTGGCCACGCCGCGCGAGGACGGCGGCGGCGGCGAGCCCGGCGAGTCCGGACCCCACAATGCCGACGGTGCGCCCGGAGGGCGCGGGTTTCGGCGCGGCGGCGGGCGGGTGGGCCTCGGCGAGGGCGCCGTGGGTGGTGCGGATGGCGACCGCCGTGTCGTACTGCGCGCGGCGGCAGACGCGCTCGCAGGGGGCCGAGCAGATGCGGCCCAGGGTCGCGGGGAAAACCAGGTCCCCGCGGGCGAGGGCGGCCGCGCCCGCCGCATCGCCGGACTGCGCGGTGCGCAGCATCAGCGGGATGTGCAGGCCGGCGGGGCAGATACGCTCGCAGGGCCCCTCGCAGTCCCCGGCGTGCTCGCTCATCAGGAGTTCCAGAGCCGACCGCCGCGCGGCGAAGACACCCGGGTCGTCGGTGACGATCTCCATGCCGTCGGCGGCGGGGAGGGCGCAGGAGAGCACCAGGCGGTCCGCCGCGGCGTCGCGCACGACACACAGCATGCACGCCGTCTGCGGGCCCGTCTTTTCGTAGTGGCAGAGCGTGGGCACGTCGGCGCCCGCTTTGCGGGCCGCGTCGAGCACGGTGGCACCGGCGTCCACCTCCACTTCGATTCCGTTGATCGTCAGGCGCGGCATGTCATTCCACCTTTACCGCCCCGGCGGGGCATATGTCGTAACAGGCGTTGCAGCGCACGCATTTCCCCATGTCCACCTCGTGGACCTGGTAGGGGAGCGGCGCGATGGCGTCGGCGGGGCAGACCTGGGCGCATTTGGTGCAGCCGATGCAGGCGTCCGTGATGCTGTACGTCACGAGGGCCTTGCAGCGGTGCGCCGGGCACCGGCCCGCAACATGGGCCTCGAACTCGTGCCGGAAGTGCTTCAGCCCGCTGAGGACCGGGTTGGGCGCCGTGCGGCCGAGGCCGCACAGGCTCTGGGCCTTCACCATCACCGCCGTGCGCTCCAGCTCCTCCAGGTCCTTCGCCGTGCCGCGCCCCCCGCAGAGGCGCGTGAGGATTTCCAGCATGAGCGCCGTGCCCAAGCGGCAGGGCACGCATTTCCCGCAGGACTCCAGCTGCGTGAACGACAGGAAGTACCGCGTCATCTCCACCATGCAGTCCGTGTCGTCCATGACGACCATGCCGCCGGAGCCCATCATGGCGCCCGCGCCCGTGAGGGCCTCGTAGTCCACCGGCAGGTCCGCCAGCGCGTCGGGGATGCAGCCGCCCGACGGCCCGCCGACCTGCACGGCCTTGAAGGTGCGGCCCTCGTTCACGCCGCCGCCGGCCTCCTCCACAATGCGGCGCACGGTGACGCCCATGGGCACCTCGATGAGGCCGCCCCGGCGCACCTTGCCCGCCAGCGCGAAGACCTTGGTGCCCCGGCTGCCCTCCGTGCCCAGCGCCGTGAAGGCGTCCGCGCCGTGGCGGAGGATCCACGGCGTCACCGCCAGGGTCTCCACGTTGTTGATGAGCGTGGGCAGGCCGTTGAGCCCGCGCTGCGCGGGGAAGGGCGGGCGGAAGCGCGGCGTGGGCCGGCGGCCCTCCAGCGACGCGAGCAGGGCCGTCTCCTCGCCGCAGACGAAGGCGCCCGCGCCCTCGCGCACCTCGGCGCGGAAGGCGTGGCGGCTGCCCAGGATGTTCTCGCCCAGAATGCCCGCCTTTTCGCAGACCGCGATGGCCCGGCGCACCCGGGCCACCGCCAGCGGGTATTCGGCGCGGATGTAGAAGACGCCGCGCCGCGCCCCGGCGGCGACGGACGCGATGAGCATGCCCTCGATGACGCGGAAGGGGTAGGACTCCAGGATCATGCGGTCCATGAACGCGCCCGGGTCGCCCTCGTCGCCGTTGCACACCACCACCTTCTCCGCCCCCTCCGCCTGCCGCACGGCGCGCCATTTGCGGCCCGTGGGAAAGCCCGCGCCGCCGCGGCCGCGCAGGCCCGCGCGCTCGATCTCCGCAATGACGGCCTCCGGGTCCGCGAAGCCGCCGTCCACCGCCGGGCCGCCCGTCGCCTGGAGGCATTTCCGCAGGGCCTCGAAGCCGCCGCGCGCCCGGTAGTCCTCCAGCGAGGACGGGTCCAGCTCGCCGCAGAACTCCGTGGCGATGTGGCGCTGCGGGCCGAGGAAGGACAGGAGCGACGGGTGGTCTTCGCCGAGGGAGCAGCAGCCGGGGGAGGACGCGCCGCCGTCGTAGAGGCGGCCGGCCCAGCGCGAGAGCGCGGCCCCGGCGCGGCGCAGGGGGTTCGCGGGCGCGAGGTGCTGAAGCAGCAGCGGCGCCACGTCGTCCTCGGACACCTTGGCGTAGGTGATGACGGGTTCCCCCGGCAGCACGATCTGGAGCAGGGGGGTCTGGTGGCACATGCCGACGCAGCTCACGGGCTTGAGGCTTGCGGACAGCCCGTGGCGGCGGAGGGTGTCCTCCACGGCGTCGCGCACGCGCGCGCTGCCCCCGGCCACGCAGCACGACCCCAGGCCCACGCGGATTTCCGGCGCGCCGTCGGGCGCGGCGGAAAGCGACTCGCCGCGCGCGGCCGCGCCGCCCGCCGCCTCCTGCGCGAGGAAGGCCCGCAGCATGGCGGGCGCGCTTTCGCGGGTGATGTGGCCGTAGGTCACGTGGTCAATTTGGACCGCCGGGGCCAGGGTGCAGCAGCCGAGGCAGCGCACCTTCTGCACCGTGAAGAGGCGGTCGGCGTCCGTGTCGTCCTCCGGGGGGATGCCCAGGGCGTCCCGGACGGCGTCGTACACCTCGTCCGCCCCCTTGAGGTGGCAGGCCGTTCCGTCGCACACGGACACGGTGTGCTTCCCCGCGGGGGTCCGCCGGAAATGGGGGAAGAAGGTGGACACGGCGTCCACGTCCGCCGCGCGGATCTCCGTTGTCTCGCAGATGCGGCGCAGGGCCTCCTCCGGCAGGTGGCGGAACCGGTGCTGGACCGCCTGCAACAGCGGCACCAGCGCGTCCGGCCCGCGGCCGCACGCCTCAATCATTCCGTCCACTTCCCTCAGTTCGGCTTCCGTCATGTCACTTCCCGCCGATGCAGTACAGGTGTTTCGCCGTGCGCACGAACATGCGCCCCTCGGTGAAGGCCGGGGTCGCGCCCGCCTCCTCGCCCATCGGGATGCTCGCCGTCTGTTTGTATTCCGGGCCCTCCGCGAAGAGGGTCATCACGCCCATCATGTCCACGAGATAGATGTTTCCTCCCGCGAGGACGGGCGACGCCTGGAACCCGTCCTCCAGCTCCTGGAGCCACACCTGCGCCCCCGTCTCGCGGTCCAGGCAGGAGATTTCCGCCCGCGCCGTGGCGAGATACGCGTATTTCTCCGTCACCAGGGGGCTCGACGTGTCCGGAAGCACCTCGTCGTACTCCCACATCATCTCCGCCGTCACCGCGTCCGCCGCGCCGCCCAGGCGCAGCGCCGTCGCCATGGCGTAGTCGTTGGCGACAAAGACCACGCCGCCGCCGTAGGCGGGACTGGGGGCGACCTCGCCGTCGAGGCACTTCACCTGCCACAGCAGTTTGCCCGTGGCGGGCGCGTAGCCCGCGACGTCCTTGCTGGAGTTCACGATGAGCATGCGGCCCAGGGGCGTTTCGGGGCAGATGGGCGACGCCCAGGAAATCTTCTCGCGCGCGATGACCCACGCCTCCGAGCCGTCGGCGATGTTGAACCCGAAAATCTTCGGATCCTTCTTCTGGTCATACTGCACCACCAGCACGCCCTCCGACACGATGAGGGACGACGAGTGGCCGTAGTGGTTGTCCGGCACGCCGAGGTGTTTCCCCCAGACGAGTTTCCCCTCCTTGTCGAGGCAGACCAGTTCGCCGGTGGAGAAGATCGCAAAGGCGAGGTCGCCCTGGAGCGCCATGGTCGGCGCGGCGAAGCCCGTCTCCTCGTTGTATTTCGGCAGCGCGCCCGTGGATCCGGGCAGGTCGCCCACGGCATACTCCCAGCGCTTCTCCCCCGTGTTTGCGTCAAAGCAGTAGACCGCGCGCGTCGTTTCGTCGGACGCCGTCAGGTATACCCGGTCGTCCCACACCACGGGGGAGCTGAAGCCCGGCAGCGGCACCTCGGTCTTCCACAGGATGTTCTCGCCCGTCTCCACGTTCCACGCCGTGGGCGCGGCGGCCACCTGCGCGATGCCCGTGCCCTCGGGGCCGCGGAAGTTCGGCCACTGCTTTTTCACCTCGTCCCACGAGGGGAACGCGGCGGCGGCGGCGGGCGCGGCCTCTCCGCCCGTGTCCGGCGCGGCGGCGGCCTGGTCCCCGGCGGGCGCGGCCCCGGGGGCGGCTTCGCGGAAGCCCGTCGGCGTGAACAGCGCGGCGAGCACCGCCGCGACCACCCACAGCCCGCCGAAGAACAGCGCCAGCTCCCGCGCGCGGGCGCGGGTGAGCCAGTAGGCGCCCTCGGGCGGCGGCGGCGCAAAGGGCGCCACGGGCGGCAGGGGGCGGAACCGCGCCGCGAGGCGCAGCGCCGCGACCAGCACGACGGCCCCGGCCAGCAGCGCCCACGCGCCGGTCCGGAGCGTTTCCTGGCTGGTGAACAGCGCGCCGCGCGCCAGCAGATCCAGCACGCGGACCTGTTCCACGAGCGCGGCGGTGTCGTCGCCCGTCGCCTCCACGAGTTTCGCGCGCAGCGCGAGGAGTTCGGGGTTGTCGAGCGGGCTGGTCCGCTGCACCTGCACATAGTTCAGCACGAGCAGGGCGGACACGACGAGGCAGAAGGCCCCGGCGACCGCGGCCACGGCCACGGACAGCCGCCACGCGGGCGGGTTGGCGGCGAAGCGGTTCGGCTTCGGGTCAGGCTTGGGCATCGGATTCCCTCTCCACGGGGCAGTAGGCGAAGCACCGGGCGCAGCTCACGCAGGCCCCCTTGTCTATCTCGTAGTCCTTCCGGACGCGGACGCGCGACAGCCGGAGCACCCGGCCCCAGACGACCAGCCCCATGAACGCGCCGAAGCCCGCACCCGCGCCCTTGAAGCGCTCCTCCAGCCCGGCGGCCTCCGCGTACAGCTCCGCCACGGGCTGCTGCCCCGCGCGGAAGGTCTCGCTGTCGATCGTGGTGCCCGTGACGCGCCCGGCGTCCTCCGCCGCCACCCGGTCCGCCAGCCGCACAACGGGGTGCATCCGCGCGAGCCAGCCGTGGGCGCTCCACCCCGCGCCGGCCGCGAACAGCAGCACCACCGGCAGCGCCGCCCCCAGCACCAGCATCCGCCGCACCCCCGCGCCGCGCCGCTCGGGACGGTCCGCCGGGGTGGGGAACTCGATGGCGTTCACAGGGCACGCGCTTTCGCACAGGCGGCACTGGATGCAGGACGCCGGGGTCACCGCGGCGTGCCATTTGGACACCATGGACACCCATCGCAGGAGCACGCCGTAGGGGCAGAGCCAGCGGCAGTAGGGCCGCGCGATCACGAGCCCCGACGCCAGCAGGAGCCCCCCGGCCAGCAGCAGGTTCAGCTCGCCGCCGAGGCGGAAGAAGCCCACAAACGGGTCGTAGCGGCAGATGAGGAAGCCGCTCCCCGTGACGACGCCCACCACGGTGAGGCCGAGGTAGGCGTAGGCCAGCAGGCCCAGCACCTGCTCCGCCGCGCGCGGCACCTGCACGGGCCGCACGGCGCACAGCTCCTGCAGCGCGCCCAGGGGGCACACGGCGGCGCAGAACACGCGCCCGAACCACAGGGCGAACACCAGCGGCAGCAGGAAGAACACGGACACCACCACGGGCACCGCAAGCCCCGACCCGATGAAGGCGTCGAGCACGTTCTGCAGCGAGCCGACGGAGCAAACGCAGCCCTTGCGGTAAAACCCGAAGTAGAGGACGGACACCGCGCAGACCGACAGCACCCACGCGCGGGACCGGCGCTTCACGACGGCCCACGCCGTCACCGCCATCAGCCCGCCCAGGAGCGCGACGTCCACCAGCGGCGACGTGACGGCCGGCGGCGGCAGGTGCATGGGCGGGCGGGTGTAGCCCGACTCGAACTCGGGCATGGGGAAGCGGAACTCCGCCCAGGCCCCGCCCGCCAGAACAACCAGCACGGCGCATGTCAGGAAGGCGCGCCTCATTTGCCGGCCTCCGGCGCGCCGAAGGATTTGACGCGGTAGGCCTCGCGCAGGGGGATCTGCGCCACCGCCTTCGACGGGCAGTTCCGCGCGATGGCGCACTCGTTGCAGTTCAGGCAGAGGTCGCGCTTGATCTGGAGGTGGAGGGACCCGTTGCCGAACTGGGCGCAGCCCTTGACGCACTTGGCGCAGCCAACGCACAAATCCTCGTCCACCGTGTACTCAAAGAAGGGCTCCTCCACATATCTCCGCTTCAGCGCGGCCACGGGGCACAGCTCGTTCTCGGCCCCCGTGTCCTGCGCCTTGGCCGTGGGCAGGAGGTAGCCGCCGCACAGGTCGCAGAACCCGCAGATTTCCGTGGAGTGGACGCATTTCACCGCCGAGGGGTTCAGCACGCAGGTGGTGGCGCAGCGCCCGCACTGGGTGCATTTCGCCGGGTCAATCTGCCAGACCATCCGCCCGGCCTGCCCCGCGCCCGCCGCCAGCCACGCGCCGCCGCCCGCGGCAACCACCGCCGCCGCCCGCAGGAAGTCCCGCCGGTCGAAGTCCGCGTCTTTCTTGTCCATGGCAAAGCCTCCCGCCGCCGGTCACCCGGCCGCGTCTTGCTCTTCCTCATACACCAGCACGGCCCTCCAGGGGCCGTGCAGCGCCAGAATGCGCCCCCGCGCGTCCACCGCGAGGTCGCGCACCGCCGCGTTGTCCTCCGCCGCGGCCGCCTCGCCGGACGCCGCGCCCAAATCCTCCGGCAGCGCCACCACCCCCGCCAGCGACTGGTCCGGCGCGAGAACCTTGATCCGCACCAGCCCCTTCTCCGCCGTCACCACGGACCCGTCCGCGCGGAACGCGATGGCCATGGGGTTGCAGCACCCGCAGAACCCCTCAATCGTCATGCCCGCGCGGTACCACGAGCTGGCCAGCGACCCGTCGGGCCGGTACTGCTCCAGGCCGTGGCGGCCGGGGTTGTTCGCCCACAGGCCCGTCATGGGGTCCAGCGCCACCTCCAAATGCGGGCTGGGCACCACGAACCCGGGAATCTCCCGGGCCGCGTCGCGCCGCCCGATCTCGCCGAGCAGCGCGCCGTCGAACCCGTACCGCAGCACCACGCGGTTGCCCGCGTCGGCGGCGTACACGCAGTCCGTGTCCGCCGCGATGCTCGTCAGGTACGCGCGCTCGTTCCCCTCCGGCCACTCCGCCGCCACGGCCCCGGCCGCGTCCAGCACGACCACGCGGCGGCGCATGCCGAGATAGATGCGGCCGTCCGGCCCCTGGGCCGCGCATTCCGGCGTGCCCGCGACCGCGTGCCGTGCCGTCTCCTTTCCGGCGGCGTCGAGGACGAGCAGGGTGTTCTCGCCGCAGACGAGGAGGCCGCCGTCCGCCGTTGCGGCGAGGCCCGTCGGGTTCGCCAGGTCCAGGGCGAAGCGCGCCGTCTCGCGGAAGCGTTTCTGCGCCGCGCCGGTCTTCTCGAAGTTCGACGTGTCAAAGCGGAAGGACGGCCCCGGCTCCTTGGGCTTCCCCGTGAGAAACAGGGCAACCACGGCGGCCAGCACGGC
>Ga0209612_1003477_pt1 | contig 10315 bp, 7 predicted proteins | sample BioC12SIPDNA_FD_185746 | JGI IMG/M metagenome (GOLD analysis project Ga0209612, IMG submission 185746) | Anaerobic biogas reactor microbial communites from Washington, USA - Biogas_R1_B C12 SIP DNA (SPAdes) (version 2) | ecosystem: Engineered > Bioreactor > Anaerobic > Unclassified | place...
CGACGAGCACTCTTCGCGCACCCTTGCCGAGCTGGTGTTCGCTCCTGAGACCGCGCCCTCGCCCCGTCACTATCTGCGGGCGTGCGTCGCTCGTGGCTCCGTCGGCGATTCGAGCGGCGCCGGACTCGGTGTCACGGTGCGACCGTGGCATCGTCTGCCGGCCAGGCTCGTCGCTCCTGAGGTGTTGGCCGCGCTCCAGGCCATGGAGTGCTTCAGTCCCTCTGCGCTCGAAGCATATGTCGACTGTCCTTTCAGATGGTTCGTAGAACGTGTGGTCGGGACTGAAGACCTGGACCTGGAGCTCGACAACAGGGTGGCGGGGCAGCTGCTCCATAGAGCTCTCAGCATCGTCTACACGGAGCTCGCCTCTGCCGGGGTGCTGCCACTGCGCGCCAACGACGTGCCCATGGCCGAGCGTATCGCGGCCCGTGTCATCGACGGTCTCGTGGCAGGCGAAGAGTGCCCGGGGAGCCCCGGCGAGCGACGTCTTGCCGGCAGGCGCCTGCGCCTGATGGCGCGCAACCTTTTCCATATGGAGGCATCGTCGGGTACCACGCTCGTCATGTCCCAGGCCGAGATGTGGGTCGGTGGAGAGGGGGGAGTCGATATCGGTGGGCTGAAGCTCCGCGGGCGTATCGACCGGGTGGATGTGGAGCCCGAGACGGGGAGCCTCTACGTCTTCGATTACAAGACCGGTTCCATACCCTCCAAGTCCGCAATCGGAACCGGTGAGGCGCTGCAGTTGCCGCTGTACCTCATGGCCTTGGAGGCCGGGCGAGCCGGCGCGGCCGTGGGTGGGGGCGCCTACCTGGGGTTGTCTACCAAGACACGCTCTGGCGTGGTGAGAGCAGGATCGGAAGAGCCTCTCGGCTCAGAGCGCCGGGAGTATCGAGTCTTGGACGACGAGGACGCCGGCCGGTTGTTCGAAGCGGTACGGGAGGTCGCCATGTCGGCGGTGGAGGGCGTGCGGTCGGGCATCATCGAGCCGCGGCCCGAGCGCAGTTGCCCCTCGTGGTGTGAGCTGGGTCCGGTGTGCCGTGCGCGGCGGGGAGGTCACCGATGGTGAGCGTCATCGACGGGATGAAGCTGTCGGAGGTGCAGAGAGAAGCCCTCTTCGACGAGCGTTCGCAGGTGTTGGTGTCGGCCGGCGCGGGCAGCGGCAAGACCCGGCTGTTGGTGGCGTACTTCGTCCGCGCCTTGATTGAAGAGGGAATCCCAGTCGATCGAATGGCCGCTGTGACTTTCACCCGCAAGGCCGCGGGAGAACTGGTGTCGCGTATCCGGCAGAGCCTCGAGGAATGTGGGCGTGCCGACCTTGCCAGAGCGCTCGATTCGGCTACGATCGGCACCATCCACGGACTCTGCCGGCGTCTCATCGGAGATCGGTCCTTGGACGCGGGCGTCGACCCGGCGTTCCGCGTGCTCGAAGCGGAGGCTGCGAAACTCCTCAAGAGCCAGATCTCGGGGCTGGCTTGGGAAGCGGTGGCCGAGAAGGCGGACGAGGCTACGCTCGAGGTCTTGGCCACTCGCCCTCGCAGTCTCCAGAAGGATGTGGTGGCGCTCTACGACCGGCTGCGGGGAATGGGATTCGAGCGTCCCCGGCTCGATGTCCCGGCGTCACCTTCTGATGGCGGAGCCGAAGCTGCGCTCATCACCGCGGTCCGCGAGGCTCTGGCCGCCGGCGAGGCGGTCGCCAAGCCGGGAGCCGCTCTGCTGGATTCTCTCGGGAAGCTCAGAAGCTGTCTGAGTTGGCTGGAGATGTCCACCTCCCTCGACGAGCGGGCGGCGGACCTGGATGCCACAAACGCCTTCTTCCCCAGCCGCAAGACCTCCTCCATGGAGAGCTGGTTCGCGCCGGTGCGCGAAGCCCTCACGCGCTACAGGCAGGTCCTGGCCGGCGTGCGCTTGGGGCCGGTGGTGGACGCCATGAACGTGTTGCTGGCCGAGTTCCACGAGCGATACGAGGCGCACAAGCAAGAGCAGGGCCTGCTCGACTTCAACGACCTCGAGCTGCGTGCCCGCGCGCTGGTGGAGGCTGCGAACAGTGGAGGCTCTGGGCCCATCATGCCGGGCTGCCGTGTCCTGGTCGACGAGTTCCAGGATACAAACGAGGTGCAGTGCGGTCTTATCGAGGGTCTCGGGGCGGAACGGCTGCTGATGGTGGGAGACAAGCATCAGAGCATCTACCGCTTCCGCGGCGCCGATGTGAACGTCTTCAGCGATCGCGAGCGGCGGCTTGAAGCGGGTGGTTACGAACAGACAGGGGGTGTCCACCGGCTCACGGTGAACTACCGCAGCCGGCAGTCCGTCCTCGCTTTCATCAACACGCTCTTCAGCCACCTGACGTTTTTCGGCACAGAATTCGACACTTTGGAGACGCCTGCCGCCGACAAGGCCACAGAAACTGTCGCTCCCGGCTCGACGCCGGGCCGGCCGGCGGTGGAGGTGGTGGTGGCGCAGCGTCTCGAGGCGCCGGAAAACGGTGGGTCCCGGCCTGCCATGCAGGAAGCGGAGGCGCAGGTCGTGGCCGACCGTATACGGCGGACCGTCAAGGAAGAAGGCCGCCGGCAGCGCGACGTCGTGCTGCTGTTGCCTGCCCAGACCCATGTCGAGTCGTATCAGCGGGCTCTGATGGCGCGCGGGCTCGATGTGTATGTGGTGCGCGGCAAGGGCTACTACGCTCGAGAGGAGGTCACCGACATCGTCTCACTCCTGCGGGTGCTGCTGAACCCCCATGACGACCTGGCGCTCTTGGCTGTGCTGCGGTCCCCGTTGGTGGGCCTGTCGGATGACGGTTTGTACATCCTCGGTCAGCAGGGTCGGCGACAACGGTCGTCGCTGTGGGAAGTGGCGCGAGATGGTGGTCCGGATCCGTTGGGCGATAGCGACCGTGATCTCCTTGCTGCTTTCATTCAGAAGCTGGCCCAGATGGAGCGCCGTGTCGGGCGGCCCGGCTTGGCTCGATTGATAGAAGACGCGCTGGAGGCCTGCGACTACGACCTCTGTCTGCTGGCGGCGCCGGATGGTGGGCGCAGGTTCGCCAATGTGCGCAAACTCATGCGCATAGCCGACGACTTCGAGGCTCTGGAAGGACCCGATCTGGCCGGGTTCGTCCGCACAGTCCAATCCTTGGACGATCTCGGCGACGACGAGGGGAGTGCGTCCACGCTCGCTGAGGCGGCGGACGTGGTGCGCGTTATGACCGTTCATCAAGCCAAGGGGCTTGAGTTCCCCGTGGTGGTGTTGGCGGGCTTGGGGTCGGATGTACGTTGCGACACCCCGTCGGAGTTCGTGGTGGGTGAGGACGGGCGTGTTGGCGTATTCCTCAAAGGCTCGAAGAACTCCACATACGAGACCCAAGACCTCTATCGGGGGCCGGCCGCCGAGATAGTGGGCGCTCTTCATGTCAACGAACGCGAAGAAGACAACCGCCTGCTTTACGTGGCCATGACGAGGGCTGAGGACCGGCTCGTGCTGGTGGGGGCCAGACCGCAGAACGACAACCTGGAGAAGTGCCGCGTCGGGCGCATCGTGGTGGCGCTCGGCCTGAGCGCCCTACCCAACGAAGGGGAGCGGGTGGCGCTCGAGGGGCTGGACGCAGTGGTCGAGACCGTCGCGCCGCCGACGGTCGACCCGGCGGCGGAGATCGCAGCGGCCGGTGGGCGCCCAGGGGTCCTCGAGGACGTGGGTCTCGTCGCCCCGGGTCCGGTTGGGGGTCCCGCCACGGCCGCCGCGGGCCCGCCGGTTTCTGGGGGATCCACAGCCACCGGAGTGCGGCAGGTCAGCTTCTCGGCGCTGGCGGCGTACCACCGGTGTCCCAGGCGGTTCTACTTCGAGCGAGTCCTGGGCCTTGCCACCCTACCGGCGCATGCGCCGGTGTCCCGGCGGACGCCTGGCTTGACGCGGCACGATTCCGATGACGACCAGGTGGTCCCGGACGAAACGCCACTCGACGAAGAGGAGCAGCTGGCCGGGCGGGACGTTGGCTTGCTGGTGCACGCCCTCCTCGAGAGAATGCCGCTTGAGGCTGGGCGGCCCGCCGCCGAGCGGGTGCGCGCGGCCGCGCTCGACCTGCTCGGCGAGACGGAGCTGCAGCTCGATCCCGACCATCTCGACCGTTCCGTGGCGCTGACTCTATCGTTCTGGGATTCGCCTGTGGCGGAGGTCTGGTCTCACGCGGCGGCTACGCGGGAGGCGCCCTTCTTCTTCGCTGTGGGCGACGTGATGGTCTCGGGCATCATGGATCTGGTCCTGCAAGGAGAAGACCCGTGGCGCATAGTCGACTACAAGACCAACGCGCTCAGGGGACGGTCGCCCGCCGGCTTGGCTGCCGGCTACGAGCTGCAGATGGTCACGTATTGTCTGGCCGCACTCCTGGCGGGAGCGCCCTCTGTGCAGATGGACCTTGTGTTTCTCGAGCGACCCGGTGACCCGGTGACCGTGCGGCACGCGCAGGAAGCAGTCGCCTCGCTGCTAGGACGCCTCGGCCGGGCGCTGCAGGGGATCGAGCGGGGTGAGTTCCCGATGCTACAGGGCGAGCAGTGCTCGTGGTGCCCGGTGGCTCACCTCTGTGCGAACGTGGCCCCCGCGTAGACGATGGTATACAATAGTCGGCCGTTGGGCTCAGTGAGTCTTACTGCTCGAGGCGGGGTGTAGCGCAGCCTGGTAGCGCGCATCGTTCGGGACGATGAGGTCCCGGGTTCAAATCCCGGCACCCCGACCATCTTTCTCACCTATCCAGGTAGATCACCACGAGGACGTGCGTCCCGAGTTCGTCCGGCAGCTGTGCGGGGGCTTCCTGGCCGGCCTGTCCCGCCGCGACGAGTGTGGACGTGGTGTACGACCACTTGGTCACGGCAGGTGGGGGCGTCCGGTATGCCGACAGCTCCACGAACTCCGCCTTTCTCTCCATGAGCCGGGCGAAAGCATCGACGCCGCCTGGGGCCGGTCCCTGACCGCCGGCGTAGGTCGTCTGTGAGTGCGGCGTGAACACCACGCCGTATTGGAAGGATGCCCCTACGGACATCAGTAGTTCGACGAGCTGCTTGGCCTGATCGCGGGGGACATAGGCGGCGAACGTTGGGCCATCGATCCACAGCGAATCGTCCAGCGGCTCCAGTCCCGTGACGGCGGTGAGCTGTTGCGCCATGGCCGTACCGGCCCTGTCGTGGGAGTCACCGGCGTTGGTTCCCCCGTCGCCCTCGCTGGAGGAGCCCGGAGGCTCCAACGCGAAGCAGACCGGTTCGCCGGCAGCCTTGAGATCGGCGATCATGGTCTCCGCGTCTTGAACCGTGCCGGCGTCCATGTCATCGGGCCCCGCGGCGGCGGCCACCGTGACGGCCGTCGTCTCCGTGGTGTCGGCACCTTCGGCGACGAGCGTACCGGCAGTCGTCTCGGTCGGCGCCGCTGTGGTCGTGGCCGCGGCTCCCGCCGTAGTGCTGGGAGCGTCCGCTGATTCCTGTGCGGTAGATCCGAGTGCCGTCAAGCCTCCGCCTCCCGGCTGGGCGGCCGGCGGAGCCGCCGTGGTCGCGGCGGCAGGCGTCTTCACGTTCACGTCTTGGGCGATAGTCGAGTCCGCCGTGGCTACGGTGGCTTCTTGCACTCCATCGCGGGCGAGCCCGAAGGCGATGATGCCTGCAAGAACGGCGACCACGCCCACTGTCGCCGGGACCCACGGCACGATCTTGCGGCGCCAGAATGTCTCCCAGCGTGACGGTGCGACGGACCTGGGGGCACGCCCGGCTTCCGGCTCACTGGAGAGCGGTGAGACGATCGCGCCGAGCACCCGGTCTTCCAGTCGAGCGGGAGGCTCTACGTAGTCTATGTCTTCCAAGAAAGCAACAAGCTTCTCCTGGGTCTGCAGACGGGCGGCGCAGGCGGGGCACTCGCGGAGATGGGTCTCCACAGCGGCTTTGGACTGCGGGTCGAGCACTCCGTCGAGGTAGTCGACGGCCAACTCTTCCCAGTCGTCCACATGGCCGGACAGCACGCCGTCGGACATCGGACCACGGTCCTTGTGTTCATCACCCAGGATCATCATGAGTCATCCCCTATCTTATGCGGGGGTGTGACGTTGTCCGATGTGCCCAGGTTCCTGTTGCCCCCTGACTGTTCATGCGTCTCCTGCGTCCGCGGTGTCCGTGTATCCGGGATCTCGTACCCCACCTTCTCGAGAGCGGCCGCCAGCGCCTCCCGCGCCCGGAAGATACGCGACTTGATGGTGCCCTCCTGGACCTCAAGGATCTCGGCGGCTTCGTTGTAGGGAAAGCCGAGCAGGTCGCACAACACCACCGCGAACCGGAAGCCTTCGTTCAGGCTCATCAGTGCGTCACGGAGCGGGTCGGACAGACCATCCACAGCCGGATCGATGCCGTCTCTTCCCGAAGCCACAACGGCGGCACGTCCACCCGGTCCGGAGAGATCGTTCAAGATCTCACCGTCCATCGGTTCTGGTTTGTGCCTGCGTATGTGGTCATAGGCCGCGTTGACGACGATGCGGTGCAGCCAGGTGCCGAAGCGGGCCTCACCCTTGAACGAGTCGAGGTTGCGAAAGGCCTTGATGAAGGCTTCCTGGGTGACGTCGGCCGCATCCCAGGAGTTCCCCAGGGTGCGCAGGGCCAGGTTGTAAGCGCGGCGCTCGTGGCGCCGGTAGAGCTCCGTCAACGCGTTCTGGTCGCCCGTCCGGGCCCGCTCGACCAATGCGATGTCGAGATCTACCCCCTCGTCGTGTCCGTTCTCGGTCACGCTCAAGCTCAAGCTCTCCCGTCCCCTTCGGTCGACGTAGATTTCACCCGCCTGTCATTCTAACAGCGGATACTGTGGTAACGTCCAGGGAGAAAGCGTCCGCAGTAGGAGGACTGAACGCTGATGGAAGATGAGAAGAGGAAACAGACGTCTGATCATGTGCAGGCCGGTGATGCCGAGACCATGGAGCGCCTGCAAGAAGAGATCCGCAACCTGCCCGTCAGCGAGCATCTGCTGTACATGATGCATTCGCTGTCGGCCTTGGCTGTGGGCCGGTTGGGTCTCACCGCCGATACGGCCGGGCGGCGGGATCTCGACGAGGCCCGGCTGGCCATAGAGGCGTTCAAGGCTCTCATCGAGGTCGACGAAAAGGCGCGGCCGGCCGACGAGACACGCATCCACAAGGAGACGTTGTCGCAACTCCAGTTGGCCTACGCGGCGGCCGTCAGGGCGGCAGAAACGGCTGTCAAGGCGGCAGAAACGGCTGTCAAGGCGGCAGAAACGGATTCATCGCCGGCGTCGGAGGAGCCGCCGACCCCGGCTGCCGATGAGGACGAGCCGCCTGCCCCGGCGGCCGATGCGAACGAGCCGCCGACCCCGGCTGCCGATGAGGACGAGCCGGCGGAGTAGGCGGGGGCAGTCATGTGCTGGGCCGGTCGCGGCCCGGGGCGATCCGGTTGGTCTTCTTGGCGCACTACGGTTCTCTATCCGTGAAGGAGGAACATGTCGGTTCAGATTGGCATCATCGGTGGGAGCGGTCTCTATGACATGGCGGAGCTTACGGACCGTGAGGAGGTCCGGCTTTCCACACCCTTTGGTGATCCGAGTGGTCCCTATATCACCGGGAGCCTGCGCGGGCGCCACGTGGCGTTTCTCGCCCGCCACGGGGCCGGTCATCGGATCCCCCCGTCAGAGCTCAACTTCCGGGCCAACATCTTCGGGCTCAAGCTGCTCGGCGTCGAACGGATCTTCTCGGTGAGCGCTGTCGGTAGTCTGAGAGAAGAGTATCCGCCGTTGGATGTGGTGATCCCCGACCAATTCTTCGATCGCACCAAGGGGCGCATCTCCACGTTCTTCCACGAGCAGAACATCGCGGTGCACGTGTCGTTCGCCCACCCGGTCTGCCCCGATCTGAGCCGCATCGCGTTCGAGTCGGCGCAGGCTGTGGGTGCGCGGGTGCATCTGGGTGGCACGTATGTCTGCATGGAGGGTCCTCAGTTCTCCACTCTGGCCGAGTCGAACCTGTACCGGAGCTGGGGGATGGATGTGGTGGGCATGACCAACCTGCAAGAGGCGAAGCTGGCCCGCGAAGCCGAGATCTGCTACACGACCATCGCGCATGTCACCGACTACGACTGTTGGCATCCCGAAGCCGACCACGTGACCGTGGACATGATCGTCGCCAACCTGCAGCGCAACGTGGAGGTGGCGCAGCGGCTCATCGCCGAGGCTGTGGGCCGGGTCCCGGCGGAGCGGGGTTGTACCTGTGGCGACGCCTTGGCGACGGCGATCATCACGAGCCCCGACGCGATATCGGCGGAGACGAAGCGCGACCTGGCTCCCATCATCGGCAAGTACGTTGGGTGAGGTGCAGATGGATCCTATCCTTGCAGTGGGTTCGGTAGCGTTCGACACCATCAAGAACCCGTTCGGCGAAGCGACCAGGGTGGTGGGAGGTTCGGCCACCTATTTCTCGGTGGCGGCGTCGTTCTTTACCGATGTGCGGTTGGTGGCGGTCGTGGGGGATGACTTCGGCGATCGCGGCGCAGCGCTGTTCGCGGGACGGTCCATCGATCTCACCGGACTACAGACCGTGCCGGGTGAGACGTTCCGGTGGAAAGGCGAATACGGCTTCGACCTCAACCAGCGCGACACCATCTATACGAAGCTGAACGTCTTCGAGGAGTTCAAGCCCGTTATCCCTGAGGTCCATCGGGCATCGCCCTTCGTCTTCCTGGGCAACATCCATCCCCGTCTGCAGCTCGAGGTCTTAGACCAGGTGACCGCACCTCGCCTCGTGGCCGCCGATACCATGAATTTCTGGATCGAGGGCACGCGTGATGAGCTGGGCGAGGTCCTCAAGCGGGTGGATGTGCTCATCATCAACGATGCCGAGGCCAGGGAGCTTACCAACGAGTCCAACCTCGTCAAGGCGGCGCGGGCCATCCGGGCTATGGGCCCGACCACGGTAGTCATCAAGCGTGGGGAGCACGGTGTGCTGATGACCCGGCCGGGAGATGGAGAGTTCTTCGCCGCCCCTGCCATGCCGCTCGAAGAGGTCTTCGACCCGACCGGGGCCGGCGACACGTTCGCCGGCGGGTTCCTCGGCTCTCTCGCCGCCTGTGGAGAGATCAACGACGCGACACTGGCGCGTGCCATCATCTATGGGAGCACGCTGGCCTCGTTCGCGGTGGAGGACTTCAGTCTGGACCGCCTTCTGCGGTTGACGCAGGACGAGATCACCGAACGATTTCGTTGTTTCAGGCGCCTGACGTTCTTCGACGAGGCCTAAGAGGCTGCTGGGGGCTCGCGATCCGCTGAGCCCGTGACCCGGGCTCGGCGCTTCTAGTCTTCGCTCGCGGGCGTCTCCGGGGGCGGGTCTGCTACCGCCGGTTCTGCGACCGGCTCTGCGGCCTGCTCTGCCTTCTTCGGCTCGCTTGTCCTCTTGGAGCCTCCGGAGCGCGTGCCCGAACTCTGTCTCGGCCTGCTCGACGACGGAGCACGCTTTTCTGCAGGAGCCGCCGGGGGAGCCTCCGGTGGTGCAGTGGTCTCTGGTGGCGTGGTCGTCGCCGGCGTGACGGCCGGCCGCGCCTCGGCTGCGGCCGGCTCCGAGGAGGTGGTGGCGGGCCTTTCAGAAGCGGCCGCCTCGGCCGGAGCCTCCTTGGGGGGCTGGTACTGGTACTCCACGACGAGTCTTCCGTTGTCGCGTGTGATGCTGGTGTTCTGGATGTATGCGAGTATCGACGACTTGCGGGTATCGTCGGCCTCTCCGGCCAGCTTCACGTCAGTCTCCAGCACGCTTGCATAGAGCTGCTCGACGAGGCGGATGGACTCCTCCTGTGTCAACTTGAGTGGATGCAGATGGGCGGAGACCTTGGACAAGATCGCCTTGAGGGCGGTCAAGGAGTCGCTCTCCTGGAGATCTGTCTCGCCCGGACGCCGCTGCTGCTGATCTTCCTCGGGCTGGCTATCGCGGCGGTCGCCGCGGCGGTCACTGTCATGTCGGTCTCTCTTGCTCACGCCGGCTTCCTCTCGCTTGCCTCTCTGTAGTACTTCACGGCTTCGGCGACCCCATCGACTAGGTCCATCTTCCATTTCCATCCCATATCCCTCTCGGCCTTGGACGCGTCCAAGGCGATGTGTTCCACCTCTCCCGGTCTCACCGGGGCATAGTTCGGCTCGATGCTGGACCCTATCACGTCTTGCACGGTCTCGAAGACTTCCAGATCGCTGATCTCGATGCCGCGGCCCAGGTTGAAGGTCCCCGTGCCTTCGTAGTTGAGAGCAAGGACGTTCGCATCCACAATGTCGGATACGTAGCAGTAGTCTCGCGTCTTCTCACCGTCGCCGA
>Ga0209612_1003493_pt1 | contig 10282 bp, 11 predicted proteins | sample BioC12SIPDNA_FD_185746 | JGI IMG/M metagenome (GOLD analysis project Ga0209612, IMG submission 185746) | Anaerobic biogas reactor microbial communites from Washington, USA - Biogas_R1_B C12 SIP DNA (SPAdes) (version 2) | ecosystem: Engineered > Bioreactor > Anaerobic > Unclassified | place...
CGTTTTCGTCGTGAATTGCGGTGAGATCGAGATCATCTAGCATAGGTTGCGCAGTGTACCTGTATTTGGCATTTTCGGCAAGTGCCTTCGGCGGGAGTTTGTCTCCCCCGGATTATTGATAAGATACAATCTGAACGTGTTGACGATGTTGAAGGGGTTATGTTCTAGATTGATATTGAAAATGACTGCGAAGCTCGCTGGCTTCGTTGCTGGAACGCGATTTTGGCAGTCGGGTCTTATTTTAGCGTTGCTTCTCGTTAGCCTAGCCTGCGGTGGGATTGGTCTGGCCTATGAGTACGACTTGACCGCCGATTACGCCGTCTGGGCCACCGATGAGCTTGAACAAGCGGCCGTGGTACGTAAGGACCCGCAAGGTTCGGGCGCTTCGGTCGTCATCTGGCCGATGATCTCTGCCTTCGGTTGGAACGATGACTTCATCATCGCCCAACGCCATCCGGTGCGGGGTGATTTCGATGACGTTGATATGACCGTCACGGAATGGTACATTCTGGCTGTTGCTGAAGGTGAAGTCCACGGCCCGTTGACCGAGCCGGAATACCGCCAACTGCGTCAGGAATTGGGCGTGCCCTCTGACCTGGAGTTTTCACAGACAATTTCTCGATGAGTTGATTTGTTCCTGAGTGGGTGAGGGATAGACAATGACAGATTTGTTAGTCCCATTCTATGCGCTTGGCCCGGCGCTGTTCGGTTACGCCCTGGCCTATCTGCTGCGCCGTCCGGATGAATGGATCGGCCCGGCGATTGTGCTGCTGTTTAGCGCGCTGCTCACCGTGCTGACGCACCGTTGTGGCTATCGCAAGTTCGAGCAGCACGCGACGGTTACGCGCCTGGAACCGCGTTTGTCCCGCTATGGCGGGTTGTGCGTAGGGCTGGTGTTATTTGTGACGGGATATTTTTGGCTTGTGGACTAATTTTAAGGGATCGTAACATGCACTCTCAGGTTATCAAACTGCTGTATATCGTCAGACGCGGGAACGCCGAGGAAATCGAAGCGGCGCGGAATTTAGTGCGCCCGGAACTGCTGCCGGAACTGCTCGACGCCTACTGGGCGTTTCCCACCTGGGATGACAAGGCCGGGTTGATGCAATTGTTCTCGGATCATTTTGCCATCGGCGGCGAAAAAGTCATGCTCGATTTCCTCACCGCGCCCACCACTGATCTCAATGACGAATATTACACCTCCGGCAAAATCATCGCGTTGTGCCAACTGGCAGGCACATTCGAGATTTACGAACGCCTGTGGTACGATCGCTCGCTGTGCGCGGCGGTCATCGCGCGCGCGTTGGCCGGCGAGAAGCCGGCCCCCACGTTGGTGCACGCGTTGGATAAGCCGAAGCCGCAACCCACCACGCCCAAACCACAGCCGGAAACCAGGCACACGCCCACCGAAGTGCAACAACCAGGCAAGTTACAAAACTTTTTCCGCCGCCTATTTCGCAACGAAACCGTTTTCCTCATCTTCAACACAGCCTTCTGGTTAGGATTGGGGGCACTGCTGCTGACCGATCCACTGCGCCTGGCTGTGGGCGGCTCGTTGCTGGCGCTGGCGCTCGGTGGTTACTTGCTCTACGGCGGGCTTTCTCCCAAGATCACGCGCGGGATGGCACAGCCTGGGGATGCCCGTATCCTGGCGACGATCTTCGGCCTGGTTGCGATTGTGGGTGCGGTCTTGATGTTGGCCCACGTGTTTAGTGGCGGTGTGGAGAGCCGGGCGCAATCCCGGCGGCAGCGCATCGAGCACCAGTTGGCCCAGGCCTCCAGAGGCGGTACGTGGCTCTACCTCTCCGACATGGGATTGCGCGAAATCCCGCCGCAGGTGTGGGAATTCGAACACCTGCTTCAACTTGATTTGAACGACAACCGCATCAAAGTGCTGCCGCCGGACATCGCCCGGCTGACAAATCTGGAACGGCTCTCGCTCGACGGCAACCGCCTGGAGGAATTGCCGCCGGAAATCGGCCAGCTTTCGCATCTGGAATGGCTCGACCTCGACAACAACCGCCTGACAACCCTCCCGCCCGAATTCGCGCGCCTGCAAGCCCTCACCCACCTGCAGATCCAGTACAACCGCTGGGAGGCTTTCCCTCCAGAGATTCTGGAACTGCCCAACCTGGAATCGCTGTTCCTGGCGGGCAACCGGCTCGGCGATTTGCCCCCGGCGATCACAGCGCGCGCGGAGGCCGGGGCGCTTAAGCTGTGGTACAAGCCGAACGCCTCGCGCATTGATTGGTCCTCGATTATCGTCATTGGATTCGGATTTGTGCTGCCCACTCTGTTGAGTGCGGTTGTTGATCGCTGGTGGACGCGCCGTGAGCAGGCGCAGCAACAGGCCGCGCGGCAAACAGGCGAGGTCTTCGCCATTCCGCCGCTGTTGCGCAGTCCGACGCTTTTTGCGATGTTTGCGTTATCGGCGGTGAGCCTGCTTATGCTGATCGCCGCGCTCAACGGTCCCCAAACCGGTGTGACGATGGAGGCCGGGGTGGGGCTGTGCCTGCTTTTTGCCCCGTTGGTCATCGGCGGGCTGATTTTTATCCTGCACAACACCGGGATGGTGATCTTGAGTGCTGAAGGCGTGACGCTGCGCCGCGCGCTGCGCCAGCAGTTCGTGCGGTACGATGACACTACGAGCGTGCGTTCCAGCGCGAATCCCTTTGCCGCCGCGCTGCGCATCCGTGGAACGGGGCGCGTGTTGCGGATTCCACGTATGCTGGAAAACCTCCCGCGTTTCTACGCCTTGCTGCTCCAGCGGGTCTCGCCTGCCGTGCGCGATGCGGCGATTGGCAAAACCGCCCCAGCCCCTGCCATCTCCACGGTGGACGGCGGCCCGGTGTACGCCTTCGCCGTCAGCCGGCGTGTTTGGGCGCTCAACATTGGCGCGTTGGTGCTCTTCGTCCTCATCTATCTGGGCTTCGGCCTGATGGGGCTATGGATCGGAATGGCGCGGGGCGAAATACCGCCCCTAAACACGGTGTGGGTGCGCAACACGCTTGTCTTTTTTGCGATGATCAGCATCCTTTTCCTACCCGCGTTGATTATCATGATACGCAGTCTGTTGACGAAGTACGGCCCATACAATATGGAACGGCCCGTCGCCTGGGAGTTTTTCCGGGAGCGCATCCGTTACCGTTTCCCGCGCAGCGATTGGGAAGAGCAATCCGCAGGCGCGCTGCAAAGCCTGACGTTACAGCCGATGCCTTTCAGAGTGCGAGCCGCGCGCGGCATCGAAACCACGGTGATGCTCTACAACCTCATCCTGGAATTTGCGGATGATATGCAGGGCAGCTCCAGGGCGCTCGTCATCGACCGCGACCGCGCCGTGCAGTTCGGCCAGACGCCGGAGCGACTGCATCAAATGCTCGCGCAACTCTATGGAAAAGGAGGCCTTAATCAATGAAAAAATGGACATCATCTGTATGGCAACGTGTACTCTTGGGGCTGGCTCTTTCCGCTCTCAGCGCGGGATTGCTGATCCTCGCCTTTCCACCGTTCAACTTATGGTTCCTGGTCTGGTTTAGTTTTGTGCCCTACCTGCTGGCGCAGTACCGGGTGATGCCGCCGAAAGTGTCGTCGGTGGCCTCGGCGGCGTTCAACGGGCTGTGGCTGTGGGGCTACCTGGGACCGGTTTTCGGCGGAACGGGCAACTTCATGGCCTACCTGCCGTTGATCGTAGCCGGTATCTCGTTGTTGGCCGACAGCGGCGCCCGTCGCTTTCACGCGCGCACGACATTCGATTGGTTCGTGCCGCAAGGCGTCGTGGCCTGGGTGGGCATCGAGATGATCCGCATTTTTATCCCCATCGCCGGGACGTGGGGCTTTGTGGCTTACACGCTGCACAGCCAACCGTGGCTCATCCAACCGGCGAGCGTGTTCGGGATATTCGGCGTGAGCGCGTTGATCATCCTGGTCAACTACGCGCTCGGTCTGGCTGTACTGCGGTGGTGGGACCGACGTTGGGCGCTTGACGACGACATGCCGACCCCTGCGCCGCGTCTGGTGCGTCGCTGGCTGACGATCGCCGGGATCACGCTGGTTGCGTGGATAGGGGTGAGCCTGGCGCTCCTCCTGCCGCCGGACGGCCCGACCGTGCGTGTGGCGGCGATCCAACCGGCGGCCTCGCCCATCATCTCTGCCAATCAGGATAAAGCGACGCTCGTGGCGCAACTGCACGCGCGCATGGTCGAACAGACCCGCGAGGCGGCGGCGCAAGGCGCGCAGGTCATCGTTTGGCCGGAGGGTGGATTGCAGCACGATCCGCAGGTGCAAGACCCGCTCGGCCTGGCAACGCTGGCGCGCGAGACGGGAGCCTATCTCGTCATCGGCTACGTGGTGGATGTGACCGAGGACGTTTTCCGTAACGAAGCCACCGTTATTAGCCCGGAAGGAGTGTTCCTCGGCGTTTTCGGAAAGGACCATCCGGTGGTCTTCGGCGGCGAAACCAGCCCCACGCGCGGGACTTACCCGGTCTACGAGACGCCGTTGGGCGTACTGGGCACCATCATCTGCTACGACCTCGACTTCACCGATACGGCGCGCAAGCTGACGCGGCAGGGCGCGCAACTCATCGCCGTGCCCTCCAACGACTGGCCGGGCATCGCCCACAAGCACTACACCCACGTCGTCTTCCGCGCCCTCGAGAACCGCGCCGCGATGGTCAAGGCTGACGGCGGCTACGATTCGGCGGTCGTTGACCCGCGCGGGCGCGTGCTGGCGCTGGCCGTCCACCGTGAAGGCGGCGAGGCCACGCTGGTGGCCGACGTGCCGTTGAGCAGCGGGAACAGCCTTGCCGCGCGTCTGGGCGACTGGTTCGGCTGGCTCTGCCTGGCGGGTATGGCGTTCTTCACAGTGGGCGAGCGTTGGCTGGTCAAGGGGGTGACTCCATGAAGATGCTGTGTATGATTATCCTCGTTGTATTGTTATTGTTGTCCACCACCGTTCCTGTTGCTTCGATCTCTTCTCCGCCGCCGCGTTCCTTCGCCGAGATTGCGCGGGCGGCGACGGAGTGCGCACCGCTACCGCCGCCCCCGGCAGGGGATACCATCGTCCCAGTCTCGACCGAGTCGCAGTTGTGGAATGCCGTCAACGAGGCGCAACCGCACACGACGATTTTGCTGGCGGACGGGACGTACAATCTCGGCGCGAATGGGCATTACGTCTGGATCGACACACCCTACGTCACGCTCCGTTCGGCGAGTGGCAACCGCGAGGCCGTCATCCTCGATGACAACTACAACGACGACGCCTCAGAAATCGTCACCATCGCCGCATCCAATGTGACCGTGGCCGACATCACGATCAAGCGTGCTTTCACGCATCCCATCCACGTGGTCAGTACGGGGACGGCGGACACGCTGAATGCGCTGATCTACAATGTGCGTATCACGGATCCGGGAGAGCAGGCGATCAAGGTCAATCCTGCGAGCGCGGGCCATTATCCCGACAACGGCGTCATTGCCTGTTCGACCATCGAGCTGACCGATGACGGGCGTCCGCACGTCAGCGGTTGTTATACCGGCGGCATCGACATGCACCAGGCGCGGGATTGGGTGGTGCGCGACAATTGGATCGAGGGTTTCTGGTGCAACGCCGGCCTCTCCGAACACGGCATCCACTTCTGGCGCGGCTGCCGCGATCCCATTGTGGAGCGCAACGTGTTGCGCAACAACGCGCGTGGCGTCGGCTTCGGCATGGCGACGGGCGGGACGGCGCGCACCTACCCCGACGATCCCTGCCCCGATGCTAGCGGCTACATCGACCATTACGGCGGGATCATCCGCAACAACTTCATCTTCGCCAACCGCGCGGAACTGTTCGCGTCTGCGGACGGCTATGACAACGGCATCAGCCTGTGGAATGCCTGCGAGGTGAAGACCTACCACAACTCGGTGATCTCCACCCAACCGCCGTTCTCGTCCATCGAGTGGCGTTACTCCAACACCTCGGTGCATCTGGTGAACAACCTGGTCAGCCACAACCTGCGCGCCCGCGATGGCGCGACGGCGGACCAGGTCGGCAATCTGACGAACGCGCCGCTCACTTTGTTCGTGGACGGCTCCGGCGGCGATTTGCACCTACTGCCGACCGCTGCCGCCGCCATCGATCAAGGCGCGGCCCTATCCGCCGGGCTGTGCGACGACGACATCGACGGCGATGCCCGGCACATCGGCGCGGCGCGCGACGTCGGCGCGGACGAGTACGGCATCCCCGCGCCCGCCGCCGTGCGCGACCTGCGCGTGACGCAGGCCACGCTTTATGGCAGCGATCATCTCACGGTCACATTGCGCTGGACACCGCCCGCTGGTGTTGTGACTACGACGGTGCGGTATGCCGCGCTGCCCATCACCGCCGCGAACTGGGACGCCGCGCCGGATTTCGCTACAGGCGGCGTGCTCGACACGGCGACGAACACCATCTCCTACGACAGCGGCACGCGCTATTTCGCGGTCAAAACGCACAACGAGGGCGGCTGGTCGGCGCTTTCCAATCTGGCCTTTTGGCCGAGCTACGGCGTTTATTTGCCGTTGGTGTTGCGGCAGTAGGGGGATATTTTCGTGAATCTTGGTGAACGCTTCAAAACGATGTTCAGAAACTGGTTGGCCCCGCTGGTCAACTTGGAAACCACGCTGTTGCTCTTCGCCACCTTCATTTTCCACCACCATTACTTCGGCGCCGCGCATCCGGCGACAGACCTGCTCATCGAGTACGGCGCTCTGTGGGCGGTTTACATCTACGGCGCTGTCGTTTTGCTGGCGAGCCTGGTCAAAATCCCGGAGGATTGGCAACCCATCACGGAGTTTATGGTCTACCTCGGCAGCGCCTTAATACATCGTAAATTAAGTTTCTTTAAACTTTTCGTTATTAGCGTGAACCTTAACATAGTGTGAATTGAGCTTGGCACGCGCCGCTTGGATGGAGAACTGCCAGGTGATCTTGACGCGCTTGGCAACGCGGTCTGCGACAATCGCCAAGACCTCGTGTTCGAGCTGTTCCTGCGTCGGGATGCGACGGTTGAGACATTGTCGGGCCAGAGCAGAGAACTCAATCTCAATCATATTCAACCAACTGGCAGACTTGGGCGTGTAATGGAACTCAAAGCGCTCGGCCAATGCCCGGGCTTCATCCGCTGGTAGATTCTCGTAAAAGGCACTGACATCGTGTGTGTTGAGATTGTCTTGCACCACGCGAATCTTGAGTGCCGCGGGGAGTTCCGCAGCCAGGGCCTGGCAGAAGCGTGTGTATTCCTGCTTGGTGCGCCGTGTGTGCACCTGCGCCAGTCGCCAACCGGTACGCGGCTCAATGGCAGCGAATAGGGTGCAGGAACCATGTTTCTCGTAGGCATAGTGTTCTTTGGCGACTTGGCCGGTCTGCATCGCCAGCGCGGCGACCTGGTCCCCAATCAAGAAACACGGGCGTTCGTCCAAGCAAATGACGGGATACTGCGGATCATAAGGCAGCGCATACAGGGCCAAGAGTTCTTCCATACGCGCCAGAAACTGACTCGTGAGTTGTCCGATGCACCACGTGCGCTTCAGATGCGGTTTCAGAACGTTTTTTTGAGAATGTGGCCAGCCTCCGTATGCGAAAGGTGTTCACAAAGGCCTAACTCTACGCTCTTATCCGCCAACAGTCGCAGACTCCAACGCGCATACCCTTCCGGTGGTTCACTGCACGCCAACGCCGTGACTTTGGCCCGTTGCGGACCATCAATCTCTACTGGTCTCCCAGAACGTGGTTTATCGTACAGCGCCGCTAAGCCCTCCTCTCGATACTGCGCGGCCCACCCCGATACGGTGGAGATGGTGGCATGTATGGTTTCTGCCACCGCGGTGTACGTTTTCCCACGATCCAGTTCCAGCAGCGCTATAGCCCGCCGATAGACTTTCACGCTCAATTCACCTGTGCTGGTTAAGGTTTCCAGATACTGCCGATCTTCTTTGCTGAGTTGTACGTGTTGTTTTTTCATCCGGTCATGCTGACACATTTGACCGGTTTGTCAAAAGCTCTGCGTTTCTTATTTTACGGAGTACTTAATCTCCATCCTCTACATGGCGCTCTTCTGGGTGCGGTTCTCCAGGCCCTCGTGGTCGGAACTTCTAGTGCAGGTCTATTACGTGCTGCAAGCGGCGCTCTCGCTGATCCAGGTCATCCTGCTCATCATGCAGGAACCGGGGGCAAAGTTTGCCGTCACGCCGCGACTCAGCAACGTGCCCTCCGCGCTCAAATCGCTGGCAATCCTCGGCTACGTTGTGGGGATGACGCTGCTGTTGGATCGCGGCCTGGCGCTCACGCCGGACGAGGTCACGTCGCAGGTGAACCTGTTCGGGGTGGGGGTGTTGGAGGGGATTGCGCGTCTGAGAGGCCGGGCTAAAGTCTGGCCCTAAACGCCGCCGCCCCCGCCGCCAGCAGCCGTGGAACGTGTAGGTACATCTATACTGCTGCCTCTCGCCCGGTGATGATGAGCAGGCGTAGAAACCGCAGAGATTCTATAAATACTCAGCACTCTCCGCGCACTCTGCTGTGCGAAAGCGGCTTCCTCGTATAGGCCCGAAGAATTTTGGCGGGTGGAATGGATTTTCCCTACCTGAGTCGGTGCAAACCCCCTCTCTAGTCTGATGACAGCCCGGAGATTATGGAGTATGCTGGATGTTATGTTTAACCCTATAAGAAGAATTAAGGAGGAAATTAAATGAAGAACGTCAAATGGTTCGCCGTGGCAATGTTGTGCATCCTATTGGGGACTTTCCTGGTCGGTTGTAGAATCAAGTCAGGCACGTTCGCTGAGGCATGTGTAGAATTGCCTGACAGTATTTCTTGCCAGAGCACGACTTTTAATGGAAACAAAACGTACACAGTCCTGATTTTCAGATCTTACCTTACCAATATCGGTCAGGGTATAGGCTTTCATGGATTCCTCCTATTTGCCGCTTACAAGCTTTCTGCGGAGCTGGCCGCAGGACGCATCCACATCCGAGCCTAGCTTTCGCCTGACTGTGACGTTTACGCCCTCTTTCTCCAGAACGCTAACGAATTTCTTGAGGTTCTCAGGTGTTGAGGGGCGAAAAGGTCTCTCCTCAACATGGTTCAGCGGTATGAGATTGACGTGGGCCGAAACGGATTTTGCCTCTTTTGCAAGAAGCTCCGCGTGTTTGACCGTATCGTTCACACCGTCTATCATAGCATATTCAAAAGATATCCGCCTGCCCGTGCGGTCTGCATACAGGCGGCAGGCATCAAGCAGCTCCTCAACTCCCCTGCCCCTGTTCGCAGGCATAATTTTGGAGCGTGTCTCGTCGTCGGGAGCATGCAGAGATATGGACAGAGTCAATTGTAAATTAAGATCGGCCAGTTTGTCAAATTTTTCTGTCAGCCCGCAGGTCGACAGAGAAATGTGTCGCATACCTATATTCATCCCGTCCGGATGATTGACAAGCTCAAGAAAACGGATTACGTTATCAAAATTATCCAGCGGCTCCCCAATCCCCATCAGGACGATATTCGAAATCGGAATACCGCTGTTAATCTGTGAAAACAGCACCTCATCCAGCATTTCTGAGGGCTCGAGGTCGCGGACAAGACCGCCTATGGCCGAGGCACAGAATGCGCAGCCCTGGCGGCAGCCGACCTGCGAGGATATACATACGGTATTTCCGTGCTTATATCTCATGATTACGGTCTCGACAGCGTTACCGTCCCTCAGCTCCCAGAGGTATTTTATCGTGCCGTCTATCTCGGAGACCTGCTTGCAAACCGGCTTCGGCGTGGTAATGAAATACCTCTCGTCGAGCTTCCCGCGGAGCGCTTTGGACAGGTTTGACATCTCGTCAAAGGAGACGGCGCCCTTAGCCAACCAAGAAAATATCTGTTTTGCCCTGTATTCGGGTTCCCCCATTTCGGCGAGCGCCGCCCCTATTTCGGCGGGAAGCATGGATTTTATGTCAGTTTTCATGCCATTTCCTCAATTTGCAGATAAAAAAGCCGTCCGTCCCGTGGATGTGGGGAAAAAGCGTTATCATGCCGCTTTCGACCGCGGCTATAGGCTCAGGCAGAGAGAAGCTCTCAGGCTTGAATTCGCCGTGTTTTTCCAGAAATGCAGATATGACGTCCTCGTTTTCACGTCTCAGTATAGTGCAGGTGGAGTAGAGCAAAACTCCTCCGGCCTTTACGCAGGGGGCAAGTCCCTCCAGAATGGCAAGCTGCGTCTCCGGCAGCTTCTCTGTTTCGCTCAGTTCCTTATAGCGGATATCCGGCTTTTTACGTATTATAC
>Ga0209612_1003518_pt1 | contig 10236 bp, 7 predicted proteins | sample BioC12SIPDNA_FD_185746 | JGI IMG/M metagenome (GOLD analysis project Ga0209612, IMG submission 185746) | Anaerobic biogas reactor microbial communites from Washington, USA - Biogas_R1_B C12 SIP DNA (SPAdes) (version 2) | ecosystem: Engineered > Bioreactor > Anaerobic > Unclassified | place...
CCTCGATGGAGGCAAAGAAACTGTCCATATCGACGTGCATGACGATCCGATCGGCGGCCACTCGATGAACTCCCCCTGGATCTCTCTTGAAAGTGTTGGAGGTCCGGCGATATAGGGGGTTTGGTGGGGGTGGAGAGGATGCAGGATCCCGTCGGGCCCGGAGGGAGGGGAGCCCCGCCCGGCCTTCATAGGGCGGGATAGCGCCCGAGCCACTGCCCCTGCCCCCCTCTGGGGCGGGGGTGCCGGCAGGAAGGGCACAGGAGGATTTCACCGGCAAAGAGGCGCAGGCGGGGCGGGGAGCCGGCAGAAGTAAGACGGTTGGAGCGTGGGAGACAGGGGAGGGGGAACAAGTTCCCCCTCCCCGTCAGCCTCTCCCCCAATGGCGATATCCACCACGGTCCAGTGCACGGCTGCCCGCCAGTTACACCCCCGGGCACTGCCACTGCCCGAGAAGGCCGGCGAGGTGGGGGATGCCGGCAGAAGGGTACGGGTATCCCTGCGAAGGCACGGGTGGGGTGGGGGGCCGGCAAGGAGCAAGGTGTCTGGAGCGTGGGAGACAGGGGAGGGGGAACGAGTTCCCCCTCCCCGTCAGCCCCTCCCCCCGTGGCGATATCCACACGGTCCAGCACATGGGGAGATTCTGGAGAGAAACCGGGCACGGTGGCCCACCGACTCCACCCCGGATACGGCTTCCCACCAAGTATCGCCACGCACGGACCCCGTCCCCGGGAGGGGGCGGGGGAGGAGCGCCGAAGGCGCGGGTGGGGTGGGGGGTGCCGGCAGAAGCGTATGCTTAACCAGCAGGAGGCGCGGGCAAGGGATGCCGGCGAGAAGTAAGATGGTTGGAGTGTGGGAGACAGGGGAGGGGGAACAGGTTCCCCCTCCCCGTCAGCCTCTCCCCCCGTGGCGATATCCACACGGTCCACAGCATGGGGAGATCCTGGAGAAGAGCCGGATACGGCTGCCCACCGGCTCCACCCCGGATACGGCTGTTCCCCTGATATCGCAAGCACTGCCCACGCCCCCGCGGCGGGGGCGGGGGAGGAGCGCCGCAGGCGCGGGCGGGGTGGGGGTGCCGGCGAGAAGTAAGATGGTTGAAGTGTGGGAGACAGGGGAGGGGGAACGAGTTCCCCCTCCCCGTCAGCCCCACCCCCAATGGCGATATCCCCACGGTCCAGCACATGGGGAGATCCCGGAGAGAAACCGGGCACGGTGGCCCACCGGCTACACCCCGGATACGGCTTCCCACCAAGTATCGCCACGCACGGACCCCGCCCCCTCCCGGGGGCGGGGGAGGAGCGCCGAAGGCGCGGGCAGGGTGGGGGTGCCCCGGCAGAAGTCTAAGGGTATCCCTACAGAGGCGCGGGTGGGGTGGGGGATGCCGGCAGAAGCGTATGCTTAACCAGCAGGAGGCGCGGGCAAGGGATGCCGGAGTAGAGCGTAGAGATACTCGCCGGCGAAGGCGAGGCCGGGGTAAAGGCTGCCGGCAAGGAACGTGTGGTGCCCACCTGCAGGGGAGGTGCAGGCCGGGTGGAGAGCTGCCGGAGAAGGGCTCCCGTGAGGATGATCGCCCCGTATCGGCCCCTGCGCGCCTCCCGGCGGCCGGGGCGGGCATTTCGTCGGTCGAGGAGGCCTATCGTGTGAATAACATGCGTAGAACGAGCAGAACTTGTGATATTATCTCATGTTTTCATAATACGTGGGCGAGTGAGAACCACTCGCTCCACCTGTTCCGTCTGATCGGCAGGAATGTGTGCGATCGGGAAGTTGTGAGGACGTGCAACTAAAAAGGGTAGGGAGGGGTTACCGGGAGGGGATGATGAGCGAGCGCTCGCCGGCAGGCATGAACTCGCGGATCGCACCCTTCGCGAACTCGCGGCGGGGCTCGGCGAAGTCGAACTTCAGGGCCGGGTCGGCGAAGCAGACCTTCACGAGCGGGCTGTAGCAGAACGCACCGCCGCGGCCGTAGTGCGCGCCGCCGACGATCGCGGCGTACTCGCCCTGGTGGCCGACGTTCATCGCGTAGTTCGGGTAGTTCGGGCCGCGGAGTTCTCCCATCAGGCCGCGGTCGGGCTCCATGGAGAGCGAGTTTGCGGACCCGCACTGGTCCTGGAGGTCGTAGCCGAAGAAGCCGAGACGCGACCATCCGTCCTTGTGCAGGAGCATCGAGAGGTACCAGGCGTTCAGGCCGGCGTTCGAGTTGCCGGTCGCGATGGAGGTCGTGAGGCCGGATGCGGCGGCGATGACGCCGGCACGCTGGGACCCGCCGAAGTGGTCCTCCATCATGGTCGGGAACTGCTCGTACTGCTCCATGGCGTTGAGCGTGACCTCGGTCGCCATGTCGTTGACGATCTCCTGGGTCGGCCTGACCTTGTCCTTCGGGCTCGGGTTTCTCCAGTCGACCTTGTACCTGTCCTTGATGTAGTCCATACCGTAGTAGGTGTACTCGTCGAGGATGTTGTCGGTGTAGGCCGCGGTCGCGTACTGGGTGAACCCGACACCGCCGGACATGTAGGAGCCAAGCCAGATCTGGTCGTAGAGCATGGTTCCGGCGCCGACGACCTCGAGGGAGGCCCGGGCGGGGTCGTTAGGGTATTTCCGGTTCGCCTGGATGATATCGGAGAAGAGGCCGAACTTGATGCCGCCGGGCTCGTTCGGGCCACGGGCACGCCGGGCAGGCAGGTGGGAGGCCATCTGGACGACGCCCGCGTGCTTTGCCGCGTAGGAGAGGTCGGCGACGGCCGCTTCACCGGCGCACATGCGGTAGGCGGCGATGAAGGACATACCGATCTGCATCGCGGACCACCGGGAGGTCGTTCCACCGTCGCAGGTCCTCGATACCGTGGACGGGATGTGGATCGCCTGGTACATGCTCTTGCCGACCTCGGCCTTGAGTTCCTCGGCCTGCTTTGCGGGGAAGAGCTTCTCGATGTCGAGGACGAACTGGGGCTCGATGTCGTCGGCGAGTTCCTGGTCGCCGGTGAAGACCTTGACGTAACAGTCGTCGACGAGGCCGGGGTGGGTCTCGACCATGTGCTCCTGGACGACGGCCGCACCGGGCATGGCGTGGTTCAGGATATGGAGGTACTCGTTGATCGTCTCGGGGGTGACTTCCTTACCGAGACGCTTCTGCAGGGTCTGGTGGGCAAGGTCCATCCCGACGATGACGGTTCTCCTGATATCGTCCCACATCTGCTGCATCGCAGAGTTGTTGACGAAGTGCAGGTCGTCGCCCTCGACGAAGACGCCGGTGCCGCTGACCTCGTAGGTCATCAGCTGGCGCTGGCCCATCGGTATACCGCCCAGGTGGCAGCGCTCGGGGTCGTACATGGATATGCCGCGGTCCATCTCGGCGGCAAGGCTCGCCTTCATGAACTCCACCTTGCGAGGAGACTGGCGAACACCGTTGAACTTGTAGAACTCGGCGGTCTCGGACTCGACGTCCTGTCCCTGGAACTTCTCCTTGAGGGATTTCAGGAACAGCTTCTGGGATCTCTCAATCTTTGCCATTGTGATCACTCTTCTCTGGGCATGAAGCCGTATTTCGTCCGCAGCGAGTGGATGCGCTGGACGTATTCGATGTACTCGGTGTCGTCACGGTAGGGAGTCCCTACGAGCGAGTGGAAGATCGTCGTGTGGGCCTTGAGCCACTTCTCGTCGAGCGGTTTGCCGACGGCGACCGCACGGTCGAGGGGCTCGCCGATCTGGTTCTTGACGTAACGGACGACGCCGTCCTCGCCGAGGATGTTCCTCTGCAGCATGTCGAACATCATGCCGTCTTCAGCAAGACGGAGCGAGTGGCCGTGCACGGTCGCACCGCGGATGCCGGTGCGGGCCGGGTCGAGGAGTTCGGTCTCGATGAGTTCCTTTGCGTACTTCTCGAGGTCGCGCTCGCGGCACTCGACGATCTGGCGGCCGGAGAGCGTGCCGGGGTCGATGCCGCGGAAGCGGTACATCTCGGTGTAGGTCCGCTGGTAGGGCTGCGAGGGGGCGTTGAACATCGAGTCGGCGAACTGGATGTAGCGGACGCGGTCGCCGGCACTGGCGCCTTCGGTGGGCTTGACGATCCTGCGCATGGGGCAGTCGGGCTCCTGCTGCTCACCGAGCGGCGGGTGGGCGCTCGGGTATGCCGAGCCGGGGGCACGGTGGCCGAGGATCAGCACGATGTCCTCATCCGTTACGGAACGAACCTTCTCAAGCTTCTGGCCGGGGTTCATCTGCTTGCGCCGGTTTGCGGCGACAATCGACGTCCCGGGACCATACTGGGGCTTGTATGCCATTGTATCATTCACCTCAGATTGATTGTTATCGTATCCATTTTCGGTTGATTTGAACGACTTTCTGCCATATCTCCGGGTGACCGCCGGACCTTCCCCGTACCGGGGGTCCGCAAGGCCGATAGGCGGTGCACCGCACGGGAAGCTCCGGATCGGTGCCCGATAGGCCCGGGTTGCGGAGATGCGGCGTTCGTCATTCGGATCTCCGCTCGTTCAGGCTCCGTTTGCGATCTGGTCGATCGGCTTGTTGAAGACGTCGATCTTGCCGTAGGTGTCGGCGAAGATCTTCGATGTGCTTTCGGGCGAGAACATCTGCGTTCCGGCGTCGAGCGCCGCTGCAGCGACCACGCACGGGATGGCGACGCCGTTTGCGTGCCGGGTCACGACGTGGTTGCCGTTGAAGATACCGGGGCCGCCGCCGCCGTAGATCGAGTGGCTGAAGAACGAGAACCCGACGGCGGTACCCATGACACGGCCGTAGTCACAGCCGGGGAGACCGGTCTCGTGCTCGAGCAGGTCGTTGAAGTAGAGGAGCGTCGAGGAGACCGCCTGGGCGAACCGGCCGGCACCGCAGTTGACGATGGTGGCTGCCATGGTTCCGGCGGCGGTATAGGCGTTCCAGAGCATGGGGTCCTTCGTGTCGTAGAACTGGAAGTAGCCGCCCTTCTTCCCTGGAGCGATGACTTTGTCCTCGATAGCGCGCTCGACAAGGCTCTGGACGACCGTACCGACCGTTCCGGTCTGGCCGTTCGCCTTGACGAGGTCGTAGACCATGTTGTTCGCGTTCAGGCCCTGGTAGGCGTAGGCAAGCAGCATGGCGCGTTCGAACGGCCCGACGGCGCCTCCCATCTCAAAGACGCCGGCGGTCTCAAGCGTCGATGCAAGTGCAGCGCCCTGCAGGGCGTTCCTGCCGGTCATCATGACGGTGTGGTTGACCGGGATGTTCCGGAGCGCGTAGCCGAGGCCTTCGTTGTTCTGGGGGATGTTGAGGATCGACGTGACGAGCGCACCCTCGAGGTCCTGCGTGTGCGGGTAGCCGCCCCAGCAGGCTGCCTTGACGGTGGATGCGTTGAAGGCGTCGATGCCGAACTCCTCGACGATCGCGTAGGTGGTCGCGGCTGCGACCGACGTGATCGCGGCGTCGTAAGTGGCGGCGTTTGCCAGGCGCTTTGCCGGGACCTTGACGAGCTGGAGTTTTCCACCGTTGAACTCCATGATCTCGGTGTCGTCGCCCTCGGTAACCTGGATCATGTCCTTGATCCGGGCGACGATGGCGTCCTTGTTCTCCATGATGGGGAGGTCGAGCTCTCTTCCCTTGATCTTGCCCTTCCCGAGTTTTCCGGTCTTAAGTGCGTCCTGGATGCCTCCAAGGTTCACGTTGATCGTTCTCTTGGTCAGGTCGATGATCTTACTTGTGGCCGGGTTGACCAGCGGGCTGATTCTGTCGAGGGTGACGCCGCCCTTGAGCAGCTTCCCGTCGTCAGAATAGAGATCGATTGTTTCCGTGTATTTAGCCATAGTATTTCATCCTTTTACCCTTGTTCAATGCATTCCGTTCGTGAAAGAGGCCGGAGCGTTCACATGCCCCGGTTCTCTGAAAGCCGCTACTGCACGTCCCAGAAGGGACTATAAGAATAGAAGGAGGGTTATTAATAAAATTTACGAATTTAGATCGAATTTTAGCATAAATAATAATATTTATTCAGATTTTATTCTGATCGAATTATTTTAAAACAGGGGGTTTATGGCTCAGATAGTTGAGCGTTGTACTTAAAAAGGGTTTTGGAGAGAGGCCACCCTCGACCAGCAACCGGGAGAGGTCAGCAGAGAGAGACTTATTAAATAATAAAATAGCTAAACAAAGTTACAATATGTGCTATTATTGCTCCATGAAGGAGATCAAAAGTACCTGACTGTATACATTACACTCAAAGATATATAATGCTACTCAAAATGGGGAGGTTTCTCGAAACCCCGAATCGTCAGACACCTATTTTACAAACGCGCCTGATTTCGATCGGGAATAAAACGGATACGATGAGCATCTACCCGCCGGCAACCCATCCCCGGTACGCCACGGGCAGGGCGGGAAGATATCGCCCCGCACTGCGCCCCGGGAAGGGATCGAGGCCGCCGGCCCGGGGGGCACCCCCCAAGAGAGATCTTCCGCGTGAGCAGGGGCTCCCTGACCCACGTCCGAGCTATCCATCGGCGGGCGGAGTAACCCGGCCCGGTGCAGTGAGCCCCCCGCACGCCAGAAAGAAGGGGAGCAACCCGCAGCCGGCTCCACCGGCGATCAACCCCGCAAACCTCATCCGTAGCCTGTCTTCCCACCGGCCAATCTCCCCGATGCACCCGGGCGGCGGATGTGTGCCGGCCAATCCCCGCCCGACCGGGTTAACCGGATATCAGACCGGAAGCACCCGGGCAGCCGGTGAAAATACCACCTCGCGATTTTTCTGCAACGTCACCGCAACCGGGGCCGGTATAAGTTAATTATGATAAATTAACAATTTAAACTAAATCTGGTTGCCTGATATCACTTACAAATGCGGAATAGTTAAATATAAACCATTACAAGTTATGATAAACCGATCTCTCCGGTGCTCCGCCGGGAGAGTCTCAGTCAACCCCTGATGGACAGCCGATCTGCGTATCCCCCGGTTTCTGGCAGACCTTCCCCGTGCAGGAAGGCCCGGCATGCCGGGTAGGGGCGCCCCCCGGGGAGGAGGCTCTCGCAACAGAATGAACGGCCTGCATCCGGGCCGGAGCACCACGTTCCGGGGCCGGATCTCCAGGAAGAGAACCGGTCCTGCAGGTACACAACGAGGCAGAACCATGGCGAAGAAGATTACGCTGAACATGATCACCCAGCGCTCCGTAGAAGAAGGCGTTGGGATAGTAAAGGGCAAGATGACCCCGGATTACTTCGAGGCCTGCTCCATCATCGAGATGCACGACGACGACGTCAGGGCACTCGGTCTGGTCCCAAACCAGCTCGTACGGGTGACGAGTGAATGCGGAAGTGTGGTCGTCAAGAGCGTCAGGGGGCGCCAGGCGCTCTACCCCGGTCTTGCGTTCATCCCGCAGGGCGTCTATGCAAACCAGATCGTCCCGGCGCGTACCCAGGCGACCGGGGAACCCCAGTACAGCGGCTTTCCCGTGACAGTCGAACCCGTCGCTCCGGGCGAACGGCGCAAGAGCACGCTCGAACTCGTCCAGAGCGCCGTAGGGATGTGGAAAGGTGATCAGTAATGGCAAAAAAGATTGAGAATGTCGGATGCCCGTTCTGCGGCGTCTGCTGCGACGACCTTGTCGTCACCGTCTCTGATGACGGAAAGAAGATCCTTGAGGTTGAGAACGCCTGCATCATCGGCAGCACGGTCTTCCACCGTGCCATGGAAGACCGGCACGCTCTGCCCCGCCTCCGCCAGCCGGACGGCACCTTCAAAGAGATCTCCTACGACGAGGCGATCGACTACACGGCAAAGGTCCTGCACAACGCAAAGAAACCCCTGATCTACGGGTTCGGGTCGACCAACTGCGAAGGCATGGCCGCCGCCGCCAAGGTCGCCGAGAAGGCAGGAGCCGTGCTCGACAACTGCGCATCCATCTGCCACGGGTCCTCGTTCCTTGCCATATTCGATAACGGCTACCCGAGCTGCACGCTCGGCGAGACGAAGAACCGGGCAGACGTCATCGTCTACTGGGGCGCAAACCCCTCTCACGCCCATCCCCGGCACATGTCCCGCTACTCGATCTTCCCCCGCGGGTTCTTCACCGGCAAAGGCCACAAGGGCCGCAAGATCATCGTCATCGACCCCCGGCATACCGACACCGCCCAGGTGGCCGATATCCACCTGCAGGTGCAGCAGGGGCACGACTACGACCTCTTCGATGCGTTCCGCACCGTCCTCCGGGGCCACGACATACCCGACGTGGTTGCCGGCGTCAAGAAGGAGCAGATCGTCGAGGCCGTCGATATCATGAAGAAAGCCCGGTTCGGCACCATCTTCTACGGCATGGGTCTCTGCCACTCCGACGGCCGGAACCACAACGTGGATATCGCCATCAGCCTGACCCGCGACTTGAACGACTTCACCAAGTGGACGATCATGGCGATGCGGGGCCACTACAACATCACCGGGCCGGGCGCGGTCTGGTCATGGCAATACGGGTTCCCCTACTGCCTGGACCTGACCAAACGCGATATCGCCCACATGAACCCCGGCGAGACGAGCTCCGTCGACCTCGCCATGCGGGACGAGGTGGACGCCTTCATCAATATAGGGACCGATGCCGCCGCTCACTTCCCGATCGAGCCGGTCAAACACCTCAGGAAACACCCCTGGATCGCCATCGACCCCCACCCCAACATGGCGACCGAGATATCGGATCTCCACATACCGGTGGGAATCGTCGGCGTCGAGGTTCCGGGCATCGTCTATCGGATGGACAACGTCCCCATCCAGTATCGCAAGGTCATCGACCCGCCCGAGGGCGTCATCAGCGACGAAGAACTCTTCGAGCGGATACACCTGAGGCTCTGCGAGCTGGAAGCGGAAGATGCCGTAAATGTGCCGGCAAAGGCCGCGCCCGAGGGTGTCCGCGCGGGGGAGTGAACCATGGGTGAACTCATCGTCAAGAACGGGTTCGTATTCGACCCCCTGCAGGGCATCAAGGGCGACCGGATGGACGTCGGCGTCAGAGACGGCAAGATCGTCGAGACGAACACCCTTAAAAATCCGAAAGAGATCGACGCCGCCGGCATGACCGTCATGGCGGGCGGCGTGGATATCCACGCCCACGTCGTCGGGCCGAAGGTGAACGTCGGCCGGCTCTTCCGGCCGGAAGACAAACTCTTCAAGAGCCCCCTCAAGCGGTGCAACCGCATGGAGATGGGGTTCTCCGTCCCCTCCACGTTCAAGACCGGCTACGACTACGCCCGAATGGGCTACGTCTTCGTCAACGAAGCGGCGATGCCCCCGCTCCACTCCCCCCACGTCCACGAGGAGATCCGCGATACACCGATCATCGACAACGCGGCGATGCCGGTCTTCGGGAACAACTGGTTCACGCTCGATTACCTCAAGAACAACGAGATCGAGAACAATGCCGCCTACACCGCCTGGCTTCTCCGGGCAACCCGCGGGTTTGCCATCAAGGTCGTCAACCCCGGCGGCACGGAAGCCTGGGGATGGGGTTTGAACTGTGAGAATATACACGATACGGTCCCCTACTTCGATATCACCCCGGCAAAGATCATAACGGGTCTCATCGAGACGAACGAGTTCCTGGGCCTCCCCCACTCGATGCACCTGCATACGAACAACCTCGGAAACCCGGGCAACTACACCGACACCCTCGACTCCCTCAGGCTTGCAGAGGGCTACACGGCGAAGAACAACTTCGGCCGCGACCAGGTCATGCACGTCACGCACGTCCAGTTCTGCTCTTATGGCGGCGATTCCTGGAAGAACATCGACTCTCAGGCCAAAACGATCATGGATTACGTGAACGCGCACGACAACATCACCATCGACATGGGCCAGGTGACACTCGACGAGACCACGACGATGACCGCCGACGGGCCGTTCGAGCACCACCTCCGGGGCCTCAACAACCTGAAATGGGCAAACACCGACGTCGAGCTCGAGACCGCTGCGGGTGTCGTCCCCTACATCTACAGCCCGAACGTCAAGGTCTCCACCATCCAGTGGGCCGTCGGTCTGGAACTCGCGCTCTACTCCAACGACCTGATGCGGACGTTCATCACCACCGACCACCCGAACGCCGGGCCGTTCACCCGCTACCCGAGGGTCATCAAGTGGCTGATGAGCAGGGCCGCACGTGACGCGACCATGAAGACGTTCAAGTGGCTCGACCGGACGATAGAGTCCACCACCATCGACAGCATCGACCGCGAGCTCACGCTCTACGAGATCGCGCAGATGACCCG
>Ga0209612_1003524_pt1 | contig 10225 bp, 9 predicted proteins | sample BioC12SIPDNA_FD_185746 | JGI IMG/M metagenome (GOLD analysis project Ga0209612, IMG submission 185746) | Anaerobic biogas reactor microbial communites from Washington, USA - Biogas_R1_B C12 SIP DNA (SPAdes) (version 2) | ecosystem: Engineered > Bioreactor > Anaerobic > Unclassified | place...
TCAAAGCCTGCCTGATGCAAAGCAATCAGGTCGAATTTGGCATTGTGGCCGACCTTCCCGATCTTGGGGTCAGCCAGGATGGGTTGCAGAGCCTCTCTGACTTGCTCCAGGCTCAACTGCCTTCCTTTTTCATGTCCAACCGGAAGGTAATAGCCTTTTTCCGGGCTGCCAGCCAATGAAATGCCGACCAAATCAGCTTGCATCGGGTCGACGTTGCTTGTCTCAGTGTCAAAAGCGATCATTTTCGCCTTTTTCAATTCCTTCAGGCAAACTGAGAGAGATTCCTGGTCGTCGACGATCACAGTTTCAAAGGCAGAATTTTGGACAAGTTCGGTTTTGCTTTCAACCTTTTTCTCTTCCGGGAAAAGGCTGGCCTGTGTGGCGGAATTGCCTTGTAGGGAAGGATGGAGTTTGTTGACCATTTTCTTGAGTCGCTGGGTCAGTGTGCGGAATTCGAGCTCTTTGAACAATCCCTCAACCGCGTTGGGGTCAAAACGGACAGGTTCAGCCTGTTCCAGGTCAAGCAGCACGGGCAGGTCAGTGCGAATGCGCGCCAGATCCTGACTCAGGTACGCGCTTTCTTTGCCTTCGCTGAGAGGTTTACGCGGGCGACCTTTGATCTCATCCAGGTGGGCAAAAATGTTATCCAGGTTGTCGTAATTTTTGAGTAGTTCAACAGCCGATTTCTCGCCGACACCCCGGACACCGGGGATGTTGTCTGAGGCATCGCCAACCAGGGCTTTGTAATCCACGATCTGGTCAGGGCGCACTCCCATCTTTCGAACCACATCTTCCGGAAAATAATCTTCATCCTGCCCGCTTTGACGATTGGGCAGGGAAACCACGATGCTGTTGGTCACCAGTTGGAGCATGTCCCGGTCGCCGGTGACGATTTTCACAGCCAACCCCTTTTTCTCGCTGGCCCAACGAGCCAGACTGCCGATGACATCATCAGCTTCGTAATTGTCGATTTCGATGCGGGGGATGTTGAAGTGATCCACCATCTGCCGGATGCGCTCGATCTGCCCTCTCAAATCATCCGGCATTTTAGCCCGGGTGCCCTTGTAATCCGGGAACATCTCATGGCGGAAGGTGCGGCCGGTATCAAACGTGACGGCCACATAATCCGGCTCTTCTTGTTCGAATAAGCGGATGAGGCGGTTGGCAAAGCCGTAAACACCGGCGGTTGGTTCGCCTTTGCTGGTCGTAAAATGCGTTGAGCCTCCAGCTGTCAGGGCAAAATAAGAACGATAAGCGATGGCATGACCATCAAGCAGGTAGAGTATTTTTGGCATAATCGGCTCCTTTAGAAAGGTCTAAGAGAAGTATACCTTGTTGATTTGAGAGGTGGCTTATTTTTGTTCAGGAGTTGATGGAGATCGGTTGGGTGTCGCCATCGTTTGCAGGCGTTGAGGCAGGCTCAAGAGCAAAGTCATCAAGCTCTTTGAGGATGGAGAGGAAATCATCTTGTCCGGCTTGCGGTTGACCTGTGCTCTTGAGGTCTTGCTCAGTCAGTTCAATGATGGTATTGACTGGTTCCTCAGCGTTCGCTTGTGCCAGGTGCTGTTCGAGAACTTTCAGTGTAATTTCGAGTGCGCTGATCCGCTTTGTCAGCGGAAAGACAAGCAACAGCAGCTGTTCCTGATCTGCTTGATGGGTCAAAACGAAATTTGTTTGATTGCTAGACTGGAAGGTATGCAACCACGATCTGGTAGGTAAACGACTGTGCAGAGCAGCAAATTTTTGCCAATTGTGATCCACAGACAGAGTTGAGGGAGCGCTCGAAAGGATCTGACCATCCTCAACAAGCAAAACCAAGTCCGCCTGGAACTTTTCCAGAATTGGCTGTAAAGAAATGTTTTTGTCAGATGACATTCATAGACCTTTCGCCTGAAACAAGTTTAACATCTGCGCAGGATTGTTACAAGAAAAAAAGTGGCCAACCCGTCTATAATTGTCTGAAACCTACCAAGATAAGGACTTGCCATGCTTAATCCTGAAATCCAAAAGAAACTGATTGCAGAAGGGCGGAAATTTTTGAAAAGCTTTTCCACCAGCCCTTATGAAGACTTTGAATCTGACCAGCAGCTCAAACTGCCGCAGCCGCCCCTGGTCAAAGCGGCCATGACTGACCAGGCTTTTCCATTGCCAAGGAACTTTGCAGAGCTCGAGATGAAGCAAGACTTCATCAGAATTGTCACCGAGCGCAAAAGCTCCCGCGTTTATTCCGGGCAGCCCATCAGCCTGCTGCAGCTTTCCTTTTTGCTCTGGGCTACCCAGGGCATCAAAGACATCCGCGGAAAATCCTATGCTACCTTGCGGACTGTCCCATCGGGTGGGGCGCGCCATGGTTTTGAAACCTATTTGTTGGTGCAGCAGGTTGAGGGTTTACAGCCGGGGGCTTATCACTATTTGCCCATGACTCATCAGCTTGAGTTTCTCAACCCGGTGCAAGACTTGCCAGCCGTGATTTCAAGTTCGCTCGAAGGCCAAAGTTGGGCGAGCAAAGCCGGCGTGATCTTTTACTTGAGTTTTGTGCCTTACCGCTGTGAGTGGCGTTATGGGATTTGGGCGCACCGGGTAGCCCTGATTGACGCCGGTCACGTCGGTCAGAACCTTTATCTTGCCTGTGCCGCTTTGGGGTTGGGCACCTGCGCCATTGCTGCTTTTGACATGCAAGTTTGTGACTCGCTCTTTGGCCTGGATGGCGAAGAAGAATTTACGGTCTATGCCTCTCCGGTGGGCACGATTTCGAGCGCGGATCAAAGACGAGAAAAAGCCTTCTACCAGTTTGTGGAAGATGAAGGTTTATAGCCAGTCTAATAGCTTGCTAAGAGGGTTGGATAACTGTTGTTTTTCCGATCCCGTAGGTTACAATTTTAGAACTTTGTTTGCTTGAAGAGGTTGCCAATGATCAGACGTGACAAAATCAATTATTACCTTGACCTGGCTGAAATCGTTAGCCAGCGCGGAACTTGCCTGCGCAAGCAATATGGTGCGGTGATCGTGAAGAACGATGAGGTAATTTCCACTGGTTATGTTGGAGCTCCGCGGGGGCGGGCAAATTGCATTGACCTGGGTTTTTGCATCCGGGAACAATTGAAGGTGCCAAGGGGAGAGCGATACGAGCTATGCTGCAGCGTCCATGCGGAAGCCAACGCTATCATCAGCGCGTCAAGAGAACGCATGTTGGGTTCTGCGCTCTACCTGGTCGGGACGGACTTGAAGGACAATGGCAATTACGTGCAAAATGCCAATCCATGCTCGATGTGTAAAAGGATGATCATTAACGCCGGTATCGAGATAGTGTATATTCGAGATGATAAAGACAATTATCGTGTCATAAAGGCACAGGATTACGTGGATAATGACGATTCACTTCATGGAGAGTTTGGCTACTAATTAAATAGAGGAACCCAACCCGAGTTTTCCGGGACTTCACACCCCAATTCCCCAACAAGGAGGGTGTAAAGAAGGAGAGATGGTCATCTGGTAAACAAAATTAAGGAAAATGCAATGAACAATCAAACGAAATTCGCAATAATTGGCGCGGGTGCAATGGGAGAAGCCATCATTGCTGGTTTACTCAGACAGAACTTAAGCTCTCCGGAGAATATTTACGCATCAGAACCACGCCTGGAACGTTGTGAAGAACTGAAGATCAAGTATGGTATCAAAACTTCACCCCAAAATGTTCAGGTTTTAACTGACGCAGATGTTGTTTTGCTTTCGGTAAAACCACAAGTATTGGATAAGGTATTAAAGGAATTAAAGGGCTTTATCCCATCAGAAGCTGTGGTCATCAGCATCATTGCTGGTGCTACCATTGAAACGATTTCCAACGGATTGGCACATCAAGCGCTTGTTCGCACTATGCCAAACACACCGGGTCAAATTGGCAAAGGAATCACGGTTTGGTTTGCTTCCGACGCTGTTACTGAAAAACATTTGGGGAAAGTACACCTCATGCTACAAGCACTGGGGGAAAATATCCAAGTCGATGAAGAATATTATCTGGACATGGCAACCGCAGTTTCCGGTACCGGTCCCATGTACGTTTACCTTTTCATGGAAGCATTTATGGACTCAGCCGTACACTTGGGGTTCTCCAGGCATGTTGCTGAAAAACTTGTCGTCGAAACGATTCGTGGATCTGTCGATTACTATGAGAGCCAATTGGTCCATGTAGCTGACCTGAGAAATAAAGTGACTTCGCCGGGTGGTACCTCTGCTGCCGCATTGTATTATCTGGAAAAAGCTGGATTTCGCACCGCAATTTCACGAGCCATTTGTGCTGCCTATTCGCGTTCCCAAGAATTGGGAAAAGGGAAATTAGATCAAAATCCAGAAAAAAATAACGATAAGAATGATTAGGAGAAAAGAGTGAAGTATAGAAATTCTGGCAACAGCGGTGTAAAAGTATCTGTAATTGAGATTGAGACCAAGCGCATTGCATCAGAAAAAACTCCTGAAATAGGAGTCAACGGTATCATCGATCACGCATTGGAGTTGGGAATCAATCACATTGATACAGCCAATGCAAATAAAAATTAATTCCCTTAAAGGGAAAGGAGAAATATGAAAAAATTTGATGTGGTTGTCGTTGGATCTGGTCCGGGTGGTTATGTGGCTGCCATTAATACCGCTCAAATGGGCTTAAAAACCGCGATTATTGAAAAAAAATGGATCGGCGGGGTGTGTTTGAATGTGGGTTGTATCCCCTCCAAATCCCTGCTGCATAACGCGGATCTCGCTCGCACGCTCTTGAATAACTCAAAAGAATTCGGCATCAGCTTTGAAAAATTGGAGCTTGATTATTCAGCGGCCTTTCAGCGCAGCCGCCAAGTCAGCCAACGCCTGAGTAAGGGTGTCAATTTTTTGATGAAGAAGAATGCCATTGAAGTAATTGAAGGCGAAGCAAAATTGACCGCGCCAGGCAAACTCAAAGTTGCCCTGACTGCAGGCGGCGAAGAAGACGTGGAAGCAGCCGATATCATCCTGGCGACTGGCGCACAAGCTACAGTGATCCCCGGAATGGAACCGGATGGTGAAAAGATTTTGGATTATGTTCATGCCATCATGCTTGAGAGCTTGCCAAAATCGGCCGTGATCATAGGCGGCGGAGCGATCGGGGTGGAGTTTGCGACCATCTGGAGCGGCTATGGCGTTGATGTCAGCCTGGTTGAGATGCTGCCGCACATTTTGCCAAACGAAGATGAAGAAGCAGCCGCTGAATTGACCAAAGCCCTCAAAAAACGAGGGGTAAAAGTTCATGCCGGCACAAAAGTAAAATCGGTTACTAAAACTGATACTGGCACCAGTGTGCTGCTTGAAAGCGAAAAAGGGGAAGAAACAATTGAAGCCGACCTGACCCTGGTTGCGGTTGGTTTCAAACCAAGCTCCCAGGGGCTTGGGCTTGAAGAAGTTGGGGTTGAAATGGACCGGCGGGGTTTTGTGCAGATCAATGAGCGCATGGCCACCTCTGTTCCAGGCATCTGGGCTATTGGCGACGTAACCGGCAAGTTGTTGTTGGCACATACCGCATCAGCGATGGGTGCAGTCTGTGCCGCGAACATTGCTGGTTTGGAAGCGCAGAAATTGGATTACCGTATGATCCCCCGGGCGGTTTTCTCTGACCCACAGGTGGCCTCCTTTGGTTACACCGAAGCAGAAGCCAAAGAAGCCGGCTTTGATGTCAAAGTTGGACGAGTGAATTTCATTGCAAACGGCAAGGCGCAGGGTTTGGGGGCGGGCGTCGGTTTTGCCAAGATCATCACCGATGCCAAATATGGCGAACTGCTAGGGGCTGCTTTGGTTGGTCCTGAAGTTTCAGAGCTATTGCCAGAGTTGGTTTTGGCGCAGGCTAACGAACTGACTGTGACAGAAATTGCCCATAGTGTGCACATTCATCCAACCCTTTCGGAAGCGCTGATGGAAGCCGCGCAATCCATGGAAGCTGGAGGGGAATAAAACTTCTCCCTTTGTTTAGATTAAACGCCCTCACGCGAGGGCGTTTTGATTTAGGTCTACGGGGATAAAAAATAGTGTCGATTATGCTATACTTTACCCATGAAAGTTGAGCCTTCAGCCAACATTTTTCAAGAATCTGCCAGGCTTTGCGAAAGTTTTGACAGTCTTCAGATCGCCTCATCCTCAAATGTTTTTTTGTTGCCCCAATTGCCTTTAACCCTTTCTACTCAAGTCGAGGGGGGTGCCTGATCATGGCCGGAATCAGCCTGCATGATCTGATTTCCACGCTTATTGTGATCCTGTTTTTGCTGGTCATGTTTATTGCCTGGCTAATGGGAAAGAACAAAAAGATGCCTCCCTATGCTAACCCTGAGGGTTATGAAAGAATCGATGAACTGATGCACCGCTCCTCAGAAGAGGGCAAAGCCTTGTTGATGGGTTTGGGCGAAGGCTTTTCCGGCTTGAATGGCAGCCTGGGAGATCAAACCAGTTTGATGGTGCAGCGGATTCTGATGAGCCGCTCTGTTTTTAACGACCAACCGGCTCAATCCTATAGCGGTGACGGGGCGCTGGCCTGTATCAGCCAAATGATTGTTCACGGCGCTTACGACAAGGCCATGGCAGTGGAGTTATTCCGGCCGGAGCACAATCAGCTCACCGGTCTTAGCGGGCTTTCCTGGATGGCAGGTTTATTGCCTGAATTGGCACGTTCAGATAACACAGGGCTGGTTTTGGCGGGCTCTCTGCGACCTGAAAGCTTAATCATTACCGACATGGCGGAACGAAAAGAAATCCCGGTTGTGGCGGCAACGGGTGACATCAGCGGACAAGCAGCTTTGTTTGCTTCAGGCGCTCCGGTATTGCTCGGGGAAGATTATTACCTGCCCGCAATCGGAGATATAAACCAGGCTTCCTATCAGCATTCCGCCCGCGTCTTGAACCTTTTCCGGATCCTGCTGGCTGCCGGCCTGTTGCTGGCTGCCTTTTTGAAATTGAGCGGGGTTTTACCGTGAGACAGCGTTTGGCCTTGATCACAGCGGCCTTGTCAGGTTCAGTTGTGCTGCTTTTGTTGTTCTTCCAACCGGTGGCGGGAGCTTACCTGGCCTTGGTGTTGAACTGGGCGATTATCGTCGCCAGTGTGGCCTTGCTTGTGGCCATTGCCAGTTTACTTGTGACTCATATTCGCTTCATAGCGGTCGGCCGAAGGGGTTTTATTTACAGTTTTGTTTTGATCACTGCCTTTTTGGCCACGTTTCTACCGGGCTTGTTTAAAGGAGTGGAGGATCCGGGATATTTAGGTTGGATCAGCGCCATCCAAAAACCGCTTGAATTGTCTCTGCTTGGTCTGATTGCACTTGTGATGATGAGCGCGGCTGTCAAACTATTCCGCGTACGGGGATGGTCAGTGCTGACGGTCTCGTTTGCTATCAGCGCGCTCTTGTTTCTGTTTTTAAACCTGGGTTTGTCAGATTGGAGCGGCAACCAGATCTTCAGCACTCTGATTGATGCCTTCCTGCGCCTGCCTGTTATTGGCGCACGCGGGCTGCTGATCGGAGTCGCTTTGGGAGCCCTGCTTGTGGGATTCAGGGTTTTGATTGGGCAGGAGTCTGATAATGAGTGAGCGATCAGACGAACTGAGGATCTGCCCACACTGCGGCCAGGAAAACTCGCCTCAAACCTTACGCTGTATCCGCTGCGGTCAGGAACTGGAAGATTTGTTCCAATTCGATGGACTTGGAAGCTCAGACACACAGTTTGAGGGGGAAGCAGAAACACCACTTGAACCAATGTCTGATCTTTTAGCCTCACTGGATGAAGATCCCCTTTTAGGAGATAGGCAAGATAAAGAAGATGAACCTTCAGGGGGATCAGAATCTTCGGAAGACGAAGAAAATGACCAAAACCAGGTTGGTTTTGACAAGCCGATCCCGGATTGGTTGGAAAAGGTCCGTCAGCGCGCCCAGGAAGAAAACGCCGGCGGAGAACTGGCCCAAGGTGGTCAGGCTATTGACCAACTGCGTTCCTCGGATGAACGCAAGCAGGTGGACGCGGCTTTTGATGAAATCATGCGGCGCATACGGGAACAATCTGAGCGCGAAAAGGCTCGTTTGTCGCGCCGGGTCGAATCTGATTTGGTAGATGAAAATGGAGACCCTGAATGGCTGCGCCGGATCCGCGCTTTACAGCCGCGTAAAGAAGAAGAAGATACCAAAGAACTAAATTTTGGCGGTTCTTCTCAGGATACCTTCTTTGATGATTGGACCGACGATGAATTAGAGGAGCTTCTACAAAAAGAGATAAGTCAATATCAAGCGCAGTCAGACGAGACCACTGAAAATGCTGTGGAACAGAAAGAAACTGAACCAAGCGAGAGTCTGATTGTCCCACCTGTCCTGGAAACGAAAGAAGTTACGCCGGATGAGGACGAGGACTTACCTGTGGAGTCGGAATCTCTTGAAGATGAAGCCGCCGGTTTGCTTGCTGCCGCGGATGAAAGCACTCCTGAGGATGATTTTCACAATATTCCTGATGATGAATTTTATGAAGGCGAAGCGCTTGAGGAGGTGGAGCCTTTAGAACCCCAGGCTTTCCCACCCGAACCGGTTCAGGAAGAGGAAATTCAAACGGAAGACTCTCTTGAAGACCTGGGAGAGCCCTCAGACCAAACAGATTCTCTAGAAAACGAAAGCTCAGAACAAGAGTTGACAACGGAAGCTTTGGAGCCTGAGCCTGAGGGCCAAGCCAAAGAAGCTGAAATAAATTTGTCTGAGCTTCAGGAAACGGAAAGTGAGTTGGTGGAGACTTCTGTTGAGGAGAGCGAAACAGAAGGCGCTGAAGCCCAGGAAGTAGAACCTGATGCGGCAGAGCCTGAAGCGGAAGAGGAAACGCAAACTGACGAAAGCCTGAATTCAGAGGAACCTGTTTCAACCGAAGACGTCTTACCTGACCTGCTCTTGCTGCGCGATCAGCGGGAACGCGCCAAAACTCTGAGCAATATCATCGGTCAGGAAGGCAAGCGTACCATTTCTGTTCTCCACGAGGATGTGAAGCAGAACAAATTTGGCCGGCTTGTGCTGGCGCTCTTGCTGCTGGCTGGAATCGTCGTTTCCTTGTTGTTTGGTCCTGGTCCGCAGGCCGAGCTGCCGATAATGGCCCACGCCACAGCCTTTGTCGACAATCTGAACACGATCAAAGCTGGCGAAAAGGTTCTGATCGTATTGGATTATCAGGCTGGGACCAGTTATGAAATTGAAGTCTTAAGCCAGCCTGTTCTAAAAATGCTCCAGGAAAAAGATGCCGAGCTTCAGCTTATCACCGCGCAAGCTGCGGATTTGTGGTTGGGCAGATCACTGTTGGATGCTGAGGGTCTGCAAAAAGACTTGAAAATTAAATTTATACCCGGTGGCAAATTAGGGTTCCTGTCCCTGGCAGCTGGCGCGCAGCCGGAATGGGGCAGCCTGCCGCTTGACCAGGCTTTGGCGGGACTTGGAAACCCGCTGGAACAGATGGATCAGGTTATCCTGATCAGCGATTCAGCTGAATTTGTTCGTGGTTGGTTGGAACAGGTTCAGGCCTGGAATCCAGCCATTAAAACCTCCGCCATCTCCACTGCCACGCCTGCGGCTCTGCTCTTGCCGTATTATGAATCAGGTCAGTTGAAAGGTTTTGTGGCTGGCATACCTGACAGCCAGGTTTTGTCCCTTGAGACCAATTTGGTTCTCAACCAAAGAGCCTGGCAAACCGGCATGATGATCATGATCATTGTTTTACTGTTGGGCATGATCATGAAGGCAGATGTTGATTCCCAGAAAAAACAAGGGGAGGTCATCCAATGACCTTATCCGAGTTGCTGTTCGCGCTGCTTGGCACTGCTTTAAGCCTGATGGTTTTCAGCTATTTGCTGGGTGACAATTTGTTCTTCGGGATCGCGATGTATATCCTGGTAGGGATGACAGCCGGCTACGCGGCGGCTGTCTTGATCACAAAAGTGATTTTGCCCATGCTGATCAATCCGTTGGTGGAGCTCCCGGCCACCTCAGCTTTGCTTGGGCTGGTGCCTTTGCTGCTTTCCATCCTATTGATTTGGATGTTTTTCAAGAAATCAGCCCGGATCTCCGGCATAGCGCTTGGGTTCCTGGGTGGTGTGCTGGCTGCTGTTGCTGTTGTGGGCGTAACCCGGGGAACTCTGACACCGCAGTTGTTGTCTATCGTTGACGCTTTTGACCCGGCTTTGATGACACAAGCAGGTTACCCA
>Ga0209612_1003534_pt1 | contig 10210 bp, 8 predicted proteins | sample BioC12SIPDNA_FD_185746 | JGI IMG/M metagenome (GOLD analysis project Ga0209612, IMG submission 185746) | Anaerobic biogas reactor microbial communites from Washington, USA - Biogas_R1_B C12 SIP DNA (SPAdes) (version 2) | ecosystem: Engineered > Bioreactor > Anaerobic > Unclassified | place...
CGCAGCTGCGCACTCTTTTTGCCCCCTGACCTGCAACGACACCTTCCGGGAAGCTCATGTCCGGGGCGCCTGCTACGGTGGCCGTAATCGAACACCAATTCGACCACCGGGGGAATCCTTGCTCGCCACGATCACCGAGCCGTCCACACTCACCGACCGCCAGCTGACCACCTCGATCACCCACGCCCACCGCAACCTCACCCGCCACAAGGCCGCCTTCATCCTCCACCTCGCCGAGTTCGACCACCGTGGCCTGGGTGGTTCCGCCGGCACCGTCTCCTGGGCGGTACGCACCCAGGACCTGTCCCGGCGCACCGCCTTCGAGTACCTCCAGGTGGGTCGCGCGCTCCGCGACTTCCCCCTGCTCGCCCACCACTTCTCCGAGGGGGAGCTCTCCTACTCCAAGGTGCGCCTCCTCCTGCCGCTCCTGACCGCCGAGAACGAGGCCGAGCTGGTCGCCCTCGCCCTCGCGCACCCGTTCACCGAGCTGGAGACCCTGCTCGCCGGTCACCCACGGCCCAACGGACGCCCACGGAAGGCGCGGAACCGCCTCTCGGTGACCGTGGACGAGGACAACGGTGGGCTGAGGTTCTGGGGCGCCCTCGACGCTGAGCGCGGGGCCGAGTTCCTCGCCGCCCTGAAGAGCGCCGAACTGGCGCTGGGCGGGCAGGACTCCGCAGGCCCGGACTCCTCCACCACCCGTTTCGGCGTACCCACCAGCACCAGCCTCGTCGGGTCACTCATCAGCCTCTGCCACCTGGCGCGGACCAACCCGGAGGCGAAGACGACGGCCCCGGGCGCACAGGTGAACATCATCATCGACTCCGACGACCGCGCACGGATCCCGGGACAGCCCGCCGCCACCACCCCGGACCTGCTGCGCAGCATCCTCAACGGCTTCCTCTCCCTGCAGATCCGCGACGCCCGCGGACGCATCCTCCACCTGGGCCGCAGTTCCCGCCTGCTCAACCGCGCCCAGGAGAAGGCGCTGCTCACCCGCTGGAATCACCGCTGCGCCACACCCGGCTGTCCGTGCACCCGCTGGCTCGAGTTCCACCACATCGCCGCCTGGGCCGCCGGGGGCGGGACCGACCTCGAGAACCTCATCCCGCTGTGTTCCACGCACCACGCGATGGTCTCCAACGGGGAGCTGGTCATCGTGCCGGACGAGGTCGATCCGAGCCTCCTGCGATTCCGCTTCCCCGGCGGAGAGTCCTACACGTCGGTGGACAACGGGCCCGCGATGCTGGATCTGGCGATGGGGCAGCACGCCGACAGCTACTCCCACGGGCCCGTGCCGAAGGGCGATGAGGAGCTTCTCGACGTCTGGGAGCACCAGGACACCTTCGACGACATCACCCCAGTTCAGACGCCATAAAGAGTGCGCAGCTGCGCACTCTCCGACCCTCAGACCCCCGACAGGAAGGGAGCCACCACCAACCGCGACACCCGGCAGTCGAGGACCCAGACGCCGGGCACACCCTCCGCGAGCCACTCGCCGGCCGCCGCCAGGTCCCCCAACGTGTGCACCACCGTGCCGCGCGCCCCGAACGCACCGAACACCTCCGTGAAGTCGACCTCGGGGATCAGCATCGGCTCCTCCGGCACGCCCTGCGACGCGTACTGGTGGATCTCGGCGCCGTAGGCGGCGTCGTTGACCACCACGATGACGCACCGGCCGCCGGTGTCGTGGACGCGACGGATGACGGACTCGGCGTCGGCAAGCGCCATGAGGCCACCGCCGTCGCCGGTGACCAGGACGGTCAGCCGCTCGCCGGCGGCCTCGACGACTCCGACGGCGGCGCCGAGGCCGAGGCCGATCGTCTCGAAGCCGGTGCCCACGAGCACCAGGTGGTCCGGCGCGGGGACGTCGAGGTACATGCACGGCCAGGCGATGAAGTGGCCGCCGTCGGTGACCACGACGCGTTCACGCGGCAGGAGTTCGTTGAGTCGCGTAAAGAGCGTGCGCGGATCGAGCCGCCCGTCGGGGGCGAGTTCAGCGCCCTCGGCATGGGTGGTGCGCACCGGCGCACGCTTCACGACGCCGCCCTCCCCGGTCAGCTCCGGAAGCATCTCCTCGACGGTGCCGCGGAGGGGAGTGTCGATGCGTGGGGTGGTGGGGGAGTGGGGGTCGATCTGGATGACGTGTGCGTCAGGTCCAAAGGAGCCACCCTCGGTGAAACGGTTGAGGGACGCACCGAGGACGAGAACCACGTCGGCCTCCCGCATCGCGGCACGGGCTTCGGGGGCGGCGAAACCACCGCAGATGCCGAGGTCCCGGACGCCGGAGGCGCCGTCGAAGAAGCCTTTTGCCGGGGCGGTGGTGGCGACGTCGGCACCCCAGGACTCGGCCAGGGCGATGACCTCCTCGCGGGCCTCGACCGCCCCGCGGCCGGCGACGATCAACAGCTGTTGAGCACCACTGAGCAGGGACGATACCTCACCCGGAGAGTCCGAATCGGGCGTATCGGCGCCCTCCCACGGCAGGAAGAGCACCACCGGAACGGACTCCTCCAGCGCCACGCGCACAGCCACGGAGGGATCCGTCTCCACCCGCGCCCCACACGCCCGGGCCAGCGCTGCGTGGTCCACGGTCTCCGTGGAACCGGCGACGAGGAGGAGTGGGGAGCGGGAGATGGCGGCGTCGATAAGCGGGGTGAGGGCGTTGGTGAAACCCGGGCCGTAGGTGGTCGTGGCGACCGCCAGGCGCCGCGTCGTGCGCTGGAAGGCATCGGCGGCGGCCACCGCGGCGGCCTCGTGACGCACCGGGATGACGGAGACGCCCTGCTCCGCGAGTTCGCGGATGAACAGGGCGTTTCCGTTGCCCATCAGGCCGAAGACGGTGTCTGTGGCGGCTGCCACCACCTGCGCGGCCTCCCGGTGCACGGGGCTACTTCACCACCAGGTTGACCATGCGGCCCGGGACCACGATCTGCTTGATGAGGTTCTTGCCGGCGACGGCCTCGGCGATACGCGGCTCCTCGAGGACGCGGGCGACGACGGCGTCCTGATCGGCGTCGGCCGGGACCATGACGCGGGCGCGGACCTTGCCGTTGATCTGGACGGGCAGCTCGATCTCGTCGTCGACGAGCCACTTCTCGTCGAACTCCGGGAAAGGCTCGAAGGCGACGGTGTCGGTGTGGCCGAGACGCTTCCACAGCTCCTCCGCGATGTGCGGGGCAACCGGGGCGACCATGATGACCAGCGGCTCGACGGCGGCGGTGGGCACGGCGTCGGGGTAGGTCTTGGTCAGGTAGTTGACGTACTCGATGAGCTTGGCCACGACGGTGTTGACACGCAGGTTGTCGTAGTCGTCACGGACGCCCTCGATGGTGCGGTGGAGCTGCTTGTTGTCGTCGTCGCTGAGAGGGAGGTCCGCGGTGAGGGCGTCACCGGTCTCCTCGCTGACCACCAGACGCCACAGGCGCTGGAGGAAGCGCTGCGCGCCGACGACGTCCTTCGTCGCCCAGGGGCGGGAGGTGTCGAGCGGGCCCATGGACATCTCGTAGACGCGGAGGGTGTCGGCGCCGTAGTTCTCGCAGATGTCGTCCGGGGCGACGGCGTTCTTCAGGGACTTGCCCATCTTGCCGTACTCCTGGGTGACCTCCTCGTCGTTGTAGAAGAACCTGCCGTCCTTCTCCACGACCTCCTCGGCCGGCACGTAGACGCCACGGGCGTCGGTGTAGGCGTAGGCCTGGATGTAGCCCTGGTTGTACAGGCGGCGGTACGGCTCGACGGAGGTGACGTGGCCCAGGTCGTAGAGGACCTTGTGCCAGAAACGGGAGTAGAGCAGGTGCAGCACGGCGTGCTCGACGCCGCCGACGTAGAGGTCGACGCCGCCGCAGTCACCGTCGAACTGCGGGCCCGTCCAGTAGCGCTCGTTCTCGATGTCGACGAGCGCGTCGTCGTTGTTCGGGTCGATGTAGCGCAGCTGGTACCAGGAGGAACCGGCCCACTGCGGCATGACGTTGGTGTCGCGGGTGTAGATCTGCGGGCCGTCACCCAGGTCGAGCTCGACCTCGACCCACTCCTTCGCCTTGGCCAGCGGGGGCTGCGGCTCGGAGTCGGCGTCGTCCGGGTCGAAGGAGACCGGCTTGTAGTCCTCCACCTCGGGCAGTTCGATGGGCAGCATCTCCTCGGGCAGGGCGTGCGCGGTGCCGTCCTGGGAGTAGACGATGGGGAAGGGCTCGCCCCAGTAGCGCTGGCGGGCGAACAGCCAGTCGCGCAGCTTGTACTGGATCTTCTCTGTGCCCTTGCCCTCGGCGACGAGCCAGGCGATGGTGCGCTCGATGGCGTCGGCCTTGTTCAGACCGTTGATGTCCAGGCCCTCCTGGTTGGCGGAGTTCACCAGGGTGCCGTCGCCGGTCCAGGCGGCCTCGGCGATGTTGCCGCCGGCGACGACCTCGAGGATGGGCAGGCCGAAGACGGTGGCGAACTCGTAGTCGCGGTCGTCGTGGGCCGGGACGGCCATGATGGCGCCGGTGCCGTAGCCGGTGAGGACGTAGTCGGCGATGAACACCGGGATCTGCGCGCCGTTGACCGGGTTCGTGGCGTAGGTGCCCAGGAAGACGCCGGTCTTGTCCTTGTTCTCCTGACGCTCGACGTCGGACTTGGCGGCGATGGCGCGGCGGTAGGCCTCCACGGCCTCGGCCGGGGTGGCGGCACCGTAGGTCCAGCGCTCGTCGGTGCCTGCGGGGAAGGAGTCGGCGACGAGGGCGTCGACAAGCTCGTGCTCGGGGGCGAGCACCATGTAGCTCGCGCCGAACAGGGTGTCCGGGCGGGTGGTGAACACGCGGATCGTGTGGCCGGAGGCGTCGAAGTCGACCTCCGCGCCGCGGGAACGTCCGATCCAGTTGCGCTGCATGGACTTGACCTTCTCCGGCCAGTCGAGCAGCTCGAGATCGTCGATGAGGCGATCGGAGTACGCGGTGATGCGCATCATCCACTGGGAGAGGTTCTTGCGGAAGACGGGGAAGTTACCGCGCTCGGAACGACCCTCCGCGGTCACCTCCTCGTTCGCCAGCACGGTGCCCAGGCCGGGGCACCAGTTGACCATGGAGTTCGAACGGTAGACCAGGCGGAACTCGTCGAGGGCCTGCTGCTTCTCGACGTCATCCAGCTCGTTGTAGTCACGCCCGTCCTTCGTCTGCAGGGCACCGGACTCCAGCAGCGGGATGAGCTCGTCGATGCGGCGGGCCTTCTGCTGCTCCTCGTCGAACCAGGCGTTGTAGATCTGCAGGAAGATCCACTGGGTCCAGCGGTAGTACTCCGGGTCGGTGGTGGCGATGGAACGGCGACGGTCGTGGCCCAGGCCGAGGGCGTCGAGCTGACGACGCATGTTCTCGATGTTGGCCATCGTCGTGGTGCGCGGGTGCGTGCCCGTCTGGATGGCGTACTGCTCGGCGGGCAGACCGAAGGCATCGTAACCCAGCGTGTGCAGGACGTTCCGGCCCATCATGCGGTGGAAGCGGGCGTAGACGTCCGTGGCGATGTAACCCAGCGGGTGACCGACGTGCAGGCCGGCACCGGAGGGGTAGGGGAACATGTCCTGGACGAAGAGCTTGTCCTTCGGCAGCTCCTGCCCGTCCGCGGGGGCGAGGTCGCCGACCGGGTTCGGGGCGTTGAAGGTGCCGTTGTCCACCCAGTACTGCTGCCAGCTGCGCTCAATGTCGTTGGCCAGTGAAGGGGTGTAACGGAACGCAGGGGTGGATTCACTCGGGTTCGTCATGGTTAAGCAGTGTAGTAGGCGCGCGCACGGACGGACGGTTGAGGCTAGTTCGGACGCTCGAAGACCACGAGCAGGCCGTCGACACCTCCCGGACCGACCCGGCCCTTGACGTCGACGGACGTCATCGACTTGTAGAGCCACCCCTCCCGAGCCTGCTCGTTGAGGATCTTCTCCAGTTTCTTCCCGGACAGCTTGCCACCGATGAGTCCCTCACGGATCTCCACGACCTTGTACTCCATGCCCGCCAGCCTAGACTGACTGGCATGGCCCCGTACCCGGCTGGTGAACTGATGCTGCGGCCGCTCCTCGTCGTCGTCGGAGCGGTGAGCCTGGCGCTCGGCGTCCTCGGCATCGTCCTGCCGGTCCTGCCGACGACGCCGTTCCTGCTGCTCAGCGCGTTCTGCTTCGCCCGCAGCTCGGAACGGCTGCACACCTACCTGGTCAACCACCCCGTGCTGGGCGAGTACATCAGCAACTACCACAACGCCACGATGACACGCGCCCACAAGGTGCGCACGATCGTCATGCTGTGGCTGAGCATCGTGCTCTCGACCGGCTATCTCGCCTGGTCAGGCCGCACGATCCCGGCGGTCATCCTGCCGTTCATCGCGGCGGGGGTGACCGTCCACATCCTCACCCTGCGCCCCCGGCGAGAGCCTCCAGCTCCGCCAGCTGAGCAGTGAGCTTCTCGACGTGCCCCCGTCCCAGCTCCGCCACCTCCGCGTCGGCGCTCGCCGCCGCGTGCTCGGCGAAGGGCAGGATCTGCGTGATGTGGGTGCGCATCTGCGCGACGTAGGCGTCGGCACCGTCCCGGAGAAGGGCCTCCCGCTCCTGCTGGCGCAGGGCGCCGCCGTCGCGGGGGCCGTCGATGAGTTCGTTGAGTTCACCGATGAGCGGGCCGGTGTTCTGCAGGCGGTCCCGGGCGAAGGCCGTGACCTCCGCGGGCACCCCCGGGCGGTCCACGATCATGCCGCTGCGCTGCATCACCTGGCGGTGGTGGCCGAGCAGGGCGAGGAGGGCGTCGTGGTCGGCGGTGACGGTCACGGTCTCCTCGACCGGCGCGGGCGTGTCCGCGGTGACCGTCTCGGTGACCGTCTCCGCCGGGAGAGTGGTGGCGTCCGGCCCGGCCGCGCAGCCGGCGAGGAGCAGGGGCAGCAGGAGGATCAGTCGACGAGCCATACGGTCTCACCCCTGACCTCAACCCGGTGGATCTTCATGGGGACGCGGGCCGGGTAGCGCACCGGGTCGCCGGACCGGAGGTTCCACAGCCCGTGGTGGAGGGGGCACTCGATGACGGCGTCCTCGTGGAGGGTGCCCGTCCTCAGCGACCACCCCACATGCGGGCAGCGGTCCTCGGTGACGTGGAAGTCGCCGTCGAGGTCGCGGATGAGGAGGAGGCCGTCGTCGAGAAGCAGCGTGCCACCGGGGGCGACGTCGTGGATCGAGGCGATGTCCTTCATGCCCACCATGATAGCGGCACCGGACAGACAGCTTGGTCTATCCGGGGGTCAGTGCGGAGCCTCCTCGGAGACCGTCGCCGGAATCTTTCCCCGCGCGAAGCGGTTCACGATCATCGCGATCGCACCGTCGCCGGTGACGTTCGCGGCCGTGCCGAAGGAGTCGACCGCGATGTACGCGGCGATCATGAGGGCGACCTGGGCGTCCGTGAAGCCCAGCATGGAGCTGAGCAGGCCGACGGCCGCCATGATCGCGCCGCCCGGCACACCCGGCGCGGCGATCATCGTGACGCCGAGCATGAGGACGAAACCGATCGCCAGACCCGCGGACACGTCGAGGCCCGCCATGTGCACGATGGCGAAAGTGTAGAGGCCGATCTTCATCATCGAGCCGGCCAGGTGGATCGTCGCGCACAGCGGGACGACGAAACCGGCCACGTTGACGTCGACGCCGTTACGCACCGTGGAGGCGTAGGTGACCGGGATCGTCGCCGCGGAGGAGGAGGTGCCCAGGGCGGTGGCGTAGGCCGGCAGCATCGTGCGGAAGGCCCCCAGCGGGTTACGCCCCGTGACGGCACCCGCCACGGTGAACTGGACAGCAAGGAACACGAACGTCATCACCACGGACAGCAGCAGCACCTTGCCGAAGGCCAGCATCGTGTCCATGAGGTTGCCGTTCATGCCCATCGACAGGAACATGCCGAAGATGAACACCGGCAGCAGCGGGATGATGAACGCCGAGATCACCTTCATGACCACCCGCTCCAGGTCACGGGACGCCTTGTAGAGGGTGTCCGACTTCACCGCCGTCATCGACAGGCCCACCGCGAAGGCCAGCAGCAGAGCGGTCATCACCTCGAAGGGTGGGGTCATCTGGATCTCGAAGTAGGGGACCAGCCCGCCCTCCCCGACATCGGTGGCCTGCACCTCCTCCTGTCCCGCGAGCAGCCACGGGTACACCGCCCGGGCGACGACGTAGGCGAGGATGCCGGAGAGGATCGTCGACAGGTAGGCGATGCCCGTGGTCACGCCGAGCCACCTGCCCGCCCCGCGCCCCAGGCCTGCGATGGCCGGGGTGATGAGCGCGAAGATGAGGACGGGGACGAAGAAGCCGAGGAACCCGCCGAACAGACCGTTGAAGGTGGCGAAGATCCGGGCGAGCCAGTCGGGGAAGAAGAGGCTGCACACGATGCCCAGGACGATCGCGAGGATCACCCGGAACAGCAGCGATGAAGTCAGGCGTTTCAGGTCCATGTCAGGAATCTACCCCCGCAGGGTTAGACTCCTGGGTTATGACCGTCATCGCTGTGATTCTGCTCGTCCTCGCCGGGGCCCTGCTGCTTTTCGGCGTGCTCTCCTGGGCGCGGAAACTGCCGGGCAACGCGATCTTCGGCCTGCGTGTCCCGGAGGTCCGTAAGTCGGAGGAGGCCTGGCGCGCCGCCCACGCCGCCGCCGGCCCGATCTGGACCTTCGGTGGCGTGGCCCTGCTCTTCGGCGCCATGCTGGCCTTCGTCAGCGGTGGCTGGATGTGGGTGTTCACCGTGGTGACCCTCCTCGTCGCCCTGGTGGCGCTCTCCCTCGGCGCCAACGTGGGCGCTCGGACCGCCTCGCTCATCGAGGACTCCGGGGACTCCGAGGAGGGCGGCTGCGGCCAGGACTGCAACTGCGGGGCACCCGCCGAGACCCCCGCCGTGGACCTCGCCGCCCTGCGGAAGGCCGCCTCCGAGGCCGACAAGGCCTGAGAATCCCCCGGAGGACTTGCGGAGTCCACCTCCGCGCATTAACGTTTCCTCCTGTGAAGAACATGACGAACACCCAGTGGTGGTGGCGCGCTTAGCGGCGTGCCACGTCTGTTCCTTCCGGCCCGCCAGCTTCCACCGAAGCGCCGCGGGCCTTTTTTGACGGTCGAGCCTGCGGGGCACACTCCCACCGAAAGGCCCGTATGAGCTCCCCGAACATCGTCACCAGGGACGTCCGTTACCACCCGGACGCCTCCGGCCTGTTCGCCCACATCGGCGGCACGACCGCCCCGGATTCCCTCCTCCTGGAATCGGCGGACATCACCACCAAATCCGGCATCTCCTCGATGGCGGTACTCACCTCCTCCGTGCGCCTGACGTGCACCGGCCACACCGTGACCGCGGAGGCGCTGACACCGTCGGGGGAGGTGATCGTCGGGAAGCTCAACGAGCAGCTCGCCGACTACGGCCGCGACACGTTCACGTTCCCGCAGACCACCGCCGTGGACGAACGGGAACGCCTCACCGCCGTCAACCCCGTCGAGCCGCTGCGCGCCCTGACCCGCGACGCCGGCTACCGCACCGACACCCTGCCGCTGCTGGCCGGCGGCATCGCCTTCGACTTCCTCGAGACCTTCGAGGAGCTGCCGCCGGTGGGGGAGGGGCCGAACACCTACCCCGACTACCAGTTCGTGCTGGCCGAGATCGTGCTGCACATCAACCACGAGGACCAGACCGCCCAGCTCACCGGCGTCACCTTCGCCGACGGAGCCGACCTCGAGGCGCGCATCGCGGAACTGGCCGCGCTCATCGACGCCGAGGTGCCCGACTACGACGTCAAGCACCACCCGGAGGACGTGCTGCGCGTCGAGGCCGACATCGACGACGGGGAGTTCTGCGCCCACGTGGAGGACCTCAAGGGGCACATCCACAACGGCGACATCTACCAGGTCGTCCCCGCCCGCACCTTCACCGCGCCCTGCCCCGACGCCTTCGCCGCGTACCGTCAGCTGCGCGAGACCAACCCCAGCCCCTACATGTTCTACCAGCGGGGCACCGGCACCAACGGCCGCCCCTTCGAGCTGTTCGGCGCGTCCCCCGAGTCGAACCTCAAGTTCGACGCCGACACCCGCGAGGTGCAGCTCTACCCGATCGCCGGCACCCGCCCGCGCGGCATGAACCCGGACGGCACCATCAACGACGAGCTCGACATCCGCATGGAACTCGAGCTGCGTACCGACGCCAAGGAGATCGCCGAGCACACCATGCTCGTCGACCTCGCCCGC
>Ga0209612_1003538_pt1 | contig 10199 bp, 6 predicted proteins | sample BioC12SIPDNA_FD_185746 | JGI IMG/M metagenome (GOLD analysis project Ga0209612, IMG submission 185746) | Anaerobic biogas reactor microbial communites from Washington, USA - Biogas_R1_B C12 SIP DNA (SPAdes) (version 2) | ecosystem: Engineered > Bioreactor > Anaerobic > Unclassified | place...
CTGGGCGCCAGAAGGCGATTGGTGTGAATGTCGCGCGGTCGATGCCCATGAAAACGCCGGTTTGATTGCCGGTGGTCATCCGCGCGTTGGCCGGGAAACGTCCGACACGGGTCACCTGTTCGATACCCGGGGCACTCTGGTAGTCGGAGAGCGGCATAAAGAACCAGCGCGGTCCTTCACTCTCGGTGGCAGTGTCGCTGGTAGATGTTTCTTCGAATGCGAGTGCAGTGCCGATGTCCCGATTACCTTCACCTAAATCCATAAATTGCATGTCCGCGCCGATCCGATAACGCATTTGATCGTTGAGGCTCGCATCCAGCGTGTAGGCCAGCGACGCGGTGAACGCGGACAGGCTGAGCGTCAACACCAGCAGGATGAGCGGCGTGGTGTAGAATCCCGGCGTGCGTGCCAGGTGACGAGCCGCCATCAATAGTCCTACAGCTCGGGTGCGCCCTGCGATCCAGGCGATGATCGACATAATTACCGGCATTAGCCGCAGGAAGAACAAGGTCAGCGCGAAAATACCCAATGCCGGCACGAGAAAGAGCAGCGGGTTTTCATAGGGCGTGTTCGCCAATACATCTTCCATCAAGACCAGACTGTCCTGCTGGCGCAGTAGATACACGCCGTATATCGCCGGAATCAGCAGCAGGATGTCGAGTCCCAGGCGCTGCCACCAGGGCTTGCGCAACATGCGTGCTACTTCACGTTTGTAAGAGACGATGGTGTGTTGCGCCGCGCCGAGCGTGGGCAGCACCTGTGCGACGACGACCAGCGCCACGCCGATAAAACCGAAGCGCCATATCGCAGTGGTCATATTGACCTGTAGGCCCTCCACTGGCGTGCTGAAGTCGAGGAAGCTGCGCGCTCGCCCGATAAGGCTGGCGATCAGCATCCCCACCTAGAGCTATCAGCCCCAGAAGCAGCCCTTCCATTGCCGCGATGCTGGTCATTTGTAGTGCCCGCGCGCCCCGACTGCGCAGCACGGCGACCTCATTGCGCCGCTGCTCGACCGTCATCCCCGAGGTGAGGCCGATGAAGGAGAACAGCAGTCCTAGAATGGGGATGCTGAACGCGAACAGCAGAATGGTCAGCAGGTTGGATGCGCGTTGGTAATCAATGAGGGTCTCCATCGGCGATTTGGCGAGCCTGATGTTGTACAGCAGGCTGGAGGTTTGTTGTTGTACTACCAGTCCGTTGCGGATCAGCGTCAGGGCCATATCGTGGTGGATGTCGACCGCGTCCATCACCAGATACCACACCCCTGTGTAGACTTCGCCCTTCAATTGGCTGCTGAGTCGCCCGCTGAATGTGCCTTCCGGTACAATGAGGCGTTCCTCGAAGTTCGACGGTCTGAAGAACCAGAACGCCTCTTGTGGGTCCGTCGCTTCCCAAACGCCGGCAATGCGGATGGGAATTTGAACGTCGCGGATTGTCCCCTCTTCTTCGCGCATTTGGATATAGGCAGTGTAAGTCTCGTTGGACTGGAAACCCAGCTTACTCGCCAGTCCCTGAGAGATCAGCACCTCGACTGGTTCTTCCGCTGCAGTTGAAGCGACGTTCGGGAAACGGCCTTCGACCAGTGTGATGTGGTTTTCGATGCCGCTGATGGTGGCAAATCCTGCCCAAATCAGTGGTGTGCGTGTTTCTTCGAATTGGGATTCGGTACTGGCAAAAATACTGAAGGGATTAGTATGGAAGTAGCTGACTGCAAATTGCGGGTTCAATCCCAGATCCGCCCCGGCTCGCTGCGTGATGTAGGTGTGGACGGGCTGCACCTCTTCCCATTCGACAGCGCCGTAGATGCTGCCATCGTAGCGAAAAAGATAGGCCAACGGTGGGAGTGTGTCGCCTGTCGCCAGATGGCTTCGCCCTTCGGCGTTAGCGATGTTTTTCAGAAAGATGCGGTGGTAGACGGCGTCGGCATACAGCGGGACGCTCATCATCAACGCCAAGGCAATGATCAGCCCTAGCGTGGTGGCCAGAATCAATCCTGGATGCGAGATGATGCGTTTGGCGATGACGTGGATAGTAGACCATCCGGCGACGAGAGTTGCCCGCAAGCGTTGCTGCTTTTGCATACGTCGAGCTTACCTAAGGCGCAATGACGGTCTGTCCTTCGCTCAACCCCTCGAGGATTTCGAGCCGGTCGCTGGAACGAATGCCGATGGTGACGTCAAGACGTCGCTGCCCACCCTCCTCCTGAATCACGACGAAGTTACGTCCCTCAAAGGTGCGGACGGCTTGCGGTGGCAGCCACAGCGCGTCGACGGAACGTTCCAACTCGATGGTGATGCGCATGCGATCTCCGACCCTCATTCCTAACTCGTCGATGGATTTTTCTAAGGCGATGCGCGTGGAGGCATCCTCATCTTGCACACCCTCGATCTTTCCACCCCCACCGTAGGGATAGGGCAAGCGGCGGATGAAGCCAGGAATCTGTTCCCCAGGCTTGTTGATGACCTCAGCCACCAAAACGGTCCCCTCGGTTAGTTCGCTCATTTCGCTCGTCGACAATTCGGCCATAATCTCCAACTCGCTAGGATCGGCAATAGTCATCACCGTTTTGTACCCCTGGATCTGCGAACCGGCGATAATGCTAGTGGAGAGAATAATACCGTCGAAGGGCGCGACAATACGCGCGTCATCCAGTTGTGCCTGCAGGCGCTGCAGGCTCAGAAGCGTGCGTGTGACGTCCACGCCCGTCTCGATTTCTGCCTGGCGCATCTGCGCCAGATCGAGGTCTTGCTGGGCCAACTCGATGTCGTAACTCAGGCGCTCATTGGCGCGCAGTGCGTCGTTGTATTGCGCCTGGGCGAGGTCCAGATTCCATTGCGCGTTGCGTACCGCGTCGGCATAGCGTTGGCGCACTTCTTCCTTTTCCCAGTGACGGTCGAGTGATTCCTGGTATTCGATCTGAGCATCCGACAACGTTTCTTGCGCGCGTTCCAGGTTGATGCGCGCATTGAGGATCTGTGTACTGGACACACTGGCCTGGAGTTTAGCCAGCGCCAGTTCCCGGGCGCGCACGTTGGCCATAGCTTCGGCGACTTGGCGCTCGTTGTTAATCTGCACCGCGACCAATTCGGCCTCCACCTGAGTGATCTGGTTTTTCAGGTCGGTGACTTCCAACTCGGCCAGCAGATCGCCCTCCTTGACGGAGTCGTTGCGGCGGGCATAAACGTTTTCGACGTAGCCATTGGCACGGAAGAAGAGTTCGTCTTCGCGCACGGGGGCCGCACGACCGCTGATTTGCATCAGCCGGACGACATCGCCGCGCTGCACCTGATAAGTGGGATTGGTCGGCACGATTGATGTGGGGATGGGGGTGGGCGTCGGTCCGCTCTGGGAGGATGAGGACGCGGGGGACGATGCAGACCCAGACGAACAGCCAAGGGGCAGGCTGATAAGGCCGATTAAAACTATGAGTAAAAATAGCGATGATAAACTGCGTCGATTCATGTACCTGTTACTCCTTAGACATTTTTATCGCTGCGGGCGGATTTGTAGCTCGCCAATAGGCGCGGGATTGTGATTGTCCCGCGCCAGCGAATCTATTGGGATTGCCTTGTGCGGCAGCTTCTAATCTCGCAAGGATACCACTTTTAGACGAAATCACAAGCTAATTGACCGCGTTCATCGCCAGGCTTCTGCGTCGATCACGGACCAGCTCCCACTGCGGCTCAATTTGGCGCTGGACCTCGTTGAGATACTTGTACAGGCCGTCCTGCGCCATCAGTTGCTCGTGCGTGCCCATCTCCTTGATGCCGGCGTCTTCCAACACGACGATCATATCGGCGCTGCGGATGGTGGACAGGCGGTGCGCGATGATGATGGTGGTGCGTCCGACCATCAGGCGTTCTAACGCTTGCTGGATCAGCATTTCCGTCTCGGTATCTACCGAGGACGTGGCTTCGTCCAGGATGAGGATGGGGGCGTCTTTGAGCACCGCGCGGGCGATGGCGAGCCGCTGCTTCTGCCCGCCGGACAGTTTGACGCCGCGCTCGCCGATGAGCGTGTCGTAGCCGTCGGGCAGGCGGATGAGGAACTCGTGGGCGTTGGCGACTTGGGCGGCGGCGATAATTTCTTCTTCGGTGGCATCGGGGCGACCGAAGAGAATGTTTTCGCGGGCGGTGCCGTGGAAGAGGAACACGTCCTGCAGCACAATGCTGATCTGTTGGCGCAAGCTCTTGAGCGATAGGTCGCGGATGTCGTGACCGTCGAGCGTGATCGCGCCCTCCACCACCTCGTAGAAACGCGGAATGAGGCTGGCGAGCGTGGTCTTGCCGACGCCGGTGGGGCCGACCAGAGCCACGACCGTGTTCGCTGGAATGTCGAGATTGATGTTGGAGATCACGGCGTCGCCTTTGACGTAGTGGAAGCTGACGTTGTGGAAGCCGAGCGCGCCTTGCGCTTTACCGGGCAGGATAATGGCGTCGTCTTTGTCGTAGATTTCGGGCGTCTCTTGCAGCAATTCGGCGACGCGTTCCGCGCCCGCCATAGCGTGCTGGACGTTTTCCCACGCACCGCTCAACATGCGGATGGGCTGGTAGAACATCTCCAGGTACAGGAAGAAGGCCACCAGGTCTTCGAGGGGCAGCACTTGATTGAGCGCCAGACGACCACCGAAGTAGATGAGGACGATGGTGCCCAACGACGAGGAGAATTCCACGAAGGGGTGGAAGGTCGCCATCAGCCGCAGCGCGCGCAGCAACGAGTCGCGGTAGTGGCTGATGTGTTTGCCGATACGCCCGGCTTCGACGTCCTCACGCGCGAAGGCCTTGATCTCGCGGATGCCGGAGAGGTTGTCGTTGAGCGTGGCGTTGAGTTCACCCAGCTCCTTCTGACGCTGGCGGAACGCGGGACGCACGTACTTGGTGAATCCACGCGCCGCGAGCACGATGAACGGTACAGGGATGAGGCTTAACAGCATCAACTGCGCGTTCATACTTACCAGTACCACGACCACCCCGATAAGCATCAGCACGTTGACCAGCGTATCGGGGATGGCGTGCGCGATGAGCGTTTCGAACATGTCCGAGTCGTTGACCATACGCGACATAAGATCGCCCGTTTGCTTATCCTCGTAGAAGCGCAGGGACAGTCGCTGCAGGTGCGCGTAGATTTCGCGGCGCGCATCGGCGACCACGCCCCATCCGGCGACGTGCGACATATAGCTGCGCAGGAATTGCAGGCCCGCCCGCACAGCGTAGACGATCAACGCCAGAATCGCCAGCCGGCTCACCGTTTGCAGCCCCTCCGCCAGATTGTCCGGCGTGTTGACGGCGGCGACCATCTCCCGCACGATCCACGGGGCCAGCAGTTGCACCCCCACCAACGCCAACATACTGAAAATCGTCAGCGCCAGTGGTTTGACGTAATTTCTTGTATACCCAAAGACAAACTTTAATGTTTTCATATTACCTCACAGTAAGAATCAGGATGCAAGATGCAGGATGCAGGATGTTGGCAATGCATTCCGAAATCGAAAATCCAAAATCTAAAACTGCATAAATTGTCGCTCGTATAGGTCACGGTAGAGGCCGCCCAGGGTGAGGAGTTCCTCGTGCGTGCCGCGTTCGATGATGCGCCCGTCTTCCAGCACGCAGATCAGGTCGGCGTTGCGGATGGTGCTGAGGCGGTGGGCGATGACGATGGCGGTGCGGCCTGCCAGCAATCGGTCGAGCGCGTCCTGGATCAGCCCCTCGGTGACTGTGTCTACACTGGAGGTGGCTTCGTCCATGATGAGGATGCGCGGGTCGGCGAGCACCGCGCGCGCGATGCAGATCAACTGCCGCTGTCCCAGGGAGAGGTTCACGCCGCCCTCCTGGATCACGGTGGCGTAGCCGTCGGGCGTGCCGGTGATGAAGTCGTGGGCGTTGGAGAGCCGCGCGGCTTCCTCCACCTCGGCGTCGGAGGCGTCGGGGATGCCGAAGCGGATGTTGTCGGCAATCGTGCCGGAGAAGAGGAACGGGTCTTGCGGCACGATCCCCGTCTGCTGTCGCAGCGACCGCTGCGCCACGTCGCGCACATCGATGCCATCGATCAACACTGCACCGTCGCTGATCTCGTAGAAGCGCGCGATCAGGTTGGAGATGGATGTCTTGCCCGCGCCCGTCGGCCCGACGAGCGCCACCGTCTGCCCGGGTTCGATGGTCAGATTGAGGTTGTGCAGCACTGCACCGTCCACGCGGTAGGCGAAGGTCACGTCGCGCAATTCCACCTTCCCCTGAATTTCCGGCATCTCAATGGCGTCCGGCTTATCGGCCACAGCCGGTTCGGTATCGAGTAATTCCAGCACGCGCTCGCCGCCCGCCATCGCCGACTGCATCGTCGTGTACATTTGGCTCAGTTCGCGGATAGGTTGGAAGAAGCGTGTGACGTAGGTGAGGAAGGCCACGATAATGCCCAGGGTAAGCTCCTCTTGCGCGACGATCCGCCCGCCGAACCAGAGCACGATGGCTGTCGCCAGGGTGCTCAGGAATTCGACCACCGGCATGAAGGTGAACGAGAGTGACATCGCGCGCACGTTGGCGTCGCGGTTGTCGCGGTTGGATTTGTCGAAGCGTTCTTGTAGGGTGCCTTCCTGGGCAAATGCCTGGATCACGCGCATCCCGGCAATGTCTTCTGCCAGGTCGCCGATCACGCCCGCGTTGGTTGCCCGCGTCTCGCGGAAGGCGGCCTTGGCGTGGCGTGCATAGATCGACGTGGCGATCACCATCAGCGGCAGTACGCTGAAGGTGAGCAGCGCGAGTCGTGGACTCATCGACACCATCACCGTGACGATGCCCACCAGCAGCAGCGCGTCACCCGCTAGCGTGATGAGACCCTGCGAAAGCAGTTCGTTGATCACGCCCACGTCGCTGAAGACGCGCGAGATGGTCACACCGATGATGTGGTTATCGTGGTAGCCCAGGTGTAGGTCTTGCAGGTGGTTGAACAACCCGTTGCGCATCGTCGCCAACACTTGCTGCCCGGTGCGCGAAAGCGTGTATTGCTGTACCGCCGATGTGATAAACAGCCCGGCGAACGCGATGGCCGTCAACACTGCAATGCGATCCAGTCCGGCGATGTCGCCCTGGGTGATGTGCTGGTCGATGGCGATTTTGACGAGGTAGGGCGTCGCCAGACTTAGTCCGGTCGAAATCACCATCATCACGAAAGCGAGCACCATCTTGCGCCAGTGCGGCTTGACGAACGCCAGCAATCTAAACACGATGCGGCGATCAAAGGCTCGCCCCTCGTCCTCGTACCGTCCTAAACTTTGCAACATTCCGCGCGGCCCACCCATGCCGGCGCTTCCTCCAATTGAAATGCTCATCGGGCCACCTCCATGCGGGTTGTGGGTTGCGGGTTATGGGGTGCGCGGTTCTCGGTTAGCTGATTCGCCGATTCGCTGATTCGCCGATTCGCTGATTCTTGCTTCTTGCCCTCTGCCTCTTGCATCCTCTTGATCTCCGCCACCTCTTGCGGGCGCAACTGGCGCTGGTAGATTTCGCCATAGAGGCCGGAGGTGCGGAGCAGTTCTTCGTGCGTGCCCTGGGCGACGACGCGGCCTTTTTCCAAGACCAGGATTTGATCCGCCAACCGCACTGTGCTCAGCCGCTGGGCGATGACGAACGACGTGCGCCCTTGCATCAGCCGCTCCAACGCGATTTGGATGAGGCGCTCGGTCTCGGTATCCACGCTCGACAGCGCGTCGTCGAGGATGAGGATGCGCGGGTCCTTGAGCAGTGCGCGCGCGATGGCGATGCGCTGTTTTTGCCCGCCGGAAAGGGTCGCGCCGCGCTCTCCCACGCGCGTGTCGTAGCCGTCGGGCATTTCCAGGATGAAGTCGTGCGCTTGCGCGGCCTGCGCCGCCGCGATAATCTCATCCTCGGTGGCTTCCGGCCGGCCAAAGGCGATGTTGGCGCGGACGGTGTCGGCGAAAAGCGTCGTCTCCTGCAGGACGATGCCGATCTGCGCGCGCAGCGAGTTGAGCGTGACGTCGCGAATGTCGTAATCGTCGATCGTCACGCGGCCCTGCAGTACGTCGTAGAAGCGTGGGATCAGGTTGATAATGGTGGACTTGCCGGAGCCGGTCGCGCCGAGCAGGGCGATGATTTGTCCGGGCGCGGCGTCCAACGTGACGTTGTCCAGAACTTTCCGACGGCCAAAATAGGCGAAGGAAACGTTTTCCAGGCGGACGTGGCCCTTGACCGGCGGCAGTGGAATGGCGTCCGGCGCTTCTTTCACCTCCGACTCGGCGTCGAGGATGTCGAAGATGCGCTCGCCGCAGGCAATCGCCTGGACGATGGCGGGGATGACCCGCCCCATCATCCGCACCGGCCCGGCCAACAGCCCCATGTACGACGTGAATGCGACCAATCCACCGAGCGTCAACTCGCCCTGCGCCACCAGTCGCCCACCGTACCAGATAATGAAGATCGAGCCGATGTTGGTGATAAAGCCCATCAGCGGCCCGTTGATGGATTGCAGTCGCGCCGTCTCCGCGGCGAGTTTGAACCAGACCTGGTTGTCGGCTTCGAAGCGTGTTTTCTCCGCCGGTTCCTGCGCGAAGCCCTTGACGATGCGCATCCCGCGCAGGTTTTGTTCCAGGCGGGTGGTCAAAATCGCCATCTGCTGCTGCAAAGCCAGCCACATTGGGCGGATTCTGCGGGCGAAAGCGAAGGTCTGGATGAAGAGCAGGGGCGTGGTCAACATCGCCAGTAACGCCAGCCGGGTATTCATCGTCAGCATGACCGCCATCGTCATTAGGAAGGTGAAGATGCCGTTGATCAGATGCAGGGTAGCACGTCCGGTGAGAAAGCGGATGCGCTCCACATCCTGGATAGCGCGGGAGAGCAGTTGCCCGGTTTCGGCCTGGTCATGATAGGCAAAGGAGAGGTTGGAGAGCTTGCGGTGGATGTCGTTGCGCATATCGTAGGCGACGTTCTGCGAGGCTTTTTCCGTCCACTGGCCCTGGAAGAAGCTGAATAAGCCGCTCAACGCTGTGAGGCCGAGCACGCCCAACACGGCCCATCCCAGAAAAGCCACGTCGCCTTGCTTGATGCCCCGGTCGACGATCAGTCGGAGCAACTGCGGGTTAGCGATGTTCAGCGCGTTGATGAACACCATCGCCACGTAAGCGCCGATCATCAACAGTGCATTGGGGCGCAGGTAGCTGAAGCAGCGCAGGAGGATCTTCAGGTCGGTCGCTTTGTCGCGTTTGCCGTTGTGGGTTGTGGGTTGTGGGTTTTGGGTTGCGGGTGACGCCACTCGATGATTCGCTGATTCGCTCATTGAGTTTCTATCTCCATAAGACGCAATAGTTCCGAAAAGGCTTCATCCAGCACGGCGAGCCTTTCCGGGGGCAGGGTCTCGAGGCGCTCGCGGAGCAGGGGGATGCCGCCGAGCGGGGTCTCATCGGCCAGGCGGTGGCCTTCCGGCGTGAGGTCGACGTAGACCACGCGCTGATCTTTCTTGCAGCGTTTGCGTTCGACGTAGCCGGCGTTTTCCAGGCGCGAGAGTAGCTCCGAGGTCGCGCTGGCACTGATGTAGATATACTCCTGCACCTGCCCGATGGTACAGGGTCCGGCCTCGTGCAGGTAACGCAGCGTGGCGAACTCGCGCCCGCGCACGCCCTGATCGTGCATCTGCTGGCTATACTGGCGTAGATAGCGGTACAGTCTCAAAAATTTCTGTATGGCGACGAGAGCCGGAGCGCGTTCTGGATCATTCATCGATAACCTCCTGAGACGACCAGGGAATCCGTTTCAGTGATTCAATCCCTTGACATAATTCGGCGTTGAAAATTTCGGTATAGAATATTTCGTTTACGAAATAGTATACCGTATTTTAACTAAGATGTCAATGGGTATCAACCAGGATGACATGGCCTTATCATTCTTGATCCGAGGGGAACGCCAGTTCCCAGTTTTACGTTGAGCTTGGTCACAAAACGCGAATCTGACGATCCGCTCGAGGTGAAATGAGAGGTGAGAAGAATGGTAAAGCCATGGCTGGCATAACAATTTGCCCGTTATTTCATCTGATGAAATAACGGACAAGTGAGAGTGGGCCGGTATGGGGTGGGGCGTTCTACGGCTGGCTTAGCACCTCGTGCAGCGTTACACAGGCCGGGCAACTGGCGTCGGGACGGACGATGGCGTAGCCGTCTTGTGGGTCGTAGCCATGGCGTTTGAAGTCTACGTTGCAGA
>Ga0209612_1003547_pt1 | contig 10181 bp, 7 predicted proteins | sample BioC12SIPDNA_FD_185746 | JGI IMG/M metagenome (GOLD analysis project Ga0209612, IMG submission 185746) | Anaerobic biogas reactor microbial communites from Washington, USA - Biogas_R1_B C12 SIP DNA (SPAdes) (version 2) | ecosystem: Engineered > Bioreactor > Anaerobic > Unclassified | place...
TGTATTGCTGTTGTGGGTAACCGAACGCTTGCACGGACTAAGTCCAACTTTGGTTGTTTTCCTGGGCGCGGTAGTAGCATTACTCCCCGGTATAGGAATCGTAAAATGGAACGACGTGGACATTCCCTGGCACCTGATGTTGTTTTCTGCGGGAGCTTATACGCTGGGAGCAGGCCTTAATGGTACCGGATTGCCCGGGATCCTTGCCCGGGAGTTGTTCAACGCCGTGGGAATCACCCAACAGACTCCGTTCTGGGTGATCTACATGCTCCTGACAGGAACCATGCTTGTAAGTGCCCTGTTCTTCCAGTCCAAGACCATGCAAACGTTACTCTTTGTGCCTATTGCCATAAGCGTAGCCCAACAATTCGGGTACCCGGTCATGTCGCTGGCATTCCCGGTTGCCTTGCTTATAGGCCACGTCTACGTACTGCCGTTCAACTCCAAGCCGGCCGCATTGCTCTATACTTCAGACCAATACAGCCTGGGTGACAGTTTTCGCTTTGGCATGGTGATGATGGCTGTCACCTGGGGAGTCATTATTCTTTGGGGAGAAACCGTACTTCGTTGGCTGGGTTATACCAACGGCATTTTCTGATCTAGCGGTCGCCCGGAAACAGTTTCCGCATCAGGGCATCGGGTTTTGGATCGCGTCCCCTGAACTTACGGTACAGCACATCCGCATCTTCAATATTTCCCCTGGAAAGAATGTGTTTCCGGAATTCAGCGGCTGTTTCGCGGTTGAAGATGCCTGTTTCCTTGAACAGCTCAAAAGCATCCGCTTCAAGCACTTCGGCCCATTTGTAAGAATAGTAACCTGCACTGTACCCGCCGGCAAAAACATGAGAGAATGCTGTTGAAAAAGCAGTCCCGGGAATGGCCGGCAATATGATGGACCCGCCCAGGGTGGTTTCTTCAAATTTGGGAATGTCCATGGAAGGAACCTGATCGGAATCGTGCCAGGCCATATCCAGTATCCCGTATTGCAATTGCCTTACCTGCCCGAACCCGGCCAGGTAGTTTTTGGAAGCCACTATCTTGTTTATCATTTCCTGAGGGATGGCTTCTCCGTTTTGGTAATGAACGGCAAATGTTTTCAGGAATTCCGGTTCGTAAGCCCAGTTTTCCAGTATCTGGGACGGCAGTTCCACAAAATCACGGGCTACACTTGTACCTGTAAGCGATGCATAGGATCCTTCTGCCAGCATCCCGTGCAGGCAATGTCCGAATTCGTGAAAAAGTGTAGTCACTTCACTGAATGTAAGCAGCGACGGTGTTGTGGCCGTCGGCTTGGTGAAATTGGTTACCAGCGATACCAGCGGACGGTATTCTTTCCCGTTATGTTTGTATTGTTCACGGTAAGAAGTCATCCAGGCCCCGGAACGCTTGCTCTGGCGCGGATAATAATCCACATAAAGCAAAGCCGTGAATTGTCCGTCTTCCCCGGTCACTTCGTAAACTTTTACATCGGGATGATAAACCGGGACCTCCGGAGCAGGCCGGAAGTGCAAGCCGTATAATGTCCCTGCCAGCGAAAAAACGGCTTCCTGTACCTTGTCCAGTGAAAAATACGGTTTCAATGCTTCCTCGGTAAGATCAAATTTTTCTTCCCTGTATTTTTCAGACCAATAGGAAAAGTCCCATGGCATCAAAAGCCCTTTAAATCCTTTTGAACGCGCATATTGTTGTATTTCAGCTACTTCCCGTCGCGCATGAGGCAAGGTTTTCTCCATCAGATCCTGCAAAAAGCGGTTGACCGTTTCCGGGTTTTTTGCCATCCGCTGTTCCAGGGCATAATCCGTATATTTTTCGTATCCCAACAGATTAGCCGATTGCAAACGCAGCGATACGATCTTTTTGATCAGCTCCCGGTTACTGTTTTCATCCAGGCAGCGTGAATTATAAGCTTTCCACATTTGTTCCCTCAGGTTCCGGTGTGTGCTGAATTTCATAAACCCGCCGTAACTGGGATAATCGAGCGTAAATACCCACCCCTCCTTTTTAAGAGCGGTTGCGGCTTCTTTACCCATTTCCTTCATATATACAGGAAGGCCCTCCAGTTCTTCTTCAAGGGTGAGGTGAAGGGTGTATGCATTGGTGGCTGCCAGAACATTTTTGGAGAATTCCAGGGAAGCCAGCGAAAGTTGTTCCTGTATGGCGCCGTATGTTTTTTTGTCTTCCGGGGACAGATTGGCCCCGTTACGAACGAAGCTTTTGTACGTTTCCTCCAGCAAGCGGGCTTGTTCCTGTGTCAGTTCCAGAGACGACTGATCCCGGTATACTTCTTTTACCCGTTCAAACAAAGCAGGATTGAGGGATACATACAATTGGTATTCGGTATACAACGGGGAGAGTTCCTGTGCCAGTTCCTGCATTTGATCGGAAGTATGCGCCTCGTTCAGGTTATAGAAGATCATGGCCACCCGGGCAACTTCTTCTCCGGCATATTCCAGGGCTTCTATGGTATTGGTGAAAGTGGGAGGCTCCGTGTTAGCCGTTATTGAATCTACACGGCCTTTGGCAATATCAATGGCCCGGATCAGGGCCGGTTTGTAATCATTCAGTTCAATACGGTCAAAAGGAGGCGCCTGGTAACTGTTACCCGGTGTTTCAAGTAAAGGATTGTTTTTTGTCATGGTGCAGGAAGTCAGCAGAAATAAAAAAGTAATCTTTAATAGAATTTTCATAAGAGTTACAATTCACAGGTTAGAATGTCTCCGCTTAGTAAAAGTAATGATATTTCACAGATTTTTATGTTGTATTCCACTGTCGAAAGACGTTCTTCCGACTGCAACAGACTCAATTGTGCCTCCCGCAGCTCTATCCCGGAAAGTTCACGCAATCGGTAACGTTCCATGGCTATGTCAAAGTTACTGCGGGCTACGTTCAGGTTGCTTTTTTCAATTTCCCATAACTGCAGGTTGTTTTGGTAAGCCATCCACAAACTGGCCAGATCTGCCTGCAGGGCATTTTCCATCTGTTCCAGGCGTAACCGGCTGTTTTCAATACCAAGCCGTGCATTGGCTTGTTCCCGCCTGCGATTCCCGGCATCGTACAGGGCAATTCCCATGGAAGCGCCCAATGTAGGTCCAAACTGATTGTTTCGGTCATAGGTGCTGTTACCGTACCAGTAATTTCTGTAACCGTAACCTGCATTTAGTCTGAGGTAAGGATAATTCCTGCTTTTTACCCGTTTGTAGTCCAGTTGGGAAATGGTTTGATCGCTTATTGTTTGAAGTAATGAGGTGTTGTTTTTCAGCGTATTCTGCCACAGCTGCGCCTTATCCAGATCACAATTCAGGACAATGGACGTATCGGCCGGTACGGTTTTGCGTTCCACTTCTTCCAGTGCCATCAGTTTGTTCAGGTTGATGACCGATTTTTTTACCAGTTCCACCTGGGACAGGTAATCGGACGTATCCGCGTTATAGTCTACCTGTGCCTGCTGGTAATCCAGCCCGGAAGAAGCTCCAATCTGGTAACTTTCCTGCACAATCCGCAATCGTTCCCTGGACAGGGAAACGCTTTGGCGCAAATTATCCAGACGTATCTGCTGCCGGATCAGGTAATAATATTCGGAAGCCACCGAAGCCACAAAATCTTCCAGGGTCAGGCGCATGTCCAATTCTCCCTGTATGCTTAGTTCCTTCAGTTTTTCATAGTTCGCCTGAATACCGAACCCGTCAAACAGCGTCCAGTTTACATCCACTCCTGCCTGTATATTGTTGTTCAGGGAAGACGCTGTACTCCGTTCCCCGTCCGGATACACGTAGTTGTTTTGATAATACGAGCCTCCGTAGGAAGCACTCAGTCCGACCGTTGGCAGTTGACCGGCGTTCCCCCGGGTGGCATTGTTTTCTGCCTGTTGTTCCAGATTTCGCATAATCCGGACCGAGTAGTTGTTTTGCAGTCCCGTTTCTATACAAGCTTTCAGTGTCATGGGATGCGAGGTCCCGTTTTCCATGGGATCCTGCTGGCCCGTGGCCGCGTTGGCGGTTACGGGAACCGCCACGGCCAGGACAATCATGAACCTAACAATCATGAACTTATGTATCTGTATTTTCATTAAATATCCTCCCTGTTTTTCTTCTGGTTGCTTCTGTCTGTTGCAATAAAACCGTACATTGCCGGTACAATAAACAACGTCATCAACGTAGAGAATACCAATCCCCCCACCACGGCAACACCCATGGCTATCCGGCCGTTGGCTCCTTCACCGGCTGCAAAAACAAGTGGCAACAAGCCCAGAATAGTGGAAATACTTGTCATAAGAACCGGGCGTAACCGTTGGGCGGCCGCGGCCGTTATGGACTCCATTTTCATCATGCCGGCTGCCTGTTTCTGGTTGGCGAATTCCACAATCAGGATACCGTTTTTAGCCACCAGTCCAATGAGCATGATCAATCCTATCTGGCTGAATATGTTCATGGTCTGACCGGTCCAGCTCATCAGGGCCAGTCCTCCGGCCAAAGCCAGGGGTACGGTAATCATAACAATGAGCGGGTCTTTGAAACTCTCAAACTGTGCCGATAACACCAAAAAGATCAGCACAAGGGCCAATACCATGGCAAAAACCAAACTGGAAGCGCTCTCACGGAACTCTTTGGATTCTCCTGCCAGGGCTGTCCGGAAACTGTCATCCAGCACGTCGGCGGCAATTCTATCCATTTCTTCCAAACCGTCCCCAATGGTAAATCCCTGGTTCAGTCCTGAAGATATGGTTGCCGATACAAACCGGTTGTACCGGTACAATTGCGGAGGAGCCACGTCTTCATACAAGGTAACCAGGTTGTCCAGCTGAATCATTTCTCCTTTTTCGTTACGGATGAATATGGCCTTCAGATCGGCCGGGGTGTTGCGCTGCTGGCGGTTGATCTCTCCCAATATCTGGTATTGTTTCCCGTTCATGTAAAAATAACCCATTCGTTGACCGCTCAGGGCATATTGCAGCGTCTGTGCAATGTTCCGGGTAGTAACGCCCATGGTATTGGCTTTGTCACGGTCAATGACTATGCGCGTTTCCGGTTTGGTGAACTTCAGGTTCACATCCGCCATCCTCAGGACCGGGCTTTGATCCACCTGTTCCATAAATCGCGGGATCACTTCCTGCAATTTCTCAATGGTGGGTGCCTGCAAAACGTATTGGACTGGCATGCCTCCCCGCCGGCCTCCGAAAGTGGATGTCTGCTGCACAAAAACACGTGCCTGCGTTTCGCTCATGACGCGTCGGGTCATGGTCTCGGCAATTTCCATCTGACTTCGTTCCCGTTCCCGGATATCGGGCAACAAAACGCTCACAAAACCACTGCCGGTCGATGAACGAGAGACCAGCGCCCGGTTTTCGTACGCTACGGAATCGGAAATGTCTGCTATGCGGTCGGTAAAGTCACGAATGTATTCAAAAGTACTTCCCTCCTGTCCCGTTACCCGCACGGTGATTTGCGAGCGGTCTTCCAGTGGAGACAGCTCGGACGGTATGCTCATCCAGAACCAGGCGATGATCCCCAAAAGCACAAAAACCACCGGGATGGCAACCCATTTAATATTCAGGAATGCCTTCAACAACCGGGCATACCCGGTGATCATCCCGTTGAAGAAAGGTTCCGTTTTTGCGTAAAGCCAGCTTTTTTTGTCTCTTTTTTTGAGGATCTTGGTGGCCAGCATGGGAGTGAAAGTAAGCGCGACCAAAGAAGAGAAGGCTACAGCACCGGCAATTACTATGCTGAATTCCTGGAACAAACGTCCGGTCATGCCCTCCATGAATATGATAGGCAGGAACACAGCAATCAGGGTAATGGTGGTAGAAACTACCGCAAAAAAGATCTCCTTGGACCCTTCAATACCTGCTTTCCGTGGTGAAACACCCCGTTCAATGCGAATGTATATGTTCTCTGTGACCACAATGGCATCGTCCACCACAAGTCCCACGGATAAGACGACGGCCAGCATGGAAAGAACGTTTATGGAGAACCCGGCCAGGTACATGACAAAGAACGCACCTACCAGGGAAACAGGAATAACCACTACAGGCACCAGGGTAACCCGCCAGTCCCTCAGGAAAACGAATATGATGAATACAACCAGGAAAAAGGCAATGAAAATGGTATTGCGCACTTCCTTTATGGAAGCCCTGATGTATTCCGTGTTGTCGTACATCACCTCCACGGAGACATCTTCCGGAAGGTCTTTTTTCATTTGCTCCACGCGGTCTATGGCCTCATCGGCTATCATGATGTGGTTGGCTCCGGGCTGAGGAACAATGACTACAATGACCATGGGAACACCGTCTTTCCGTAAGGCACTGCGGGTGTCTTCCGGCCCCAACTCGGCCCTTCCCACATCCTGAAAACGCACAATACGACCGCGGTCCTGCTTGATGATCAGGTTGTTGAACTCGTGCGGAGTGGTCATCAGGCCCAGGGTACGGATGGAAAGTTCAATTTTATCGCCTTCCACCCTTCCGGAGGGCAATTCCACGTTTTCGCGGTCCACGGCATTTTTCACGTCCATGGGCGTTACCCCGTATCCGGCCATTTTTACCGGATCCAGCCACAAGCGCATGGAGTAACGCTTTTCTCCCCAGATCATCACACCGCTTACATCCTGAATGGTCTGCAATTGCTCTTTAACCGTAAGTTCCGCAATGTTGCTCACTTCCATTAAAGACCGCTTGTCGCTGCGGACTCCTATCTGCATGATGGGTGTGGCATCGGCATCGGCTTTGGATACGGTGGGCGGGTCACAGTCCCGGGGTAAAAAGCGCTGTGCCCGGGATACTTTGTCCCTCACGTCGTTAGCCGCTGTTTCCAGGTCTACGCTCAATTCAAATTCTATGGTAATGCGTGAACTTCCCTGGCTGCTGACACTGCTCAGGGAACGAATGCCGGGGATACCGTTGATGTTTTGTTCCAGGGGTTCTGTGATCTGGTTCATGATCACATCGGCATTCGCGCCCGGATAACTGACGTTAACGGTAATGATGGGCCTGTCCACGCTGGGGAATTCCCGGGTTCCCAGGAATGTGAACCCTATCAGACCGAAGAGGGTGATCACCAAAACCACCACCGTTGCCAGAACGGGCCTTTTTATACCTAACTCGGAAATGTTCATAAAGCGTCCTCTCCTTCCACAATCCGGTCTAAGATTACCTCCAGTCCGCTACGCAATTGCATCACTCCTGAAATGATCAGCGTATCGCCTGCCTTTACCCCGCTCAGAGCCTGAACCCTGTCTGCGGTTCGAATTCCGCCGTCCATAATTACCGGCTGTGCTTTCCCGCTCTTATATAAGTAAACCATGTTTTCTCCCATCTCGGGAATAATGGCCTCCGAAGGAACGGAAATGGCATCCGGAATTTCGTCTTTCATGATCTTTACCGAGACGTACCGTCCCGGGAGAAGTTGGTTGCCGGCATTGTGATACAGCGCCCGCACCGTTAAAGTCCGCGTTGCACGGTTGATGCCGGATTCCACGGCATAAACGTTGGCGCGGTACGTTTTATCGCGTCCCTGGTCGTCTGTCAGTGTGAATTCTATGGGCGTACCTTTGTGAATATCTCGGGAATACGTCTCGGGAACGGAAAACTCGATCTTTAAATCCGAGACTTTCGCCAACGTGGCTATTTCCGTGCCGGGCGAGGCAAAAGCGCCTTCGCTCAACTGCCGGAGCCCTATCACCCCGTCAAAGGGAGCCCGCAATTCCGTTTGAGCTATCTGGGCTTTTACCAGTTCAATATCTGCCTGCAATTTATTGTACTCGGTCAGAACGGCCTGGTAGGCTTCCTGGCTGACGGCATCCCTTTCCAGCAGGGTTTGTTGGCGGTAGACACGGTCCTGGGCCAGTTTCACCTGGGTTTCCAGCTTTTTCAGCTGGGCCTGCAGGGGAGCGTCGTTGATCTTTGCCAGAACGGTGCCTTTTTTGACATAAGCACCTTCCGTGAAGTAAATAGCGACAACTTTTCCGGAAGTTTCAAAAGTCAGGTTCACTTCTTCTGCCGGAAGGATATCCCCTGTGGTGACTGTATGGTCGGACATGACATGGGGTCTGAGTATTTCTGCGTTTACATGAAGAGCCTGTTGCCCGCTTCTTTGTCCGGGAACAGGTTCCGAATCATTTCCAGTAACCATTCGTTTCAGCACGGGAAAAAATATTATAAAGCCCAGCACCAATAAAGTCAGGGCGCCTACGATCCATCTTGTACGTTTTGACATAACTTGTCCTGTTAAAAAAAGATAAAAGTTTATCAAAGATTAGACTTTGACCGGGACTAATGGTTTAATACGTAAAGGAATTATTTTGAATAATCGTTGACGATTTTCAACGTCATGGAAAAACTCAGGAAAACCAGTAGTGCATAAGCAAAACACAACAGAGCCAGCAACAGGGTACGGGTTTCCAGGAAAAACGGTGCGTGCAAGGCAAACGGAACTGCCAAAACCAATAAAGAGATGGAAAGCACCAACACAACAAGCGCAAACGGTTTTTTTGTGGAATGATAGATTTTGCCGGCATTGTACCATTGCAAGGTAAGACCCAGGATTGCCCCAAATGCAATTATCTGTATTACGTACATTTCCAGGTACATTCTGAAAAACAGGATCGCCACCGCTGCCACTACGCTAACCAGGCCCAGGTAAAACAGGATTTTTACGGGTCTGCGGCTGTTTTCGCAATCGTTCGTTTTATTGAGACCCCACACGATAAAACAAGCTTCCCCTCCCACTATGAACATGATGGAGAGCAAAACTACCTGTAAAGCCGGGGTTGCCAATAACAAAATCAGACCGCCGGAAATTCCCAGCAGACCTCCAAGCAATGTAACATAAACAAGACGTTTATCCGGAATGCTCATAAGAAAGGATTTTTGAACTTTGGCGAAATTAAATAAATTTTTAACAAGTTATGCACAATTCACTAAAAATCTTTATTTTTACTTATACACATCCAAAAAATACGAGCAATGAAAATTACTTCTTTCAAAGATTTTGACACTTCTCCAAACCAGCACGGCGTGGATGCCCGTGTCATTTTCAATACAGATGCCGTACAGGTAGTCCATATTTCCCTGGGTAAAGGCGAAGGCTTGAAATTGCATACTACTCCCATTGATGTTTTCTTCTATATACTGGAAGGCGAGGGATATCTTGAAATCGGGGATGAAACCCAAAAAGTAGTTAAAGACATGCTGATTGACAGTCCAAAGGACATTCCGCACCGTCCGTTCAACAAAGACAGCGAAATGTTCCGTTTCCTGGTTGTCAAACTCAAAAAATAATTACCGCAAGCCGGCTTTGCTTAACAGGTAAGCCGGTATCTCCGCATCAAAGACAATGGATTCAATACGGAATTCCGTTCCCCCGCCGGTTTTGAGCATGTCCTTGTAAACCATCCGGGTAGGGAACCAGCGGTTCTGTATGCGTTGCACGTCATAAAGTTCAATTCTTTTAAGCAACTGGCCGCCGCGGGCATACATTTCCTGCCGCAACGGAACGTGTTTTTCTGCATCAATCCACATTTTTTGCCGGGGATAGGCAACATCGTTCACCTTGGCAGTCAAATCCAAAACCAATACCCGCGTTCCTCTTAAGGTATCTTTTACAAGGGCCGCGGCATGGTACATTTCTGTAAGTTTGCGATCATCCATAAAATCTTCGTACGAAAGGTCGGAGCCCATAACCGACTGGCGCAGCATATGACCCGATATCTGGATTGTCCGGTCGGCAGCCGGGGTATAAATCCAGAGATTGTCGCCCAGTTTCAGCATTTTTGTGCCCGCCTCCGATGCGGGGGAAAGGTACTCTGTAAGGGCCGAGTCTTCTCCCTTGCTCCAGCTTTTTGATGTTAAGGTGCGGTCAGAGCGACGGCCGTGTATGGTCATGGAAGATTCAAAGATCCGGCTTTCGGAAGACAGGTTGTTATCTACTTTTTCCAACAGGAGCAATGCATCCCTGTCATCCTGGGCTAAAAGCGGTGCCCGCAGGATTCCCGGTATTAAAACACCGGCCAACAGGCTTATATTAAGTAATATTTTATATTTCATAGAGTTATTCATTTTTTAGTATGATCACACGTCCAATTCATTGAACAACCGGGATGTTTCCCTTTTGTAGATGCCTATACCGGCCAGCATATTTCCCAAAACCATAGAAAAAACGCCCGGAATAAAGCCTATGTAATAGATG
>Ga0209612_1003562_pt1 | contig 10144 bp, 5 predicted proteins | sample BioC12SIPDNA_FD_185746 | JGI IMG/M metagenome (GOLD analysis project Ga0209612, IMG submission 185746) | Anaerobic biogas reactor microbial communites from Washington, USA - Biogas_R1_B C12 SIP DNA (SPAdes) (version 2) | ecosystem: Engineered > Bioreactor > Anaerobic > Unclassified | place...
TTCGCATTCGCGGCTCATCTTCTGCCTGTTCGCTCCGTTCGCGATCAACGGACAGATACCGACTGGGATTACCTCGTGCACGTCGAAAGCGGTGATCTGGTCCGCTGCCTGCGATCGACCAGCCAGCATCGCTATGATCTTGTCGAGTCCGTCGGTCTGCAGGTGCGCGACTTCCACAACGAGATCGCCGACGTGTTCAAGCAACTCCACGACGTGCCGGTGGTCTTCAAGTTCTTCTCCGGCATCGACTGGTGGCACATCAACGACGCGGGTGTCCCGAGCGGTTTCGACGGCGTGGGCATGGAGTCCTACGGCGTCGGCGAGCCCATCCTCACCTTCATGGGTATCCCGCCGCTGTCATCCTGCTCCCAGGCGACCAAAACCATGTGGCTGCTGGTCACCGAGATCGGCGAGGGCAACCACCAGGACCAGGCGTTGGAGCGCAACAAGCTGTTCGGCCTGACCAGCCGGCTGGGCACCGCCTATCCGACATGGGTGTCACTGATGGGCGGCGGAGCCAAGGGGCTTTATCACTACTATATGCTGGCTTCCCCTGGTGTGGACAACATCTGGTCGGACGCGATGGTCCGCGACCCGCGTCAGCTCGAATGGCTGGGCACGCTGCGAGAGATCGTCGAGCACGCCCCCGGCCTGGTGGACTATCGCCCGACGGTGTACTACCGCTTCCCGGCCATTTTTCACCCCAACTCCGGGCTGACCTTCTCCGACCCGTACCGCGACTACCAGAACAGCGATACCCTGTGGTTCGTCGATCCGCCGGGCAAACTGCCCAACGGGGCCTGGATGCTGCCGACCTTCTCGCTGCGGCCGGCCACGGACATGATGTTCATCAACCTGGAGAACACGCCGGCATCGCTGCGCTGGGCGGACGAGGTCAAAGCTTATCTGGCCACCGGGCAGCGGGTCACCTGGGTGGGCTATCGCCGCGACCGGGGCGTGTTCCCGATGATCGACAAGTACTACACGGACGAGTTCGCCAAGGACGACGACGGCGTCGAGTTCCAGGTCTTGCAGCCGCCGGCCGGGGCGAAGATCATCGCCCGCAACCAAGCCGGCCAGGTCTGGAACCTGATCGACGGCCAAGTTCAGATCATCAGCAAGAATGCCGAGGTGAAGCCCGGCTGGCGGCCACAGCAGGTTGTTTTCGATGGCCGGGACCACCGCTTCAACTATGCCGCGTTCATGGAGAACGGCCTTGGTGTGCGCATGCTGGAGGTCGGGCCGCAGTTCGAGGCCTTCACCTACACCGCCGGCGACGAACAGGTCACGGTGATCAGTCTGGTTCCGCATCTGGATTCGACGATTCGTCTGGGCGAAGCGTTGCCGCCGTTCAATCTCGACGCGACCAGCAACCACCGCGAGCCGCCGCCCATGAAGCCGTACCCGGTGAGCTTCACCGTGCCGCCCGAGGCACGAAGCCGCACTCGCATCCACCGCGCGGACGGTACGCCGATCCCGCCGGCCCAAGGCTCGGGAGACGCGTTCCGCTTCGAGTTGATGCCTGACGACCGCACGTTGGTCAGTTCCAACAACAAGTTCAGTTGGGCCCCGCAGGGCATCCTCTTCGCTACTCATGAAACGCGAGCCACCGCGATCATCCGCACCCCGGCGAATGTGGCGCCGCGGTTTGAGAGTCTGGCGACTTCGGGAACCGCGAAGACTCCACAAAGCGACGCGGCAGCCATCTTGATCGAGGCCGAGCGACCGACCGCTTCGAACTTCAACCTCGACGTATTCAGCGCGTTGCCGGAGTTGAGCGGCGACGCCTTCTTGGGGCTGGCATCCCAGATCCCGCCGCCCTCGCCGGACGGCTACGTCGCGACCTACGACTTCGAGGTCCAGGGCGAGGGCCACTATGAGCTATGGGTCCGCGAAGGCGTCCTGGCGATGGCCTCGCCCGGTCGCTGGCGGGTGAACGACGGCCCCTGGCAAGAGGCCACGAACGCCCTCGTCCCAAGCCAGATCCGCCTTGCGGCCCAGTACAACGCCCTCGAGGACGAGCGCATGCTCTTCGCCTGGTATCGTTACGGTACGACGCTGTTGAAACCCGGCAAGCATCGGTTCAGCTACAGCGTGGTCAGCAAGCGGCCCGGCGGCTTGGACGTGAACCTGGCCAATGGCACGCCTTACGCGAAGCTCATCGACTGCTTCGTGCTGACCACTGGGGACTTTGAGCCTGCCGGCCGGACGTTCACCGTCAAGCCGCGGTCCAGTGGATACCGGCCCCGCGGCCCGCTCGTCAATCTGGTGGTCAATCCCAGCCTGGAAGCCGACTTCGGTGGGTGGACGGCAGAGGAATGGGCCAGCGATCGCTGGAAGTGGTTCGAGTTGCGCCACGACGACGGTTGGCATCGCGACCTGTGGTGGACTCGTCGGGCACCGGCCCAGGGACACCTGCGCATTGAGGGGCTGATGGACATTGGCGGTTTGCAGGTACGGCAATCGTTTGCCGGCGTTCGTTCGCTGCGGATCCGTGCCGGCAAGCCCGAGCGACGATTCAGCTCGACGCCGTTTGCGGTCATTGCCGGGCAGCGGTTCGCCTTCGGCGGCCACCAGCGGGCCGACGCTCTCAAAGCCAAGGCCCGCGTGCGACTTCGCTTCCTCGACGGCCAGGGACGTGAACTGGCCGTCCATGCCACACAACCGCTAAGCGGTACGACCTTCTGGCAGAAGGTGTCGGCGATTTCCGAACCCGTGCCGCAGGGCGCGGTTCTGGCGATCCTCGACTGCCACACGGACAGCGGCGAGGGCGGCACCGCTTGGTTCGACGACCTGTATACCTATCACCTGCAGGAGTGAGCCCGGCGCTGTACAATCTTCGGAAGCGCACCGCCGGCGCGTGCCGGGAGGGTGAACGCCAGGACATTCTCTCCGGAGATCCTGCTCATGCTCGCCGCTTGCGCGTTCCGTTCGCCTCGCGTATGCCTTTGTATCGTGCTGCTTGCCCTGGTTTCCTGGTCGGCCAGGGTGTGGGGAGCCGAAACCGAGCGTGTGTTCCGCGCCGGGGCGGCCGCGATCGACATCGCGCCGCGGGAACTGCCGGTGCACATCGCCGGGAGCTTCTTTGCGCAAACGGCCGACACAATCCAGGATCGACTCCACGCCCGCTGCCTGGTGCTGGATGATGAGGTCACCCGCGTCGCCATCCTGACCGTCGACACCTGCGTGGCCACCCAGGACTTGCTCGACGAGGCCAAGCTTCTGGCCCATCAGGCGACCGGCATCCCGGTGGACCGCATGCTGATGTCGGCGACGCATACACACGCGGCCCCCACGCTGACCAGTCTGCTCGGATCGGGAGAAAATCCCGGCTACCGACGATGGCTCCCGGCGCAGATCGCCCAAGCGGTCACAGAGGCCACGGCGAACCTCGCCCCGGCGCGGATCGGCTGGACCGTTGTGCGAGCTCCAGAGCACACCCACTGCCGGCGCTGGATCCGGCGGCCGGACCGGATCGACACCGACCCCTTCGGGCGTTTGAGCGTTCGGGCCATGATGCATCCCGGCTATCAGAACCCGGACTATCTCGGCCCCGCGGGCCCGGTCGATCCGGACCTTTCCATTGTCTCCGTGCAATCGCCGGAGGGTCGGCCGATCGGACTGCTGGCGAACTATTCGATGCACTATGTCGGCGCCCCGCCGGTCTCGGCGGACTACTTCGGCTCCTTCGCCGACCAGCTCACCACTCTGGTCAATGTCCAGAACGCCGAGCCACCTTTTGTCGCCCTGATGTCCAACGGCACGAGCGGCGACCTGCATTGGATGGACTACGGCGAAGCGAAGCCCGCCCAGCCGCAGAGCCACATCGCCTATGCCGAGGTGATCGCACGGAAAGTTTTCCAGGCCTGCAAGGACATCGCATACCACAACTGGGTTCCGCTGGCGATGCGTGAGACCACGCTCCCGCTGCGCGTCCGGCCGATCTGCGCGGACGATCTGACTAACGCGCGAGAGTTGACCGCCACCTTCGCGGACCGACTCCCGCGAACCCTGCCGGAACTCTACGCCCGCGAGCAGATCCAACTCAGCCAGGTGCCGCCGGAGCGCGAGGTGCCATTGCAGGCTCTGCGGATTGGCGAGCTGGGCATCGCGGCGGTCTCCTGCGAAGTGTTTGGCCTTACCGGCCTGCAGATCAAGGCGCTCAGTCCGCTTGCCCCCACCTTCACAATCGAGCTGGCCAACGGATACCACGGCTACATTCCCCCGCCCGCGCAGCATGCGCTCGGGGGCTACACGACGTGGCGGGCACGGTCCGCCTGCTTGGAGGTCGAGGCCGCGCCGAAGGTCGTCGAGGCGGTGATCCATCTGCTGGAGACTGTCTCCGGTCAGCCACGGCGGACGCTCACCGGCGACGACTATCCGCTGGGGGATTATCCGCGAGCGGTGCTGGCGTCGAAACCGGCGGCCTACTGGCGGTTCAACGAGTTCGAGGGGCCGCGGGCGACCGACGAGAGCGGCAACCGACACGACGGCGTCTTCAATCCGGGCATCGCGTTTTACCTGGAAGGGCCCTCGGCCAGGGGCAACGCCAATGTGCACCGGATCAACCGCGCACCGCATTTCGCGGGCGGAAGCGTGAACGCCCACATCACCGGGCTGAACGACACGTACAGCGTGGAGATGTGGTTCAAGGACTACCTGCCCGCGGACGCTCGGCCCGTCACCGGTTACCTCTTCTCCCGTGGCCCGGCCGGGGTGCAAGGGGCGCCGGGCGACCACCTCGGCATCGGCGGTACGGCCACCGGGCAGGGCCGACTGCTCTTCTACAACGGCGATGCCCTCAAGATGACGCTGGTGGGCGACACGGAGATCCCCGCCAAGGCGTGGCACCACGTGGCGATGGTGCGCGCCGGCCGACAGGTGACGGTGTACCTCAACGGGAGCATGCTCGCGGAGATTGAAGGCCAAGCCGAAGCAAGCTATCCGCCCGCCACCGAGCAGGTGTTCATCGGCGGGCGGAACGACGGCTTCGCCAACTTCGAAGGCCGAATCGACGAGGTGGCCATCTACGATCGTCCCCTTTCGGCTGATGAGATCACGAAGCACCACGCGGCGGCCGGGGCGGTCGAACCCTGACGACCGGTGGACCTCGATCGGCAGGATTGGTACGATCGGGCCTCCATCGTACGCGGTAAGTTTTCTTCGTGGTCCGTTTCAGGAGCGGTCTATGTCCTCTCATCACATCACCCGACGCACATTCATTCAATCGAGTCTTTCAACGGCGGCCGCACTATCGGCGGCGGGGCCGGCCTTGGGAGCACTGGGAGCCAATGACCGCATCCGGCTTGGGGTCATCGGCACCGGTGGCCGGGGAAACGCCCACATCCACGACCTCAAGAACCACTCCGACATCGAACTGGTCGCCATCTGCGATGTCGACGATGCCCAACTCGATCGGGCGGCACAGAACGCCGCGGGCTTCGGCGCCAAACCCGAGAGGTACAAGGACTTCCGCAAGCTCATCGACCGCAAGGATATCGACGCGGTCTTCATCACGAGCTGCTGTCACTGGCATGCCATTCCCGCCGTGCAGGCGATCCGGGCGGGCAAAGACCTGTACATCGAGAAACCCTCGGGGCACACGATCCACGAGGGCCGGGTCATCGCCAACGAAGCCCGCAAGCACGGCCGCGTCGTGCAGATCGGCCTGCAGCAGCGTTCGGGGCCCCACTGGATCAACGCCGTCGAACGCATCAAAGCCGGCGAGATCGGGCAGGTGACCACCGTACACACCTGGAACGCCTGGAACATCGACGAGATGGGCGGCCGGCTCGGAAACCCGCCCGACGGCGAGGCCCCCGCGGGCGTGGACTACGATATGTGGCTGGGGCCCGCCCCCAAGCGGGCGTTCAACCCCGCAAGGTTCCACTTTGGCTATTACTTCTTCTTCGATTATTCGAGCGGCATGACCTGCGCCTGGGGCGTACACCTCTTCGACGTGGTCGCGTGGGCCCTGGGATACAACCTCAAGTCGGTCGCCGCAACCGGCGGGATCTACGTGCTCAAGGATGCTCGCGACACGCCGGACACGCTCGAGGCGGTTTTCGACTGCGGCCACTACACGATGAGCTACTCGCTCAACCACAACAGCGGCTGGCGGCGACACGGCAACATGGACCACGGAATCGAGTTCGTCGGCACACAGGGCGTCCTGCAGATCAACCGCAACGGCTTCGAGATGTTCCACGAAGCCGATCGGGCGGAGCGCAAGCCCCACTACACGGAGAAGACGGTCGGCGACGACACGCCCCTCCACCAGCGCAACTTTCTGGACTGTATGCGCTCTCGCAAGCAGCCACGTGTGAATGCCGAAACGGGCCACCAAGCCACCGCGTACGGTTACCTGGCGAACATCTCGTATCGCGTCGGCCGGGGCATTCGTTGGGACGCCGAGAAGGACACCATTCCCGGCGACCCCGAGGCGGCCCGGCTGCTGACCAAAGAGTACCGCGAGCCGTGGAGTCTGTAGCTGAAACCGCCGTGTCGGTGCCGGCCGTCTTGCGGTGCGTCGCACACCGCGGCCGATGAGCAGAGGCCGAGGCGGATGGGCCAGAACAACCGCCCAGAGATCGTCTGGATCACGCACAAGCGAGTTGGTATGAATAGAAGCTTTTGGATTGCGGGATTCCTCGTTGGGGTGTGGATTGGTGTGACGACGGCGGATGATGCCGTCCCCGGCACGCAGCCGGCGGCATCGGCGCCCGCCGCGGGGGACCAGGAAGTCCTGCTCTTCACCTCGTTTCGCGGCAACGGCGAGGACGGGTTGTACCTCGCCTGGAGCGAGGATGGGCACCAATGGACGCCGCTCAACGGCGACAAGCCGCTCCTGACGCCCCAGGTCGGCGACAAGCCGCTGATGCGCGATCCCTGCATCACCCACAGCCCGGACGGCATGTTCCACATGGTGTGGACAACGTCCTGGGGCACGCCGCTGCTCATCGGCTACGCCCACAGCCGCGATCTTCGTCACTGGTCCCCGCAGCGAGGCCTGGCGGTCATGGAGCACGAGCCGACGGCTCGCAACGTCTGGGCCCCCGAGATCTTCTACGATGAAGTCCACTCGCGGTTTGTGATCGTGTGGTCCTCAACCATTCCCGGGCGGTTCAGCGAGACCGCAGGGAGCGCGGAGGGCGACACAAACCATCGCGCCTACTGCACGACAACGACCGACTTCAAGACGCTCTCGCCGAGCCGCCTGCTCTACGACGGCGGGTTCAACTGCATCGACGCAACGCTCCTGAAGCTGGACAAAGGCTATGGCATGGTGGTCAAGGACGAAACACTCAAGCCGGTGCGCAAACACCTGCGCATGGCCTTCGCCGACACCGCCGAGGGCCCGTGGCGCGATCTCACCGAACCGTTTACCATCTCGTGGGTCGAGGGACCGTCAGCTATTCGCATCGCGGATTACTGGTACGTCTACTTCGATCACTATGTCGAACCGCACTACTACGGTGCGGTGCGCAGCAGGGACTTCAAGACCTGGGAAGATGTATCGAAGAAGATGAGCTTTCCGCCCGGTCATCGGCATGGGACGGTGCTGCGCATTCCGCGCAGTCTGATCGGGCCGCTGAGCGAGGAGCACCCGCCCCAGTAGTGTGCCGGCCACCGCAACCAGTGCAAAAGAAGGGAAGCACATGCGTTACCGACGCATCCGACGCCGCCTGCCGGGCTTGCTGATGCTGGCGTGCTGCTCGCCTCTGGCGGCACAACAGGGGGCAATCCGGCACGTCCATGATCCGGTCATCATCCGCCAGGCCGACACCTACTACATCTTCTGCTCCGGGCCGGGTGTGCCTGTGCGGCGGTCTGGCGACCTGCTGAACTGGGAGCTGATCGGATGCGTGTTCGATGAGGACGTGCCCGCCTGGGCCAAAGCCGAGATTCCCGATGCAAACCACGTGTGGGCTCCCGATATTGCGTTCTACAACGGTCGGTTTCACCTCTATTACTCGGTATCCACTCCAGGCAGCCAGCGATCTTGCATCGGGCTGGCCACAAACCGAACGCTTGACCCGGCCGGACCGGAATTCGCATGGGTCGATCACGGCAAGGTGCTCGAGTCGTTTCCCGATCGCATGGACTACAACGCCATCGACCCAAACCTGGTGCTCGATAACGAAGGAGCGCCGTGGCTGGCCTTTGGTTCATTCTGGACAGGGATCAAGCTCGTGCGGCTGGATCGGGACACCGCGACGCGACCCGTGGCCGGGGCGACGATCCACGCCGTGGCGGCCCGGCCGGGCAGCCTGGCCATCGAGGGCGTGTTCCTGATTCGCAAGGGTGAGCACTACTACCTGTTCGCGTCCATCGAGCACTGCTGCCGCGGCGTAGCCAGCAACTACCGGATCATTGTCGGCCGGTCTCGCGCGATCACCGGCCCGTACCTCGATTTCCACGGCCGGCCCATGCTCGATGGCGGCGGGACGCTTGTGCTGGCCGGCTACGGCGAATGGCGCGGCCCCGGTCACCACGGCGTGTGGCTCGACCCCGCCGGCGATCTGCTTGTGCACCACATGTACGACGCGCGTGCCAACGGAGTATCCACCATGCAGATTCGCCCGCTGCTGTGGACGGCAGACGGCTGGCCGGTGGTCGGCGAGCCGATCAACGCCGACTCGCTGCCCTCGCGAACGACTCGCCGCATCACTTCCTCAGACCTCGCGGGAACCTGGCGACACGCGGTGGACTTCGGAGCCGACGAGTACATCCAACTGCGGCCCGACGGGCGAATCAACGCGGCAGCTATCCCTTCCGAGTGGGCTTGGGACGGTGAGCTGCTCAAGCTGCACTGGCCCCGAGCCGGCGGCGAGGATCGTTGGGTTGATTCCTGCTTCGTCGCTCCGGACGGCCAATCTTATGTCGGCCGCAACCAGAACGGCAGTGTGATCCGCGGCATCCGCTATACGCCTCGGGAGCCGTGAATGAGGCGCTCAGCTGCGGCCGAGCACCTCGCCACCACGGACCTTGACCGCGCCGATCTCGGTGATCTGGTCGACGCCCGCGCGCCCGCCCGTGGTCTCGAGGTCGACGACGACGAAGGTGACCTCGTACAGCGGGAGGCCGAGGTCGTCGAGCGCGGGCTGGAAGGCGCGCGCCGCGGGGTCCAGGAGCGTCACGCGGAGACGGTAACCCGGGCCGCCGACACGAAGGCGCGGGCTCGGCCGGGCCGAGCCCGCGCCTCGAGCGCGTCGTGCGTGCGTGCTACTCGGCGGGCCCGCCCGAGCGCACGCCCTCGTACATCGCCTCGATCTCGCCCGCGAAGTCCTTGAGCACGAGCGTGCGCTTGACCTTGAGCGAGGGGGTCAGATAGTCGTTCGCGACCGTGAAGTCGCTCGTGAGGATCGTGTACTTGCGGATCGACTCGGCGCGCGAGACGGCCCGGTTCGCGCGCTCGACCGCAACGTCGAGGGCCTCGCGGACCGCGGGGTGCTCTGCCGCCTCCTCGACGCTCATCTCGGGCAGGTTGTGCACCTTGAGCCATCCGGGGAGCGCCTCGGGGTCGAGCGTGACGAGCGCGGCGATGAACGGCTTCTGATCACCCACGACGACGACCTGGCTCACGAGCGGGTGTGCCCGCAGGCGGTCCTCGAGCACCGCGGGGGCGACGTTCTTGCCCGCGGCCGTGACGATGATCTCCTTCTTGCGGCCGGTGATCGTGAGGAAGCCGTCCTCGTCGAGCGCGCCGATGTCGCCCGTGCGGAACCATCCGTCGACGAAGGCCTCGGCCGTCGCCTCGGGGTTGTTGTGGTACCCGCGGAACACGGGGATACCCTTCGCGAGGATCTCGCCGTCCTCGGCGATCTTGATCGAGGTCCCGGGCAGCGGGGTGCCGACCGTGCCGATCTTGACCTTGCCGGGTCGGTTGACGTTGGTCGGGGCCGTCGTCTCGGTGAGCCCGTAGCCCTCGAGCACCGTGAGGCCCACGCCGCGGAAGAAGTGCCCGAGACGCTCACCGAGCGGAGCGCCGCCCGAGATCGCCCACCGGGCCTCGCCACCGAGGGCGGCGCGCAGCTTGTGCAGCACGAGAGTGTCGGCGATCTTGTACTGGACCTTCTGCCACAGGTTCGGGCCCTTCGGGGTGTCGAGCGCGCGGGAGTACATGATCGCGGTGCGCACCGCG